>Ga0187780_10001117_pt1 | contig 20178 bp, 21 predicted proteins | sample 1015_Q2_SP10_20__FD_132429 | JGI IMG/M metagenome (GOLD analysis project Ga0187780, IMG submission 132429) | Tropical peat soil microbial communities from peatlands in Department of Meta, Colombia - 1015_Q2_SP10_20_MG | ecosystem: Environmental > Terrestrial > Soil > Wetlands > Peat | place...
AGGCACAAGCCCGACCTTGTGCCTAGTCTGCCGCGCCAGCACGCGCACCAGACTCGGATCGGTCATCGGATTGAGCGGGTGATGGCGCATATGCGAATCGGACAGCAGGGTGTCGCCGACAAAGAGATGTCCGTAAAAGATGGTGCGGCCGTTCTCGGGAAACGCGGGACAGTAGATTGCCTGCTTGGCGCCTAGCGCATCGAGCAAGGCATCGCCCACCGGGCCAATGTTGCCGTGATCGGTTGAATCGAACGTCGAACAATATTTGAAGAAGAAGCGCCGGCAACCCGCCGATTGCAGCGCGCGAAGTGCATCCAGCGATTGTGCGATCGCATCCTCGGCCGGAATCGAGCGGCTCTTGAGCGCCACCACAATCGCGTCGATGTCGTCCGGGATAGACCCATTGACCGGCACGCCGATCGTCTGCAGCGTGCGCATGCCGCCCCTGACCAGCATGCCCGCGATGTCGGTGGCGCCGGTGAAATCGTCGGCGATGACTCCCAAGACTGCCATTCAGCGACGTTAGGCGATCACTGTCGCCTTCATCCAGAACTTTCGACGCCGGGCGCGCCGACCCTCGTCGCTTTCACCGTCATATACGTGCAGAGGCGGCGCCGGATCGAAGGAATCGCGGATATCGAGCGAATTGACGTTCAGGGTCGCGATCAGGCGGCCTTGATCCTCCATGACCGCACCGACATAGGTTCCGCACTTCGAGCAGAGCAGGAAGTCGGTGATGCCCAGGCCGAAGCGATAGCGGGCGAGAGCGCCGGGCTCGGCCTTGAACTCGACCGAACCCGCCGGATCGCCCATGGTGCGCGCGCCATGGCGGCGGCAGAAGGTGCAGGAGCAACGGCCTACATGCATCCCCTCTGGCGTCTTGCCCGACGTGAACGCGATTTTGATGGCGCCGCAGTGGCAGGAACCGGGATAGGTCGTCATGGCACGATCAGGGTGGCTCGGAAGTCGTTGACGTTGGTTCGGGTTGGGCCGGTGACAACGCTGTCGCCCAGCATGCCGAAGAAACCGTGGCCGTCATTGTCGTCCAGCATGGCCTCGGGGTCACGGCCTTTAGCCCGCGCCCGCGCCAAAGTGTCGGGAGTGAAGACCGCACCGGCGATCTCCTCCACACCGTCGACGCCGTCGGTGTCGGCAGCGAAACCCCAGAGAGATGGAGCGCCATTGGCCGCGATTGCCTCGGCCAACAGGTATTCGACATTTCGTCCGCCGCGGCCCTTGCCGCGCACAGTCACCGTGGTTTCGCCACCCGACAGCATGACGGTCGGCTTGTGCGCCGTTTTCGCGATTTCAAGCGCCTGTTTGGCGTGCCGCGCGCCAAGCGTGCGCGCTTCGCCCTCAAGGTTCTCGCCAAGCATCACGACGTCACATCCGCGAGTGCGGGCAAGCGCCTGGGCCGCTTCGAGCGAACGCTTCGGCGTGGCCACCAGAACGTTTTCCACGTGCGCGAGACGGGGATCAAGAGGCTTGGGCGTTTCCTCGATCTTGCCGGCAGCGCCGGCCGCGAGATGCGTGCGCACCGAGGCCGGCGCATCGATTTTGTACTTGGCGAGGACCGCCTGAGCGTCAGCAAAGGTCGTGCGGTCGGGCACCGTCGGGCCGGAACCGATGGTGCTCAGATCGTCGTTGGGCACGTCGGAGATCAGCCACGCGAGCACGCGTGCCGGCTGTGCTGCCACTGCCAACCGGCCGCCCTTGATGGCCGAGAGGTGCTTGCGCACCGTATTCATCTCGACGATGTTGGCGCCCGACTTTAACAGCGCGCGATTGACATCTTGCTTGTCGGCCAAGGTTAGTCCCGGTGCGGGCAGGGCCAGCAAGGCCGATGCTCCACCGGAAATCAGGCAGAGCACGAGATCGTCCACTGCGCGGCCCTTTACTATCTCGAGGATGCGACCGGCCGCGGCGCGACCCTTTGCGTCGGGCACCGGATGCGCCGCCTCGACGATCTCGATCTTGGTGCACGATTCGCCATAGCCGTAGCGCGTGACCACCAGGCCTTCAATCGGGTGAGGCCAGCGATCTTCGATTGTCTTCGCCATCGCCGCACTTGCCTTGCCGGCACCGACCACGATGGTGCGTCCCTTCGGGGGCCGAAGCTCGTCGATGTAGGCAACGAGGCAGGTGGCGGGCTGGGCGGCGGCAAGGGTTGCTTCGAACAAATCGCGCAGGAACGCGCGGGCATCGGCGTCTTTCATTTGCGCGATCTTCGCACTATAGGGGCGCGATGCAACAACGGCCCATCGCCTCACTGCTAGGACCCGGAGATCCTCCGCCTTTCACCGTGTACAACGATACGGGCGGCGCGCCTTTGCTGCTGTTATGCGATCACGCGAGCAATGCGGTACCAAAGGCACTGGGAACGCTTGGGATCACGCAAAACGAGCTCTCTCGCCATATCGGTTGGGACATCGGTGGCCTCGACACGGCCATCGAGCTTTCGCGCGTGCTCGACGCGCCGCTCGTGGCGTCGGGCTACTCTCGGCTCGTGATCGATTGCAACCGCTGGCCTGGAGGCGAGGGCTCCACACCGGAGTTCAGCGACGGCACCGAGGTGCCCGCGAACAGGGACCTCACGAAAGAACAGATCAATTCACGGGCCGATGCCTGCTTTTGGCCCTACCACCGCGAAGTAGATCTCTGGCTTAAGCATCTGACTTCCAGAGGCCGCAAGGTCTGTCTGCTGGTCATGCACAGCTTCACACCGGAGATGAATGGCTTCCAGCGGCCATGGCACGTCGGCGTCCTGTGGAACGACGATCCGCGCCTGCCCCAGCCTCTTCTCGCAGAACTTAGGCGCGATGCGTCGCTGGTGGTGGGCGACAACGAACCTTATTCGGCCCGCGCCTCGTATGAATACACCCTGACCGCGCATGCGCGGCCGCTTGCCCTGCCATATTGCTCCCTGGAAGTGCGTCAGGACTTGATCGCCACGTCCGGCGAAGCTCGAGTCTGGGGGCGTCGGTTGGCGCCGGCCATTAGGGCCGCCGTTGCGATGGCGCTCGGCTGAGCCTATATCCGCCTTGGGTTCCGAGGAGACCGAAATGGACGACAAGACCCGCACCGAACTCGAAGCCGCCGCATTCCGCCGGCTGGTGGCGCACCTGCGCGAACGCACCGATGTGCAGAACATCGATTTGATGAATCTGGCGGGCTTCTGCCGCAATTGCCTGTCGCGCTGGTATCGCGAAGAGGCAAGCAAGAAGGGAATCGAAATCGCCGATCCCAAGGCGCGCGAGATCGTGTACGGCGTGCCCTACGAGGAGTGGAGGGCCAAGTACCAGAAGGAAGCCTCGGCCGACCAGAAGAAGGCCTTCGACAAGAGCCAGCACAAGCACGGCAGACAGCGGCACTAGCCGTCCCCGCTATCCCCATCATTCATTGCATCGTCGTCATTGAGCGACCGCCGCCCGCGCCCCTAAGGTCCAGTTGAGTGATTTGGGGAGTGCGGGTAATGCCGGACGGAAGCGCCGTTTCAAAAAAAGCCAAGGCCGGGGCGATTTCAGCGGAGCGCCTCAAGAGCTTCGTAGAGCGCATTGAAAAGCTCGAAGAAGAAAGGCGAGCGATTGGCGGCGATATCCGTGATGTCTACAGTGAAGCGAAAGGCGTGGGCTACGATGTCGGAACCATGCGCAAGATCGTTTCGCTCAGGAAACTGGACGCGGCCGATCGGGCGGAGCAGGAAACGCTGCTCGACACCTACAAGCACGCCCTCGGCATGAGCTGAGATCACCGGCCGGCCTCAGAACCAGATATTCATCGGCAGCCCGTAGCGGTCTCGCACCGAAGCCGGACCAAGGCGCGTCGCCTTGCCACTCGAGATCAATGACGCCGTGCGGCAGACCGCGACCGCATCGAGGATGTCGTCGCGCGCGGCTCCTGACAGACGCTCCACGGTCGGCCGGAAGCCGTGCTTCGCCAGCAGCCGAAGCCTCTCCTCGAAACCTTCAGGCTTGCGCTTCTTCGCCAGCACCGGCTTACCGCCGTTCATGCGTGCAAAGGCCAGCTCGGGATGCGCCTCATGGACGATGTGGCGCAGTTTGCCGTTAGTGCGCAGCAACTCGTCGACTTCGCGCATCTTGGGAAATAAATGGAAGGTTTGCTGGTTGATGCCGACACCCAGCTTCCTGCTGACGGCGTTGGCACGGGCATGCGTGGTGCAGGCGAGCGCTGGCCGGCACGGAGTCGGAAAGACCGAGCTCGCCTTGCCCGGGAGCAATCGTCGCGCCTCACCTTCGCAAGCCCGGCCGGGTCGCGGGGTATCGGTGAGGCCGATCGGCATGTCCACCGCTAGAACAGAAAGACCCTGGCAGGCTTCTGCGAGAGTTTTCACAACGCGAATATCAAGAACGCCATGCCGGCCGCGCCGGCAGACGACCCAGCCGACGCGGCAGCCGTCTGCGCCCGCGACGACCGCTACCACTTGGCCATCTTTGCCCTAAGGTTGGCGTCGAGCGTATCGAGGAAATCCTGAGTGTTCAGAAACGGATGGTTCTTGTCGATCAGGATGGCGAGGTCCTTGGTCATCTTGCCGCTTTCCACTGTCTCGACGCAGACCTTCTCGAGCGCATCGGCGAACTTCACCACGTCGGGGGTGCCGTCGAACGTGCCGCGATACTTGAGTCCCTGCGTCCAGGCGAAGATCGAGGCAATCGGATTGGTCGATGTCGGCCGGCCCTTTTGATGCTCGCGGTAGTGGCGTGTCACCGTGCCGTGCGCGGCTTCGGCCTCGACGGTCTTGCCGTCAGGTGTCAGCAGTACGGATGTCATGAGGCCCAGCGAGCCAAAGCCCTGGGCGACAGTATCGGACTGCACGTCGCCGTCGTAGTTCTTGCACGCCCACACAAAGGCGCCTTCCCACTTGAGCGCCGATGCCACCATGTCGTCGATGAGGCGATGCTCGTATGTGATGCCCTTTGCCTTGAACTTGGAGGCGAACTCCTCGTTGAAGACCTTCTCGAACAGATCCTTGAAGCGGCCGTCATAGCGCTTGAGAATGGTGTTCTTGGTCGACATGTAGACCGGCCAGCCGCGCATCAGCCCGTAATTGAACGAGCTGCGCGCGAAGCCAATGATCGATTCGTCGACATTGTACATGGCGAGCGCAACGCCGCCGCCCGGGAAATCGAACACATTGTGTTCGATCGTTTTGCCGTCGGCGCCCTCGAACTTAATCGTGAGCTTGCCTTTGCCCGGAACGACGAAGTCGGTGGCGCGATATTGGTCGCCAAATGCATGACGACCAATCACGATCGGCTTGGTCCAGTTCGGCACCAGCCGCGGCACGTTTTTGCAGACGATCGGCTCGCGGAAGATGGTGCCGCCTATGATGTTTCTGATGGTGCCGTTGGGCGAGCGCCACATCTCCTTGAGATCGAACTCCTTCACGCGGGCCTCGTCGGGCGTGATGGTGGCGCACTTGACGGCGACGCCGTACTGCTGTGTGGCCTTCGCCGAATCGACCGTCACTTGGTCCTTTGTCTTGTCGCGATATTCGATGCCGAGATCGTAGTACTTCAGGTCGATGTCGAGGTAAGGCAGGATCAGCTTGTCCTTGATGAACTTCCAAATGATGCGGGTCATCTCGTCGCCGTCCATCTCGACGATCGGGTTCTTCACCTTGATCTTCGGCATCGTGCTTCCTTTCGCGCCCCTAACTACCAATGCGGGCGCGGTTCTAGCGAAGCGGAAGCGGCACGGCAAGCCGCCGGTCCGAAGCGGTTCCCGACTTGGCTTTCAGATGCGACCGAGCTCTTTTTCCCGGGCGATCGTGCGTGGCATGGCTGCCAGTGTGGGCAGCAGATCCTTGAGGTCGGTGATGAAGGCCACATGGTCCAGGTGGGCCCGGTCGGCGAAGCCGTTTATCACGACGGAATTCAGTAGATCGGCGAGTGGCTGCCAGTAGCCATCTCGATCGATGATTACGATGGGTTTGGCGTGCAGCCCCAAGGTGCGCCACGACAGCACCTCAAAAAACTCCTCGAGTGTGCCGAGTCCGCCTGGCAGCACGACAAACGCCTCGGCACGTTCGAACATCTGCAGTTTGCGCTCGTGCATGGTCTCCACGACGACGGTCTCGGTGAGCGCAGGATGGCCAGCCTCGCGCCGCAACAGGAAGCGCGGAATGACGCCCACCGCCTCTCCGCCGCCCTTCAATGCCGCTTTAGCCAGCAGTCCCAGCAGGCCCACGCCACCGCCGCCATAGATAAGCGTCATACCCTGACGAGCGATCAACTCGCCGAGTTCAGCGGCACTCCTGCGAAGGGAGGGATCGCCTCCGAAGCGGGAGCCGCAAAAGACGCAGATCGAAGAGGGGACAGGCACGGCGGTTCTTTGCTTGAAGTGATCCGGCTGCTTTCCGGACCTGAACCGCATGGTATCATTTAGCCAAGGATGGGCGCGACGCGAATAATTCCGCTGTTGTGCCGTCGATGGGAGTTCAATGTCACGCACGGTTCTCGGCCTGGTGGCGGTGGGCGCTGCGATTCTTGCCAGCGCCTTGGTTGTCGCCTGGTACGCAAAGATGCACGAGCGCGCGGTCATCAGTCATGCCGCAGCCCCGACTGCGGCCCGGCAACCGCTCGCGCCGATTGAGCCCCCCAAGCAGGCCACGGCGACTGCCCCGGCAGCCGCTGTCACGCCGACATTTGACGTCGCGAGAATTGGTCGGGACGGCCATGCCGTGATCGCCGGGCGTGCGGCGCCAGGGGCCAAGATCGTGCTGCTCGATGTTGGCAAGGAAATAGCCCACGGACAGGCCGACGCTCAAGGCGAGTGGGTATTGCTGATAGAAGAACCACCGCTGGCTCCCGGAAAGCACGAATTGCAGGTGGTGCAACAGTTCGCGGGTCAGGAGCCTGTCAAGTCGGACCAGGCTGTAATTGCGATGGTGCCCGAACGTTCCAACTCGACCGACGAAACTCTGGTTGTGATCGCGCCTCCCGACGGTGCCGCGACCTTGGTTCAGCCGTCCTCGCCGGCCGGTGTTCCGAGGTCGAGTGACCTGGTTCTTTCTACGCTCGACTATGACAGCCAAGGACATGTGATCGTTACCGGGCAAGCCCCGGCAGGGGCTGCTGTGCGGGTGTACATCGATGACAAGCTGGTGGGAGAAGCGCTGTCCAGTGGCGACAGCCGCTGGCGGTCGGCGCCAGCAGATGCCATTGGTCCAGGCAAACACGTCTTGCGGCTCGACCAGCTGGCAAAGGACGGTAAGCCGGCGGCGCGTCTCGAATTGTCGTTCGAACGCTTGACCGCACCGCCTGCTTTCGGCGACCACGAGTGGCTCAGCATCGTCAAGGGAGACAATCTCTGGAACATTGCACGCGCCCACTACGGCCAGGGGTGGCAGTACACGGTCATTTTCAATGCAAACAAGGACCAGATTCGCGACCCAAATCTGATATACCCCGGCCAGATATTTAGCCTGCCGAAGGTCAATTAACGTCAATGCTGGCCAATTTCTTGGTGCCGATCCTGGATGACGGCTGGCGGTTTATCGCGCTCTCTGCCGCTGCAACCCTTGTGGCGGCATTGAGTGGCGTGGCCTGGTTGTTCTGGCCGCTGCTGTTGCTCATGTTGTGGACGGTCTTCTTCTTCCGCGATCCTGCACGGGTCGTGCCGCAAGAGGACGGGCTTTTGATCGCGCCAGCCGACGGGCTCGTACAGTCGATCGCTGAGGAGGTACCGCCGGCAGAACTTGGGCTCGGCGACCAAGCGCTGACCCGCGTGTCGATTTTTCTCAGCGTTTTTGACGTGCACGTCAATCGTGTGCCCTGCGCCGGAACGGTTGAGGTCGTCGCTTACCGGCCGGGCAAGTTCCTGAACGCTGCCTCCGACAAGGCGAGCGAAGAAAACGAGCGCATGGCGATCGCAATGCGCCGGGCCGACGGCCAGCTCATCGGCTTTGTGCAGATCGCGGGCTGGGTGGCCCGCCGCATCGTCTGCAATGTCAGGCCTGGCCAAGCTCTCGCCGCAGGCGAGAGGTTCGGCCACATCCGATTCGGCAGCCGTACCGATATATTCTTGCCGCCGGGCGCACGTTTGCTGGTCGCAGCAGGACAGCGCATGATAGGTGGTGAAACCGTCATGGCCGAACTTGCTTCCGCCTCGGCTGCCCCGCGTCTTTCGAAGACGCTCTAGGAGGCCATCATGGACAGCGAAATCCCCGCACACCGCGGGCTGCGTGGCTTCTCGATCAACCGCCTCATTCCCAATGTATTGACTCTCGCTGCGTTGTGTTCGGGGCTTACTGCGATTCGCTTCGGCCTTCAGGGCGATTTCCGCTTGGCCGCCATCGCTATCATCGTTGCGGCTATCTTCGATGCCCTCGATGGGCGGGTCGCGCGGCGACTGGGCGTCGCCAGCCGCTTCGGCGCCGAGCTCGATTCGCTCTCGGACTTCCTTTGCTTCGGGGTCGCTCCGTCGCTCGTCCTTTACCTTGCTTCATTGAAGGAAGGAGGTGCGCTGGGCTGGGTCGTCACCCTCATGTTTCCCATATGCTCCGCGCTGCGTCTGGCGCGCTTCAACACAGGTTTGCTTGCCGATGAGCCTCCCCCTGCCTGGACTGGCTTCTTCTTTATTGGAGTGCCGGCGCCGGCTGGGGCGCTGCTTGCGCTGAACCCGCTATTCTTGAGCTTCGAGATCGACGCGGCATGGCCACGCCACTATCTGGTCGTCAGCGCGGTGCTCATAGTGGTGGGCGGCTTAATGGTGAGCCGATTGCCGACCTTTTCATTCAAGCGCGGCAGGGTTCCGCGCCATCTGGTGCTGCCCTCGCTGCTGGCCGCAGCTCTTGTCATGGGGCTGCTGGCGAGCTCGCCATGGATTGCGCTGTCGCTGCTCGGAGTGGTCTATCTCTGCCTGATCCCGTTCAGTTGGGTGGCCTATCGCCGCCAGGCACAGCAGGACAAGCGGCCAAGTGAAGTCATACCGCTGCGCGCCGTTGAACCAGGACCACCTCGGGAGCGTTAACGCATGACCCGTTGCTGCGGCGGCTGATCGATCCACCGCTCGACCGGGCGGGCGCGTGGTTGTTCAGCCGAGGGGTATCGGCGAACGGGGTAAACGTTGGTCGCTGGGCATTGGCCTGATGGCGGTGCCGCTGGTTGCAATGGGGCACTACAGTGCAGCGCTGGTCATCATCCTGATCAACCGACTGATGGATGGCCTCGATGGCGCGATCGGCCGGCGGGGCGATGCGTCAGCGTTCGGCGGCTACCTCGATATCTTCTGTGACATGATGTTCTACGCCGCGATTCTCGCAGGCTTTGCCCTAGCGGGCCCCGCCAACGCTTTGCCAGCGACATTGCTTCTCGCGACATTCATCTGCATCGGGACGTCACTTCTCGGCCGCGCCATCATTGCAGCGCAGCGCGGCGAAGTTGACGACCGAGCGCGAGGGCAAAGGCCTTTCTTCCATTCTGGCGGGCTGATCATAGGCAGCGAGACGATTATCGGGTTAGTGGTCTTCTGCCTTTTCCCGCTCGCCTTCCCTTGGCTGACGACCATCTTTGCCGTGTTTTGCCTTTGCGCGGCGGCTATGAGAATTTGGAATGCGCGAAAAGAAAATTGATTATTTATAGATGGTTATAAGGCGTTCTTAACATTTAAATTGACCTCAAGAATCGCTGTCGGTACGATTCTTTCCGGCTAGTGGTAGCGCCTCGCCGGTCGCTGATGGGCAAGCGCGCAGCTCGCTACTTTGGGGAGAGCTAAGCATGTTTTCGGTGTTCCGCCGCCTTGCGCGCGACAGGCGAGGCGCTACGGCAGTCGAGTACACATTGATCGCGTCGCTCATCGCCGTTGCGGCAATCGCCTCAATGCGTTCGGTCGGAAACAAGCTAACCAACGTGTTGAGCAATGTGTCAGGCACTATGAACTAATCGGACAGTGCATAAATCCTCCTGAGATAGCGGGCGACCCAGCAATGGGTCGCCATCCGCTTTGGACCCCCTATTAGATGTATCTGCCGTCGAAATTACCCTTTAATTTGAATGTTTTAACCGCTTGACTTAAGACGGTGCGAAAAATATTCTTTGTAACGTTTTCGTGTGAAGCAATTTGCCCCGTTCGTCGTTTGTTGATTCGTTTGAACCTACTTCTCAAGGAATATTTCTAAGCGCCTGAAAGGGGCCAATCAGGCGACGCACGGGGACGGACACACTGCAGATCCAGGCGCGGCGCCTAATTGCGCGCCGCATCGATGATCGGAGCGGCTGTGCCGGTTGGGCGCGACGAGCGCTGAAGAGAGATGGGGAACAGATGTCGCCGATGGCGGTTCTTCAAGCTAGCTGCCTGATCGCGTTCGCGCTGCTGCTGGTCGCGGCTGGCTGGCAGGATTTGCGTACGATGCGGATCGCCAACGCTCTGCCCTTGGCGGTCGTCGCGGTATTCGCGATCTGGGCAGTGATCGGCCTGGCGGCGGGCACGCTAACGGTAACAGATATCGCCTGGGCGCTCGCTTGCGCAATCGGACTGTTCCTCGCCGGTGCCGTCGTGTTTGCCGTCGGTGCGATGGGTGGCGGCGATGTGAAGCTAGCCGCGGCCGCCGGCTTGTTCGCCGGACCGTCTCTCCTTCCCGATTTTCTGACAATCACAGCTTTGGTCGGTGGCCTGTTGGGGCTGGCGATCGTCGCAGGGGCGCCGGTGAGTCCGGCGATCAGCGCCAGTGCTGGTGGCACCGTCCGTGCGCGTTTGCGCGGCGGATTGCCTTACGGGCCGGCAATTGCAGCGGGCGGCCTTTGGGTGGCTGCCAGCCTTGGATGTGCATAAGGGAGCTCCACCATGAACAGCAAACGCGTGGTTTTCCTTCTGTTGGCCGTCATCGTGGCGGGCCTTACCGCGTTCATGGCTCGCGTCTGGTTGCAGAGCGAACGCGCCGCTCTCATGGAGCAGGCGGGCCTGCACAAAGACAAGCCGACGGTTGCGCCGACTTTGCAGGTGTTGGTCGCTCGCGGTGCGATTCACACGGGCCAAATTGTCAAACCCGATGACCTGCGCTGGCAGTCCTGGCCGGAAGGCAGTCTGGCTCCGACCTATGTCGTCGAGGGAAAGCGGCCTCTGTCGGACTTCGTCGGCGCGGTTGCGCGCGGTCCAATCGACGCAGGCGAGCCGATCAGCGAGGGCAAACTTGTGCTGGCTGGCACGCGCGGCTTCATGGCTGCGGTGCTGCAGCCCGGCGCACGCGCGGTCAGCGTGCCCGTGACGGCGACCTCGGCCGTATCCGGCTTTATTTATGCGGGCGACCGGGTCGACGTGCTGCTTACCCACGTCATCAGCACGCCGGAAGGTCAGCACACGGCCACCGAGACGGTGCTCCGCAATGCGCGTGTGATCGCCATGGACCAGAAGCTTGACTTCTCGCCTGGCGACAAGCCGGACATTGCCAAGACAGCCACGCTGGAGCTGACGCCCAAACAAAGTGAAATCGTCACGCTAGCGGTGAAGATGGGCGATCTTTCTCTGGTGCTGCGCAGCCTGCAGGGTGGTGACGAAGAGGGCGACCAGGTCGCCGATGAGAATGCTCCCGCCGAGCGCGGCGATAGCTACACGGCGGACGCGCAGGTCAGCCACCTTATCAAGCCGCTGGGCGGCGGCGGGAAAACGGCCGCCAAGCCGCCGTCGCACGCGGTATTCGTGCTGCGTGGTGGCGCCAGTTCGAAGTTCGACGCCGACAATGCCGTCGAAGTCGCGTCCGACGTCCAATCCGCCGATTCCAAGACGAGCGACGCCAAGGCGAACGACAACAAGCCTGGTAGCCGCACAGTAAATTTCACCCGGACGAATCCGAACGTTCAACAATGAGGCGATCCCAATGAATGCGCCCAAACAACCGCCGGGCTGGCGCCCTCGAGCCAGTTCGGCACTTGCGCTAGCCGCTGCGCTGGCGTTCGCGTTCCAGCCGCCATTGACCATGGCGCAGCAGAATTCTCTGCCGGCATTCGATATTCCCGCACTGCCCGCAGCCGACAGCTTGCCGGCGCCGGACAAGGAACAGTCGCCGCCACCGGTCAAGCCGAAAAAGAAGGCCGCGCACCGGCACACGGCCACCGACTTTGTCTCCGACGACCTCAACCGGCGCGAGTCGGAGCGTGCCGCCCAAGTCGCCGAGCAACTGAAGGCCCAGGCCAATGGCAGTGCCACGGCTACGCCGGTGATGACCTCCACGCCTGTGCCGGGACCGCTGACGGCGGCGCCGACATTGCCAACGTCGACATCGGCGATCGATCAAAAAACCACCGCTCAGCCGCCGCCGATTGCCCAGCAGTCGCCGACCCCATTGAGCGAGCAGAAGCCTACCGCCGTCGAACCGTCGTCGCCGACCGCTCCCGCCATCCCGCCGCGGCCGCCGATCGTCACGGCATCCTTGACGCCGACCACCGGCGCGCCAGCAGCGCCGCCCGCTTCACCGCAGAATCAGGCTCAGGCGCCGTCGCCGCCGCCTGTTCCAATCCTGCCGCCCAACCAGCCGTCCGGCGGCGCACCGTCCGACGGCGGCGCCCCGAGCCGGCCTTTCGCCCAGAGCCAACTGGTGCCCACGCAGCAGCCGACGCTCTCGCTGGAGGTCAACAAGGGCACGGCGCTTCGGCTGCCTGGGCCGGCCGCCACGGTGTTCGTGGCCGCGCCCGACATCGCCGACGTCCAGGTGAAGTCGCCGTCGATGATTTACGTCTTCGCCAAGAAGGGCGGCGACACCGTGCTGTACGCCGTCGACGACCACGATCGGGTGTTGCTGAACACGATCGTCCATGTGACCTCGCCGATTAGCCGCATGAAAAGCGGGCTCGATGCGCTGCATCCTGGCAACGGCGTGAATTTCGACAATCAGGGCGAGACCATCGTGCTCACCGGCACGGTCCGCTCGGCGCTGGTCGCCGAGGATGCGCGCCGGCTCGCGCTGCAGCAAGTCAATCAGGATGTCAGGAAGGTGATCAACAATATCCGCGTTGACGCACCGAACCAGGTCCAGCTGCGAGTCAAGATCGCCGAAGTCGATAAGAATTCGCTGAAGCGATACGGCATCAACTGGATGAATATCAGTAACATTGCGCTATGGGGCATCGTGCCGACGGTTAGCGCAGGTTTCGGCGTTTCCACCATCCAGTCCACCGGTGGCGCCGGCTCCGGCGCGATCGCGCTCCAGACTACCGGCGGCCTCAATGGCCTCATCGACTTGCTGGCGACCCAGAACAAGGCGACGGTTCTTGCCGAGCCTAACCTGATCGCCATGTCCGGTGAAACCGCGAGCTTCCTCGCGGGCGGCGAAATCCCGATCGTCGCGCCACAGGCTGGTCTGACCGGCAGCACGATCTCGGTTACTTACAAAGACATCGGCGTCATGCTTGCGTTCACGCCGACGATCGTGGGCGATCGCATCAATCTCAAGGTCGCACCGGAAGTCAGTCAGATCTCGAGCAACGGTTCCATCAGCGTGCCGCTGACGGCCACCTCCGTGGTCACCATTCCGGCCCTGACCACCCGTCGGGCGTCGACGACTGTCGAACTGGCGAGCGGACAGAGTTTCGCCATCGCCGGCCTCATGCAGCAAACCTCGGAACAGGACATCAACAAGATTCCCTGGTTGGGCGATGTGCCGATCATCGGAACACTTTTCAAGTCCGACGCCTACCAGAGGGCGGAAACCGAGCTCGTGATCGTGGTGACGCCGTATCTGGTCGAACCGAGCAGCGAGCCGTTGCGTACGCCGCTCACTAGCATGGTGCCGCCGACCGACGTCGACCGGCTGCTGATGCAGCGTCTGAATCACCCGACCGCGCCGACCACAGTTCCCGTAGCTGGCGGCGCAGCTCCGGGCAGTCAGGCAACGGCCGGATTCAAGTTGGATTAGGAGTGATCATGCGGTCCGTAATTCTCGCATCTCTTGCCCTGTCCTTGCTCGCAGCCTGCGGCGACCCGATCGCTGAGCAGGCGGCATTCGAACATCGCCATGATCCCGAGCGCGCCGATACGATGCTCGCGGTCGGGTTCCAGCCGGGCAGCAGCATGCTCGACGCGGCCCAGGTGAGCGATTTGCAGTCGATGGTCGCTGCGGGGCGCCACGCCCAGCGCGACGAGTTCGTCGTCGTGACCGACGGCTCGGGTGGCAACTCGCAGAGAATGCATGCGGAAAAGGTGAAACAGAGCCTGTCGGCCGCGGGAGCACGCTGGGTAGGAACGGCGCTCGAGCCCGCGATGGCCATGGGTCCTGACTCCGTGGTGGTCGTGCGTTCCGAGTACCGGATAGGCATGCGCAATTGCCCCAACTACAGTCCGGCCGGCCAGTGGAACCCCAACGAATCGGCGGAGCCCGGCTTGGGTTGTGCCGACGCCTACAATATGGGTCAGATGCTTGCCCGGCCGCGCGACGCGGTGGTGGCGCGCAACGCCGGATATGCCGATGCGACCGTGAACGCGGCGGCAATTCAACGCTATCGCGAAGGCAAGGTCCGCACCGCGGGAGCTTCAGGCACCGGTGCGGCTGCCACGATCAATCTGGTCGGCGGCGGCGGCGGCGAGTCTTCGAGCGGAGCCGGAGGTGGAGCTAGCGCCGCCCCGAGCAGCGGTTCAACCTACTGAGTGAATGTCATGGCTGCATCATCCAACGCACAGCACCTCTCTCTCGTGACCAGCGAGGAAAAGCCGGCGATCAGCGCGATGGCGTTTGTCGCCGACACGGTCGCACAGTCGCGCGTATCAGCCGACCTGTTCAATCTCACACATGGCAAGGCTAGCATCAGGGACGGGTCGATCGATGCGGCGCTGGCGATCTCCGAGTGGCCGCGCGATCTTGACCTTCTTGTCGTCGATGTCGGCGAATCGAATGATCCGGTGGCAGATGCGGCGGCGCTGAAGACCGCGCTTCCGAGCCGCTGTATCGCCATTGCCGTTGGCCGCATCAACGACGTCGCGCTTTATCGCGATCTGGTTGCCGCGGGTTTCAACGACTACATTGCGTTTCCGCTCGCCGAAGGGACGTTGGGCCGCGTAGCCGAGCGAGCCCTGGAAGCGCGCGAACGCCAGGGTGCGATGATCCAGGGCGGCACGGCTGCAAAGGACGCTCGCCCCCGGACGCTGTCGGTAATCGGCACACGCGGTGGTGTCGGCGCCACCACGGCGGCTATTACGATGGCCAGCTTGCTCGGCAGCCGGCTCAAGGAAGAAGTGCTGCTCATCGACTTCGACCTGCACTATGGCTCGATGATGCTGTCCCTCGATCTGGAGGCAATCGACGCGCTGCGCGAGGCGCTCGATCAACCCGATCGAATCGACGCATTGTTCATCCAGCAAGTGGCGCAAAAGAAGAGCGAGTACCTCTATGCCATGGGGGCCGAGGAAGCACCGACCGGCGGCTTCCAGGCACGGCCGCACGCCGCCAGCGACTTCCTGCGTTCGGTCCATCGGCGCTTCCGCTGGATCGTCGCCGATATTCCGCGCGGCGATCCGGTACTTCAGCGCCAGGTCATTGAGGCTTCGACGGACATCCTGATGGTCGCCGACCTGTCACTGCCGAGCGTACGTGATGCCATGCGTCTTCAGCAAATGATTCATGATGCGGCGCCCAACGCCAAGCTGCATCTGGCGATCAGCGGTGTCATCGATGCCAGGCGTTCGGCGGTCAAAGTCGCCGACGTCGAGCGCACCTTGAAGCGCAAAATCGACTGCCAAATTCCATCGGACGCCGCCTCGGCCATAGCGGCCGTGAATTTCGGCAAGCCGCTTCCGGAAGCAGCGCCCAGCAGCGGAATCGTGAAAGCCCTGCGACCCCTGGTCACCCGGCTGGATGCTCCCGCAGACGAAAAGACCGGCGAGGCAAAGGCCAAAGTCCGCCTGGTCGATAAGTTCACTCAAGGCCTTAAATCCAAGAAGAAGTAGGTGCTGATGTTCGGCCTGCGCAGCAAAGATACCGAACAGGTCCCCGGAGAGACAGCCCGGCCGCTTGACCGCATTGGCCGGAAGAGCGAAGCCGAGTCGAAGCCAAATGGCGCGTCGACTTCGCCCGCCGCCGACCGGCGCAGCCGCCTTGAAGCGGCCGCAGGGGGCCTCGCTGCCACAGTAGCGCCGCGCCTGCGCGAACTGGTCGAAAGCGGCATGCCGGCCGGCGAGGTGACGCGGCAGGCGGGCTCGCTGACGCAGACCCATTTCCGCAGCCATGGTGTGATGCTGGCGCCGCTTGAACTGCGCGGCTACGTCGCCGATGTGCTTCGTCCCATACTGCCGGCGCCGAGCTTCAGCCGCTCGACCACGGCACCACAGCAGGAAGAAGTGGCCGAAGTCGCGCCAACAGTCTTTGCTGCACCGGCCGGTGTTTCGCAGGCTGCTGACGCGCCGGAAGATTCCGCTCCAGTGGCGACAACGCCCGCCCAGACACCACAACGGCCGTCCGCCCAGGTTCCGTCTCCGAAGCCGTTCCCGGCGCCACCGAAGCCCGACGCCGTCGAGCGCGCGTCGAGCGGTGTGTCGCGCAGCAAGGTCGAACAGGCGCGCCGCGCTGTCCAGCCGATGGTCATGAGCCGAATCGACCTCGCCGCAGCTGTTAGCCTTCCGCGCAAGGAACTGCTGCGGCAACTAGAGGGCGTGGTCGGCGAGTTGCTGGTCGAGCATCGCATTCAGCTCAATCGACCGGAGCAGGCGGACCTCGTTCAGCAGATCGTCAACGACATGCTGGGCCTTGGTCCCCTCGAGCCGCTGCTCGAGGACGAAAGCGTCACCGACATCATGGTCAATGGTCCGAAGCAGGTATACATCGAGAAACGCGGCAAGCTCGAACTCACCTCGATCGCGTTCGAGGACAACGGCCATCTGCTCAACATCTGCAACCGCATCGTCAGCCGCATCGGACGGCGTGTCGACGAGGCGAGCCCGCTTTGCGACGCCCGTCTGCTGGACGGCAGCCGCGTCAACATCATCATTCCGCCACTGGCGATCGACGGCCCATCCATCTCGATCCGCAAATTCGGCAAGCGCCAGATCGGCTTCGATCAGATGGTTCAGCAAGGCAACATCTCCGGGCCGATGGCGACGCTGATGCGTATTGCTGCACGCTGCCGGCTCAACATGGTGGTTTCGGGCGGCACGGGTTCGGGCAAGACCACAATGCTGAACGCGCTGTCCGGCATGATCGACAACGGCGAGCGCGTGGTCACCATCGAGGATGCGGCCGAACTGCGAATGCAGCAGCCGCACGTCGTGCGCCTCGAGACGCGACCAGCCAATCTCGAAGGCAATGGCGAAGTAACGATGCGGGATCTCGTGAAGAACGCGCTGCGTATGCGCCCCGACCGGATCATCCTGGGCGAGGTGCGCGGACCGGAAGCGATCGATCTCCTGCAGGCGATGAACACCGGCCACGACGGCTCCATGGGCACCTTGCACGCCAACCGTCCCCGCGAGGCGATCACCCGTCTCGAGAACATGGTGACCATGGGCGCGGCAAATCTTCCGCCCAAGGCGATCCGCACACAGATTGCCGGCTCGCTGCAGATGCTCGTGCAGATCAGCCGCATGCGCGACGGCGTCCGCCGGGTGACGCACATCACGGAAATCGTCGGCCTGGAAGGTGACGTCGTCATCACCCAGGATCTGTTCACCTACGAGTTCAAGGGCGAGACCCAGGACGGCGGGCTGACCGGCACCTTCAGGTGTTCGGGCCTTCGTCCACACTTCCTGCCGCGCGCCGCCTACTACGGTCTCGACAAGGTCCTGATGGAGGCTATGACCTGATGGGCGAGCATCTGCATGGACTTGATCTTGACGAGATGACGATCGCCATCGCGCTAGGTCTCACGCTGACCATTTTCGCACTCACAATGGTGTTCGGCGGCTTCTTCACCGAGCGGCGCCTGCGCGATCGTCTTGAAGACCTCGAGTCGCGCACCCGCTCGGGTTCGCTGAATATCCAGATGGCGACGCTCCGGCGGGTCGAAAAGGCCGGGCGCCTTCCCACCTTCGACAAGCTCCTCTGGCGCTGGTTTCCGAATGCGAGTTCCGTTCGGCAGAAACTGCTGACGTCCGGCATGAATGTCACACTGGGCGATTTCATATTCGCATCGCTGGCGCTTACGGTCGCTATCGCCTTCCTTCTTTACCTGGTGCTCGATCTGGCGCCGATCATTGCCCTCGTAGGTTCGCTCTCGGTCGGATTCGGGTTGCCCAACTTCGTGGTCGGCTGGAAGGCGAAGAAACGCGGCCGGCAGTTCAATCTTCTTTTTCCTGAAGCGATCGACCTGATCGTCAGGGCGTTGCGTGCCGGTTTGCCCGTCCAGGAGGCGATCGGCAACGTGGCCCGCGACATCAAGGACCCGGTTGGCACGGTATTCCGCCGCGCACAGCAGGAAATATTGCTCGGCGTGCCTGTGGAGACGGCATTGTGGCGGGTTGCCAAGACGGTGCAAACCGACGAGTTCAACTTCCTCATCGTGGCGCTTTCGATCCAGCGGGAGACCGGCGGTAATCTGGCTGAAACTTTGGCCAACCTCAGTGGCCTTCTGCGCTCCCGTCAGCAGCTTCGCTTGAAGATTCGCGCCTTCACCGCGGAAGCGCGCACGACGATGATTATCATGGCCGGCCTGCCATTTCTCGTTGGCGGCGGCCTGTTCCTGATTTCGCCAGGTTACATCAGCCCGTTGGTGACCACTCCGACCGGCCAAATGGTGGCCGCCGGTGCGGCCTGCAGCATGGCGATCGGCATATTCGTCATGAACAAGATCGCGACAATCAAGGTTTGAAGCGGACATGGACCTCGTTTCGGACAAGACCTTTTCCATCATCGTGGCGATAGCCTCGTTCGTAATCTTTTGGGCAGTTGGCACGGCAATCACCTGGGAGGCGCCCATCGAGGCGCGTCTGCGGGCGCTGCGCACGCGCCGCATGAGAGCGCGCAGCGAACGGTCGCCGGATTCTGCCAAGGCCATGACCAAGGCGACGTCGATCGGCCTCATGCGCAAATTGGCCGATCGCCTCAATCTGTTGCGCGGCGCGGCGGCCGACCAGACCACTCGCAAGCTGCGCCGGGCGGGCTTCCTGTCGCGCGACGCGGCGGTGGTTTACGTCTTCGTAAAGCTCGCCATGCCGTTGGCACTCGGCTTCCTGATGATCTTCCTGACTTCGGTCACCGACCTACTCGACGTGGGCGACGACATGATTGCGCTGGTCTGCATCGGCGCCGTACTTGTCGGTTTCGTGCTGCCGGAGCTCTACGTCAAGAACGTCACGACCAAGCGCCGCGACACCCTCAACCACGTCCTGCCGGAAGGGTTGGATCTTCTGACCATCTGCGTCGAGGCGGGTCTCAGCATCGATTCGGCCTTTCGCCGTGTCTCGCGGGAGATGCGCACCGCCATGCCGGAACTGGCTGCCGAGTTCGAGATGACGGCCATCGAGCTGACCTACCTGCCGGACCGTCAGCAGGCGCTGGAGAACATGGCGGAACGCTCCGACTCGGCGGCTATTTCAGCCTTGGTGAATGCTCTCCGTCAGACTGAAAAATACGGCACACCGCTTGCCGGATCGCTGCGCGTGCTGAGCCAGGAATTTCGCCAGACCCGGGCCTCGAAGGCGGAAGAAAAAGGCGCGCGCATGCCGGCGCTTATGACTGTTCCGCTGATGGTCTTCATCCTGCCGACACTAATTGCAGTGCTGCTGGCACCGGCGATCATGTCGGCTTTTTCAATGATGTAGACGACATATTTGATAACAAATTGTTGGTTCTAACCACCGCAGTTAATGCTTTTATGCAGCAATTAGGTGCCCCCCAAGGGCATGCCATTTATATTTTAGGACCAATAAATGCTGCGCATTATTTCACGCAGTGTTGGCGTTGCTAGGCGCACTTTTGTGGCATGGGTTCGCGGCGACGGCGTTCGCCCCGGCTGTGCTGCGGGAGGGCCCACGCTTCGGCGGCTTTGCTCCGACACTCGCGGCGTCTCGGCGATCGAATTCGCGATCATAGCGCCCGTGTTCCTGACGATTTGCGTCGGGATGCTCAAGTTCGGCATTGCGATCAACAACTACATGCTGCTGAACAACGGTGCCGCCCAGGGCGCGATGACGATGGCGCTGGGCCGCGGCACCGCCACTCCCTATACAACCATGGTCGTGGCGATCGACAACGCTGCCTCGAGCCTGACGCCGAGCTCGATCACCACGACCGTGAAGATCAAC
>Ga0187780_10001118_pt1 | contig 20163 bp, 13 predicted proteins | sample 1015_Q2_SP10_20__FD_132429 | JGI IMG/M metagenome (GOLD analysis project Ga0187780, IMG submission 132429) | Tropical peat soil microbial communities from peatlands in Department of Meta, Colombia - 1015_Q2_SP10_20_MG | ecosystem: Environmental > Terrestrial > Soil > Wetlands > Peat | place...
GGGCTCCGGAATATCGCGACCCCCGTGCTTTCAGGGAGTTATGGTGCACAGGACAAATTGAACGGGGGGCGTCCTGCCGGGAAGCTGGGGCAGCGTGGTCCCGGGCTGGGGCAAGCGGGTCCTCGTCGCCCGCGGCCCGGCGGCCTCAGCAGGCCGCTGGAAAAGGCCCGGAATCTTTTCCCGCTGCCTCGGTGGCAGTGGGTGCGGCGTTGGCGCGCTCGGACGATTTCCCGCTGCCGACGTTGCGGCGGCGGTGGCGCTGCGACGTGCCGGCCCTCCCATTCCGCAATCCGCATTCCGCATTCCGCAATGGTAGGCGCCGCCTTGCATGCGGCCTGCGCGAAACGGGCTTCAGCATCCTAGGCGTGGTGCAGTTCCTTCTCCATCTCGGCGAAGAAGGTATCCGCGGCGATGATCTGGGACGCCACCTCGGCCATGGGCTTGCGCGTATTGCGGCTCCGCCGCTGCAGGAGCCCGAAGGCATCCCCCTCATCCAGGCGGAGGCGCTTCATCAGGATACCCTTGGCCCGCTCCACGTGCTTGCGGGCCTCGATGTCCTCCTTCAAATCCATCACCGAGCGGCGGAGGGCCGCGATCTCATCGAAGCGGGAGACGGCCACCTGGATGGCCGGCTGGAGCTGCGGGCCGTTCACCGGCTTGATGAGGTAGCCCAGCGCGCCCGCCTTGCTGGCGTCGGCCGCGAGCTGGAGGTCGCTGTGGGCGGTGATGAACAGGATGGGGGTGGGCAGGGTCTCCTGAAGCTTCTTGGCCGCCTGGATCCCGTCCAGGCGGGGCATGCGCACGTCCATCAGGACGAGGTCGGGGGAGAGCCGCTCCGTGAGCTCCACCGCCTCCATGCCGTCCTTGGCCAGGCCCACCACCTGGTGGCCCAGGGCCTCCACCTGCGACTTCAGGCCGGCCGCCACCAGCCCCTCGTCTTCCGCGATGAGGATCTTGAGAGTCTTCACGCTGCACCCTCCCTCTGGCCTGTCGTGGGTTGCGGTTTGGGGAACGTGACGACGGCCACCGTGCCGCCGTCCGAATACAGCCGGAATTCGCCGCCCAGGTCCGCTCGGGCCAGAGCCTCCACGATCTCCAGGCCCAGCCCGGATCCGTCGCCGGCCCGCTCGGGGTCCAACCCGACCCCGTCGTCCCGGATCTCCACGGTCACGCGGTTGCCGTTCACGCCGGTGCGGATGGCGATCTGTCCGCGGTCCCGCCCGCGGAAGGCGTGCTTGGAGGCGTTGATGAGCACCTCGTTGGCGATGAGCGCCAGGGCCGTGAGATGGCGGGCGGGCAGGCGCAGCCGCGGGCCGTCCACCACGATCTTCACGTCCGGCGCCCCCCGCTGGAAGCAGCTCCGGGCGATGGTCTCCAGCACCCGGTTCAGTTCCACCGACCCGAACTCGCCCGTGGCCAGCAAATCGTGCACCTCGGCGATCCCGTGCACGCGATCGATGCAGGCCTGGATGGCCTCCTGGGCGCTCCGGCCCCCGGGACGGGTCAGCTCCATGGACAGGAGCCCGACGATGCTGGCCAGGTTGTTCCGCACGCGGTGATGGAGCTCGCGCAGGAGCGTGGCCTTGGTGGCCGCGTCCTCGCGGGTCTGCTCCACCAGGCGCGACTGCTCCAGGGTGATGGCGGCGTGGGCGGCGAAGGCCATGAGGAGTTGCTCGTCCTGGTCCGTGAAGTCTCCGCCCCCCAGCTTCTCCGTGAGGTAGAGGCTGCCCAGCACGCGGCCCTCGAAACGGATGGGCACGCCCATGAAGGAACGCATGGGCGGGTGGGCGGCCGGGAATCCGGAGGCGCGGGGGTCCGCCCCCAGGTCCGGCAGCCGGAGGGGCCGCCCCTCGCGCAGCATCGCCCCCAGGATGCCCTTCCCCGTGGGCAGGTCCCCGATGCGCCGGACCTCCTCCTCCGTGAGGCCCGACTGGACGAAGTGGGCCAGGCGGCCGCCCAGGCCCAGCACGCCCAGCGCGGCGTAGCGGGACCGGGCCAGTCGCCGGGCGCTGTCCGCGATCTTCTGCAGGAGGGGCAGGAAGTCCGGCTCGGAGCTGATGAGGCGGGCCGTCTCGTTCAGGGCCTCCAGGGCCTGGGATCGCTGGTCCAGCTCGGCCGCCCGGGCCTCCGCCTCGGCGTAGAGCCGGGAGTTTTCCACGGCCACCGCCGCCTGGGCGCAGAAGGCCTCCAGCAGCTCCAGGTCCTGCGCCTTCCAGGGCGCGGTGCTCCGCCGCATCACGCAGAGCACCCCCACGCAGCGGTCCCCCACCACCAGGGGGACCCCCGCGAAGCCGCGGAGCCCCTCCGCGCGGACCCACTCCACGTTCACGAACCGCGGGTCCGCCAGCACGTCGGGCACCGTGACGGGCTCGCGGGTGGCGGCGACCGTTCCGGGCAGCCCCTCGCCCAGCCGGAAGCCGGACTGCACCCGGAGGTCGGCCCGCTGCCACCCCCAGGCGGCCCGCACCGTCATCTCCCCGCTGGAGTCATCCAGGATCATGATGTAGGTGACCGCGTTCCCCAGGAGGCGCGAGGCCCAGTGGACGATGATCTGGAACACGCTCTCGGGGTCCAGGCTGGACGAGATCACGCGTGAGACCGCGTTCAGGGCGCGCAGCCGGCCGGATTCCGTGCTGGCGTCGGCGTACAGCCGCGCGTTCTCCATGGCCACGGCGGCGTGGGCGGCGAATACCTCCAGGAACTCCTGGTCCTGGTCCGTGAACGGGCGGGGGTCCGCCCGCATGACGCAGAGGACGCCGATGCACTCGGGGCCCGCCATCACGGGCACCCCGGCGAACCCGTGCAGCCCTTCGGCCCGCACCCACTCCAGATTCAGCATGCGGGGGTCTTCCAGCACGTCCGCCACCACCAGGGGCCGCTGCCGCTCCCAGACCCAGCCCACCAGCCCCTCCCCGCGCCGGAACGCCTCCACCTGCCGGGCCCCGGCATGCCGCATGCCCGCCCGCGCCCGGTTGACCAGCACGCCCGCCTCCGCATCCACCACCAGGAGCAGGGCGACGGGCGCATCCAGCAGGCGGGCCGCAGACGTCACCACGTAGTCGAAGACGCGATCGGGATCCCGCGTGGACAAGAGGAGGCGGGAGAGGTGCGAGAGCGCCTCCAGGCGGGCCGCCTTCTCCGCCACCTCCCGGCTCTGGGCCTGGGCGGCCTGCCAGGATTGGTCCAGGCGGGCGGCCATGTCGTTGAAGCTGCGCCCCAGCTCGGCCACCTCGTCCCGCCCCGACAGCGTCACCCTTCGCGTGAGGTCCCCGCCGGCCACGGCCCGAACCTCCGCGCGGAGGGCCTCCAGGGGGCCGCTGAGCCCGCGGCCCAGGAGCACCGCCGCCGCCACGGACAGGAGGCTGATGCCCACCAGCAGCCCGGCCCGCCCCCAGGCCGCGCGGCGCACGGGGGCCATGGCTTCATCCACGGGGCTCGTCACGCTGGCCACCCATCCCACCAGGCGGATCGGTACGCGGGCCCCGAGGCGCGCCCGGCCATCGGTGGCGGAGGGGATCTCCTCGGCCACCACGACGTTTCCGCGGAGGGCCTCCTGGATGGACGGCGTCCGCGACCAGTCCCGCTGCTCCCAGCGGAGGGCCGGCTGCCCGCTCACGAAGACGGCCCGGCCGCTGCGATCCACGATGGCCACCGCGCCCCGCGGCCCGGGCCCCCCCACGCGCCCCAGGATCCGCTCGAAGATCTCCGGCCGGACCCCGATGAGGATAGCGCCCCGCAGGGCCCCGTCCCCGGCCCGGGCGGCGGCCGCCACGATGAAAACGGGGCGGTCCTCCAGGCGGCCTTGGACCAGGTCCCCCAAGACCCATCCCTGCCCGGCGGCCAGTGCCTGGAAGTACGGCCGGTCGGCCACACTCACGCCCGGCCGGAGGAGCTCCGGGGGATCGGTGTACAGGATGCGCCCGTCCGGAGCGGCCCAGCCCATGGTGACGATATGCGGGCCCCACCTCCGCAGCTCCGTGAAGAGGCCCCGGATCTCCGCCTCGGGCCGCCCGCCGCCGGCGGCCGCCTCGGTGACGATCCGGGCCCGGTCCACCAGACCCTGGAGCAGCACCTCCACGCTGGCGGCCACGGCCTCGGCCGTCTCGCGGTGGCCACGCAGGATGTCCGCGCGCCGCTCCCGGTATTCCCGGGCGAGGTCGTACACGTCCAGCAGGAACAGCGGAAGGAGCAGCAGGGCGAAGGCGAAGATGAGGCGATGCCGGATGCGCACGGTCCGACCCCTGATCGCCTGCGGCGCGTCCACCGGCGGACCCGAGCCGCAGACGGGGCTATTATGGAAGGGCCTGGGAGGCGCGTCAATGACGCGGCCCCCCCGCCATCGCCTGCCGGATTCCTGCCGCGCCCCGGCGCCCCGCCCTCACGCGGCCCGGCGCGCCGCGAAGGCCGCCCAGCGGGCCTCCAGCGCCGCGTAGTCCAGGTGGGCGTCGATGAGCTGGCGGGCGCGGGCCACCTTCCGCTCCTCGCGGATCCGGATGCGGCCCAGGATCCCCTCCAGCCGTTCCACCGTGGCCAGCGTATCCTGGGGAACGACCAGGATGGGGATCCCCCGCTCCAGGGCGCGGGTCACGATCAGCTCATTGGGCTCCTGGCCCCCGGTGAGCACCAGGCACCGCGTGGACGTCTCCAGGGCGGCCATCAGGATGTCGGACCGGTGGCCCCCCGTGATCACGGCCTTGTTGGGCTGCTTCCAGAAGTAGGAGAAGGCCGCCTCCACGTCCATGGCGCCCACGCTGAACCGTTCCACGAACTCGTCCAGCCGGTCCTCCGCGCACAGCACCCGGCCGCCCAGCACGCCGTGGAGCTGCCGCACGGTGATGGCGTCCAGCAGGCGGTCGTGCGGGATCGTGCCCAGCACCGGGATGCCCCGCCGCTGGAGGAAGGGGACCGCGGCCCCGACCACCTCGGCCAGGCTGGCGGGCGTCACCCGGTTCAGCACAACCCCCAGCAGGCGCTCGCCCAGGGCCTCCCGGGCCGCCAGGATGCAGTCCACGCAGACCTCGGTCTGGTACGGATCGATGAGGAGGACGGGCAGGTTCAGGGCCTTCACCAAGCGCAGGCCGGCCAGGCCCAGGAACATGCCCTCGGTGATGCTGCCGGCCCCGCCCACCAGCACGGCGTCCTTGCCCTGCCCCACGCGCCCGAAGGCCTCTTGGACGCGGGGCAGGAAGTCGGGCAGGTCCCCGCGCAGACCCTGGGTCAGCAGGTCCTGGGTCACGATGACGGGGCAGATGTCGTCCAAGGGGTCATCCAGGCCCAGGACCTGCTTCATGAACTCGGCGTCGCCGTCGGTGAGGCGGCCCTGCTGGGCCACCGGGGAACGGCCCACCGGCTTCAGGTAGCCCACCTTCCGGCCCTGGTCCCGCAGGTGCAGTCCCAGCCCCATGGTGATCATGCTCTTGCCCGAGTTCCCGGCCGTCGACCCGATGTACAGCGCCTTCATCGTCCTCTCCATCCATTGCGGAATGCCAGGGGCACCCCGGCCTTCCCATTCCGCATTCCGCATTCCGCGTTCCGCATTGGTCAGGCCTCCGCCGCGGTGGGGCGCAGGCCGATGCGGGCATCGATGGCCACCGCCCCCTGGCCGGCGGGACGGACCATCAACGGGTTGATGTCCAGCTCATGGATCTCGGGGAAATCGGTCACCAACTGCGAGAGCCGCAGCAGGCCGTCCACGATGGCGTCCACGTCGGCCGGCGGCTCCCCGCGCGCCCCCTTCAGGAGCCCGGCGGTGCGGATCTCGCCGATCATCTCCCGGGCGTCGTCCGGCCCGATGGGCGCGACGCGGAAGGCCACGTCCTTCAGGACCTCCACGTAGATCCCGCCCAGGCCGAACATCAGCAGGGCACCGAAGTGGGGGTCGCGGCTCAGCCCCAGGATCACCTCGCGCGCCCCCGTGACCATCGCCTGCACGAGGACGCCGTGGATCTGGGCCTGCGGCATGAACCGGCGCGCGTTGGCCACGATCTGGCCGAAGGCCAGGGCCACCTGGCCGGCGTCCCGCAGTCCCGCGCGGACGCCGCCCACGTCCGTCTTGTGCAGGATGTCCGGCGAGGCGATCTTCAGGACCACCGGATACCCCATGGCATCCGCCGCCTGGGCCGCCTCGTAGGAATCCCGGGCCAGCACGCTCTGCGGCGTGGCGAAGCCGTAGGCCTCCATCACGCCCCGCGCCTCGGTGTCCGCCAGGGTGGCGCGCCCGGCGGCGCGGGCGGCGGCCAGCGCGGCCCGCGCCCGCTCCGCGTCCACGGCGAAGGCGCGCGGCGGCGCCACGGTGCGCGCCAGGAATGCGGCCCGGTCGGCCATGGCCTCGAAGGCGCGCACCGCCTGCTCGGGGAAAGGATAGCTCGGGATGCCGCGGGTGCGGAAAATCTTCAGGGCCCCCGCCAGGTGGGCCTCGCCCATGAAGGCGGCCAGCACCGGCTTGCCGGCCTTCTCCGCCACGTCGGCGACCACCTCGGCGAACCCCGCCATGTCCGTCATCGCCTGCGGGGTGGAGAGGGCCAGCACCCCATCCACGTTCGGATCGGCCGCCAGCAGATCCAGGCCGGCCCGGTACCGGTCCTCCCGGGCGTCCCCGATGACGTCCACCGGGTTGTACACGGCCGCCGTGGGCGGCAGGGCCTCGCGCAGGCGCGCCACCGTCTCGGGCGCCAGCGAGGCCATGGTCGCCCTGGACCGTTCGGTGGCGTCCGCGGCGATGATGCCCGGGCCGCCGGCGTTGGTGAGGATCCCCAGCCGCGGGCCCCGGGGCAGCGGTTGCGTGGCGAAGGCCCGCGCCAGGTCGAACAGCGATTGGGAGGTGCGGGCCCGCAGGATGCCGGCCTGGCGGAAGGCCGCCTCGTAGGCGCGGTCCGTCCCCGCCAGCGTCCCGGTGTGCGACGAGGCGGCCCGGGCCCCCGCGGCGGTGCCGCCCGACTTCATCATGATCACCGGCTTCACCGCGGTGGCCCGGCGCGCCGCCTCCAGGAACCGGGCCCCGTCCTCCACGCCTTCGATGTAGCCGAGGATGACCCGCGTCTCGGGGTCCTCCGCCAGGGCCTCCAGCCATTCCACCTCGGTGAGGTCGGCCTTGTTGCCGAGGCTGATGAACTTGGAGAAGCCCACCTCGTTGCCCATGGCCCAGTCCAGGATGGCCGTGCAGAGGGCCCCCGACTGGGAGAAGAACGCGATGGCGCCGCGGGGGGGCATGCCGGCCGCGAAGGTGGCGTTGACCCGGGAGGCCGTGTCCAGGATGCCGAGGCAGTTGGGCCCCACCAGCCGCACGCCGGCGGCGCGCGCGCGCGCCCGCAGGTCCCGCTCCAACTGCGGCCCCTCGCCGCCGACCTCTTTGAAGCCGGCCGAGATGACCACGGCGGCGTGGATCCCGCGGGCGGCGCAGGCCTCCACGGCGGGGGCCACGGCCGGGGGCGGGACGATGATGACCGCCAGGTCCACGGGGCCGGCGATGGCCGCCACCTCGGGCACGCAGGGGAGCCCCAGGATCTCCCTGGTCTTGGGATTCACCGGGTAGAGGCCCCCGGCGAAGCCGGATTTCACCAGGTTGTCCAAAACGCTGAAGCCGACCTTGCCTTCCTCGCGGGACGCCCCCACCACGGCGATGCCCCGCGGCCGGAAGAACTGCTGCAGCAGCTCACTCATACATTGCCTCGAAATGCGTTCGGTGGTTCGGCCGTTCGGTGGTTCGGTGGTTCACCATCCCCCAGAAGCGGCCCTGGGGCCCGAGGCTCGGCAGCTAGGAACACCCGAACTACCGAACCACCGAACGACCGAACGGTCTTGGCGGTCAGGCGGCCCGGTGCCCGCGGGTGCCCACGGTGCGCGCCAGCTCCCGCTGCCAGAGCGTGACCCGGAGGCTCTCCAGGGCCCCCCGGGCCCGCTCGATCCGTTCCGAGAGCTCCGGATAGGCCGCCCCGGTCCGGAGGAGCTCGCACATTTCGTTCACCGTGCGTCCCACGAACTCCGCCCGCTCCACCGCGTCCTCATCCCTCCACCCTCGCTTCTTCATCTGACGGACCATACTGCACCATCGTTCAGGACCGAGGACTGAGGACTGAGGGAAACAGGCCGCTCAGTCCTCGTGCCTCAGTCCTCAGTCCTCCGTCAAGCGGCCTGCGCCACCGGGTCGGCGCCGGCCTCCGCCGCCGCCAGGAGGGCCCGGAGCTCGTCCCCCTCCAGGATCTCCCGCTCCAGGAGGACCTTGCCCAGTCGCTCCAGCGCCCCCCGCCGCCGGGTGAGGATCCCCAGCACCCGTTCGTGCTGCTCGTCCAGGATCCGCCGCACCTCCTCGTCCACCGCCTCTGCGGTTCGCTCGGCGTAGTCGCGGCCGTGGCCGAAGCCGTTGGGCAGGAACAGGGGGCGGCGCTCCCGTTCCAACGCCACGGGCCCCAGCGTGGCGCTCATCCCGTACTCGGTGATCATGCTCCGCGCCAGCTCGGTAGCTCGCACCAGGTCGTTCTGGGCGCCCGTGGAGACGTCCCCGAAGACCAGCTCCTCGGCGGCCCGCCCGCCCAGGAGGACCGCCAGGCGGTCCAGGAGCTCGGCGCGGGTGAGCAGGAAGCGGTCCTCGGTGGGCCGCTGCATGGTGTACCCGAGGCCGGCGATGCCGCGCGGGATGATGGAGACGCGGTGCACGGGATCGGCCATGGGCAGGCTCTCGGCCACCAGGGCGTGGCCCGCCTCATGGTGGGCGATGATCTCGCGCTCGTGGGGGCTCATCACCCGCGCCTTCTTCTCGAGCCCGGCCACCACCCGGTCGATGGCCTCCTCCAGCTCCGCCATGCCCACGGCGCTCTTCTCGCGCCGGGCGGCCAGGAGGGCGGCCTCGTTCACGACGTTGGCCAAATCCGCCCCCACGAAGCCGGGCGTGCGCGCCGCCAGCAGGCGCAGGTCCACCTCGGGGGCCAGGCGCACCCCCCGGGCGTGGATGCGCAGGATGGCCTCGCGCCCGCGGATGTCCGGCCGGTCCACCAGCACGTGGCGGTCGAAGCGGCCGGGGCGCAGGAGGGCCGGGTCCAGGATCTCGGGGCGGTTGGTGGCCGCCATGATGATCACGCCCTTCTGCGTGTCGAAGCCGTCCATCTCGGCCAGGAGCTGGTTCAGGGTCTGCTCGCGCTCGTCGTGGCTGGTGAGGGGATTGGCCCCCCGGCTCTTGCCCAGGGCATCCAGCTCGTCGATGAAGATGATGCAGGGGGCCTTCTCCTGCGCCTGGCTGAAGAGGTCCCGCACGCGGGCCGCGCCCACGCCCACGAACATCTCCACGAACTCCGATCCGGACATGCTGAAGAAGGGCACGCCGGCCTCCCCCGCCACGGCCTTGGCCAGGAGCGTCTTGCCCGTGCCGGGCGGGCCGACCAGCAGCACGCCCTTGGGGATCTTGCCCCCCAGGCGCTGGAACTTGGCGGGGTGCTGGAGGAACTCCACGACCTCGCCCAGCTCCTCCTTGGCCTCGTCCACGCCGGCCACGTCTTCGAAGGTGACCTTCACCTCGTGCGCGGCGTAGATGCGCCCCCGCCGCTTGCCCAGGTTGAGGGCCTCCATGCCGGGCCCTCCCATCCGCCGCGTCAACAGGCGGTAGAGGACCACCACCCCCAGGATGGGCAGGACCCAGACCAGCAGCAGGTCCCGCAGCCAGGCCGGCTGCCCGGTGCCGCGGAAGGTGACGCCCCGCCCCTCCAGATCCCGGATCAGCCCGGGGTCATCCACCCGGGCGGTGGTGAAGGTCTTCGCGGGGGCCTTGGCGCCCGGCTCGTCCTTCAGGGTGCCGCGGATCACGCTGGCGTCGATGGTCACCTCGGCCACGCGGCCCTCGGCCAGCAGCCGCTTGAACTCGCTGTAGGGGATCCCCCCCGCCCCCTCGTGCGAGCCGAGGACCTGGATGATCACGAGCACCAGGATGGCCCCCACGAACCAGAGGAGGGAGAAACGCTCCGGCTCTTTCATCGTCGTTCCCTGTGCCGTCCGCCCGGGCCGACGGTCACGCCGAGGGCTGACCGCCGAGGGCCGAGGGCTTCGCGGCCACCAGGTCCCGGACCAACCCGCCCGCGAGGGCGGACGGGTTTCCGGCGTCGCTCGCGCGCCCGGCCCCGGAGGTCTCCTGGGCCGTAGCCCCCACGCCCTGCCCCCCGGCGGACGTGCCGAGGTACTCCAGGATGCCGCGGGCCGCCCGGCGCCCCGCCCCCAGGGCCAGGATCACCGTGGCGGCCCCCGTTACGATGTCGCCGCCGGCGAATACGCCCGGCACCGCGGTCATCCCGGTCCGCTCGTCGATCTGGATGTACCCCCACTTGTTCGTCTTCAGGCCCGGGGTGGTGCGGGCGATGATGGGGTTGGCGTTCGTGCCCAGGGCGTAGATCGCCGTATCCACGTCCAGCATGAAGTTGCTCCCCGGGATCTCCACCGGCGCCCGGCGGCCCGAGGCGTCCGCATCCCCCAGCTCCATGCGCACGCACTCCATCCCCACCATCCACCCGTCCGCGTTCCCCAGGAGCCGGACCGGCGCGGTGAGCCAGAGGAACCGTACACCCTCCTCCATGGCGTGGTGCAGTTCCTCGCGCCGGGCCGGCGCCTCCCGCTCCGTCCGCCGGTACACCACGGCCACCTCGGCGCCCATGCGCAGCGCCACGCGGGCCGCGTCCATGGCCGTGTTGCCCGCCCCGATGACGGCCACGCGCCGCCCCATCCCCACCGGCGTGTCCACCTCGGGGAACCGGTACCCCTGCATCAGGTTCACCCGGGTGAGGAACTCGTTGGCCGAGAACACCCCGTTCAGCCCCTCGCCGGGGATGCCCATGAATTTGGGCGTGCCGGCGCCGATCCCGATGAAGACCGCGTCGAAGCCCTTCTCCGCCCGCAGCTGCTCCACCGTGAAGAGCTTGCCGATGACGGCGTTGCAGACGATGGTGACGCCCAGGCGCTGCAGGTTCTTGATCTCCCGCTCCACGATGGCCGTGGGCAGGCGGAAGGGCGGGATCCCGTAACGCAGCACCCCCCCGGGGACGTGCAGGGCCTCGTAGATGGTCACGGCCACCCCGGCCCGCGCCAGGTCCGCCGCGCAGGCCAGACCCGCCGGACCCGAGCCGACGATGGCGACGCGCCGCCCGCTGGGCGGCGGGGGCGCCATCTCCGGCTCGAAGTGCTCCATGGCGTAGTCGGCCACGAAGCGTTCCAGCCGCCCGATGGAGACCGGCTCGTCCTTGATCCCCACGATGCAGGGCGCCTCGCACTGGGTCTCCTGCGGGCAGACGCGGCCGCACACCGCCGGCAGCGGGTTGTCCCGCAGCAGGATCTCGTAGGCCTTCCGCAGGTCCCCGCGGTCGATGGCCCGGATGAAGGCCGGGATGTCGATCCCCACCGGGCAGCCGGGCACGCAGCGCGCCTTCTTGCACTCGAGACAGCGGGAGGCCTCGCGCCGCGCGTCCTCCCCGGGATAGCCCAGGGCCACCTCTTCGAAGTTCCGGCGCCGCTGCTCGGGCGGCTGCTCGGGCATGGGCGTGCGGCCCTTGGGGATGCTGTGCAGCGACTTGCCCGCCATGGCCTAGCCCGTGGAAAGGCCCACCTTGCAGGCCTCCTGGTATCGGGTCATCGCCTCCGCCTCCTCCCGGGCGAAACGCTTCTCGCGGCGCAGCAGCTCGTCGAAGTCCACCTGGTGGCCGTCGAAGTCCGGGCCGTCCACGCAGGCGAAGCGGCTGCGGCCGCCCACCGTCACGCGGCAGCCCCCGCACATCCCCGTGCCGTCCACCATGATGGAGTTGAGGCTCACCAGGGTGCGGATCCCTGAGGGCCGAGTCACCTCGCAGCAGGCCTGCATCATGCGAAGGGGCCCGACGGCCATCACCTCCTCCACGTCCGGGGTACGGGCCAGCACCTGCCGCAGGGCCTCGCTCACCAGCCCGCGCACCCCGTAGGTCCCGTCGTCCGTGGCGATGATCACCTCGTCGCAGACGCGCCGGAAGCGGTCCTCCCAGAACACCAACTCGCGGGTCCGGAAGCCGAGGATGGAGATGGTGAAGCTCCCGGCGGCCCGATGGGCCTTGGCCTGCGGATAGATGGGGGCCACGCCCAGGCCGCCGCCGACCAGGACGACCTTGGACCGGCGCTCGATGTGACTGGCCTCTCCCAGGGGCCCGATGACATCCAGTACCGAGGCCCCCTCCGACAGGGCCATCATCTCGTTGGTGGACTTGCCCACCGCCTGGACCACGACGGTGAGGGTGCCGGCGGCCGGATCCGTGTCCGCCACGGTGAGGGGGATCCGCTCGCTGCCCTCGTGGATGCGCACGATGATGAAGTGGCCCGCGCGCGCGGCGCGCGCCACGTCGGGCGCCTCGAGCTCCCAGAGGAACGTGTTCGGCGTGAGTCGTTCCCGCGTCGCGATCCGGTACATACCCGCCTCCCATTTCGGCCGGCCGCCGGGGGCAAACGGGGCCGCCGGGCCTATTGCATGTGGAGCAATGGGGGTGCCACGGCTGTCATACAAATACGGACAACCCGACGCAGCCTTCGAGGCTCGTAACTGCTTGGAAAATAACACAACCAGAAGAGCCCAACCCGTGGGCGAATGCCCCGCTGGCCGCCTGGGGACCGGATGTCGGGGCGGAATCGCCCCACACGTGGGGCGCGGCCTCCCCTAACTCTTTGAAAGGAAGGGGACGACATGGTGGGACAGGCCTGCCGCCGGGATGCATGTGGGGGACCCGTGTGAGCCCCCGCGCGAAGCCGGGGCGCCGGGCCCTCGCCCAAACGCCGGAGGGCCGCGCCGCGGGCTCCGCGTCCGCCCCACCGGCCATCGCGCCTTTCTCCCAACTTGCTTACGGCCCGCACGCGGGCGAAATCCCCTTGACGGGTTCGGGAGCCCGACCCACATTGTGGGGTGGGAAGAGCATCCGAGGGGGCGCCGGCCCGGGTGTGTAAGACAGGCACCACAGGGTTCTATGGCGTCGGAAAGGTCGGAAGGCCCCCTCGGTTCACCATCGGTAAACCGGGCAGGGCGGGCAAGAACGGGCGGTTGCCTCGACAGGGATCGCTCGGAGCGTTCGGTTCGCGGCCTGTTCTGAAGGGGGTAACCTGGTTTACCGACTTTTTAGTAAGGGGCCGCTGCAGGCGGGGCGACTGAACGCCCCACGCCGAAAGGCGCAAGGCAAAGCGAAGCGGGCCCCTTACAAATGCCACAAGGGGACCGGGCGGTAGCGTCCGGTCCCTTTGTGTTTTTGCGGGGACGCCGGAGGGCCCGGTCACCGCGGCGCCCCGAAGCGCCAGCATCGTCGCGACCGCGACCACACCCCACATTTCCACCCGACCGGTCCCGTAGCCGTCCACGGACTACTGACTCAAGCCGCTAGCTCCACACGCCGGCGATGGCCTGGCCGCAGTGGGGGCATGCCCCCTCGCGCAGCGTGTTGGCCAGCACATGGTGCCCACGGCGGCGGATCACCGCTACGGCGCAGCCGGGGCACACCGTGTCCTCGCCCGCTTCCCCGGGCCGGAGGTTCCCCAGGTAGACATGCCGGAGGCCCGCCTCCAGCCCGAGCTCCCGCGCCCTTTCCAGGGTCGCCAGTGGCGTGGGCGGCACCTCCGCCATCCGGTGAGCCGGGAAGAAGCGGCTGACGTGCCACGGGATGTTCCGGTCCACGCCGGCCAGGAACCGGGCGATGTCCCGCAGTTCCGCCTCGGAATCGTTCCCGCCCGGGATCACCAGGGTCGTCACCTCCACCCATATGCCCAGGCGCCGGTGGAGGCCGATGGCATCCAGCACCCAGTGCAGGCGGGCCCCCCCGCAGATGCGGCGGTAGAACCGGTCGCTGAAACTCTTCAGGTCGATGTTGGCCCCGTGCAGCACGGGCGCCAGGGCTTGAAGGGCCTCGGGGGTGGCGGTCCCGTTGGTCACGAACACGTTCCGCAGGCCGGCCGCCGCGGCCAGGGCCGCCGTGCGCTGGGCGTACTCGAAAAAGACCGTCGGCTCCGTGTAGGTGTAGGCCACGCTGCGGCACCCGTTGCGGCGCGCCAGGAGCACGACCTCCTCGGGCGACAGCGCCCGCCCCATCAGCCGGCCGCCGTGCTCGCGGGGGAAGAGGGCGATGGCGTGATTCTGGCAGTGCAGGCAGCGGAAGTTGCAGCCCACCGTGGCGATGGAGTAGGCGGTGGTGCCGGGCAGGAAGTGGTGGAACGGCTTCTTCTCGATGGGATCGATCTCGTCGGCCACGGCGCGGCCGTACACCAGGGTGCAAAGGGCGCCGTCCCGGTTCTCGCGCACCCCGCAGATCCCCCGGCGCCCGGGCTCGATGCGGCAGCGGAAGGCGCACAGGTGGCAGCGCACGCGCCCCCCCGGGAGGGGCTCCGCGAACATCGCCTGCCGCACGAACGCCTCCTGCTGCACCGGCAATGTCGACGCGATCATCGTAGCTCCTGCAGACTGCAGAAAACTCCAGGTTCGGGCAGGCTGCTCAAAAAGGTCCAGGTGCAAGGCGGCGCGCGATGGGCCGAGTGAGGCGTAGTCCGCGTACGCCGCAGCGAGCGCCCGAGGGCGCCAACGCCGCAGATGGGCCTTTTTCAGCAGCCTGTCATGGCAGCTCCAAGGGGACGATGCGCTGGCCCGCCACGTCCACCAGTCCGCGGTCCGTGAGGCGGAGGGCCGGGATCACGGGCAGGGCCAGGAACGAGAGGGCCATGAACGGGTGCGCGGGGAGCGCCCCCAGCTCCCGGGCGTCCGCCGTCACGCGGGCCAGCCCCTCGGCCACGGCCGCCGCCGGCTCGGCGCTCATGAGGCCGGCCACGGGCAGCGCCAGCGTGGCCACCGCCCGCCCGCCCGCGGCCACCGCCAGGCCGCCCCCGGCGGCCCGCACGGCCGCCAGGGCGGCCAGGAGGTCCCGGTCCTCCACCCCGGCGGCGATCAGGTTGTGCGAGTCGTGGGCCACGGACGACGCCAGCGCCCCGGCCCGCAGGCCGAGGCCCCGCACCAGCCCGAGGCCGATGCCGCCTCCCTTCCCGTGCCGCTCCACCACCGCCAGCTTCAGCAGGTCTCGCCCCGGGTCGGCCACCACCTGCCCGTCCCGCAGGGCCGGGTCCACGGCCAGGGCCTCGGTGACGATCTGGTCCGGCAGCAGGCCGATGGCGCGCACGCGGCGGCCGGCCGCCGGGGCCGGGAGCCGCAGCGCCTCCCCCGTCAACACCCGCACGCGCACCGTCTCTCGCGTGCCCGCGTCCGGCCGCCGGGCGATGTCGGCGCAGACCCGGCCGCCCCGCGCCGCCAGCCGCCCATCCTTGAAGACGTGGGTGGGCCGGAAGCTGCGGTCGTCCTCCAGCAGCACCAGGTCCGCGCGGAGGCCGGGGGCCACCGCGCCCCGGTCCCACAGCCGGAAGCGCTGGGCCGCGTTCCACGTCGCCATGGCCAGCGCCCAGGTGGCCGGCAGCCCGCCCGCCACGGCCTCGGCCAGGACGGCATCCAGGTGGCCGCGGCCCACCAGGTCTGTCGGCTCCAGGTCGTCCGTCACCAGCAGGCAGCGGTGCCGGGTGGCCGCGGTCACGGCCGGCAGCAGCGCCTTCAGGTTCTTCGCCTGCGACCCCTCCCGGAGCATCAGGAACATGCCGGCGGCCAGTTTCTCCTCCGCCTCGGGCAGTTCCGTGGCCTCGTGGTCCGAATCGATCCCCCGGGCGACGTACCGCTGCAGCGTCTCCCCCCGCAAGCCGGGCGCGTGGCCATCCACCGGCTTGCCGGCCGCCTGGGCCGCCGCGATCTTGGCCAGCACGCCCGCCTCGCCGGCGAGCACGGCGGGGTAGTTCATCACCTCGCCCAGGGCGATCACGCGGGGATCCGCCAGGAGGGCGGCCACTTCGGCGGCGTCCAGCCGGGCGCCGGCCGTCTCCAGCGCCGTGGCCGGCACACACGAGGGGGCCGTGAAGAAGGCATCGAAGGGCAGGCCGGCGCTGGCCGCCAGCATGTAGCGGACCCCCGGCACCCCCAGGACGTTGGCGACCTCGTGCGGGTCGGACACCACGGCGGTGGTGCCGTGGGGGAGGGCGGCGGCGGCGAGCCCCTCGGGGGTGAGCATGGTGCTCTCGATGTGCACGTGCCCGTCGATGAAGCCGGGGACCAGCGGCCTGCCGCCGGCCTCCAGGGTCTCGGCCCCGGCGGCCAGGCCCGCCCCCACCGCCAGGATCCGCCCGCCGCCCACCGCCACGTCCCCGGGCCGCCAGGCGTCCGTGAAGACGTCCAGCACCCGCGCGTTCCGGATGACCAGGTCCGCCCGGCCATCGCCGCGAACCGCCGCGTCGCCGCGTCGCCGCGTCGCCGCGTCGCTCACACCGCCCCCTCGAGAGTATAGATGGCCGCCAGGTGGCGGTAGCGTTCGGCGTAGTCGATGCCGTAGCCCACGATGAAGCCGCGATCCAGCACGAAGCCCACGTAGTCCGCCTCCACCGCGACGCGGCGGCGTTCCCGCTTGTCCACCAGGGCGCAGAGGCGGAGGCTGCGCGGGTGTCGGTGCGCCAGATGATCCAGCAGCACGCGGGCCGTGAGGCCGCTGTCCAGGATGTCCTCCACCACCACCACGTCCTGCTCGGCCAGGTCGAGCTCCACGTCCTTGGTGATGGCCACGCGGCCGGCCGACTCCGCGCGCTCGCCGTAACTGGCCACGCGGACGAAGTCCACCCGCAGGGGCATGTCCAGGGCGCGGATGAGGTCCGCCAGGAACACGAAGGCCCCCTTGAGGATCCCCACCAGCACCGGCTCGGCCCCCCCGACGTCGGCCCGGATGGCCGCCGCCAGGCTTGCCACGCGCCGCCGGATCTCCTCCTCGGAATACAGGGGGACGAGCCGGCCGGCGGCGCGCGCCGATACCGCCCCCCGATCCGCGTCACTCATGGCGGACCCTCGCTGCCCCTATTATAGCCTCCCGCTGCGGCCCGGTGCATCCCGCTACGCGGCCCGGGGAAGCTCGGCCTGCTTGGCGTGGGCCCGGCAGGTGTGCGGGGCGTCCCCCTCCTCCGGCATCTTGAAGAGGTGGAAGAAGAACGGCTCCCCGCGCGCGGTGCACACCCCCAGGGACCCGCCGCAGGCCGGGCAGGGCTTGGCCCCGTCCCAGGCGGGCGGCGGCATCGTGAGCCGCGCCGATTTCTTGCAATACGGGCAGTCGCGCACGATGATGCTCATGTTCCGCCTCCTTCCCCGATGTTCCCGGTTCCCCGTTCCCGGTTCCCGGTCCGATTCGGGTTCCCTGCTTTCCGGCGAGTCCTCCTCAACCGGGAACAGGAAACCGGCAACCGGGAACGCTTGGTGGTGTTCAGCAGACGGGAAATCGCCCCGCGATCAGCTCCTCGAAGAACGGCTGGTCCGGGGCCAGCGAGCGCTCCACCAGCTCCCGGATGGCCGGCGCCACCTCCCCCACCTCGAGCCCCTCCCGCAGGTGCACCTGCACGGCGGCCCAGGGCCGGTCCACCGGCCGGCCGATCTGGCTCACCAGCCACACCGTCACCTGCCGGATCTCCGGCAGCTCGCTCTGCAGGCCGGCGGCGATGCGGTGGGCCAGCACGTTGTAGATCTTGCCCACGTGGCTCACGGGGTTCTTGCCGGCCGCCGCCTCATTACTCGTGGGCCGGTTCAGGGGGATGAGCCCGTTCACCCGGTTGCCGCGGCCCACCTGGCCCGAGTCGGCGTCCTCGGCGGAGGTCCCCAGCAGGCTCAGATACGTGCCGAAGATCCCCCGCCCCTCCCGATCCAGGAGATTGAAGCTGATGGTAACTTGGTCCAGGCCCCCCGTCTCGGCGCAGGCGCCGGTCAGATCCTCCAGGACCTCGGCCTTCCGCCTGAAATAAGCCGTCTCGGAGCCGATGAACGCACAAAGGAGCGGCATGGCCACCGTGAGGTGAACCCGGCGCTCCTGGCGGAAGGCCATCACCTTCACGTCCTCGCCGGTATCCGGGAACCGTCGCTTGTAGTCGGGGTCGTTCAGGTACCGTTCCACCTTCAGGACGAGGCGCTCGGTGGGGGTGAGGGGGGCGTAGCCGACGGCCGCCGAGGTGTCGTTGGCCTCGGGCACCCGCCCGGCGCGGGCGAAGATGTCGGCCAGTTCGTCGGACCCGGGGGCCAGCACCACCTCGTAGGTCACGTGGCGCTCCGGGTCCACGAACCGCAGGTTCTCCTTCAGCCAGCCCTTGGCCGCCGCCACGGCGATCTCGGCCACCGGGATGGCCACATCGCCCGCGGCCGTGGTGGCCCGGTCGCCGATGAAGAGGCGCATGGGCCGGAGCATGCGGCCGCCGCCGAAGCGGCGCTCCACCCGCCCGGCCACCAGCAGTCCCTTGTCGATGTTGTTGTGCAGGATCCGCCCGCAGCGGGCGCGGTAGGCATGGTTCAGGTCCACGGAGACCCGTTCCATCACGGCGTCGCAGATGGAATCGGGATGGCCGAGTCCCTTGCGCTCCACGACCTCGACCAGGTGCTCGTCGGCCGTGGGCCCCCGCAACTGCTCGATGACGATGGGGAAGGCACCCATGGCGCACCACTCCGCCTGTGAGGTGGGCAATCGGGATGCCAAGCCGGAAGGTGGGGAGGCTCGGGGGGTGGATACGCTAACTGCTCAAGACGAAAGGTTTGGCGGGGCAGCGCCAGGGCGGAAGCGAGGGGGAGGACGGGGCCGGCCGGGGCAGCGCTGCCCCACGGCGCGGGAACCGATGCCTCCATCCCCGCGCCGGACCTGCGCAACTCCGTGGGGCAGACCCGCCCCGCAGGAACGCACGAGGACGGGCCGGGAACTTCCCCCGAGGGCTCCCCCGTGCCGGCCTAACAGGATGCTAAAGAACTTGCTTTTCCGCAGGCTGCTCAAAAAGGCCCAGGTGCAAGGCGGCGCGCGAGGCGAGGCGCGAGGCGTACTTGGTCCGTACGTCGCAGCGCCGCGCGAGCGCGCCAACGCCGCAGATGGGCCTTCTTCAGCAGCCTGCCAGGGGTCAGGACGCCCGTCTGGTGCGGCCCGTGGTCCGGTCCAGCGGGTGCACGGTCTCCACCAGGCGCTCGTCGAACGGATAGGGGGTGTAGATATCCGGGTCGCCCGTGGTGACCACTAGGTTGTTCTCCAGCCGGAAGCCGCCGATCCCCGCCTGGCCCGCGTAGGGTTCCAGGTTGAAGGTCATGCCGGCGCGGAGCGGCACCGGGCAGTCCTTGGATGCGGCGCTGAAGTAGGGTGGCTCCCACGGGTGGACGCCGGAGGCGTGGCCCAGGCTGTCCAGCACGTAGGGGTCCGCGGCCTTGAACACGTCGGCGTTAGTGTTGCCCTGGCGGGAGGCGGCGCAGGACGCGAACAGGGCATCGTAACATTTCTGGTGCAGGACCTTCTGCTCCGGCGTGGGCCGCATGTCCCCGCAGATCCAGGTGCGGGTGAAGTCGCCCCAGTATCCGTTGAAGCAGGCCCCGATGTCGATGATCACCGGGTCGCCGTTACGGATCACGCGGTCCGAGGTGAAGCGCCGGTACGGCGCCGTGTAGGGCCCGGAGGCCACGATGTTGGCGCACTGGGTCCACTCGCTCCCCAGCGCCGTCATGGCCTGCCAGGCCACGGCCAGCACCTCGCACTCGCGCACCCCCGGGCGCAGGAAGCGCAGGGCGGCGTCCATGGCGGCCTCGGTCATCATGGTGGCGGCCTTGAGGCACTCCACCTCGTCCGCCGTCTTGAGGATCTTGGCCTCCATCAGGATCTCCCACCCGTCCACGAAATCCACCCCGGGGAAGGCCTGGGCCAAGGCCTTGGTGAGCGTGGGAGTCCAGATGTCCACGCCGATCCTGCCGCCCTTCCGCACGCCCAGATCGCCCCGGATCTTGTCCGCCCAGGCCAACACGCCCGCGATCTCGCGGAAGTTGGAGCGGGGGCGGATCTGGTCCGCCCGGAGCCAGGGCATGCGCGTGCGGCAGTGCTCGTGATCCATGGTGAACAGGATGGGCTCGCCCCCGCGGGGGAGCACCACGGTGGCGTTCCCCAGCATGGCCACGGGGTTCATGTGATGGCGGTAGCCGGTGAGGTAGCGGGCATCCTCGGTGCGGAACACGAAGAGGGCCTCCGCGCCCGAGGCCTCCAGCGCCGCCTTGGCCTTGCCCAGCCGCTCGCGACGCAGCCGCCCGAAGTCGATGCGTTCCTCCCAGTCCACGCCCATGAAGCCGAA
>Ga0187780_10001119_pt1 | contig 20160 bp, 18 predicted proteins | sample 1015_Q2_SP10_20__FD_132429 | JGI IMG/M metagenome (GOLD analysis project Ga0187780, IMG submission 132429) | Tropical peat soil microbial communities from peatlands in Department of Meta, Colombia - 1015_Q2_SP10_20_MG | ecosystem: Environmental > Terrestrial > Soil > Wetlands > Peat | place...
ATAGCGAGAAGACCTGTGGCAAAACAGAAATGACTTGAGAAAAAAGCTACAAGTTCATGATTTTATTGGTGGGCCTCCCTGGAGTCGAACCAGGCACCAACGGATTATGAGTCCGCTGCTCTAACCAAGCATGAGCTAGAGGCCCCTGGAGAGCCATCCGACAGGGGCAGCGCATTGCGCGCCGTCCCTGTTCTTACTCGAGAAAGCTCTTTAACTTGTCCGAACGGCTGGGGTGACGCAGTTTGCGAAGTGCCTTAGCCTCGATCTGCCGTATGCGCTCGCGTGTGACGTCAAACTGCTTGCCGACCTCTTCGAGCGTGTGGTCCGTGCTCATCTCGATGCCAAAGCGCATGCGCAGCACTTTGGCCTCACGCGGCGTCAAGGAATCCAGCACCTCTTTGGTAACGCCCGCCAAGCTCGAGTACTGTGCGGCATCGGCCGGCGCCACGGTGGTCGTGTCCTCGATGAAATCACCCAGGTGCGAATCATCATCGTCGCCGATGGGAGTCTCCATCGAGATGGGCTCCTTGGCGATCTTGAGAATCTTGCGGATCTTGTCTTCGGGCATTTCCATCTTGACCGCCAGCGTGGTTGGGTCAGGCTCTTGACCCGTCTCCTGCAGTATCTGCCGGCTGATGCGATTCATCTTGTTGATCGTCTCGATCATGTGCACCGGGATACGGATGGTGCGAGCCTGATCGGCGATCGAGCGTGTGATGGCCTGCCGGATCCACCAGGTCGCATAGGTCGAGAACTTATAGCCTCGGCGATACTCGAATTTGTCCACGGCCTTCATTAGACCGACGTTGCCCTCCTGGATAAGGTCCAGGAATTGCAGTCCGCGGTTCGTGTACTTCTTTGCGATCGAGATCACCAGGCGCAAATTGGCTTCGGTCATTTCGCGTTTGGCCTTGCGCGCCTTGGCCTCGCCCGTTGCCATCTGCTTGTAAACCTCGCGCAGATCCTTGAGCGGCAAAACGACCCGTTTTTGCAAGGCTCCAAGCTTGCTTTGCAGCTCATGTACGGCGGGCAGATTGCGACGCAGAACCTCGGCGTACGCCGCTTCGCTCTCGGCCTCGCGCGTTACCCAGCGCGAATTGGTTTCCGATCCCGGGAAGTGCTTCAGAAAATGCGGCCGCGGCATGCCGCACTTGTTGACCGTGATGTCGTAGATCTTCTTTTCGATGCTGCGCACTTCTTCGACCTGACTGCGCAGCGAATCGCACAACTTCTCCACCATTTTGGCGGTAAAGCGCAACGACATCAGTTCTTCAAGAATCTGTTCCTGCGCCCGCGTGTAGGGCTTGGACTTGTAGCCCTCCTTCTCGAAGGCAACGCGCATCTTCTCAAAAAGCTTGCCGACCCGATCGAAGCGTTCGAGCGCCCGTGCCTTAAGTTCGTCGAGCTGCGCCGCCGTCATGCCGCTGGCGCCAATATCCGTGTTCTCGCTTTCTTCGCCCTCTTCTTCTTCCTCCTCATCGGCAGTGGCAGCCGCGGTGGGAAACTCGTCGGCATCCGGATCGACCAAGCCATCGACGACTTCATCGATCGGAATTTGCGTGCCGCGAATGCGCTCCGCATGCGCAAGGATCTCAGCGACCGTGGTCGGACAGGCGGAGATCGCCATCACCATATGCTTTAGCCCATCTTCGATGCGCTTGGCGATCTCGATTTCGCCTTCGCGGGTGAGCAGTTCGACCGACCCCATTTCGCGCATGTACATGCGCACCGGGTCCGTCGTGCGGCCAAACTCCGCATCGACGGTGGACAGCGCAGCCTCGGCCTCTTCCTCGGCGTCATCGTCGGTGGCGGCGGAAGGAACGTTTTCATTCATGAGCAGCGTTTCGGCGTCGGGCGCCTGGTCGTAGACCTGAATGCCCATATCGCCAAACGTGCTGATAATCGAATCAATCGCCTCGGCGTCGACGAGATTGTCTGGCAGGTGATCGTTGATCTCGGCGTACGTGAGAAATCCGCGCTCCTTGCCGAGCTTGATCAGTGCTTTGAGCTTGTTGCGACGCGCCTCCAGATCCTCTTGCGACCCCTGGTAGCTGCGCTCCAATGCCTCCTTAAGGGCACGCTCCTTGGCGCGCCGGTCCTTGGCACGCTGCTTGGAATTCATCTTCTCGGCGACCTGAACAGCCGGATCCACCGCATCGTCACGGGCCTCCGGGATAGCGTCGGCGGCATCGCCGCCTTCCGCACGCCCAGGCTTTGCTTTCGCCGGCGCGGTCTTGGCGCGCACCTTCTCGAGCAGCGCAGCTTGCGTCTTGCCGCTAGCGCTGCTAGCCGACTTCGCCTCTGGGCGTGCCACCGCCTTGCCCTTGGTAATGGGCTTCACGGCCGCAACCGTCACAGTCTTTTTTTGCGCGCTCGCGGTCTTGAGCGCGGAGACCTTTTTCTTTGGCGTAGTCGTCTTGGCTTTTGTCATAAAGCGATCCCTAATTTCTCATAATGTCGCGTCAGTGCCCACAATCGCACGCACCAGTTCGGGCACATGCCATTGGTCATCGCATTTCATTTCAACAAAGCTGGTGGTCAAAGCGCAGCAGGCATCAACGTGGGGGCATGCGAGAAAAAATCGCGCCCCACAGCGGTGGACCGCTACGGCGAAACTAGGTTCCGCGCAGGGCTCCGCCCGACTGACTCCACCGTTTTCCCCGACCCAGCTACTGCGCCAGATTCTGGCGCCAAGGAGGCTGCGGCCTCCTGAAAGTCCGCTCCGAGGCGGACGCAATGTAATCGCAAATTGTACCACAAATCCGTCTTAGGCTATCGAAAAAATTGACCCTTTGCGCCTTGACATATCGACCCACGGCCACGCTAGCCGGGCGCTTCCCATTTGCCGGCCCGGCCCCCACCGGCCTCGCCAACGGTGCGAATCCGTTTGAGGTCTGCCAGTTGCCCGGCAAGCTGGCGATAGCGCTCCCGAGCCGCCGGCGACATCTCTTCGCTGGCGAGCCGGTCCATTTCCCCGCGCACGCGCTCTTCCTCGATGGCGACAAAACCCGCGCGCAACTCCTCGTGCGCCAGCGCCGGATCATCTTCCCCATGCAGGTCTCTTGCAGCCAGGGCCCGGTAGTGCTCTATGTAAGGGCTGTGCGCAAGCGCTTCAAGCACCCCCCCGCTGTGCGCCGAGTCGGCACTGGTGCTCGCACGCCAAACTTCGGCCAGCTGCCGATCAATATCGGCGTCACCGTCGATGGCCAGTGCGGCAATCTGGGCGTTGAACTCTCGCGCCAGCGCGGGGAACGCCAGCAGGCGCTGAAGAAGGCGCAATTTCAGGCTTTCGACCTTCTTGACCGCGCGCGCCGGCGTAGCCTCGCGCGCGGGTGGCAGTCGCCGCCAGGGTGCGAGCCCAAAGAGCGACTCGATGTCTTGCGCGGGGGTCTTGGTTGCTTCGCCCAAGACACGGATCAGCTGCATACGCAAGGCGCCCGCCGGCATCGACTCAAGCAGCGGTCGGGCGGCCGCGACGGCCGCGGCGCGGTCCTCGGGTTGGCCCAGGTCACGGCCCTCGGCAACACAGCTCAGAAACCATTGCGACAGACTAAGTGCCTTTGCCAGCTCTGCTTCCAGCGCGCCCGCACCGTGCTCACGAATCAGGCTGTCGGGATCTTCCCCTTGGGGCAGCAACACAAAACTTGCGCGCCGATCATCGCCAATCACGGGAAGCGTCGCGTCCAGTGCCCGGCGCGCCGCCTTGCGCCCGGCAGCGTCGCCATCGAAGGCGAAGATGACGTGTGCAACCAGCCGAAACAACGTCGTCACGTGATGAGAGCTCAGCGCAGTGCCAAGCGCAGCCACCGATTCGCCAAAACCGGCCTGCGCCAGGGCAATTACGTCCATGTACCCCTCGCAGACAATCACCCGGGCGCGGTTGCGGATCGCCTCTTGCGCCTCGAACAGTCCATACAGTTCCTGCCCCTTGTGATACAGGGCCGTTTCGGGTGAGTTCAGGTACTTGGGTTCCGAACCATCAAGGACTCGCGCTCCAAATCCGATAACGCCGCCGCGCCGATTGCGGATGGGGAACATGATGCGGCCGCGAAAGCGGTCGTAGCGCTTGTTTTCTTCGCCGCAGATCACCAAGCCGGCGTCTACCAGGCGCGGATCGGAATAGTTCTCGAATGCAGCACGCAGCCCCTGCCAGGTGTCGGGGGCAAATCCCAGGCCATAGCGGGCTGCGATCGCCCCGGTGAGCCCACGAGCCTTCAGGTATTCGATTGCCGCGGGCGCCTCCTTTAAGCGGCGCCGATAAAATTCGGCCGCCGTCTGCAGCACTTCGCTAAGGCTGCGTTGGGTGGCGGCCTCCTGCCCAGTGCGCACGCTCTCCTGCGGTACCGTAAGACCAACGCCCTGCGCCAGTTCCTGAATCGCCTCGACGTAGCTAAGGCCCCGGTGGTCCATCAAAAATCCGATCGCCGAACCGTGTGCCCCACATCCAAAACAGTGAAAGAACTGCTTGGTCGGGCTGACCGTAAATGATGGGCTCTTCTCGCCGTGAAACGGGCACAGCCCCAGATAGTTCTGACCGGCCTTTTTGAGCGTGACATAACGGCCGATGACCTCGACGATGTCGACCCTCGCCAGCAAATCGAGAATGAAGCCTTGGGGAATCACGGCTCGAATTATCCGCCTGCCAACTGTGCAGGCCGCAAGCAACGCTGCCCGGCTTGTTAGCCCGAGATGCGCGTCTTGACTCGGGAAGCGACTTTGGCCATGTCGGCGCGCCCCGCCAAGCGCGCCTTAAGCAAGGCCATTACCTTGCCGATGGAACTGGGCCCGAGGGCCTGCGTGCTGCCGGCTTGCACCTCGGCAATGGCCGCCTCGATTGCCGCACCTACTTCGGCCTCGCTTAACGCCTGCGGCAGATAGCTCTGTAGCAGGGCTAGTTCGGCAGACTCCTTTTGCACCAAGTCCGTTCGGCCGGCTTTGCCAAATTGCTCAATCGAGTCCTTGCGCTGCTTGATGAGCCGCTCCACGATCGCAATGACCGCCGTGTCGTCCGCCACGATGCGCTCGTCGACCTCCTTTTGCTTGATTGCCGCAAGCAACAGGCGGATGGCCGCAAGGCGTTCGGCCTCGCGTGCCCGCATCGCCGATTTCATGTCCTCCGTGATCCGGTCTTTTAAGCTCATGCTTTGCCTACCGCGAGAAACAAAAGCGCGCCCCATGGCGCGCCCTTTGCATTGTTGCGTTACGAGCAGCGCCCGTAGCCGATTGGCTGCTCAGTACAACTTCTTGGGCAGCATCTGGCTGCGCAGGCGCTTGAAATGACGCTTGATCGCAGCCGACTTCTTGCGCTTGCGCTCTGTCGTGGGCTTTTCGTAAAACTCGCGTGCGCGCAACTCGGTTAGCAAGCCGCTTTTTTCGATGGTGCGCTTGAAGCGGCGCAGGGCAACTTCGAACGGTTCGTTTTCCTTGACTCGTATCGTCGGCATTCAAAGGCTCTCGGCTGCCAGAACGCTGGCATGGCGTACAGCTACGCTAGAAAGCCTAAAAGTATATCGCAGCCCCTGGAATCTTGCCACGACGTCGGTGTGACAAGCTGCATGCCCTTTTCCCGCGCACGGGGCACCGATGCAACCACGGCCGTACCTTGAAGTGGACGTCTTTGGCACCCAGCCCTATCTGGGTAACCCTTTGGCGGTCGTTACCGACGCCCAGGGTCTCGACGTGCCGCAAATGCAGCAGTTTGCCCGCTGGACGAACCTAAGCGAGACCGCTTTTCTGATGGCGCCGACGCACCCCGAAGCCGATTATCAGGTACGGATTTTCACACCGAGCTGCGAGTTGCCCTTTGCCGGACACCCGACCCTTGGTAGCTGCCACGCCTGGCTCGTCCAGGGCGGCGCGCCCCGCGCAACCAAACACGTCGTGCAGCAGTGTGCCTTGGGCTTGGTGCGCCTGCGGCGCGATGGCACAGGGCTTGCTTTTTGCGCTCCGCCGACGCGGCGCAAGCCAATCGACGAGGCCGCGCTGGCGCCCGTTTTGAGCGCCTTGGGGCTAGCCAAAGGGGTAGTGCAAAAAGCCCAGTGGCTCGACAACGGTCCGCTCTGGCTGGGATTGCTGGTCGACAACGCGCAAACGGTGTTGGCGCTTGAGCCCAACCACGCGGCGCTAACGTCGCTCGGCCTCGTGGGTGTCATTGGTCCATGTAAAGGCGCCGCTGCGATCGGCTCCACAGAGTCATACGATTTTGAGGTGCGGGCCTTTGCCAGCGCAGCCGGGGTTGCTGAGGACCCGGTCACCGGAAGCCTAAACGCCGCGCTTGCTCAGTGGCTAATTAGCGAGGGCCTTGCGCCAGCGCGCTATGTCGTCTCGCAAGGGGCGCGTCTGCAGCGCAGCGGACAACTGTTTATCGAACAGCACGAGGGCGAGGTTTGGGTGGGCGGCAATTGCTTTACCTGCGTCCGGGGCACGGTACAGCTTTAAGCCCCTGCCCCGTTACACTGTCACATGCGCGTACTTGGCATCGAGACATCGTGCGACGAGACCGGCGTCGCGCTGTTTGATAGCGCAACCAACGCCCTGGTGCATGCGCTGCACTCACAGGTGAAACTGCACAGCGCCTACGGCGGCGTCGTTCCGGAGCTTGCCTCGCGCGATCACGTTCGCAATCTAGCGCCCTTAATTTGCGCCGTCCTGGATCGCGCCGCTTGCGAGCGTCGGGATATCGACGCCATTGCCGTCACCGCCGGCCCCGGGCTGGCCGGAGCTTTGCTTGTCGGCTGCGGAGTTGCCGGCGCGATGGGCTATGCGTTGCACAAGCCCGTTGTCGCCGTGCACCACCTCGAGGGACACGTGCTGTCGCCGCTGCTCACTGCGAGCCCTCCGTCTTTTCCCTTCGTTTGCCTTCTTGTTTCGGGTGGCCACACGCAGCTGTTGCACGTGCGCGCGCCCGGACAATATGTGCTGCTCGGAGAGACCCTTGATGATGCGGCCGGGGAAGCATTTGATAAGACCGCCCAAATGCTCGGACTCGGCTACCCCGGCGGCCCCGAGGTATCACGGTTGGCACAGTTCGGCATTGCCGGAGCCTCGCGCCTGCCCCGCCCCATGATTGATAGCGGCACGCTCGATCTAAGTTTTAGCGGCCTAAAAACCGCTGTTGCCAACGCCGTGCGACGCGCGGGCAACCTTTGCGAACAAGTGCGTGCAGACATTGCGCGCGAGTTTGTCGATGCGGTGGTCGAGGTGCTGACAGCCAAGTCCCTTCTGGCTTTAGAGCGCACGCAGCTCTCACAGCTGGTCGTCGCGGGCGGCGTTGGCGCCAATGTGCAGCTGCGCTCGTCGCTTGACGCGGCGTTGGCGTCACGCGGTGGGCGCGTCTTTTACCCGCCGGCCGAGCTTTGTACGGATAACGGCGCGATGATCGCTTACGCTGGGTATGTTCGACTTACTCAGTTGGCCGAGCGCACCGAAGCGGCGGGCGCCGTGCCGCTTAAGGTGCGGCCACGCTGGGATCTTTGCGACCTCCAGGGAGCCTAAATTCCCCACAGAACGCCGCACCGCAGGCGTTTGAAAAGACGCCTGAAGAGGCGCTTGGTCACTTACTGCATGCGCAGCACAGCGCCCAGCCGTTGCGCGCGCCTAGCCCGGAGGCGCGTTGCCCGAAGGCGTTGCGTCCGAGGCACCGGGCGAAGCGCGCTGGCCGATCTTGGATTCCGTACCCGAGAGCAACTGCACGATATTGCGCCGGTGGCGCCAGAGCAAAAACGCACTCATCAGCGCAACCGCCAGCGCCGAGCCAGCCGGAGAGTCGATACGCCACAAAGCCAGGCTGGCGGAGAGCGCGCAAAAAATCGACGCAACCGAGGAATAGCGAAACAAGGCCGCGACCACGAGCCACAACAAGCACGTTGCAACTCCAACCACGGGCACGAGCGCAAGCAGCGTACCCAAGAACGTCGCAACGCCCTTGCCGCCTTGAAAACGCAAAAACACCGGGTATAAATGCCCCGCAAAGGCTGCTGCACCAGCCCAAGCGGGCAGCGAAGGACCCAAAGAGAGCGATTCGGCCAGCGCGCGGCATAGGAGCACCGCTGCCGCGCCCTTGCCTGCATCGCCCAAAAGGGTCAGCACGGCCGCAAGGCGGTTGCCCGTGCGCAGAACGTTCGTCGCGCCCGGATTGCCTGAACCAAAACTGCGCGGGTCTGGCAGCCGCAACGCGCGGCTGATAAGGATGGCAAAGGGTACGGATCCGAGCAAATACGCAGCCAGCAGCACCAGCGGGGCGCTGGCACTGGCGATCACCGTGCGCTCTCCGGCTCTGCAGGCGTTGCCGTCAGACCCTTGGGGAGGGGAAAGACAACGTCCTCGTGCACCCCTTCGACCGTACGCACGCAGTCCGCGCCAAGTTCACGCAAGCGATCGCAGACCTCGCGAACGAGCACCTCGGGCGCCGACGCTCCCGCAGTAAGACCGACCCGCTGGCAATCTCGGATCCAGGCGGGATCGATGTCCGACGCGCCATCGACCAGATAAGCGCGAATTCCCTTGCGCTCGGCCACTTCGCGTAGCCGATTGGAATTGGAACTCGAGCGGCTGCCAACGACAATCAGCACTTGGACCTGGGGTGCTAGAAACTTGACCGCATCTTGCCGGTTTTGGGTCGCATAGCAGATGTCCGCTCGCTTGGGCTCAGCAATGGCGGGGAAGCGCTGCTTGAGGGCGGCAACAATGGAGGCCGCGTCATCGAGCGACAGCGTCGTTTGCGTGACGTACGCAAGGGCATTAGGGTCACGAACGCTCAGGCGAGCTACGTCCTCAGCGGTCTCGACGAGGTAAATGCCGCCATCGGCCTGCCCCATCGTGCCCTCAACCTCGGGATGGTTGCGATGGCCGATCATTACGATGTCACGGCCCTGGGCGCGCATCTTGGCAACCTCGACATGCACCTTAGTCACGAGGGGACAGGTCGCGTCGAAGACCCGCAATCCGCGCTGCTGCGCCTGCTGGCGCACGGCACGTGAGACACCGTGCGCCGAAAACACCACGGTGGCGCCGGGCGGAACCTGCTGCAGGTCCTCGATGAATATTGCACCTTTTTTTCGCAAATCCTCCACCACGTAGGTGTTGTGCACGATCTCATGGCGCACATAAATGGGCGCGCCGTAAATGCGCAGCGCGCGATTTACGATCTCGATGGCTCGATCGACCCCAGCGCAAAATCCTCGCGGCTGCGCGAGCAACACTTCCATCACAGCACTCCAATCACCTGCACCCGAACACGCATAGGCCTGCCTGCCAAGGGGTGATTAAAATCAACCACCGCTTGCTGGGCGTCGCATCGCGCCAACACGCCGCGGTAGGCCTCGCCAGCCGCTCCCCGAAATTCAACGCTCTCGCCTTGGGCGAAGACGACGCCCGGTTCGCACTGCGCCTGCAGTTGCGCCCGGCTGACGGTGCGTACCAAATCCGGATTGTGCACACCATAAGCCTGTTCGGGTGGCAGTTCAAATTCCAGGCTCTGGCCTTCGGCCAGTCCGATCAGACGTGCCTCGACCGTCGGCGCCCACTGGCCGACTCCCATTTGCAGTGTTGCCGGAGCGGCGCCAAAGGTATTGACTACTTCTCGCTCCGTGCCCTCGATGAGGACTGCCATGCGGTAATGCAAGGTGAGGTGGGAGGTCGAGGCAACGCGACTCATGAACGCGCCTTGGCGAAATGTGAGGGGGCAATTTTATCGAAGGTCAGCAAGCAGCATCGAGGAGCAAACGGTACGCATGAAGATCAAGAACTGGCCCATCTCGGAGCATCCGCTGCAGCGTTTGCTGCGGCACGGCCCGGGCGCGCTCAGTGACGCCGAACTGCTGGCACTGCTGCTAGCCGGTGGTTCGGCAGGCAGGCCGGCGCTGGCGCGCGCCCGCGGCGCACTGGGCCATTTTGGCGCCGTAGGAGACTTGTTGACGGCGCCCTTGGCGGCCGTTGAGCAATTGCCCGGCTGGGGAACTTGCGGCTACGCACGCTCGCAAGCTGCGATCGAATTAAGCAAACGCATGCTGCTCGAGGACTCGCGCAGTGTGCGGGCGCTCGATTCTCCCGAGGCAGTGCGCAATTATCTACGCCTTGCGCTGGCCCGGCGTGGCCACGAAATTTTCGCAGTGCTGTTTCTCGACGCCCAACACCGTCTCATCGCCTGCGAGGAGATGTTTCGCGGCACCTTGACGCAGACCTCGGTGTATCCGCGCGAAATCGTCAAACAGGCCTTGCGCCACAACTGCGCCGCGGTGATCTTGGCGCACAATCACCCCTCAGGAGTTGCCGAGCCAAGCCGCGCCGACGAAGCGCTCACGCACGCGCTGCAAAGTGCCCTGGCTCTAATCGATGTGCGTGTGCTCGACCATATTGTGGTGGCGGCAAGCCAGGCTGTTTCCTTTGTCGAACGCGGCTTGCTGTAACGGGTCTAGCAGCAGCCCTCATCTGCAATCCAAAGCCGCTTTCGCGTTTGCACCTTGGGTGTTTGGATCTCGCCCCGACGTTAGGTTAAAATCGCAAGCTTTGCGTCGGGCAGCTTACTGTCCAGAAGGAATCGAACATGGCACGCGTGTGTCTGGTTACCAAGAAGCGGCCCGTGGTTGGCAATCGCGTCTCGCACGCCAACAACAAGACCAAACGGCGCTTTTTGCCCAACTTGCAGTATCGCCGCTTTTGGCTGGAAGATCAGAAGCGCTGGGTGCGCCTGCGCATTACGAATGCGGCGCTGCGCACGATCGATAAGGCGGGAATTGAAGCGGTCCTAGCGGATCTGCGCGCTAAGGGCGAGCTGTAAGCGGCCCTTCGTCTATCGACCGGCAGCCACAAAGGGAGAAGCGTCAATGGCAAAGGGAGCACGGGAAAAGATCAAGCTGGAGTCCTCGGCCGGCACGGGGCACTTCTACACCACCACCAAGAACAAGCGCACCAAACCCGAAAAGCTCGAACTGATGAAGTTTGATCCGGTTGCGCGCAAGCACGTAAGCTATAAAGAAACCAAGCTGAAATAAAAAAGGGTGAAACGAACGCGGCTTCGCCCGCGCGCGGCGGTCAAAAAAAATCCCGGCACAGGCCGGGATTTTTTTGACCTTTCCGTGCCGCTATGCCGCTGCAGGCGCGTATCCGCGAATGCGCGCCGCGACCTGCTGCAGCGTGCGAATTCCGCTTGCCTCGGCGCGCGCGATCCAGTCTTGCAGCCCCACGAGCATCTGCTCGCGCGAGACGCTCGACTGCTGCCAAATAGAGGCAAGTTCGGCGCGCATGTCCACGAGGGTGCGTAGCACGCGGCTGCGCGAGAGCAAATCTTGGAGCGAATCCTTCTGCCCTTCGGGGATCGCGGCTACATCCTTACGCAGCCAGCGCATCAGTCCGGCGAAACGCTCGCGGTCGGCAGCCGAGAGGCGAAGCTTGACCAGCTCGTCGCGAAAATCGCGCTTTGTCTCCCTCGCAAAACGGGCCAAGAGGTCGTAGCGGTTGTTGATCAGGCTCTGCAGCGTTCGTAGATCGATCTGCGAGACACCGCGACCGGGCTGCGCAACCATACGCGCGATAGGCGCGCGGCGCAGCACCGTGGCCAAGCCCAGCACCTCGAGTGCGCGGATGTAGCACCAGCCCAAATCGAATTCAAACCACTTCACCGACAGTTTGGCCGATGTTGGGAACGTGTGATGGTTGTTGTGCAGCTCCTCACCACCGATAAGGATCCCCAAGGGGGCAATGTTGGTGCTCGCGTCAGGACAGTCAAAGTTGCGATAGCCCCAGTAGTGACCAATGCCGTTGATGACCCCGGCGGCAAAAAAAGGAATCCAGATCATCTGCACGGCCCACATTGCGACGCCGGCAACGCCAAAGAGCAATACATCGACGATGAGCATCACGGCACAACCCTGCCACACCCATCGCGAGAACACGTTGCGCTCCAACCAGTCGTCGGGAGTCCCGCGGCCGTAGCGCTCGAGCGTATCGACGCGGGCGCGCTCGGCCATGTAGAGCTCCGCACCGCGCAGCAGCACCGTTCGCAACCCTCGAGTCTGCGGACTGTGCGGATCGTCGGGCGTCTCGCACTTGGCATGGTGCTTGCGGTGCACAGCAACCCAGTCGCGCGTTTGCATGCCCGTCGTGAGCCACAGCCACAGGCGGAAAAAGCGGCTCACAAGCGGATGCAGGTCCAAGGCCCGGTGTGCCTGCGAGCGGTGCAAGAAGATTGTCACGGATGCGATAGTGACGTGCGTTAGCGCTAGCGTCACGAGCACCCGCTGCCAGACCGTAAGACCCAGCAGGCCGTCATTTAAAAAGGTTAGGAACTGATCCATTCTGTCTCCAAGATCGGGCGGCTGCTGCCGCCCCTTGCGGGCCTTGGCAAGGCGCCGCCCGCGCAGAGAGCTTTGCGCCGCCATAGCGGCGGGCGCTTGCGTCGCGGTGCATCACCGCCAGCAAAAACAAACATTATATCCCGCCGTCAGGCCGGACAACCCCAAATAACCGCTGGTCAATATCGCGATATCAGGACATCGATTGGGCGCTGGTCGCGGCGCCGCGGGCGGCTTGTTGCACGTGAAAATCCCCGAGGGGAACTGCCAGTTCGATGTGGTGCGCGCGCAGGCGCTCTAATGCTGCCATGGCCACAGCCGACTGCATGATCTGCCGGCCGTTTTCCGGGTCGGCGATCCAGAAACTGACCTCCACTACGAGGTTGCCCGCGCGAAATTCCGTTAGTGCCACGGAAGGCGCGGGATCGGCCAATACGCGTGGCTGGCTGCGCGCGGCATCGCAAAGAATCTTGCCTACCAGAGCAAGGTCCTCACGTGGTCCGATCATGATCGATACCGCCAGCGCGAGCTTGCGGTTGCTCAGCGTGGAGTTCACAACCGGCAGCGACACGAGCATCTCGTTGGGTATGATGGCCTCGGTGCCGTCGGACTGAAGCAACACGGTGCCGCGCGTGTTGATCTTGGTCACCTGCCCATAGTACTTGTCGACGGCGACCATATCGCCAATGCGCAGACTGCGCTCGAGCAGCAAGATAAAGCCGCTGACGTAGTTGCTGGCAATGCGCTGCAGACCCAAGCCCAGGCCAACGCCCAACGCGCCGCCAAAGACCGACAAGATCGTCAAATCGATGCCCGAGACCGCTAGGGCAAGCATCACCGCAACAATTAGCAGCAAGGCCCGCAGCGCTCGGCCTGTGGCGGTGCGCAAGTTCGGATCCAGGGTGCTTTTTGCGGCCAATCGGGCATCGATCAGCGCACCGAGCCACATCGCCGTGAGCAAGGCGCCAAGCGTCGTGGCGCTGCCCATCAGAATCGACCACAAGGATACGGTTGCCGCGTGGCCCAGCGGAATATGCGTTTCCGTTAGCCACTGCACAACATCCCCCAGCACCCCGGTGGCGTATAGGGCAACAGACAAAATCGCCAACAGCCCGATGGTGCGCTCCGCGCCGGCGATCATCGCCGTGCTGTGCAGTGCACGCCGCAAAACGGCAAAGAGCACCCGCACTAGGGCAAGCGTGCCTATCAGCCATGCCGCCAGACGCAGCAAACGCGCGTCCGCGCCGCTGCTTAGCACGTGCGCAAGGCGCAGCACTAGTTCTGCGAGCCACAAAAGCCCCAGCCCCAGCACCGGGAAGAGCACGCGGCGCGTCCGCGCCTCGGCATCGGCTTGGGGAGGCGTCGCGCCGATGCGCTCGCGGTAGCTGCGGACAAGCGCACGCGCAAAAAAGCGCGCCAAGATGGCGGCGCCAATCAGCGCCAGCCCGATTGCCACGGCTTGCGAGGCGTGACGCGGCCGCGTCAAGCCTTCGGCGATGGCTTGCGCAAGCTCGCCCAGGGGAGTTTCGTTGCTCACGATCCCTTGCGCTCCAAAACCGCTGCAAAAAACCCGTCGCAGTCATGTATATGCGGCAGCAGCACAAACCAGGGCGCAAAGCGCTGCGCGTCATCTACGACGATGTCCTGCGCCGCAAGTATCGGCGCCGCCTCAAGTAGCGCAAACTGCGGCTGCTCGTCAATAAAGCGCTGTACCAGGTCTTGGTTTTCCTGCGCGAGTACGGAACAAGTCGAGTACACAAGCCGAGCGCCGGGTTTGAGCAGCCGCGCGGCGCCTTTGAGCAGCCCAAGCTGGACGCCCTGTAGGCGCGCAAGTTCGCCCTCATCGAGGCGCCACTTCAAATCCGGATTGCGCCGCAGCGTGCCGGTGCCCGAGCAGGGCGCATCGACCAGCACCCGATCGATCTTGCCCGCGAGACGCTTGACGCGAGGGTCGTTTTCGCTGCTGATGGCCGCCGGATGAACGTTGGACAAGCCGCTTCGAGCCAGGCGCGGACCCAACCCGGCCAGACGCCGTGCGTGGGTGTCAAAGGCGTAGATACGCCCCGTCGAGCGCATCAAAGCGCCCAGGGCCAACGTCTTGCCTCCGGCGCCCGCACAAAAATCCACGACCATATGTCCGCGTCGCGGCGCAACCAGCCGTGCCACGAGCTGACTGCCCTCGTCCTGTACTTCAACCAGTCCGTCCTGGTACAGCGGCCAGCGCGTCAAGGCGGGTTTTTCCGGCAACCGTATGGCATCGGGGCCAAAACGCGTGGCTTGCGCCTGCAAAGGCGCGTGCAACCGCGTAGCGCTGCGCAGTTCAGAAAGCACCGCAGCCCGATCGCTCTTGAGGGTGTTCACGCGCAGATCCAGCGGCGCGGGTTGCGCAAGCGCCGCGAGCAGTTCGCGCGCATCGGCGTACTGCTCGCTCACCAGGCGCAGCAACCACGGCGGAACTTCGGCCTGCACATGGGCCGGCGCGTGGCGCAGCGAGATCTCCAGCGCACCCTTCACGGCACGCTCATTGCCGCGCAGGGCGCGCGGCGCCAGGGCCTCGATGCCGTGCTGGCGTGCGAGCACAATAAGCGCCGCCAAGTGCGGCGCGCGCACAGGATCGGCGGTCTGCATGATCCAGCGCAGGCTTGCCAAACGCCGAAGGGCGTCAAAGGCGGCCTCGGCAACCAGCGACCGATCGCGGCTGCCCAGTTGTCGATTAGAGCGAAAATGGCGCGACATGACCGCATCGGCCGGGGCTGCAAAGCGCAGCAGCTGCGTCAGCAGTGCCGCGAGGCTATCGACGACCTGCGAGGTTACGCGGGTGCCGGGTGGCGGCGCCGGGGCGTTCATGTTGCAAAGGTCATCAGATCTGCAGCGCCCAAGCCTTCAGTGAGCACGCGCCCTTCCTCCAGCCGCACCTTGCCGGCGAGAATCCAGGCGATGCAACGGGGCAGTAGCACGTGCTCCAGGGCGAGCACGCGAGCTGCCAAGTGCGTTTCGGATTCGCCCGGTGCCACCGCCAACGCCGCCTGCGCAATGATCGGGCCGGCATCGAGCTCGCCCGATACGAAATGCACGGTTGCGCCGTGCACGCGTACGCCGGCCTCCAGGGCGCGACGATGCGTATGTAGCCCAGCAAATGCAGGCAGCAGCGAGGGATGGATGTTAATCAGGCGGCCCCGGTAGGCGGCGACAAATTGCGCCGTGAGCACGCGCATAAAACCGGCCAGCACCACGAGTGCGGGCTCATAGCGCTCGATTAACTGCCCAAGCGCCACATCAAAATCGGCGCGCGCATCAAAGGTATCGTGCGCAAGCACGTGGCTCGCAACGCCATGGGCCGCGGCGATAGATAAACCGCCCGCTTGTGCGCGGTTAGAAATGACGGCCGCCAGACGCGCTCCTAGTGTCCGCTCCCAGTTTTGCTCGCGCTGCGCGCGCAAAATCGCTTCTAGGTTGCTGCCCCGACCTGAGATCAGACACACAAGGCTCTTCATGACGGGCACATTGTACTGGGGGTCCATCGATACCCCGCGGAAAGCACCGGAAAATCAATGTGTTCCACGAGCGCCCGCTATACTTGCGGATTGCCATCCGAGATGCTTTGCAAGCAGCTATCGTGCGTTCGGCTTCTTCGATCCAGGTATTTCGCGGCTTGCCGCCAGCGGCCAAGCGGGCACCGTGCGCCCTGGCAATAGGTAATTTCGACGGCGTGCACTGCGGGCACCGCGCACTGCTGTTGCGCGTCGTGGCTGCGGCGCAGGAGCGAGGACTCGTGCCGGCCGCGATGACTTTCGAACCCCATCCGCGGGAGTTTTTTTCCCCCGATGCGGCACCGGCACGCGTGGCCAATTTGCGCGACAAGATTCAGGGTTTGAAGGCCTGCGGCATCGAGCGCGTCTTCGTGCTGCACTTTAACCGCCGGTTGTGCGATCTGAGCGCCGAGTCCTTCATCGATCAGATTCTCCTGACCGGCTGCGATATGCGCTGGCTCATAGTGGGCGACGATTTTCGTTTTGGGGCCCGCCGCAGCGGTGATATCGCGCTGTTGCGCCAGCGTGCACCCTCTGCGGGCTACGAGGTTGAGCAGCTTGCACCGGTGAAACAAGACGAGGTGCGCGTATCCAGTTCGGCCGTACGCGCCGCGCTGGCCGAGGGCGACTTGGCGCGTGCCGCGCGCTTGCTGGGGCACCCGTACCACATCAGCGGGCGCGTGCTGCACGGCTCGAAGCTGGGCCGCAAGATCGGCTATCCAACCCTAAACCTGCGAGTGGCGCACCGGCGCCCGGCGGCTCACGGCATTTTCGCCGTGCGCGTGCGCGGCGTGGGCACCCCGCGGCCCGGCGTTGCCAGTGTGGGGCTGCGCCCCACCGTCGACCAGAGCGGGCGCTGGCTGCTGGAGGTGCACTTGTTTGACTTTGCCGACGAAGTGTATGGCCGGCTCGTGCGTGTCGAATTTTTGCAAAAGCTGCGCGACGAGGAAAAATTCGACTCGATCGAGAAGCTCACCGCCGCCATCCGCAACGACTCGCAACGCGCCCGCGAGGTCTTCGAAGGCCCGCAGCCGCCCTCGTCCAACGGATGCCCGCTGTAAGAACCGACTTCGCTCAACCCATGGCCAACGCCGACGATTCCAAGCGCGTCTCGCGCTATCCGCTCAACCTGCCCGACACACCCTTTCCGATGCGCGGTGACCTGCCCAAGCGCGAGCCGCAATGGGTAAAGGCGTGGGAACAGACGCACGTGTACGAGGCCATTCGCACGGCGCGACGCGGCGCACCACGCTTTATCTTGCACGATGGCCCGCCTTACGCCAATGGCCCGATCCACTTGGGCACGGCCGCCAATAAGATCCTCAAGGACATCGTAGTGAAGTCCAAGTCCCTTGCCGGTTTTGACGCTGTCTACGTGCCCGGCTGGGACTGCCATGGCATGCCCATCGAGATTCATGTGGAACGCAAGTTTGGCAAGGACCTGGAGCGAACCGAGGTGCAGCGACTGGCCCGCATCCACGCCACCGAACAAATCGCACTGCAAATGCAGGACTTCAAGCGGCTTGGCGTGCTCGGGGACTGGGACGACCCCTATCTCACCATGACTTTTAAGGCCGAAGCCGACGAGATACGTACCCTTGCACGCATGATGCAGCGCGGGTTCGTGTACCGGGGTTTGAAGCCCGTGAACTGGTGCTTTGACTGTGGCTCAGCCCTGGCCGAGGCCGAGGTCGAGTATGCCGACCGGATCTCGCCAACGGTCGATGTGGCTTTTCCTCTGGCATCGGCAGCGCACGAGCGCGTGGCTGCGATCTTTGGCGTCGCGCGCATCGACAAGCCGTGCTACACGGTCATCTGGACCACGACTCCCTGGACGCTGCCCGCCAACCAGGCGCTGGATTTTCATCCGGACCTTGACTATGCGTTGGTCGACTGCGGCGATCGCTACCTGATATTGGTCGTGCCGCTCGTCGAGGCCTGCCTGCGACGCTACGGTTTGCGCGGCCACATCGTCGGCACGGCACTCGGAAAATCGTTCGAGCACATCGAGTTTGTTCATCCGCTAGCAGCGCTGCATCCAGGCTACGTACGCACCGCCCCCGTGCACTTGGGAACCTATGTCAGTGCCCAGGACGGCACGGGCATCGTTCACTCGGCCCCGGCCTATGGTATCGACGACTTCGAGTCGTGCAAGCGCTACGGCATGGCCAACGACCAGATTTTGAACCCGGTACAGGCCGACGGCTACTACGCCGACGACCTACCGCTATTTGGCGGCATGCGCATCTGGGAAGCCAACGCCAAAGTAATCGATGCGCTGCGAGGGGCCGGCAACTTGTTGCATAGCTCCCAGCAGACGCACAGTTATATGCACTGCTGGCGCCACAAGACTGCGCTTATTTACCGCGCTGCGCCGCAATGGTTCGTGCGCATGGATGGCGCAACTGCCGACACGCGCGGCGTGATGCAAACCGAAACCGTGGGCGAGACCTTGCGTCAAACCGCTTTGCGCGCGATCGAAGCCACCGAGTTTTATCCGGCCTGGGGCAAGGCACGGCTGCACGCGATGATTGCCAATCGCCCGGACTGGTGCATCTCGCGCCAGCGCAACTGGGGAGTGCCGTTGCCGTTTTTTCTTCATCGGGTTACCGGCGAACTGCATCCGCAAACGCTCGAATTGCTCGAGACGGCGGCAAAGCGCGTGGAAGAAGGCGGCATCGAGGCTTGGTCGCGCACACGCATCGAGGAAGTGTTGCCGCCCGAAGAGGCGGCGCAATACGAGAAGGTGAACGACATCCTGGACGTGTGGTTTGATTCGGGGTCGACACACCGCACGGTCATGCGCGGCTCGCATGCACAGAAGCTTGCGTACCCGGCGGACATGTACCTGGAGGGTTCCGACCAGCACCGCGGTTGGTTTCATTCTTCGTTACTCATCGGCTCTGCCATCGACGGGCGCGCACCCTACCGCGCACTGCTCACACACGGCTTTACCGTCGACGCCCAGGGCCGCAAGATGAGCAAGAGCTTGGGCAACGGTATCGATCCGCAGCAGCTCGCCGAAAAGATCGGCGCGGAGATCATCCGCCTGTGGGTTGCCGCGACCGACTATTCGGGCGAAATGTCCATTGGCGACGAGATCCTCAAACGCGTGGTTGAGTCGTATCGGCGAATTCGCAACACCCTGCGCTTTTTGCTCGCGAATACCAGCGACTTTGACATCGCAACGCAGCAAGTTGCCGTCGATCGCATGCTCGAGATCGACCGCTACGCCTTGGCTCTGATTGGACAATTCCAGAGCGACGCGCGCGCGCACTACGAGCGTTTTGAATTTCACCCGGTTGTGGCCAAGCTGCAGACGTTTTGCTCGGAGGACTTGGGCTCCTTTTATCTGGACGTGCTCAAGGACCGCCTGTACACCAATGGACCCAATTCCCCCACCCGCCGCTCGGCACAAACGGCCCTTTGGCACATCACGGCGACGCTGCTGCGGCTGATGGCACCATTTTTATCGTTCACGGCCGATGAGGCGTACCGGGTATTCACCCGTAATGACGCCTCAACGGTCTTCACGCAGGTCTACCACGAACCGCCGCCCGTGCCCGGGCATGAGGCACTGCTTGCCAAGTGGTCGGAGCTTCGCGCCTTTCGCGCAGAGGTTCTCAAGCGCATCGAGGAGCTGCGCGAAATGGGTAAGGTCGGTTCCTCGTTGCAAGCCGAGATCGACGTGTATGCGCACGGGCAGCGCTACAGTTTGCTCGAGTCGCTGGGCCAAGAGCTTAAATTTCTGACGGTCACGAGCCGTGCCGATTTGCATCGCGCAGCAAGCGCCCCGGACGCACGCATCGAAGTGCACGCCAGCGGACGCGCAAAATGCGAGCGGTGCTGGCATTACTGCACGGACTTGGGGGCAGAACCTGCGCATCCCACGATCTGCGGGCGCTGTGCCGACAACCTTTTTGGCGCCGGCGAGGCACGGCTTTTCGTCTGATGCGCCTGCCAAGCAGTACGACGCTTGCCGCTACAACGCCCTTTTTGGCGCTCTCGGCGCTTGTCATCTTTGCCGATCAGCTCACGAAAGCGCTTGTGCTTCAAGCGCTTGAGCCGGGCCGCCCCATCGTGCTGACGGGCTTTTTGAATCTAGCTCTGGCCTACAACCGCGGCGCCGCTTTTTCCCTGCTCAACGACGCGGCCGGCTGGCAGGGGCCTTTGTTCACAATGATCGGCCTGGGTGCCAGCGCGTTGTTACTGTGGCTGCTCGTGCGTCACGGACACCAGCGCCTGTTGGCCGCTTCGCTGGCGCTGGTCTTAGGGGGCGCGCTGGGCAATGTGCTGGATCGGCTGCGCTACGGGCACGTGGTCGACTTTCTGGATTTTCA
>Ga0187780_10001120_pt1 | contig 20150 bp, 19 predicted proteins | sample 1015_Q2_SP10_20__FD_132429 | JGI IMG/M metagenome (GOLD analysis project Ga0187780, IMG submission 132429) | Tropical peat soil microbial communities from peatlands in Department of Meta, Colombia - 1015_Q2_SP10_20_MG | ecosystem: Environmental > Terrestrial > Soil > Wetlands > Peat | place...
ATTGGTAAGGTCCGCTTCAAGCGCGGCAACGACCGCATCCTCAACTTGTCCGACCTGTGCGACTTGGTTGCGGGACGTGTCACATTGGTGCTGGAGCTCAAGAGTCACTTCGACGGCGACGATCGTCTGGTTCGGCGCGTTGCGGAGACCTTGGCAGGCTACCGCGGGCCTACCGCGGCAATGTCGTTTGATCAGGCAATGGTCGAGAACTTGCGCCGCCTCGCGCCTTCTGTGACCCGTGGCATCGTCGCGCAGCGCCGCTACGAGGATTGGCTCGGCCTGTCCGCCGAACAAAAGCGAAGCATGAGGCGCTTGTTGCACCTCCAGAGAAGCAAGCCGCAATTCATCGCCTATTCGATCCGCGATTTGCCGGCGCTTGTGCCGCTCGGACTTCGCATCTTGCGAGGAATGCCGCTGCTGACCTGGACGGTGCGGACCGAGGCCGAACGCCGCCGCGCGGCCTTCTGGACCGACCAGATCATCTTTGAAGGCTGGCGCCCGTAGAGGCGCGAGGAGCCGGCGGGCGGACTGGCAAGGGGGGCCCGCGTTGACGCGACTTCGCAGAAATTCGGGCATAAAGTCGGTCTAGAAGCACCCGTTCCGATGAAAGACAGCCACCTTCGTATTCGAATAGCGCAGGCGCTGGCCGAAATACCGGCCGCGGACTGGGACGCGTGCACCCACGACACGGAAATAATGGATGAGAAACTTAAACTAACATCTGAGGATAACTCATCCCCACAGTTCTCCACGCGAGGACAGTCATCTAACCCTTTTGTTACATACGATTTCTTGTCTTCGCTCGAGGCCTCGAAATCGGTCGGCGTCCGTGCCGGCTGGCGGCCTCAGCACCTCCTTGCGCAAGACAGCGCGGGCCGTCTGGTTGGCTGCGCGCCCTGCTACGTGAAGACCCATTCACGCGGTGAGTACGTCTTCGACCACGGCTGGGCTGAGGCCTTTGAACGAGCCGGCGGCGACTATTACCCGAAGCTCCAGGTTGCCATACCCTTTACCCCCGTCACCGGCCCGAGATTGCTCGCCCGTCCGGCACCCCAAGCCGAGGCCGTTCGCGGCGGCCTTGCCGAGGCCCTCGCCCAGATTACGAATTCGAACGGCCTATCCTCCGCTCACGTCACGTTCCTGACCGAGCGCGATTGGCGGATGCTTGGCGAGCGCGGCTTCCTCCAGCGCACCGACCAGCAATTCCACTGGGAAAATGCCGGCTACGCGACCTTCGACGATTTCCTCGCTGCCCTCTCCTCGCGCAAGCGCAAGACGATCCGCCGCGAGCGTAAAGAGGCATTGGCGCCCGGCATCGAGGTGCGCTGGCTAACCGGATCGGACCTGACCGAGGAGGTCTGGGACGCATTCTTCGGCTTCTACATGGAGACCGGCTCGCGCAAATGGGGCCGTCCCTACCTGACGCGCGAGTTCTTCTCGATCGTCGGCGGCAAGATGGCCGACCGCATCTTGCTCGTCATGGCGAAACGCGCAGGCCGATGGATTGGCGGGGCACTCAATTTCATCGGCGGCAGCACGCTCTACGGGCGCAATTGGGGATGCGTCGAGCACCACCCGTTCCTGCATTTCGAACTCTGCTACTACCAGGCCATTGACTATGCCATCGCGCACAAGTTCCAGCGCGTCGAGGCCGGCGCCCAGGGCGAGCACAAGCTTGCGCGCGGCTACCTGCCGTCGACCACCTATTCGGCGCATTTCGTCGCCAATCCGGCGCTCAAGCGGGCAATCGCCGACTATCTTGCGCGCGAGCGCGCCTATGTGGAGGCCGCGCAGGAGGAGCTTGCGGCGGCGGCTCCGTTCCGCAAGGATTTGATCGAGCAGGACTAAGGGGGGAGCTGATGCCGAGCTACGATCCGAACAACATTTTCGCCAAGATCCTGCGCGGCGAGTTGCCCTGCTACAAGGTCTACGAGGACGACAAGACGCTGGCCTTCCTCGATATCATGCCGCGCGCGGTCGGCCACACTTTGGTGCTGCCCAAGACGCCGGTGCGCAATATTCTCGACATTCCCGCGGCCGAGCTGACGTACCTCGTGACCGTGGTTCAGAAGATCGCCAAAGCCGCCATGACCGGCTTCGGCGCCGACGGCATCACCATCCAGCAATTCAACGAGGGCGCCGGCGGTCAGGTGGTGTTTCACCTGCATGTGCACGTCATTCCGCGCAAGGCCGGCGTCCCGATGAAGCCGCCCGCGAGCGAGAAAGAGAAACCGGAGGCGCTCGCCGAACATGCCAAGAAGCTGGCTGCGGCATTGGCCTAAGATCGGAAGAACAATCCGCCGACGATCAACATGGCTTCCCCAGCGGCGACGCCGGCAAACACCGAGCGGCGGAAGACGGCGAACGCGATAAAGCCGCCCGCGGCAGCACCCAGTCTTAGTGCAAACGGAAAGCCGGCGAGTTCGCCTCCGGAGAAGACAACCAGCTTGGCCACGACCCCGGTGATGAGCGCCGTGGCAATGGTGCGCGCCAGCACGACGAGCTCGGAATCCTCGTCGAGGCTGTGCGCCATGATCAGCGCGAGATAGCGCCACACTTCATTCGGCAGGAAGCCGACGAGCAGAAGCGCGACATAAGGCCAGGCTTGCGCGGAAATCATACGACCGCCTCGCGCACGCGATTGATGGCGTATGCGGCAAGCCCGCCGATGACGCCACTCCACATGAGGTCGAGCTCGACCTGATACCACGCGAGCAGCGGGCCGAGCACAATGCCGAAGATGAAAGCAAGCACGTCGATGAATTGCCGGCAGTTGCGCGCGGTCGACGTCAGGAATGACATCGGCGTGAGAAATAGGAGTGCGCCAGCGAGCAGCGGCGGCAGGCGTGCGGCAAGAAAGAAGCCGACGAAACCAAAGCCGACGGCGGTGCTCATGTAGCCGACCGACAAGCCGTTGCAGAACGCGATACGGAATTTGTGGTCGATGCCCGGCAGAAGCCGCAGCGACTCGACCCACATGCTGATCGACGTGAAATGGGTCGGCAGAAGCAGATCGCGTACGCTCCGCGCGCGCTTCCGCAGCAACGGCAGCAGCGCCACCACCATCGGAAACAGCCGCACCGCGGACAGCGTCACGGCGATTGCGGCCTCGAGCAGTGACGCGCCCGCGGCATTAAGCGTCGACACCAGCACGACCTGCGCCGGTGCCGCCCAGATGATGACGGTCGAGAGCGCAAACCACCACGGCGAAAAGCCGAAGTTGTGGGCCAGCGCGCCGAGGCCGATATAGGTGCCGGCGAGCACGATGAAGAACACCGAGCCCCAAGCGGACAGGATGCCCGCGATCAACGCGCGCGGCTGGCTCGGGAATTCGCGAAGCGTCATCGCTACACCTGTCCCATGGGCGCACGATCCGCGCAACGGTGTGGCGTGCAGGCGCGTCATGCAAAAGCAAAAGGCCGGGCGCAGGGCCTGGCCTTTGGAGTTGTCGAGGTTTTGCCTAGGCCTTGATCAGCGGCACCTTCGGCACCGTGCCGCGCTTAAGCTTTGGCCGCGACGAGGAACGCCGCTTCTGCTTCGGCCGCACCGCTGGCAGCTTCTCCGGCTTCGGCGTAATTGGTCCGTCGAGGAATTCGAAGCCGAGCTTGTCGCGGCCGTTCTCGTCCTTGGTGACGACGACCTTGACGTGGCCCCCATCTTTCAGGTGTCCGAACAGCACCTCGTCGGCCAGCGGCTTCTTGATGTGCTCCTGGATCACGCGCGCCATCGGCCGCGCGCCCATGAGCTCGTCGTAGCCGTTGGCGATCAGCCAGCGCGACGCCTCCTCGGACAGCTCGATCGTGACGTTCCGGTCGCCGAGCTGCGCCTCGAGCTGGAGTACAAACTTGTCGACCACCTGCTTGATGATCTCCTGTGACAGGTGCGAAAAGGTAATCGTGGCGTCGAGACGGTTGCGGAATTCCGGCGTGAACATCCGCGTGATGGCTTCCTGATCGTCGCCTTCCCGCTTGGTGCGCGTGAAACCGTAGGCCGACTTCGCCATGTCGGCCGCACCCGCGTTCGTCGTCATGATCAGGATGACGTTGCGGAAATCGACCTGCTTACCGTTGTGGTCGGTGAGCTTGCCGTGGTCCATGACCTGCAGCAGGACATTGAACAGGTCCGGGTGCGCCTTCTCGATCTCGTCTAGCAGCAGCACGCAATGCGGATGCTGGTCGACACCGTCGGTGAGCAGCCCGCCCTGGTCGAAGCCGACATAGCCCGGAGGCGCGCCGATCAGGCGTGACACCGTGTGTCGCTCCATGTACTCCGACATGTCGAAGCGGATGAGCTCGACGCCGAGCGCGGCGGCCAGTTGCTTGGCGACCTCGGTCTTGCCGACGCCGGTCGGACCTGAGAACAGGTAGCATCCGATCGGCTTCTCCGGCTCACGAAGACCCGCGCGCGCCAGCTTGATCGAGGCCGAAAGCGACTCGATCGCCTTGTTCTGCCCGTAGACCGTTGTCTTGAGCGTCTGCTCGAGATGCTGGAGCACCTCGGCGTCGTCCTTCGACACCGTCTTTGGAGGAATGCGCGCCATGGTCGAGATCGTCGTCTCGATTTCCTTGACGCCGATCGTCTTCTTGCGACGGCTCTCCGGCAGCAGCATCTGCGCGGCCCCCGACTCGTCGATCACGTCGATCGCCTTGTCCGGCAGCTTGCGGTCATGGATGTAGCGCGCCGAAAGGTCGACTGCCGCCTTGATGGCGTCGTTGGTGTATTTGAGCTTGTGATATTCCTCAAAGTACGGCTTGAGCCCCTTGAGGATATCGATCGCATCGGCGATCGATGGCTCGTTGACGTCGATCTTCTGGAAGCGACGCACCAGCGCGCGGTCCTTTTCGAAGTACTGGCGGTACTCCTTGTAGGTAGTCGAGCCGATACAGCGGATCGTGCCCGAAGCCAAAGCGGGCTTCAGCAGGTTCGACGCGTCCATCGCGCCGCCGGACGTCGCGCCGGCGCCGATCACGGTGTGGATCTCGTCGATGAACATGATCGCGCCCGGATAGGCCTCGATCTCCTTGATCACCTGCTTCAGGCGCTCTTCGAAATCGCCGCGATAGCGCGTGCCTGCGAGCAGTGTACCCATATCGAGCGCGAACACCGTCGCGCCCTTGAGCACGTCCGGCACCTCGCCGTGCACGATGCGGCGGGCAAGCCCTTCCGCAATCGCAGTTTTGCCGACGCCGGCATCGCCGACGAACAGCGGATTGTTCTTCTGCCGGCGGCAGAGCACCTGGATGGTGCGGTTGATTTCGGAGTCGCGCCCGATCAACGGATCGATCTTGCCGTCCTTCGCCTTCTTGTTGAGGTTGACACAATAGGCCTCGAGCGCGTCGCCCTTCTTCTTGGGCTCGTCGCCGCCCTTGGTCTCGCCCTCTTCCTCGACGCCGCGCACCGGCCGCGCCTCCGAGAGGCCGGGCCGCTTGGCTATGCCATGGCTGATGTAGTTGACCGCATCGTAGCGAGTCATATCCTGCTCTTGCAGGAAATAGGCAGCGTGGCTTTCGCGCTCGGCGAAGATCGCTACCAGCACGTTCGCGCCGGTGACTTCTTCGCGGCCCGACGATTGTACGTGGATCACGGCGCGCTGGATCACGCGCTGGAAACCGGCGGTCGGTTTTGAATCCTCCGCGCCGTCGGTGATCAGGTTCTCAAGCTCGGATTCAAGATAGGCAACGAGGCTGCGGCGCAATTTGTCGAGGTCGACATTGCAGGCGCGCATCACAGCCGACGCGTCCTGATCATCGATCAAGGCCAGCAGCAGGTGCTCGAGCGTCGCGTATTCGTGATGCCGCTCATTGGCGAGGGCGAGCGCCCGGTGCAGTGATTGTTCGAGGCTGCGCGAGAACGTTGGCATTTAGACTTCCATTTTCATTTTGTACTTGGGCACTCCCCGACTCACTTTTTTTCCATCACGCATTGCAAAGGATGCTGATGTTTACGTGCGAAGTCCATGACTTGCGTGACCTTGGTCTCCGCCACCTCGTAAGTGTAAATGCCGCATTCGCCGATTCCGTGATGATGCACATGCAACATAATGCGTGTGGCGGCTTCGTGATCCCTGCCGAAGAAACGTTCGAGCACGTGCACGACGAATTCCATCGGCGTGTAGTCGTCGTTCAGGATGAGCACGCGATACATGCTCGGGCGCTTGGTCTGCGCCTTGGTCTTGGTGATGACCGCAGTCCCCGGCCCGCCTTCGCTGCCTTTGCGCTTGCGATCGTCATCGGCCATGCGCGGCGCCAGCCGTCCGGGCCGGCCTTGAGCGGGCGAACTTCCAGGATCGACAGTCGACCTCATGGCTTTGCCGTGGCCTCTATCGTTCCCGCAGCGGGAACGCGCCAACCATCATAAAGACCCCGGCCCCGCCATTCCAAGCCGACTTTTTGACCCGTTCCGGGACAAAAAATGTGCTGTTCCAACGATTTCCGGGCACGGCGAGCAGATAATTGCTGGTTAGCCGATCTCAAGCCGTTTGCCGACAATGCGATCTGAATTGTGCACAAATTTGCGGCTTCGTTCGAACGATTCCTCAAGTTGGCATGGGCATACCTTCACGCATCGGTATCACAGAAGGGGCTGCCCATGCTGCTGGCGCGTTTCTGGAAGGACTGTCGCGGGGGCGTCGCCCCAATCCTGGCAATCGGCATTGTTCCGCTCATGGGCGCGGTCGGCGCCGCGGTCGACTACAGCCGCGCCAATGCCGCCCGGGCCGCCTTCCAGACGGCGCTCGATTCGGCCGCTCTGGCGATGTCGAAAAACGCGGCGACGACGAACACCACCGATCTGCAGACCGAAGCGACCAACCTCCTCAACGCGCTCTACCATTCGCCCGAGGCCCAGAACGTGCAGGTCGCCGCACAGTACACAGGCACCAATGGGTCGAAGCTCGTGCTCACCGGAACGGCCACCGTGCCGACCGAATTCATGCACATCATGGGCGTCGACCAGATTAACATCACTGCCACATCGACCTCGGTGTGGGGCAACACGCGACTGCGCGTCGCTCTCGTCCTCGACAATACCGGGTCGATGGCGCAGTACAACAAAATGACAGCTCTCAAAACCGCGGCTCAAAATCTGCTAAACCAATTACAAGCCGCTGCGACGAGCTCCGACGATGTCTACGTTTCGATCATTCCTTTCAGCAAGGACGTCAATTTTGGCAGCAGCAACTATGCCCAACCATGGCTGCGGTGGGATCTTTGGGATCCGCTCAACGGAACCTGCAGCAAGTCGAAATACACAAAGCAAAGCACCTGCACATCCAACGGCGGCAGCTGGACACCTGCCAATCACAACACCTGGAACGGCTGCGTTACCGACCGTGACCAAAACTTCGACACGACCAACGATGCGCCTCTGGCCGGCGCCACGCTTTATCCGACCGAGCAATATGCGTCCTGCCCGGCTCAGCTGATGGGGTTATCCAACGATTGGACGAGCCTCGCGAGTAAAATCACGTCCATGCAGCCGAACGGCAACACCAACCAAGCGATCGGCTTGCAGGTTGGCTGGCAGTCGCTCACGGCCGCGCCTTTTACCGTGCCGGCGCAGGATCCAAATTACAAATATACGCAGGTGATCATCCTATTGACCGACGGGCTCAACACACAGGACCGCTGGTACACCAATGCGAGTTCGATCGATGCGCGCCAGCAGACAACCTGCGATAACGTCAAGGCCTCAGGCATCACGGTATACACCGTTCAGGTCAACACCGATGGCGATCCGACCTCGACGCTGTTGCAGAACTGCGCGAGCGATTCCAGCAAGTTCTTCCTGCTGACGTCGGCAAACGAGATCGTCACGACGTTCAACCAGATCGGAACCGCGCTCTCCAATCTGCGGCTGGCGATGTGACCGGGTTTCGGCGGTATCGAAAACCAAGTGTTAACGACCTTCGCACGACAGCAATTCAAGATATTTGGACGAAACTCAGGAAACATTAACCATCCAACTCCTTGAGTGGGCGGACCTTCTACTTGAAGGCCCGCCCGTATGTTTACGGCGATCCCTCGTCTTTCTGAAAAGCCATAAACCCGACTTTTAAGCCCTGGCCTTAAAAACGCAGCCGAAATCAACCGTTCGACCGGTAGGCGCCATGAAAAATACCTGGACGAAATTCCGCAGCGCAATGCGAGATTTCCGGGTCGCGCGCGGCGGCAACGTCGCGATCACTTTTGCGCTGGCTACAATCCCAATCGTCGGTGGCGTCGCGGCTGCTGTCGACTTCAGCCGCGCTAATTCGGTCAAGGCTGACCTCCAGGCCGCCCTTGACTCGACCGCGTTGATGCTCTCGCGCGAAGCCTCAAGCGACACGAATACTCAGCTTCAGGCGAACGCACAAAGCTATTTTACAGCGAACTTCAATCGCCCAGGTACGACCGTCGGAACGATCTCAGCGAATTACACGACGAACGGTGGCACCCAAATTGTCGTCAACGGTTCCGTCAAAGTGCCGACAGATTTTGCTCAGGTCCTCGGCGTCAATCAGATTACCGTGACCGGCACGTCGACAGTCAAGTGGGGAATGTCGCGTCTGCGAGTAGCGCTCGTTCTCGATAACACCGGATCAATGGCCGATAATGGCAAGATTGGTGCGCTCCAAACAGCGACAAAAAATCTACTCTCTCAGCTCCAATCCGCAGCAACGACAAATGGTGATGTTTACGTTTCTATCATCCCGTTCGTGAAGGACGTCAACGTCGACCCGAGCAATTACAACGCCAACTGGATCGACTGGACGGATTGGAATGCAAACAATCAAACGTGCAGCGGCAACAATGGCAATCACAATGGATGGGGTAACGGCAACGGGAATGGCTGGGGCAATGGCAATGGCAATGGCAACGGCAATGGCAATGGCAATTGCTCGCCCAGCAATCATAATACCTGGAACGGTTGCGTCGTAGATCGCGGCGACGAAAATACTCCTGACGCCGCCAACTATGACACCAACGTCGTAGCGCCGACGCCCGGTGTAACGGCAACGCTTTTCTCGGCTGAGCAGTATTCGCCGTGTCCGCAAGCAGCCATGGGGCTCAGTTACAACTGGTCGGCAATGACAACTTTGGTCAACAACATGACCCCCGGCGGCAATACCAATCAAGCTATCGGTCTTGCCCTAGGTTGGATGTCGTTGACGGGCGGCGGGCCATTTACTGCACCCGCCATGGATCCAAACTATACCTACCAACAGGTCATAATCTTGCTCACGGACGGCTTAAATACCCAAGACCGTTGGTATAGCGACCAAGCTTCGATTGACGCGCGCCAACAGATGACCTGCAATAACATAAAATCCGCGGGCGTCACCCTTTATACGATTCAAGTCGATACCAGCACCCCGCCAGATCCGACCTCGGCGCTCTTGCAGCAATGCGCAAGCAGCTCAGACAAGTTCTTCTTATTGACTTCGTCAAATCAGATTGTAACCACGTTCAACACGATCGGCACTAACCTCAGCCGACTGTACATCTCGAAATAGGTAGACACGAACCCAATAAAAAACTTCGTGTAGCTAAGTAACTCCGCAAAAACGAACGACACAGCGGGACGGATCTTGGGGATCCGCCCCGCTTTCTTTTGGCTTCGGCTGCAAACAAAAAGCCCGGCCAACGGGCCGGGCTTTGCTGTCTCTCTCACGCGATACGTTACGCGACAGCCACGCTACGCGAACGAATTGATTACTTGGCCTTCGCCATCAGCGCTTCGAACGGCTTGTAGCCCTCCTTAGCGAGATCGGCGCAGAGCTCGCTGAGCTTGGTCGCCTCAGCGACAAAGCCTTCATAGGCGGTCTTGGCGTATTCGGTCTGGACTTCGATTGCCTTGTCGAGCGACTTCACGCCAAAGAGCTTCTCGAGCGCGGCCGAGCCGTCCTCGAACGCCTTCTTCGAATAGTCGGCCACTTCGACCGCGATTGCCTGCGCGCCCTTCGACATGACGCCCCAAGATTTCAGAGTGGAATCCATGCTCTCTTTGCTGACCTGATGTAGGTCCTCTAAATTCTTCACCATCGCTAACCCCTTCCCGGCCCGCATTTGCGCGGCCTATGCACGATTCGAGCCTCGGCCTCTCCGAGGAATTAAATATATATAGTGCACTGCACAAAAAAATCAAGCTTTCGTTTTGCAGTGCGAAAAGTCCAACAAAATCCGGGGGATTCTCTTAACAATTTGTAAACCCTGATCTCCTAGCGTTGTAATTTATGGCGCCGCAAGATTGCTATAAATCGGCCAAGATGGCGACCTAGGGGAACGCCAGCAAAAGTCGGGGTTGGGGAGAGCGAATGTCGCCTAGTCGAGCTTGCATCCAACGCTGTTGCCGTTGGGGCATCCTGGCTTTAGCCACCACCATCGCTGTCACGACCGTCGCCGAGCCCGCTAACGCCCGTTTTCGCCGCCACCGCCACTCCGGCGGCGCCGAGGAAAAGTACGACCCCGCCTATGCCTCGATTATCGTGGACGCCAATTCAGGCGCCACCATGCAGGCGAGCGAGGCCGATAGCCCCCGCCACCCCGCTTCGCTGACCAAGCTGATGACACTCTACTTGCTGTTCGAGCAGCTGCAGGCGGGCAAGCTCAAAATGTCGACGGAGCTCCCAGTTTCCGAGCACGCCTCGTCCATGGCGCCTTCAAAGCTTGACCTGAAACCCGGCGAAAGCGTCGACGTTGCCACCGCGATCCGCGCAATCGTCACCAAATCGGCCAACGACGTGGCCGTCATCGTCGCCGAGTCGATCGGCGGCACGGAGCTCGGGTTTGCCGACAAGATGAATGCCAAGGCCCGTGCGCTTGGCATGATGCATACGAATTACCACAATGCCTCGGGCCTGCCGGATGACGCACAGATCACCACGGCCCGCGATCAGTCGGTGCTGGCGCGCGCATTGCACGACCGTTTCCCGCAGTATTTCCATTTCTTCTCGATGCAGAACTTCGTCTACCGCGGCAAGACGATCCGCAACCACAATCACCTACTCGGCAGCATTCCGGGCGTCGACGGCATGAAGACCGGCTACATCCATGAATCCGGCTTCAACATCGTCGTCTCGGTGCATCGCGACAACCGCGCCCTGGTCGCGGTCGTGTTCGGCGGCCGCTCAGCGCCGGCGCGCGATGCGCACGTCGTCAGCCTGATCAACAATAATATCAACGTCGCCGCGGTGAAACACACCGCGCCAATGGTCGTCGAAGGCTGGCATACGCACGTCGCGCAGGCCCCGGCCGCGCCGAAGGAGCAACTGGAAAAGGTCGCGAGCGCTACGCCTGTTGCTGTTGCTTCTGCACTTGCTTCAGCACCTGCACCTGCTCCCGTCGCCGACCCTCCCCAGCAGCGTGTTGCGACAGCTGAACCGCCGCAGCGGGTTGTGGCCGCAGCGCCGGCCGCCGCGCTTGTCCCGCCAACGCCGTCTCCGGGTTCGACCGAGCCCATCCGGCCTGTCCCGGTTCACACCGTCAGCGTCCAGCCGGGTGCGATCCACACTGCGTCACTGTCGCCGTTGCCATCCGACAGTCGCAAGCTGACGCCGCCGCCGGCAACCGCCAATCCGCCCGTCGTGACGACCGTCACCACGGTGAAAACCGCGACGCCGCCGCCGCCGGCCAAGCCGCCGGCACCGACCCAATTCGCCTCCGCTAGCGCCAATGTGCCTGTGCCCACCGCGGCGGCGCAGGAAATCGCCGGCAAGGCGCCGCGTGGCGGCTGGATGATCCAAGTCGGCGCGCTCGAATCCGAGAAAGAGGCCAAGGATCGCCTTTTGACCGCGCAGACTAAGGCCAAGGATCAACTCAGCGAGGCTTCACCTTTCACAGAGCCGGTCGCCAAGGGCGACAAGACGCTTTATCGCGCCCGCTTCGCCGGACTCGAGAAGACCCAGGCGGAAGCTGCCTGCAAAAACCTCAAGCGCAGCGAAATCCCTTGCATGCTGCTTAAGAATTGAGGGCTACAAGAACCGCCAATAACGGGAGACGTCGCCAGAACTCAGGAGTCGCTGAAGGTTTTGCGTATGGAGTACCTCAGCGATGGCGGCGAAGAAGAACTTCCTTGGCTTCGTTGATGCGGGCCGCAAGATACGTCGTTCCCCCCTGGTCGGGATGGAATTTCTTCATCAGCGTGCGGTGCGCGCTGGCGATGTCATCAGCGCTCGCGCCCGGCTGCAGGCCAAGGATCTCATAGGCCTCCTGCTCCGTCATTTTTCCGCGAGCCGTCGAGCGCCGCGCGCGCGCGTGACCCTGCGGGTTTTCACTCCCGCCGGTTTGCCCGCGGTTCGGATACGGAATCCCTAGCGTCCCGAACGGCGCCCAACCGAGCAATCCAAGACCGAAGGCACCAAGCGGCACGGCGACCCACAGTTCGCCGCGCAGGCCGAGATAGACGGCGAGCGCAAGCGACAAGAGCCCGCCGGAAATCTTGATCACCCGCGCGCCGACCTTCGGATCCACTTTGGCAATGACATTGATCGCCCACAGGCCGAGCACGAGCGCGATAATGCCGAAAATGAGCGCGGGCATGGCTAGCGCGCGGACTGATGGTCGAACATGACAGCGACTCTACACCGATTTACCGATCATCGGTGTAGCGCGGAAACGCCGAATTGTCAGAAGTCGTCAGCCGATGACGTCGTGGACCTGCAACGGCTGGTCCATGACCGAATACCATTCGGCGCGGGCGGCGGCGCGGCGGCGGCCGTTCTCGGAGAGTGGCAGGTGAAGCAGGTTGAGAAGCGCAATCACTTCCTCGCGCGCGGTCAGGTGCGACATGTTCGGCTTGGTGCCAAGCGTCGTCTCATCGAGATCGTCGAGCGCGGTCAGCCCCCGCGGGAAAAATTCGCGGTAGACCACGCGCTCGGCAAAGCCCTCGACGCAGCGGAAGCCCATGCGCTTCGACAGCTCGGCGAGCCCTTCGCCGACCAGGCGTTTGTTGCGCGAGCCGAGCGCGGACAGGCGGTTGCGGACCACGATCCAGTCGGTGAGCTTGCCGTCGACGAGACGGCGCTGACGCCGCGCCTCGCGCACCATCTCGGCGTAGTGGCTCTCGCCGGTGACCGAAAAATTTGTCGGATCGAGGGTGGCGAGCACGTCGAAATCGAGGAACGAGTCGTTGAGCGGCGTCACCAGCGTATCGGCCATCGAGTGCGCAAGCCGCATCAGGTAGGTGTCATTGCCGGGCGTATCGATTACGACGACGTCGTGCGTGTGCTCGATGTCGCTGATGGCTTTCGAAAAGCTCGCGAACTCAGCCGCTTCGTTCGCTTCGACCGAGGCGCCTTCGGCGCGCTCGACGCAGTGATGCGTCGGATGGTCGAGCTTGATGCGGGCGCGCTCGGCCCAGTCACGGCGGTTCTCGATGTAATGCGTGAAGCTCTTCTGGCGCGAGTCGAGGTCAATCGTCGCAACGCGCTGGCCCGCTTTGAGCAGCGCAACGGCGATGTGCAGAGCCGTGGTCGATTTGCCTGAGCCCCCCTTCTCGTTTCCGAGCACGACGACATGCGCAGACTGGGTGGCTTCTTGAATTGGTTGGACCAACATGACGCGCCCTTTAGTCCAATTCTCAGGATACTAGCGTATTTTAGTCAAGTTGTTGATCATTTAACCATTAACCGAAATGGCCGAATTAACAACGCTTTGCTACATAACGCGGCGTTGCGACAGTCCGGCGACAAGGGTTCCTGCGACCATGGCCAACGTTCCGAAAGTCGTGCGGACCGTTGCGGTGTTGCGCCGGGCCGTCGCCCTTAACCGTAAACGCGGCGAAAAGATCGCTCTGGTTCCGACCATGGGCGCGCTGCACGCCGGCCACCTGTCGCTGGTGCGCGAAGCCAGGCGCCGCGCGCGGCGCATCGTCGTGTCGATCTTCGTCAACCCGACCCAATTCGCGCCGACCGAGGATTTCGGCAGCTATCCGCGCACTTTCGCCGACGATGTGAAGGCGCTGCGCGAAGCCAAAGTCGATCTCGTCTGGGCGCCTACGGCCGAAGTGATGTACCCGGCAGGCTTTGCCACGCGCGTCGAGCCGCAGGGTCCCGCGCTGGCCGGCCTCGAAGACAAGTTCCGTCCGCATTTTTTCGGGGGCGTCGCGACCGTCGTCGCCAAATTGTTCACGCAGGTGGGACCCGATTTCGCGATGTTCGGCGAGAAGGATTATCAGCAACTTTGTGTGGTCCGGCAGATGGCGAAGGATCTCGATCTGCCGCTGACGGTCATCGGCGTCAAAACCGTGCGCGAAAAAGACGGCCTCGCGATGTCGTCGCGCAACGCCTACCTGTCGGCCGGCGAGCGCAGCGCCGCGCCTTTGCTGCATCGCGTGCTCAAATCAAGTGCAACACGCATCAAAAATGGCGAACCGATTGCACAGGTGCTCGATGTCGGACGTCGGGAGATCGTAGTTGCCGGCTTTGCGCTCGACTATTTCGATGCGCGCCACGCGCTCACGCTTGCGCCGATCGCGTCGCAGCAGGATGGCCCGATCCGGTTGCTGGTCGCGGCCAGGATCGGCAAAACGCGGTTGATCGACAACGTCGCAGTTTAGCCAACGGTCCGCCAGCCTTGTTCCTTGATGGCATGAGCCACGCCGTGACACGGCCACGATAAGGGCGCTCTGCCGTGCAGGATAAGTCGGTGCTCTGGATGTGCGGGCGTGGTCGCACGATAGTGCGACCACGCCCCGCTCCCTGTGAGCCAGTTCACTGCCGCGTCGCGCCGATGCCCGGTTGCAGGTTCTTGGCTTCCGCAATGTCGGTTTCGGCGCCCGCAGTATCGCCGTGATTGCGCTTGGCCATACCACGGTTGAAGAAGGCCTCGGCATATTTCGGGTTGAACTTGATCGCCTGATCGAAGTCGGCGATGGCGTGCTCGAAGTCACCCTGCGCGGCGTAGGTGTTGCCGCGATTCATGTAGGCCGCAGGATTCTTCGGATCGATCTTGATCGCTTGATCGTGATCGGCGAGCGCACGCTCGAACTCTTTCTTGAGCTCGTATTCGACGCCGCGATTGGTGTAGAGCAGCGACAAAACGCGCTTCTGCTTGGCGCCGTTGTATTTTTTTGAGTCGATGGCGCGCGTGCAGGCTTCGATGGCGGCGTCGCCCGAAGCTGTCTTGCAGCTTTCTCTGTCGTCAGCCGCCGCGAAATGAGTAAGCCCCAGTACCATCACGGCCGCGATCGTGATGGCGGGGAACAACGCGAAACGCATGTTCGCCCCCTATCCTGACCGACTTGCGCCGCAAGCCTAGCACCATGGCCGGAGGGCGTCACGCAGGTGTCACAAAAGGCCTAATTCCTGCAATTCGCGCCGCATCTTCTCGGGCATGCGCGCGGCGCCGGGGGCGGCGCGCGACAGGTCCCGAGGCGTTTCCTTGTCCTCGAGGTAGCGCCAGCCCTGGAAGGCCGAGCGCGGCCGCGGCTCGACCAGCACCACCTTGCCGTCGAGCACTACCTGGCAGCGCTTGATGCCGTCCCTGCCGGTGGTGCGGCGGACGTCGAGGATGCCCTCGCGGCAAGCAATCTGCCCGCGGATCACCCAATAGAGTGAGCCGCCGCCGGTCAATTCCTCGGCGCGCTTGGGAAACATGCGCGTAGTGTGGATGTGCTCAGGCTTGAGCCGCCGCTTTTTCTTCTCGTTAAGCTTTTGTTTGATCCAGTCCTCGAGGTCGGCAACGGAGTCGCAGCCGACGCAGAGCTTGATGAGATGAAGCGGCATACCCGAAGTTCCAACGCCTGGCGTTCTTGCTTTGTGACTTACCTAACCCCCATAGGCCGAGAGCGGAAGCCGCCCGGCCGCTTTCTCCCCGACATCCGCGCCGGGGAGCGATCCCTATTGCAAATTTGGGCCCGCCTGACCGAAGATAGGGGCCGCAATCCGCATGGGGCTGCTTTGCGTACAGGGGGGCTTATGAAGAAAATCGTATTCGTGCTCGTCGCCACCGCTTTGGCCGTTTCCCCGGCCTTCGCGAAAAAGCACAAGAAAATGACGAAGGAAGAGAAAGAAGCCGCGGACATCGCGCAGCAGCACGACAACACCTACCGCGCGGTGCGCGACAGCCTGCCCCTCGTTCTGCCGAGCTGGTCGTTGCCGGTCTACTTCGGCATGCACATGGATGAGAAGTTGAAGGAAGGCGACAAGAAGAAATAAGCCTTCGTCGTTCGCTATCAGGCCTGCAGCGATCCGGCCGCAGGCTCAATGATCATCAGCTTTGCACCCTCCTGCACCTGTGCATTCGCGGCAACCGCGATCTCGGCGACAACGCCGTCGAGCGGCGCCGTGAGAGTGTGCTCCATCTTCATCGCCTCGATGATGGCGACGCGCTGACCGCGCGTGACAACCGCGCCCTGCTCCACCAGCAGCGCAAGCACCTTGCCGTGCATCGGCGCCCGAACGAGGCCGCCCTGTCCCTCGCCGGCCGCGTCGTCGAGCGTAACATCGCGCAGGCTCACTTTGGTCTGCCGACCGTTGCGCAGCACGTAAACGGTCGTATCGCTGACGACCGCCGCCGCATCGGTTGCAGGCTTTGTACCATCAACCGACACCTTGGCTCCGTCCACGCCATACGCAATCTCGGCGACAATGGTCTCGCCTTCGGCGATCAGCGGCAGCGCGAGCCTGCGTTTGCCCGAAAGCTGGAATGCGTCAGCAGAATCCCAGGGTGATACCGGCGTTTCGGCATCGGGATCGATCGCCGTCTCGATGCGCGTGCGCTCGCGCTCCATGAGCTTCTCGGCAGCAAGCGCGACCGCGGCGCGGTCGATACCCTGCTGCGGCGGCGCAAGTTGCGAGAGATTGCGGTCGATGAAACCGGTATCGAAATCGCCGCCGCGGAAGCCAGGCGCACGGGCGAGCGCGGCAAGAAAGCCGAGATTGGTGCGCGGGCCAATCGCCAATGTCGCTTCCAGCGCGTCGGCAAGGCGATCAAGCGCCCGATCGCGTGTCGGCGCATGTGCGATCAGCTTGGCGATCATCGGATCGTAGAACGGCGTCACCTCGCTGCCGGCCTCGACGCCGGCGTCGACGCGAAGGCCCTCGTCCGCCGGGAATTGCAACGCCACGAGTCGACCGGTTGACGGCAGGAAGCCGTGCGACGGGTCCTCGGCGTAGAGGCGCGCTTCGGCGGCATGGCCTGAGATGCGCACCTGGTCCTGTTTCAACGGCAGCGGATCGCCGGCGGCAACGCGGAACTGCCATTCGACCAGATCGAGCCCGGTGATCGCTTCGGTCACAGGATGCTCGACCTGAAGCCGCGTATTCATCTCCATGAACCAGAAGCCGGAGGCTTTGAGCCCGCGCTCGCCGTCGGCGATGAACTCGACGGTGCCCGCGCCCTCGTAACCGACGGCCTTGGCGGCAGCGACGGCGGCGGCGCCCATTCGGGCGCGCAACTCCGCCGTCATGCCGGGCGCCGGTGCTTCCTCGATCACCTTCTGGTGGCGGCGCTGCAAGGAGCAGTCGCGTTCGCCGAGATGGATGGCGTTGCCGTGACGGTCGGCGAACACCTGAAATTCGATATGACGCGGATGGCTGACATAGCGCTCGATCAACATGCGCGCATCGCCGAACGCCGATTGCGCTTCACGTTGCGCGGCTTCAAGCGCAGCATCGAAATCGGCGTGCTTGTCGACGCGGCGCATGCCCTTGCCGCCGCCGCCAGCCGCCGCCTTGATCAGCAGCGGGTAGCCGAGCTCATAGCCCTTCTGCTTAAGGAATTTCGCCTCCTGCCGCTCGCCGTGATAGCCGGGCACGACCGGAACGCCGGCTTTCTCCATCAATGCCTTGGCGCGGTCTTTCAGTCCCATGGCGCGGATCGCCGATGGCGGCGGGCCGACGAAGGCGATGCCGGCATTGACGCAGGCCTGCGCGAAGTCGGCATTCTCGGAGAGGAAGCCGTAGCCAGGGTGGATGCAGTCGGCGCGCACAACCTGCGCGGCTGCGATCAACCGCTCGACCGATAGGTAACTTTGTGACGCCGGCGACGGGCCGATGTGGAGCGCCTCGTCGGCGACCCGCACATGCGGCGCACTGCGGTCGGCGTCGGAATAGACGGCGATGACGCGTAGGCCGAGGTGGCGCGCGGTCCGCGCGATGCGGCAGGCGATTTCGCCTCGATTGGCGATGAGAACGGATTTAAACATCGGCGCCCTACGTCGCGCCGATCTTAGCGCGTGGCGGGCGGGGCTGCTTGCGGCAGCGGTGTTTTCGGCGCGGCCGCCCCGCGGGCATCGGTCGAAGGCTTGACCGGCGGAATAGCATCGGCCGGCACGGGTTTGGCCTGCGCTTGCGCCTCAGCCCCCTTCGGCAGCGCCGGCTCCGAATTCATGATGCTGACCGCGGGGATCGAGGCCGAGGACGGGAAGTCCCACTTCTCGCCCGGCTTCACCGCCGGTGTTGGTGTCTGACCGTTGAGGTTCGCTACGGGCCCCGGCACGGGTACAGGCGCGGGCGCCGCGGAGACAACCGGCGCCTTTTCCACGGGCTTCGGCGATGCATTCCATTCCGCGACGTAGCGCGAGACGTATTGGTCGTAGACCTGCGCGGCGAGATTGGACTTGAGGGCGCTCGTATCCTCGACCAGGGCAAAGGCTTCGCACTTCTCGGCGGTGCAGCCGTCGCGGATCGCCAGCACATGGGCGGCGACGCCAAAACGATCGAGCGCGACGGCGCGGCGCGTCGAGGCGAGCAGCGCCATCGCGCCGTTATCGTGGCTTGCGGCTGTGTCCGCGAGCAACTTCAGCCGCGCGTCCATATACGCAACGGCTGACGCGGCGCTTTGCGGTGTCGCGAATACGAGCTTCTCACAGGCGTTCTCGACCGCCTCGCCCGCTCCGCCATCGAGGCACGACAGTGCCGAGCCCGGTGCCAAAGCAACGCGGTTCAGTTCGGCATCGCGATTGAGCAGAGCGTTGCGTTCAGCCGCCTGCTCGGCGAGGCGCGCGTGATCGCCGAATGTAAAGACGGCAAAGCCGGCGAGCGCGAGCGCCGCGACAGAAAAGACGATGCGGATAATCGCGCCCATCAGCCTCGCGCCCTAATGCACCTCGATCTTGGCGCTTTTTACCACAGCCGCCCATTTGTCGATGTCTTTACGCAGGAAGGCATCGAATTCCTCCGGCGTCTTAACCATGGGAACCGCACCCTGCTTTGCCCAGGCCTCCTTCACGGCCGGCAATTCGATGACCTTGTTGATGGCCTTGTTGAGGAAGGTGACGACGTCCTTGGGCGTGCCCTTTGGCGCCATGACGCCGATCCAGATGGTCGACTCGTAGCCGGGAACCGTCTCGGCGATCGTTGGCAGATCCGGCGTCAGCGCCGAGCGGGTGGTGCCGCTGGTGCCGAGCGCGCGCACCTTTCCGGCCTTGGCAAGCGCCGTCATGGTTGTGACGGCGTCGAACATCATTTCGACCTGGCCGGCCAGTACCGCGTTGCGAGCATCGCCCGAGGCCTTGTAGGGGACATGGACGACGTCGATACCGGCCATCGACTTAAAAAGTTCGCCAGCCATGTGATACGGCGTGCCGGGGCCCGACGAGGCATAATTCAGCTTGCCGGGGCTCTTCTTCGCCAGATCGATGAAGTCCTTGACCGATTTCACATCGAGCGAGGTCGGAACCACCATCACCAGGTCGGAATAATTGATGCTGGCGACCGGGACGAAGTCGCGCATCAGTTGGAACGGCTTGTTCGGCAGCAGCGACTCGTTGGTGGTGTGGGTGTTCGACATGACCAGCAGCGTGTAGCCGTCGGGCGAGGATTTTGCGACCGCGTCGGTGCCGATCAGTGAGCCGGCGCCAGGGCGGTCTTCGACCAAAAAGGACTGCTTGGTTTCCTCGCCGAGATATTGCGCGAGCACGCGCGCATAAATGTCGGCAGGTCCGCCGGCGCCGAACGGAACGATGATCTTCACCGGACGGGACGGATAGTCCGCTGCTGAGGCCGGAAGCGTGCAAAGAACCGGCAGGATGAAAGCAAACAAACGCAAAAAGCCGCGCATAACGTCTCCTTGTGCAGTTTTCTTGGGGATCAGGTACCGCCTGCTGATTTGAAACCCGGTGCAAGGTCGCTCGCCGCGGCGAAGGCGCCCTTCGCCTCGACCGACGTCATGGCGACCGTCGTCCGTAGATCGGTGACGCCGCCGCCGCTCGCCGCCGCCAGCAGCGCG
>Ga0187780_10001121_pt1 | contig 20144 bp, 17 predicted proteins | sample 1015_Q2_SP10_20__FD_132429 | JGI IMG/M metagenome (GOLD analysis project Ga0187780, IMG submission 132429) | Tropical peat soil microbial communities from peatlands in Department of Meta, Colombia - 1015_Q2_SP10_20_MG | ecosystem: Environmental > Terrestrial > Soil > Wetlands > Peat | place...
CTCAAAAAGGTCCAGGTGCAAGGCGGCGCGCGAGGCGCCGACTGAGGCGTACGCCGGGTACGCCGCAGGGAGTGCGCGAGCGCGCCAACGCCGCAGATGGGCCTTTTTCAGCAGCCTGCTAGGGCAGCTCCACCAGGCTCTGGTCCCCCAGGACGAACTTCTGGGTGCGGGGGCGCGCCTCCCCCTTTCGGATCACCACCTCTCGCCCCAGGACGCTGCGCTCGATGCGGACCTCCGCGTCCAGCACCCGGGCCCCCTCCAGCAGGATGCTGAACTCCACCTCGCTGTTGCGGACCTCGCAGCGGGGCCCGACGGCCGTGAAGGGTCCGATGTAGCTGCCCGCCACCACGGCGCCGGCGCCGATGACGGCGGGCCCCCGCACCTGGCTGGCCTCCAGGCGCGCCCCGGCCTCCACCAGGACGCGCCCCGCGATGTTCGTGGCCGCGTCCACCTGGCCCTCGATCCGGGACCCCTCGCGGAGGAGGAGCTGGTCCAGCACGAGGCGGTTGGCCTCCAGGATGTCCTCCGGCTTGCCGGTGTCCTTCCACCAGCTCTCCACCTCGGAGAAGGTGATCCGGCGGCCGCCCTCCAGCATGGCCTGGTGGGCCTCGGAGATCTCCAGCTCGCCCCGCGCGCTGGGCCGGAGCCGGGCGATGGCCTCGAAGACGCACGGACGGTAGAGGTAAATCCCCGTCACCGCATAGGGGCTGGGCGGCGGCTGCGGCTTCTCCACGACCCGGACGATCCGCCCGTCCTCCACCACGGCCACGCCGAACCGCGCCGGGTCCGGAACCCGCGCCAGGACCAGGTGGCAGTCGCTCCTTTCCGCTTCGAAGGCGCGGAGGAAGCGGCCCAGGTCGTCCGCCAGGAGGTTGTCGCCCAGGTAGAAGAGGAAGGGGGCATCCCCCAGGAAGCCGCGGGACACCTGCACCGCGTGGGCGAGGCCCCGGGGGGCGTCCTGGACCACCCAGGTGATCCGCCCCCCCCAGCGCTCGCCTGTCCCCAGGGCCCGGCGCATCTCGTCGGCGGTCTCCGGGCCCACCACGATCCCGATATCGGTGATCCCCGCGCCGGTGACGGCCTCCAGCGCGTAGTGCAGCATCGGCTTGTTGGCGATGGGGACCAGGTGCTTGTTGCTGGTGTGGGTGAGGGGTCGCAGCCGCGTCCCCCGTCCCCCCGCGGTGATGAGCGCCTTCATGCGCCTCAGTCCTTCTCGCGGATCTCCCGCGCGCGGCGGTTGCCCTGGAACTCCAGGACGGTGACCACCACCACCACCAGAACCGCCTGGATCAAGAGGACCACGGCATCCATCAGGCGGGCGTTCTTGAGGGCCACGGCCGCCAGCCCCATCACGCTGGTGAGCAGGAAGATGAGGAGGAGGGCCAGGCGCTGGCTCCCCATGAGGGCGGCCAGGCGGTGGTGGAGGTGGTCCCGGCCCACGTAGTCGATCCATTGGCGGAAGCTGTGGACCTTGCCGGTGGCGATGCGGGCCACGGTGATGTGCACCATGTCGAACACGAAGACCCAGAAGATGAGGACCGGCGCCGCCACGTCGATGAAATTGTTTTCCGCCCACTCCCCCTTCACGGCCAGGGCGGCCAGGGTGAACCCCAGGAAGGGGCTGCCCGCGTCCCCCAGGAAGATGGAGGCCGGCCTCTCCGGCCGGAGGTTGTAGGGGAGGAAGCCCAGGCAGGCCCCCAGCAGCGCGATGCACAACCAACCCAGGGACGGCTGCTGCGTCTGGAACGCCACGATCCCCATGAAGCCGGCCGTGAGGATGGCCAGGCCGGTGGCCAGGCCGTCCATCCCGTCGAAGAAGTTCATGGCGTTGGTGATGCCCACGATCCACACCGCGGTGAGGACGATGTTGGCCGCCAGGCCCAGGTGCCTGGCCGGAAACAGGCTGAGGCTCACCCCCGCGCCGATGACCACGGTGGTGGCCGCCACTTGCGCCGCCAGCTTCGCCGCGGCCGGGACGCCGTACCGGTCGTCCAGTATGCCCACGCCCACCAGCAGGCTGCCGCCCACCAGGATGGCCACCGTCTCGCGGTCCAGGACGAAGTTGGCCAGGAGGGCCGTGCAGAAGGCGGCGTGGATGGCGAGCCCGCCCAGCAGCGGGGTGGGCGTTGCGTGCACCTTGCGGGCCGCCGGCAAATCCAGGATCTCCGCCCGCCAGGCGATGTTCCGCACCACGGGGGTGAGCAGGAAGGCCAGGGCCGTAGCCAGGACGAAGATGTACAGCCAGCGCTCGCCCAGATCGAACCAGGGGGACCGGACCCAGGGCAGCAGGAGCACCGCCACCAGCAGGAGCGCCAGGATCCGCAGGAGCCGCTCCCACAGCGGGGCAGGTTCGGGAGGCCGGGCGGGGCCCGGGCGGTCCGTCATGCGCAGGCCTCCCGCGCGGCCCGCGCCACACGCGCCACCTCGCGCCGCGTGAGGGTGGGGTAGATGGGCAGCGAGATCATGGCGCGCCAGGCCGCCGCGGCGCCGGGATACCCGCCTTGTTTCAGCTCCGCGTGCAGGGGCCGAAAGATGGGGCGGCGGGCGGCGATCCCGCGCGCGCCCAGGGCGGCCAGGATGGGCCCCGCCCCCCGCGTTCCCTGGACCACGTAGCGGTGGAACGCGTGGGTGCGATCCGCCGGCCGCGGGGGGAGGCGCAACGGGGTCTCCGCCAGTTCCCGGTCGTAGGCCGCGGCCAGCGCCCGTCGCCGCGCCAGGAAGGCCTCCAGGCGGCCGAGCTGGCAGAGCCCGAGGGCGGCGGCCAAGTCCGTCATCTTGTAGTTGAAGCGGGGGCGAAAGGCCGGCCGCTCGTCGTAGCCCCGCAGGTCCCGCACCCGGTCCGCGAGGCGGCGCCGGCGCGAGAGGACCATGCCCCCCTCCCCCGTGGCCAGCATCTTCGTCGCGTAGAACGATAACACGCACACGTCGCCGAGGGTGCCGGCGGGCCGGCCACGGTAGGTCGCCCCCAGGGTCTGGGCGCAGTCCTCGATCACCGGCGGGCCGAGGGCGCACAGGTCCGCCAGGTCGGCCGGCAGGCCGAAGGCGTGGGGCACGATGATGGCCGTGGTGCGGCGTCCGACGGCCCGCCGGGCCTCCGCCGGATCCAGGTTGGCCGTGGCCGGGTCGCAATCCACCAGGCGAGGCGTGGCGCCCGCGGCAAGAATGGCGTGGAGCGGCGCCGAGCAGACCAGGCTGGGGAGCATCACCTCGTCGCCCGGGCCCACGCCCAGGGCGAGCAGCGCCAGGTGCAGCGCCGCCGTGCCCGAACTCACCGCGGCGGCGTGACCCACCCCGAGGCGCCGGGCCATGGCGCGCTCGAACCGCTCCACCAGCGGGCCCTGGGCGAGCTGGCCCGAGCGGACCACCCGCGCCAGGGCCCGGGCCTCGGCGTGGCCAAGGGTGGGACGCGAGTGCGGGATGGCTTCAGGCAATTGGGCACTCCGGCGCTCTGGCAACCAGGGGCTCCTATGGCTTGGCCCGGCCCTCCTTCGCTTTGCGCTCGAGGGTTCGGATAGAGGCGTTCAGTTGTGGGGCCAGGTCAGCGACTTTTGCCATGAGCTCCTCGTACCGTCGCGCCACCCTCGCCCCACACCTCATCCGCGAGCGCCTCCGCCAGCTGGTAGATCCGCAGGCCCCTCAGCCCCTCTGGCACCTTGTGCTCCTTAGGTTGGTCCGGTTGGCCTCCGTACCCGACTGCCCGATTGCCGGAGCGCCTGGTTGCCAGGCCGTCAGACCCCGATGTTGATGAAGAGGCGCACGGGGGCGAAGGCCTCGGCGTTCTTGACGCGGCCCTGGATGCCCCGGAAGTGGGCCGAGGCCCGGGCCACGTCCACGATGGAGAGCCCCTCGATGTTCGTCTTCATCACTTGCGAGGCATGGGCCTGCAGGGTGGCGATCTTGTCCTCCAGCACGCCATCGACGTCCACGTACACGCTAGGGGTGAAATTCTGCGTGGTCGGGCCCTCGTAGCAGAGGACGTTGCGGGTATAGCGGGTGGCGCTCAGGGTGGAACTGGCCAGGTGGCGGTGGTCCTGGTGGGTGTCGTCGAAGTAGTGCACGAAGATGAAATCCGGCGCCACCATCCGGACCACCTCCTCGAGGCGCTGGATCAGCGCGCGCTCCAGGGGCAGTTCCGTATCCTGGTAGTCGCCCCACAGCAGCTTCCTGGCCCCCAGGATGCCCGCCGCCCGCTCCTGCTCGGCCCGGCGCACGCCCACGTCCCCCCCGTGGCCACCCTCGGTCATCACCAGGAGGAAGACGTGGTGCCCCTGCCGGGCGTACTTGATGAGGGTGCCGCCGCAGCCGAACTCGATGTCATCCGGGTGCGACCCGATGGCCAGGATGTTCATCTTATCTCCTCGTGTGGGCGTGAGGCGACACGCGTGAGACGTGAGGGGTGAGGCGTGAGGGGAGTTCCGCCTGACGCTTCACGCCTCCTGCCTCACGGGGTCCGCCACGCGGCGCCCTGCCGGAGCACCGCCAGGCTCCCCGGGCCAACGTTGCACAGCAGGTCCACGGCCGCCAAGTTGGGGATGAAGGGGCCGTAGCGCTGCGGGTATTCGGGGTGGAGGTAATCCTGGACCAGCACCCGGATGCCGGCCCGTGTGAACTGCTCCAGGTCCATGTATTCCGGGCCGAGGGCGCCGGCCAGGTACGTGTCGGCCTCCAGGCGCCGGCAGATGGCCAGCAGCCGCTCCGTGGGTTCGTGGGGGAGCGACCCCAGGGCCGAGGCCCGCACCGTGGGGCGCCGGATGCCCAGGAGGTGCGACAGGCATTCGACGCTGGCCACGGCCAAGTCCGCCAGCCGTTGCCAAGGGGCGGCATAGAGCGCCTCCAGGGCCGACCAAGCCGCGGCGAAGTGCGGCGCCGCCCCATAGTGGGTGGTCAGCGCCTGGCGGTGCTTGCGGGGCCAGTCCTCGCCCTCGGCGATGGGGACTTCGGCGATGCTCTGCCCGAAACGATGCCGCACGGGGACCGTGAGCCACTGGGCGCCCTGCGGCGCCTTGATCCGGTTCCGGTTCTGCCAGCCGTTCTTCTCGAACTGCACCGTGTCCAGGTACACGAAGCAATCCGCATGCTCCAGCTTGGCGAGGTAGCCCAGCCAGGGCAGGTAGTGCGGCTGGTGGATGGCCACGGCCCGGCCCATCACCCGCCCACCGCGACGAAGATCGGGTTGGTGAGGAGCCGGGTGCCGCGCTCGCCCCGGACGTCGAGGCGATAATACCACGGCCCGGCCCGCGGCGTCTCACGATCCTCGAGGTCCAGGGCCAGGGGCGTGGGGCCCTTCCGCTCGGCCAGCACGGCCCCGTTGCGGATCAGGCGCGCCTCCGCCGGGTGGGCCTTTCCATCGCTGGCCGCCACGGCCAGGGCGATGTGCGCCGGAGCGCCGCCCTCCGCGCGCACCGTCCCCGCCAGGCCCGTCCCATTCACCGCGAATCCCTCGAGCACCAGGGCGAACTCCGGGACCCGGATGTGGGCGTACGCCCGCCCGGCGCGCAGCGCCTCCAGGACCGCGGCCGGGGTGGGCGCGGCGGCCAGGAAGACCGTCTGCACATCCTCGAGGCGTTTGCCGGCTTCCCCCGTGGCGTGGAAGGCGGTCTCGCCGATGGCCACGGGCCAGCCGCCGCGCCGGCCCGCCTGGAACTCCAGGAGGAGGTGGTCCCAGAGGCCGCCGGGCGCCTCCACGGCCGTCGTATCGGCGTAGAGTGCCCCGAAAGCGGTGTAGCCGCGCGTGGCCGCCAGGGCATCGGGATAGGGGTCGGTGCGGGTGGTGACGGTGGCGCCGGCCCGGCGATACACGCCGAAGTCTCGCGCCTCGGGCATGGACCACACGGCGGCGCCGCCTCGCTCCACCACGGAATCGATGGTGGCCTGGTGCGGGGCGTAGCCCTGTGGGCCGCCCCCGGGGCGCCAGTAGGGGTTCCCGGCCAGGACCCCGTCCAGGGCCAGCAGGAGCGCCGAGGCCAAGAGGGCGGCGCCGGCCCAGCGGTAATGCGTCTCCCGACGGATGCGGAACTCTCGCCAGCGGGTATAGCGCACCCGGCGCAGCCCGAAGAGCCACACCCCCGCCACGGCCAGGGCGAGCGGGCTCAGGCGCAGGGGCCACTGGCCGGCGCGCAGGGGGCGGCCGTTGCCGACGATGGGAAGAGCCTGCAGGTCCTCCGCCCGCTCCAGGCCAAAGACCAGCAGGTTCTTCTGCCCGTCGTGCATGGTGAGGTTCCCATCCAGTAGCGAGCCCGTCCAGTAGTAGAACGGGATGACCTCGACGCCGGGCACCAGGATCATGTCGGGATGGCGCTCCCGGCCCCGCCGCACCGCCTCCAGATAGGCCGGGAGCCCGCCCGGGGCCAGCGAGGGAAACGTCTCGCGCCAGCGGAGGATGCCGGCCAGCGGCGCGAGGCCGTACTCGAACCGGAGGGCGTAATTCTCGGTGAAGAGCACGGCCCTGAGGCCGGCGGCGCGGGCCCGCCGCACCACGGCATCCAGGTCCTCGCTGCCGGTGCTGAAGGTGGTGTGCACGTGCACGGCCGCCGCGACGGGGACGAACTGGGCGGCCCCCGCCACGACGCCGTGCCCGACGATGACGGACAACGCCACGACCAATGCCCGCCGACCTGTGACAGATGATAGAGCGCGCCCCGCGCCCTTCCGTCGAATGGAAGCGCCGCGCGGCGCGCGGCTGCCGCCGCTGGTCACCGGCTCATGGCTCATCGGTCATTCCGGTACAGGGCGCCGAGGCGCTCGAGCATCACCTGGAGGCTGAAGCGCTCGGCGCGGGCCCGCCCCAGGGCCCCCATGGCCGCGGCGCGCATCCCGTCCCCCAGGATGGCCGCGATGGACTTGGCCAGCGCCGCCGGGTCCGCCGGCGGCACCAGCAGGCCCTGGCGCCCGTCCTCCAGCACGTCCGGCACGCCGCCCACCCGCGTGGCCACGACCGGAACCCCGAGCGCCATGGCCGCCACCAGGACGCGGCCCATCCCCTCGTTGAGGGACGGGAGGACGAAGACGTCCAGGGCGGCGATGACGGCGTCCACGTCCTCCCGGAACCCGAGGAAGTGGACGCGGGAGGCCACCTCCAGCGCACCTGCCTGCGCCTCCAGCGCCGCTCGTTCCTCGCCGTCGCCGGCCAGGGCCAGGTGGGCGGCGGGGCACTGCACCAGGACCTCCGGCATGGCCGCTACCAGGTGGGCAAGTCCCTTCACCGGGGCCAGGCGCGAGGCCGCCCCCACCAGCGGCGCATCGGCGGGGATCCCCAGGGCGCGCCGCACCTGGGGCCCCCCTCCGGCGGCGGCCCGGACCCGGCCGAGATTCACCCCGCTGGGGATGGTCACGTACTGTCCCGGCCGCCCCACCCGCAGGGCCAGGTGCTGCTCGGCCTCCGCATCGGTGAGCGTGATGATCCGTTCGGTGAACCGGGCGGCCCAGCGTTCCAGGCCGATGAAGGCCCACGTGGCGGGCGGCCCGAAGTAGCCGTGGAAGACGTGCCCGTGGGGCGTGTGGAGGATGCGGGGCACCCCCGCGAGGCGCTCGGCCAGGCGGCCCAGGAACCCCGCCTTGGAGGTGTGGGTGTGGACGATATCGAAGCGGCCCCGCCGCAGCAGCCGTCTGAGGGCCAGGAGGGCCCGCACGTCCCGCAGGGGCGCCGCGTCCCGGCGCAGCGCCGGGATCTCCAGCAGCCGCACCGCCGCCCCGGCGGGGGTCAAGGCCGCCGTCGCGCCCGGCCGCGAGGGCCCGTGGATCACCCAGCTTTCGAACGCCGGCGGCCCGAAGGCGGCGGCGGTGAGCAGTGTGTTCTCCGTGGAGCCGCCGGGATCCAGGCGCGTGATGATGTGGGCGATGCGCAGGGGTGCCATCATGCCTCCACGCGCGCGCGATGGGCCGCGCAGGCGAGGAGCGCCTCGGCCTCGGCCGCCACGCGGGCCGGGGGCAGCGCGCGGAGCCACCCCGCGTCGTCCCAGGGGCCGGAGCGGTCTGCGGCGAGGACGCGGGTGATCGCCGGGTGGCCCCGAGGGCCGAAGGCGCGCGGGTCCGTGGGGCCGAAGAGGGCCACCAGCGGGCAGCCGGCGGCGGCGGCCACGTGCATCGGCCCCGAGTCGTTGGTCACGAGGAGGGCCGCGCGCTGCAGGAGCGCCGCCAGCGCCCCCAGGCCCAGCCGCCCCGCGGCCACCGCGGGCCGCGCGCGCGACGCGGCGGCCACGGCCTCGGCCAGGGCGCGCTCCTCGGGGCCGCCCGTCACCACCAGGCGGGCGCCGGCGGCGGCCAGCCGGTCGGCGACGGCGGCGAAGCCGGGGGCGGGCCAGCGGGCCTCGCGCTTGGTGGAGCCCGGGTGCAGGCACGCGATGGTGGCGTCCCCGGAGATGCCGTGCTCCGCCAGGAAGGCGGCGCAGGCTTCCCGGTGGCCCGGACCGATCCAGAGCTCCAAGTCCGTCCCGGCGGCGGGGGCGCCCAGCGCCCGGACCACGTTGATCTGGCCCTCCAGCTCGTGGATGGCGGCCTCGGCCGTGACCCGGTAGCGGGGCAGGCCGAAGGGTGAGCGGCGCCCGGCCGTCACCGGCGCGCCGATCCAGCCCAGCAGCGCGGCCATGCGGACCCCCCCCGGCCGCGTCCCGATGAGGTACAGGTTCGCGGCGATGTCGAACCGCCGCGCCCGCAGCGGCGCCAGCGAGCGGGCCAGCCCCCGCCAGGCCTCCGGCCGGAGCGCCCAGCCGGGCGTCTTGAAGCGGGCCAGATCGAAGGCCGCCAGGTCATCCACGTATGGGCAGCCCTCCAGGAGTTCCAGGGGCGGGGTGCGCCCCAGGAGCGTGATCTGCGCCCCGGGGAAGCCGGCGCGCAGGGCGCGCAGGGCCGGGACGCCCAGCACCGTGTCGCCGATGCCGGCCACCAGGATGGCCAGGATATGGCGGGCCGCCGCCATCACGCCCCCCGCCCGTCCAGGTACTGCCGCTGCCATGCCTCCAACACCACCAGGGCCCAGAGCGGATCGGCGGCGTTGCGCCGCCCCTCGGCGTGGGCACGGCGCAGGGCCGCCACCCCCTCGGGCCGGAACCACCCCCGGCGCCGCAGCGCCTCGGGGCCCAGGTACTCCTCCAGCAGAGGGGCCAGGTCCCGCTGGAGCCATTGCCCCAGCGGCACCATGAAGCCCCGCTTGGGGCGGTGCAGGATCTCGCGGGGGATCCAGGGGGCCAGGGCCGCCTTCAACAGGCCCTTCAGGCGGAGGCCGCGGAGCCTGAGGGCCGGCGGGATCGCGGCCGCGAACTCCACCAGGGGGTGGTCGCAGAAGGGGGCCCGGAGCTCCAGGGAATGGGCCATGGTCATCCGGTCGGCCATGGTGAGCAGGTCGTCGATGAGGTACGTGGTGGTGTCGGCCAGGAACATGCCGGCCAGCGGGTCGTCGGGGCATACCGCCAGGGCGGCGCGGCCGTCTGCCGCGTCCCAGGCGCGGCGCGCCGCCGCCAGCATCTCCGGGGCGAGGAGGGATGCCTGGGCCTCTGGGTCCAGGAACGCCGTCCAGCGGAGGTAGCGTTCCGGGAAGGGGACGAGGCCCCCGGCGGCGAAGCGCCGGGCCCAGCTTCCCCAGTTCCGGCTGCGCATGGTCTCGGGGACCAGGGCGGGGAGGGCGGCGGCCCCGGCCCGCCGGAAGGGGCGGGGGAGGCGGGCGTACGCCAGGGAGAGCCGGGCGCCCAGGTACCGGGGGTAGCCCGCGAAGGCCTCGTCCCCCCCGATCCCGGAGAGGGCCACGGTGACGCGGGAGCGGGCCGCCTGCGCCACCAGGAAGGTGGGCAGGGCGGAGGAATCGGCGAAGGGCTCGTCGAAGGCGGCCACCAGGTGCGGGAGCAGGTCGGCGATGCGGGGGGAGAGGACCTCCTCGTGATGCTCCGTCTGGAAGTGCCGGGCGGTGGCGCGCGCCTCGGCCAGCTCGTTGAAGGAGCCGGCCTCGGGCCCGTAGCCGATGGAGAAGGTGCGGATGGGCCCGGCGGCCACGCGGCGCATGGCGGCCACCACGGCCGCGCTGTCGATCCCGCCGCTGAGGAAGACGCCCAGGGGCACGTCGCTCACCAGGCGGGCGCGCACCGCATCCTCCACGTGGGCGCGGGTGGCCTCCAGCAGCTCGGGCCAGGGGCGGGCGCGCGGCCCGGCGGCGTCCCGCACCACGGCGGCCAGGTCCCAGTAGGGGCGCAGCGCGGCCCCGCCTTCGCCCACCGTCATGGTGTGGGCCGGCGGCAGCTTGCGGATGTCCCGCAGGATCGAGCGGTCCCGCGGCGTGTAGCCGAAGGCCAGATAGTGGCCGAGGGCGACGGCGTCCACCTCGCGGGCCACGGCGGGGTGCTCCAGCAGGGCCTTGATCTCGGAGGCGAAGAGGAACAGGCCGCCGGCCTGCCAGTAGTAGAGCGGCTTCTTGCCCAGCCGGTCCCGCGCCAGGAGCAGGGTCCGCCGGGGGCCGTCCCAGAGGGCGAAGGCGAACATGCCCCGGAGGTGCTCCACGCAAGCCGCACCGTACTGCTCGTAGGCGTGCAGGATCACCTCGGTGTCGCTGCAGGTCCGGAAGCGATGGCCGCGCGTCGCCAGGTCCGATCGCAGCTCGCGGAAGTTGTAGATCTCGCCGTTGAAGACCACCCGCAGCGTCTCGTCCTCGTTGGCCATGGGCTGGTGGCCGCCCGGCAGGTCGATGATGGACAGGCGGCGCATGCCCAGGGCGACGCCGGGGGCGATCCACGTGCCCGCGTCGTCGGGCCCGCGGTGCACCAGGGCCTTGAGCATCCGTTCCAGGAGGGCGCGATCCCCATCCCCGATGAAGCCGGCGATGCCGCACATGGTCTAGGAGGGCCCCCGCCCGGCCGCCGCGCCCTCGAGGAGATCCACGAGGCGCGCGACGGTCTTGCTCGCATCAAATTGGCGGGCCCGGGCCAGGCCGCGGCCCGCCAGCTCGCGCCGGAGCGGCGCGTCCTCCAGGATGCGGCGCAGCCCGGCGGCGATGCCGGCCACGTCCAACGGGTCCACGTAGAGCGCGGCGTCGCCGGCCACCTCCGGGAGGGCCCCGGCCCGGGCGCACACCACAGGCGTGCCGCAGGCCATGGCCTCCAGCGGCGCGTAGCCGAAGCCCTCCACCAGCGAAGGGCAGGCCACGGCGACGGCCCCGGCATAGACCAGCGGGAGGTCCTCGGCGGTGATGAACCCGGGCAGCAGGACCCCCGGCCGGGCCAGGGCCGCGGGGGGCACCGGCCGGGCGGGCCCGTGGCCGCCCGGCGTCCCCGCCAGGACGAGGCGGGTGCGCTCCCGCAGCGCCGGCGGGAGGCTGGCGTAGGCCTCCACCAGGCGCGGCAGATTCTTGTGCGGGAGGAAGTTGCCCACGGCCAGGAGGTACGGTCCCTCGATCCCGTAACGGGCCGTGGCCGCCGCGATGGCCTCGCGCGAGGCCGCGGGCCGGAACTCCTGCCGGACCGCGAGGTAGACGACGTGCACCCGTTCCGGCGCCAGCCCCAGCTCGGCCAGCAGCTCGCCCTTGCTGAACTCCGAATCCGTGACGACGGCGGCCGCCCGGCGGGCCAGGCACGCCGCCCAGGCGCGCAGGGCGGCGGCATACGGGCGCCCGTACCCCCGGGTGTACTCCGGGAAGCGGAGCGGGATCACATCGTGGATGGTGACCACGCTCGGGCAGGGCGCGGCCAGAGGTGCCTTGTAGTAGGGCGAGAAGAACGTCGTGGCCCGGGCGGCCCGCAGGGCGCGCGGCAGGAGGACCTGGTCCCAGTACAGGGTGGGGCGCGACGCGAGCCGGACCACCTCCAGGTGCGGGGCCGCCACGGGGATGGGGTTCTCCGGGCCCGCCACCGCGATGGTGCGGAGGTGGGGGCGGTTCCCCGCGATCTCCGCCAGCACGTCCCGCAGGAAGCGCCCGATCCCGGTGACGCGCCCCTGCACGAACTCCCGGCAATCCACCGCCAGGATCCCGGCCGCGGCCCCGCGGCATCCCCCCTGGGCGTGCCTCGCGGTCATCGCGCCCCCGGGCGCGCCGGCTTGCGCGCCTTGAAGATCATCTCGGAGAACCCCACGTAGCGGCAGTCCACGACCTCGTACCCGGCGGCCCGCAGGCGCCGGGCCAGTTCCTCGCGGGTGAAGTGGGTGATGTGCTCCTTGGCATAGGCCCCGGGCAGCAGCTTTCCGTACATCCATTCCAGCACCCACCAGAGCCAGCGGCCGTAGTCCGGCGTGCCCAGGATCAGGGTCCCCCCGGGCCGCAGGACGCGCCACATCTCCGTCCACACCTCCGGGGTATCGGGGACGTGCTCGATGACCTCGGAGTTGATCACGGCGGCGAAGCGGCCGTCGCGGAAGGGCAGGCGGTCGCAGCTCCCCCGCACCAGCCGCGCGTGGCGGGGGCGCAGCCAGCGCAGTTTCCGCTGCAGGATGTCCATGCCCACGGCCGCCGGCAGATCCAGGATGATCCGGCTGGAGCCGCAGCCGACGTCGAGGATCCCCTCCCGTTCTTCCAAGTATCCCAGGACGATCCGATGGCGCGCGCGCTGCCAGTACCGCTGGAGCCAGATGGGGCTGTCGAACGCGCGCTCGTCGTAGTCGGCGGAGGCAACCGAGTTTCGCAGCCGCCACATCCGCACGAGCGTTTTAAGGAATGCCCAGCCGAACTCGAAGAGGCGGGCATGAGAGCGGCCGGAGCCCCGGGCCATGTAGTGGAACGGCACCTCGAGGATCCGCCATCCCTCGCAGTGGACCCGGATCAGGATCTCCTCCAGCACATCGAAGTCGCGCGCCTGCAGCCTGATCCCCGCCAGGGCGTCCCGGCGGTACATCCGGAACCCGCTGGACAGGTCGCGGAGCGGCAGCGAGAGCGCGCGGCGGTAGGTCCGGTTCAGGATGCGGCTCAGCAGCCGCCGGAACCAGCCCATGTCCGCCCGGCCGCCGGCCACGTAGCGGGAGGCGATGAGGACCTCCGCCTCGTCCCGTTGCTTCCAGAACTCCTCCAGGAACACGGGGCGGTGCGACAGGTCCGCATCCATGGTGACGATGTAGGGGGCCCCGGTGGCGGCGAAGCCGGCCAGGAGCGCCCCCCCGTACCCCCGTTCCTCCTGGAGCACCACGCGGGCCCCGCGCCGCTCGGCGGCCTCGCGCGTGCCGTCGTGCGAGCCGCCGTCGGCCACCACGATCTCGGCCGTGAGGCCGAGTCCGGCCAGCACTTCCTTCAAGGCCGGCAGCAGGAGCTCCAGGTTCTCCCGCTCGTTCCAGGCCGGGATGACCACGGCCAGATCGGGGGTGGAAGTCCGCCGGGAGGGGCCGAGGCTCATCGCTTCACCACCGCCAAGGACGGGGGGGCGTCCGCCGCCAGGCGGTACACCAGCAGTGTCGGCCCGGGGCGGCCCCAGCGGCGGGCCATCGCCTCGGCCAGCCGTTCGTTCCAGGTGCGCGGGCAGCACCAGGGTGTCGCCGCATCCACCCGGAGCAGAAGGGTTCCGGTCCGCGTCACCCGATCGAAGAAAGCGTTCTGGACCAGATAGCGGGCGGGGAGGCGACGATACCGGTCGTACACGGTGCTGCTCAGGACGGCGACGGTGTACCCCTGGGCCAGGGCCCGATCCAGGTCGTAGGCCTCCACGGCCGGGAGGCTGAGGAATTCGTGCGCGTAGAGCGGCATTTCCTCGTACCAGAACCCCTCCCCCGGGCGGGCCTGCGCCCGCTCGTGCCGGAGGCGCATCCCTCGTCCCGGCTGTGCCCGCTCCTGTTCGGCGATCATCTCGTCCAGTCGGCCCGGTGCGAGGGTCAGGAACGGGCCGTACGGTTCCGAGAGGATGCGTGTGCCGGGCGCCAGGTGCCCCGCGATCCACGCCGCGGCCACCTCTCGGGTGTCCTGGGCGTGCAGTACCAGGGTCTCCCGCACGGTGCGGCCGAACGGTTGAAGCAGGCAGGAGACACCCAAGGCGGCGAGGGCCCACGGGCGCCAGCGCGTCGGCGCCGCGCAGAGGCCGGCGGTCCATCGGCGGAGGCAATCGGCGCCGGCCAGGGCGAGGATCGGCAGGACGGGAAGCATGTAGTGCTCGCTGGCGACCCTCGAGTAGCCCATCCACCCGTAGAAGGCCAGGGCGAAGCCGGCGAGGAGCCGCTCCGGGGCGCCGCCGCGGAGGAGCCAGCGGCCACAGCCCGCGATGCCCAGGAGCGTCGCCGGCCAGCCGAGGGCCCACGGGAAGGCGTGGAGGAGATAATAGGTATAGCCCAGCCGGTCCTCGGCCCCATACCATGTGCCGTGCATGAGGGCGGCCATGCTGGTGAAGTAACCACGGAAGGTAGACCAGTCCAGGACCGCGTACGGGGTGCCGGCCAGGAACCCGAGGGCGGCCAGCCCCAATGCCGCCGTCCCTACGCGGGCGGCGCCCAGGCCCTTGCTCCGGATCCAGGGCGCAACCACGAGCCACGCCACGCCGAGGCCCGCAGGGTACTTGGCGGATGCGGCGAGGCCGATGGCGAGGGAGGCGACCCACAGCCCGGCAAGCCTCTCCGACGTGAGGTAGCAGATCAGGGCCCAGCAGGCCAGGAGCAGGAGCGCGGCCATCAGGATGTCCGATTTCGCGAGGCGAGAGAAGGTCACGAAGAGGGGAGAGACGGCCAGGAGGCCGGCCGCCGCCAGGCCGACGCCCTGGTCCCATCCATCACGCCCGATGGCGTAGGTGAGCAACAAGCAGGCCATCCCACAGGCCAGGGTGACGCCCCGGGCAACCAGGTGGAGCCACAGGGGGTGCGCAAAGTAGAAGGCGGCGAAGTCTGCCGGCGAGGCGAAGGTACCCAGCAGGCGGCCGCCCGCGTAGAAGGCCGCGTCCACGGCGAAGAGGAGGTAGAGAAAAAGGCTCGGATAGGCGAACCAGCGCGGGTTGGGGCCGAGATGGCCCAGGAGGAGTGCCCGGTCCACCATATTCTGCTCGTCCGGCTGCTTCCAGGCCGGATAGTCGATGTTCCACAGGCGGAGGAGGAGGCCCAATGCCAACATGCAGAGCAGCCAGCGGCGCGCGGTGGCCGAGGCCGGGCGACCTTCGGGGGGGACCACCGCGGCAGGGGGGCCGCCACATTCCACCAGGGGGAGCGCAGCGATCGTGTCGGCCGTGCTCATTTCGTTTCCCCGACCAGCTCCCGGTAGAGGGCCTCCACGGCCCGCACATGGCGCGGAAGGCTGAAGCTGGCCTCCGACCGCCGTCGGCCTGCCGCGCCCAGCCGGGCCGCGCGGGCCGGATCCTCCAGGAGGGCCAGGACGGCCTCGGCGAGGGCCTTCGGTTGCGCCGCTGGCACCAGCAGGCCCGTCTCGCCGTGCATCACGATCTCAGGGACACCGCCCGCATCGGTGGCCACCACGGCGCGGGCCATGGCCATGGCTTCGATGAGGACCCGGCCGAAGTGTTCGCCGAGGGAAGGCAGGACGAAGACGTCGCACAGGGCCAGCAGGTCCGGGACATCGTCGCGCCAGCCGGTGAAATGCACGACCGCCTCCAGCCCGAGGCCCCGGCACTGGGCCTCCAGCGTGCCCCGCAATTCTCCGTCGCCCGCCAGGACCCAGTGGGCCGTGGGCATGGCCTGATGGACGAGGCGGGCGGCTTCCATGAGATGGTCGTAACCCTTGAAGGTCACGAAGCGGCCGATGCTCGCGACCACCGGCGCGCCCTCCCGCAGGCCCAGGGATGCGCGGAGACCCGGGGGCGCGTCGTGGGGAGTGAAACGCGTGAGGTCCACGCCGTTGTGGATGCAGCGCACCTTGCCCGCCGCCGGCCGGCTGAAGCGGCGTCCGACGGCGTGCGAATTGACGATGATGGCCCGGGCTAGACGCGCCAGCAGGCGGTCCAGCAAGGGGTCCCTGTCGGCGATGCGGACATGCCAAATCACCGGGATGCCAGCCAGCCAGCCGGCCAGGCCGGCGTAGACCATGGCCCGCGATCCGTTGGCGTGCAGGAGGCTCGCCCCCGTCGTTCGGATGAGCCGGCGAAGAGCGGCCAGGCTGCGGAGGACCTCCGGGCCGGGCCGCCGGAGGCCGGGCAGCGGGACGACGTGGGTGGGGAGCCCGAGGGCGCGGGAACGGGATGCCATGGGCCCCTCCGAGGGGACCGCTACCGCGGCGGCCCAGCGCGACCGGTCCAGGCCTTCCAGCAGCCCTAAGAGGCTGATCTCGCCGCCGCCCACGATGTCCCCGTGGTTGGACACCACGATGACGGCGCGCGGCTGAGCGCCGGCGGCGCTTCCCGGCCCCCCGGGCCCCAAGGGATTATCGAGACGCCGATGGGTCATGGGGTGGCACTGCCCCGGCGGGCGCGGCGTAAGCCCCGGCCCGTATTTGGCGCCGGATGCGGAACACGTCTCGGGCCATACGCTGCGCGTCGCGGAAGAGGCGAACCTTGGACAGGGGGTCCTCGTGCCAGGAAACAGCGACCTCGATCACCCGGTATCCCAGCGCGGCGGCGATGACCAGCGCCTCCACGTCGAAGGCGAAGCGCTCCACTGTGAGCCGGGCGAAGATCTCCCGGGCGGCCTCGGCCTCGAAGAGCTTGAAGCCGCACTGGGAGTCCTGCACGCCGGTGCGGAGCGCCCGGGAGACCAGGCAGGTGAAAACCCACCCGGCCGCAGCGCGCCGGAGGCCGCGCGTGACCTCGGTCCCCTCCCCGCGCAGCGTCCGGGACCCGATGGCGACGGCGTAGCCGCGGTCCAGCCAGGGGGCCAGGCGGTCCAGTTCCTCCAGGGGCACCGAGAGGTCGGCATCGGTCATGAGGATCCGCCGCCCGGCTGCCAGCCGCACCCCCTGGGCAACGCAATGCCCCTTCCCGCGGTTGGTGGGGTGCGCCCGGACGCAGAGGGGGAAGGGCATGTCCCGGGCGGCCGCCGCGGCGATGGCCACCGTCTCGTCGGTGCTCCCATCGGCGACGATCACCACCTCGGAAACCTCCGGGCGGCCCACGAGGAAGGCCCGCAGGCGGGACAGGGTGGCCGGGAGGCGCGCCGCCTCGTTGTAGGCCGGGATCACGACGGACAGGTCCGGCGGCTTCCCGCTCATGACGGCCTCAGGCGGTAGAGGAGCAGGGGCGGTCCCTGCGGCGCGGGGACGGCGTGCAGCAGCTCCAGCTCCTGAGGGGCCAGGGCCGGATGGGCGAGGGGCTCCACGCCGGGGCGATCCTCGCGCACCAGCGCCACGTCGATGACCAGCAGGTCCACGCCACGCCGCCGGGCCTCTGCCAGCACCCCGGCCACGTCCCCGTGGAGCGGGATGGGCTCGAAAGCCCGTCGGCTGTAGTAGGCCACGTAGGGCTTGCGATCCATGATGCGGCGGGCCTCGGGCACATGGGCGGCCAACCAGGCCGCCGCCGTCCGGTAGATCCGCTCGCGCGGCTCGGGGGTGAGGAGGGGGCGCAGGGCGTGGGGGAGGAGCGCCAGCACAACGATGCCCAGGGCCGCCCGCCGGATCCACGCCTCCTGGCGCGGGGCGCGGGCGAAGCGGGCCCCCACTTCGCCCGCTCCGCGGGCCGCCAGCACCATGGCGGCCGGCAAATACGGAGCAAAGACGCGCGCCTCGATGTGGAAGAGGGGCACCACCAGCGCCGGGAGCCAGAGGGAGCAGAGGAAGGCGATGGCGCGCCGCTCTCGCCCTTGGGGCCGCGCGCCCAAAAGGCCCAGGGCCAGGAGGGCCATGAGGGCGGCCGGGAGGAGGGCCGGAAGGGCATACTTGTCCAGGACGAAAATGTTCCGGGCGTACCGCCCGGCGGCCTCCGGCGCCTGGGCCATGAGCGCCACGATGTCCCCCCGGCCGGGCGCCGCGGCGACCCCGCTGTCCATGGCGAGGTTGTGCTGGACCTTCCCGCTGAGCGTCCAGTGTCCAATGGTTGCGTGGAGGTAGCGGAGATAGGGGAGAGACGTCAGTCCTGCGACGGCGGCGCACCCGCCGGCCCAGAGTAGCGCGGTTCCGCGGTGCGAGGCCTCGGGCCAAGTGGCGATGAGCCACCAGGCGAGAAGAACCGGGAGGAGGAGGAGGCCCTCGGGCCGGCAGAGGTATGCGGCGCCGAGGGCGAGCCCCACCAGCGGCAGGGCCCAGCCGGCTTGGGTTTCCATCGCCGCCAGCGTGGCCGCCGCGGCCGTGGTGACCAGCAGGGTGTAGGTCGCCTCGGTCTGGACGGAGGTGGACTGGAGGACGAGGAGCGGGTGGACGGCCACCAGGAGGGCGGTGCCGGCGGCCACCCTCGGGCCGAAGAGGCGGCCCGCCAGGAACCATGCGGGCAGGATGGTGAGGGCGCCGGCCACGGCCGAGACGAGCCGGGCGGCCCGCTCGGGGTCGGCGACGACGGAGTTGGCCCAGGCGATCAGGATGGGGTAGAGGGGGTGGAACAGCGGGTGGAACACTCCCTCCCCCGCCCGCAATCGCAGGGCCGAAGTGACGTAGTAGTAGCCGTCGGCCTCGATGTGGGCGTGGTAGCCGAGCACCCACACCCGCAGGGCCAGGGCCCCGGCCGCCAGCAGCCCCAGGACAGCCACCCCCTGCTTTGCAGTTGCCGTACAGCCGTTCATGGCCTTAGCCCGCGGGCCCTGCGGAGGGCTTCGCCTGCATCTCCCACAGCTTGAGGTACGTGACCATGATGGTCAGGGCCGAGGAGAGGGCGATGAACAGCCCGGGGATCCCGTCGCGGAAGCCCCCCAGCGCCAGGTACTTGTACGCGAACCACGCCGCCGGGCGGAGGAACAACTCCGTCACCACCGAGGCCGGGCCCGCGACGCGGCCGTGCTCGTGCGCCTCCCTCGCGAGCTTGCTGGTGTACCGATTGAATTTCTCGAAATACTGCTCCAGGCTCCGGTACGAGAGGTGCACCAGCTCGCCCCGGAGCTCGCCCACCGTGGCCGGAGGGCTCACCTGCGGCACCCAGTGAATCTCGAGGGGCCACTCGGTCACCCCCTTGCGGAATAGGCGAATGATGCGGTCCGGGTACCATCCCCCGTGGCGGACCCACCGGCCGAGGAAGTAGTTGCGCCGGCCCACCCGGAAGGCGGCGTGGGCCGTGGACTGGATCGCCGTGCGGATCTCGGCGGCGAGGTCGGGGGGAACGATCTCATCTGCATCCAGGCTGAGGATCCAGTCGCCCGTGGCCTGCTGGATGGCCAGGTTCTTGTTGGCGTGGAAGTTCCCGTGGCTCGGCCGAACCACGACGCGATCCGTGTAACGCCGGGCCACCTCGAGAGTTCCATCCGTGCTCCCGTCGTCCACGACGACGATCTCGTCGGCCCAGGCCGCCGCCCGCAGGCACGCATCCAGGTTCGCGGCCTCGTTCAACGTGGCCAGGGTGACGCTCAACCGCGCCATGGTCCCTGCCGTACATCGGCGCCACCGCCCACGGGGCGGCGGACCGGTTTGGGCGCGGCGCCATGGACCGCCGCCGCCAGCGATGCGGGGCGGAGGACGGTGCGATAGAGCTCCAGCGTGGCCCGGGCGCTCTCGACCCACGACCAGGTGGACGCCGCCAGGGCGCGGGCCGCCTCCGCCATGCGCGCCGCGCGGGCCGGATCGGCCAACATCTCTCCGACCGCCGCTGCCAGCGAGGCCGGGTCGTTCGGAGGCACCAGGCGGGCGGTGGCGCCGTCCGTCAGGAACTCCGCGAAGGCGCCCACCGCCGTGGCCACCACGGGGGTCCCCAGGCTGCAGGCCACTCGGAGCGACGCGCTGTCCGTCACCTCGAAGTAGTTGTAGAGGGCCACGTCAGCGGCGCGGAAGTAGGCTGCCACGTCGGCGTGGGGGACGTACCCCGGGCGGAACGTTACCGCGTCGCCGACGCCCGCCCGCTCGATGGCGTGTCGGTATTCGGCTTCGGCGCCGAAGAGCAGTGGGCCCGCGATGACGAGATGGGCATCGGGGTGGCGGCGCCGGATCTGGGGGAAGGCCGCGATGGCGCCGAGGATCCCCTTGTAGGGCCGGATCGCTCCAAACATGAGCAGCATGGGGCCCTGGAGGGGCAGGCCGATGTGGCGCCGCGCCGCGCCGCGATCCATCTCGGCGCCGGGGGCGAAGAAGGCGTAGTCACACTGGTGGATCAGGGCGATACGGGCCCTGGCACCCAGGCGCTGGGCCGCCACCTGCGCGCTCTCCTGCGTGTGCGCCACCACGGCGTCGGCAGCGCGGAGCGAGCGCCACA
>Ga0187780_10001123_pt1 | contig 20134 bp, 14 predicted proteins | sample 1015_Q2_SP10_20__FD_132429 | JGI IMG/M metagenome (GOLD analysis project Ga0187780, IMG submission 132429) | Tropical peat soil microbial communities from peatlands in Department of Meta, Colombia - 1015_Q2_SP10_20_MG | ecosystem: Environmental > Terrestrial > Soil > Wetlands > Peat | place...
GAAGGGCTAGTCAAGAAACGTGAATCTGACGGGAAGTACGAAATCACGCCCCAGGGCAGGGAGGAGGCCGAGTGGCCCTCTCGAATGCGAGGGACAGGTCCTAGGTCCGTTGAGGGTATCTTAGGCGAGATGTCGAGCAACATCTCCTACCTCGAGGATATGGCCCGATCAAGGGGCCCAGAATTTGTTCAGAACAGCAAACTAATTAGGGAACTCGCAAACAGACTAACCAAATTAGGTGGGGACTCGTGAGTCAGCAAGCAATCGTCAAAGTGGAGGGACTATCGAAGGCCTTCGGTCCGCTCAAAGCGGTGGATGGGGTTTCGTTCGAGATACAGGAAGGGGAGATTTTCGGATTCCTGGGTCCAAATGGGGCCGGGAAGACCACCACCATCAACATGCTTACAACACTGCTGAAGCCCACCGGCGGGAAGGCTGAGATTACCGGGCTGGACATCCACAAGCACCCCAACGAAGTCCGAAGGAACGTCGGGGTCGTCCCTCAGGAGTATACCGCGGACGAAGACCTAACTGGTCTTCAGAACATAATTCTCTGCGCAGATCTCTACGGAATCCCGAGGAGCGACTCGAAGCCCCATGCCATGGAGCTGCTGGAACTCGTCGAGCTCAAAGATGCAGCCGATAGGAAGGTGAGCACTTACTCAGGTGGGATGAGGAGGAGGCTTGAGCTCGCCAGCGGCCTGATTAATTATCCGAGGCTCCTCTTCCTGGACGAACCTACACTGGGGCTGGATGTTCAGACCAGGACCGCAGTATGGAAGTACATTCGGATGCTGAAGGAGGAGTACGGGATGACCCTCTTCCTCACCACACACTACCTCGAGGAAGCCGACTCCCTCTGCGATAGGATAGCAATCATCGACCACGGCCACATTGTGAAAACCGGGACTCCCTCAGAACTGAAGGCAAGCATAGGTGGAGATGTCATAGTTGTCGGCGTAGCAGAGTCGGGGCCGGACATCTCAGGAGAGATCAAGAAAATACCACTCGTCAAGGACGTGCTGAAAAGTGACCACGAATACAGAATAAAGTCGGAGGTTGGGGAAGAGTCTTCGATTCAGATCATCGACCTAGTAAGGTCCAAGGGACTCCACGTGACAAAGATTTCCCTGACTAAGCCGACCCTCGACGAGGCGTACCTCGAGTTCACTGGCCACTCGATTCGGGAGGAGGAGGCGAACAAAATGGACGCGTTCAAGCAGCGCGTGACCATGATGAGGGCCAGAAGATGACCGACGACTCCCTTACGAGGTCTACTGTCACCGCACAGGAGCAGAAGGTGCTGTCGGAGGAAAGGGAGCGCGAGAGAGAGTTCAGGGCGGCCCCAAGGCTCGACAAAAGCCCCTGGCACGGCCTCTGGGCCCTGACCAACAGGGACCTTGTCAAGTGGTACAAGAACCCGATTCAGCTCATCATTTCTCTCGTGCAGCCAGTCGTATGGCTGGGGCTATTTGGAAAGGCATTCAACATAACCGGTCTGTTCTCCGCTCAGTTATCTCAGGCCCAGCAAAACGCCGTGAACCTCGGAGCGTTCGGCACCACGAGCTACTTCTCCTATCTGGGGGCGGGAATGCTCGCTTTCATCATACTATTCACCGCCGCCTTCTCCGGCATGTCCGTCGTTTGGGACAGGAGGTTCGGCTTCATGAACAAAGCGCTCAGCACTCCGGTGGGCCGAGGCTCCATAGTCATTGGAAAGATAGCCCAGAGCACGGTCCGCTCACTTATCCAGGCGGTTATCGTCCTTGTGATTGCCGTGGTTTTGGGCATGGATACCACTAACTTCAGCATACTTACCCTGGGCGGGTCATTCATCATGCTCTTCCTGATGTCCTTCGGCCTCTCATCGCTCTTCGTGATGCTGGCACTTAGGTCGAGCGACTGGCAGACCCAGATGGCCATCATCAACCTGCTGAACCTCCCACTCCTGTTCGCCAGTAACGCGATGCTCCCAGTGAAGATCATGCCCGGGTGGCTTCAGTCAGTCGTGAAGTTCAACCCGGTCAGTTATGCGGTTGACGGCGTCAGGCAGATGCTCCTTGGTGCAGGAAATGCCGCGTCATCTGCGGCGGGCTACAGTGCGCTGGCGCCGCTTTGGGTTGATTTCGGCGTGCTGACGGCGTTCGCCGCCCTTCTTTCGGTCCTCGGCATAGTACTCTCCTGGAGACTATTGACCAAATAGAAGTGCAGGACTTCTAGACGCGGACCTCGCTTAGGGAGGGCTTTCGGGACTTGGCATATGACCAGCCGAAGTAGGCACACGAGCACTGGACCAACATCAAGTCCAGCCAGTCGTCGACTGCCCTCGGTCGCCTCTGGTCGCTGTCGTCCATCAAGAACCCACGTTCTGTCGAGCAAGATAAGCCTCTCTGGCCGGTCTGGAAAATCCTAGACAGCTTATGGCCCCTCCTAAGGGAGCCCAGCCTAGGACTGGGTGATAACGCCCAACCGGGATACTAGCTCACCCCCCAGAGGAACCTGTGACTGATTCTCCCTCCGATAGCCGTAGGTCGCCTCCCAGGACCTCGAATATGCGATTCAGTCAATATTCATTGGGATTCGCAAGGCGCCAGCCTTGAATCCCACATTGAGACATTGTCAGTGAAATGAACGACAAACAAGAAGCCAACTTGCTCGTAGGGTATTTCTCCCTAGACGGCAGCTTCTCGCAGCTCGTTGGCATGGGTCTCCTAAGCTGGGGCCAATCGAAGAAGTGGAGGGCGCTCCCGCCCAGAAAGTAAATCGGCCCTCAACCTGCAACCGAGAATCTTCGAGTCATAGCCTGTGTGCGTAGAGAGCAACCCCTCTTCCAGCGTAAGCTGTCTCCTGACCTCTTGGCGTCAGCTCTCCCGCATCTTGTTTAGGATGGGAGTCGGTGTGGGGTCTATCTTTTCAAGTACCGCGAGGTAGACGGATGCGAGATCGAGGGCTATACACCAGCTAAGAAGGGTGGCCAATTCTCCGCCTTCGGGTCGGAACTCCGCGACCGGGACACCGGCCCTCTTCAGCAAGCGCTTCAGACTGACAGCCTTCCCCTGCACTTCGCCCCCTTCGCGCGGTCCCCGCAGCAGTACCACCGTCCTGTTCCTCGAAGCCCTCCATGTCTCTATCCCGTTGTGGAGTAGCTCGGGGTATGCCTCTACCAGCACCGGGACTTTTGCATTCTCGTTCATCGAGTTCTTGAAGTGTACAGCCGCGGACAGCGCCCCGGGGGATCCGTAGACCACTGCGCTTTTCCCGATGAGGGTCTTTGCAAGTTTCTTGGAGGGGTTCCGGCCGAACGGGACCGAAGGAAGGCTTCTTGCCAGTGTCCTCATTACCGCCCCTTCAACCATCTCAAACTCCTCCTGGCCGTCCAGCAGCCCCAACGCAGTAAGAATACGCCCAGGCACCAGTACCATCCCAGGAGTCGATGCCCTTGGGACGAGCAGATTTTCGACTCTGTTGAAGGGAATCCCAAGTTCGGCGCTCGCCCCCTGCATGGCTCCTCCTGACGAGACGCTCACCACTGAGCACCCTTTCCGTACCGCCTCGCCAAGCAGGCCAAGTGTCTCCTTGGTCTCCCCTGACAGGCTCACAGCAACCACAAGTGTCTTCGGTCCGGCAAAACCGGGGAGGTGGTATTCCTTCACGACGGCAATGGGCACCCTGATGATAGGCCTCGCCCACTCTGCCAGGATGTCGCAAGCACTCCCCGAGCCTCCCATCCCCCCGAGAATCACGGAGCCGAAGTCCTTCCTCTCTGGAAGATTCAGAGGCTGGGCCAGGGACGTCCTGACAGCTGAGGGCCACCTCGCGTAGGCCTCCCAGAGTCCCTGCTTGTCGACAGCCCTGATCTCCCTTAGCCCTAGCACACTCTGTCGCCCGTAGAGCGAGTTATTTAGGTTCGGACGCCGCTCTTTACATCCTGGGGATCTGACGCGTCTTCCCCAGCCCAGCGGGTGCTAGGTTGAACTGGATGGTCTTTATCCGGGTCATCTCGTCAATGCTGTACCCGACCCCTTCCCTCCCAATGCCAGAGTCCTTATTCCCGCCGAATGGGAAGAACCCGACGCCGTGGGCGGGGGCGTCATTGACGGTGACGGTTCCCTCCTCAAGCGCCTTAGCCACCTTCCATGCGGTGTAGAAGTTGTTGGTAAAGACGCAGGAATCGAGGCCGTACCTTGACTCATTCGTATGCTCCATCGCTTCTTCCACTCCCTTGACCCTCGCCACGACCACGACTGGGCCGAACGTTTCCTCCGTCGCGATCTTCGCGTGCGAAGGCACCATGTCCAGAAGGGTGGGTTCAAAGTACGAATCCTTGTGTGCCCCACCCTTCAGCAGCACCGCTCCTTTGTTGACCGCATCATCCACTAGGCCCTGGACCCTCACAGCTGCTTCGGGGTTGATCAGGGGCCCCATGTTGATTTTCGGGTCCCTCGGGTCCCCGACCTTCCAGTTTGCCATTCCTGCCGTGAGCAATTCGACGAACCTGTCGGCGACCGATTCGTCGACGAATACCCTACTAATGGCGTCACATCTCTGGCCGGAGTACTTCAGGCACCCCTCGAGCACTTTCGAAGCGGCGAGGGTGAGATCGGCATCGGCCGCAACTATGGCTGCCCCCTTCCCTCCGAGCTCAAGGTGCCTCTTCTTCATCCCGACCAGCTGAGCCACATGCTTGCCGACTTCTGTGCTCCCCGTGAGGGTGACCATTCTGACGTGGTCGTGGCTGACGAGCTCGTCCCCGACTTCCCTGCCCGACCCAGTGACCACGTTGACGACTCCCCGCGGTATTCCAGCTTCCTCGAGCACACGTCCGAGCAGGAGCGCGACTATGGGGTCGTCGCTCGCAGGCTTGACCACAACTGTGTTCCCGGACACGAGGGCCGGGATGACCTTCGCAACCACTGAGAAGAGGGGATAGTTGAACGGGGATACGCAGGCCACAACTCCCAGAGGTTCGTGGATCACCAGTGCAAATTTGGCCATGGTGTCCTCAGACCAGTCCCCGGGGAGGTATTCCCCGAAGATGCTCCTCGCCTCCTCCATGGTCATCTTTATCCTGTTGAGGGACGCCCTTACCTCTCCGAGGGCAGTGCTCGATGTCTTCCCTGCCTCGAGGGCAAGTGTGCCGACGAAGTCCTCCCGCTTGTCCTCGATCATGTGCCTAGCCCTGTTCAAGATGTCTATCCTGTCTATGGCCGGAATATCTCTGATGAGTTTCCTTGCCCTGTAGGCAGCGTCTATCGCCCCGTCAACATCCTCCTTGCTCGCGGCCTGAACTCTCGCTATCACGCTGTCGTCTATGGGCGTGTCGACAGGGAGGGTCCTTCCCCTTCGAGACCTCACCCATTCTCCGTCGATGAACAGCCGGAATTCAGGAATCCCTTCCCTCAGCTTGTAGCAATTTGAAAACAGGTTCGAAAGGCGGAGCTTGCCCTTCGAGATGCGAGCCATGATATGGATTGGGTGGCACGGCAGATATAGTTGTTCCTATTCTTCGCCCCCTGGGAGGCGTCCCCCGGGGGTTACGACGGAGTTGCGCAGCCGAGAAGACCCTTTAACTGGTATTCGCCCCGCGCGCAAGAGAACGGGTATCGAAAGCATGGAGCTTCCTGAAGGGAGAACTGCGAAGGTCTGGGAGCACCGACTGATGACCGACCTGGACGTCCACCTCTTCATGGAGGGGAAGCATACGAGGCTCTACGAGAAGCTCGGATCTCACCCGACTAGCGTGGATGGGGTCCAGGGGACCTCGTTTGGTCTGTGGGCGCCCAACGCCAAGACTGTCTCGGTGGTCGGGGACTTCAACGGCTGGGACACGTTAGCCCATCCCCTTTCGAAGCGGATGGATTACTCCGGTCTCTGGGAAGGATTCGTCCCACAGATCGGTGCCGGCGCTCTTTACAAGTACCACATCGTCTCGGTCTTCAACGATTACACGGTGGACAAGGGAGACCCCTTCGCAAGGCGCTGGGAAGTCCCCCCTCGGACCGCGTCCGTTGTATGGGAGGGAGGATACGGCTGGGGGGACAGCGATTGGATGGCCGGGCGGGGGTCTAGGAATTCTCTGTCGTCTCCCATGACCATGTACGAAGTCCATCTCGGATCATGGAGAAGGAAAGGTGATGGCAGTTGGCTTGGGTACAGGGAGGTTGCAGATCAGTTGGCCGCTTACGCCTCCGAAATGGGTTTCACCCACATCGAAGTCCTCCCCCTGATGGAGCACCCCTTCTACGGCTCCTGGGGATACCAGACGTCGGGGTACTTTGCACCCACCAGCAGGTACGGATCCCCCGACGACGCGATGTACCTTGTCGACCGCCTCCACAGAAGCGGCATCGGGGTCTACCTTGACTGGGTTCCTTCGCACTTCCCAGAAGATCAGCACGGGCTGTCTTTCTTTGATGGGACCCACCTCTTCGAGTACGCCGACCCCAGGCGGGGATTCCACCCTGACTGGAAGAGTTGTATCTTTGACTTCGGCAGAAACGAGGTCCGCGCATTCCTCCTCAGCGCCGCCCACTTCTGGCTCGACGCCTTTCACGCAGACGGACTGAGGTGCGATGCCGTTTCGTCGATGCTCTACCTCGACTACTCGCGCAAGCCTGGAGAGTGGGTGGCGAACGTCCACGGCGGGAGAGAAAACATTGAGGCGATTTCCCTACTGAAATTCCTCAACGAGTCCGTCTACTCGACGTACCCCGATGTTCAGTTGGTGGCCGAAGAATCCACTGCCTGGCCCATGGTCTCGAGACCAACCTACACAGGGGGCCTTGGGTTCGGGATGAAGTGGGACATGGGGTGGATGCACGACACCCTTCACTACTACGGTGCCGACCCGATACACCGAAAGTACCACCACGACGAGCTTACCTTCAGTATGTGGTATTACTTCTCTGAGAACTTCATCCTCCCCCTCTCCCATGACGAGGTCGTCCACGGCAAGGGGTCACTGCTGAACAAGCTTCCTGGTGATGAGTGGCAGAAGTTTGCGAACCTCCGGTTGCTCTTCGGGTACATGTACGGCCACCCCGGTAAGAAATTGCTCTTCATGGGAGGGGAGCTCGCCGAGAAAGAAGAGTGGAACCACGAGAAGGGACTGGACTGGCGCCTCATTGGCGAACCAGCGAGCGCCGGTGTCCAGCGATGGGTCAGGGACCTCAATCGGCTGCTGAGAGCCCAGCCAGCGTTGCACGAACTCGATTTCGCCCCTGCTGGATTCGAATGGGTGGACTTCAGAGACTCGGACAACAGCGTGATTTCTTTCATCAGGCACCCGGCCACCGGCTCAGGGGCTATCCTGGTAGTCTGCAACAACACTCCCGTGCCTAGGAGAGGGTACAAGGTAGGAGTCCCCGTTGGCGGGGAGTGGAAGGAACTGCTCAACAGCGATGCGATCGAATACGGCGGGAGCGGGGTCGGGAACCTGGGGGCGGTGGAGGCGAAGGATTCTCCTTCCCACGGGCGGTCCTATTCAGTCACTCTAACGCTTCCTCCACTTGGGTGCCTCTTCCTCCAGCCAGCGCAGGACTCCAGTGATTCGAAAGTTTAATTCTCTTGAATGAGGCCTCGGCCGGATTGCGGCGTTTTGTCTGCATCCACGGGCATTTCTACCAGCCTCCCCGCGAGAACCCCTGGACCCACGAGGTAGAGCGCGAACCTTCAGCCGCCCCCTATCATGATTGGAACGAGAAAATAGCATCGGAGTGCTACGGCCCGAACTCTGCTTCACCTCTGGTCGGCGAAGACGGCAGGATTGTCGAAATGGCCAACAACTACGCTAAGATGAGCTTCGATTTCGGCCCTACTCTGCTCCGGTGGATTGAATCTAATTACTCAGAGTTGCATTCTCGAATCGTCGAAGCAGACCGGGAAAGCACCACCAGTTTCTCGGGGCATGGCTCCGCCATGGCTCAAGTCTACAACCACATGATAATGCCTCTGGCAAGTCCAGCCGACCGAAGGACTCAGACGAGGTGGGGGGTACAGGATTTTCAGAGAAGGTTCGGAAGGTATCCTGAGGGAATGTGGCTTCCCGAGACAGCGGTGGATACGGATACCCTCGAAGCGCTCGCCGAAGAGGGAGTCAAGTTTACGATTCTGTCGCCGCGCCAGGCGCTGGCCATCAAGAAGGAGGGGGACGGGCGTTGGACGGATGTCTCAGGCGGGAGGATAGACACGAAGTTGGCTTACCATTACAGGCTCCCATCTGGACTTGAGATTTCACTCTTCTTCTACGACGATACAATCTCCACAAGGATAGCGTTTGGGGACCTGCTCACAGACGGGGTTCGGATGTCCAGGGCGTTCCTAGAAAAATTCACGGAGGACGAGGGGCCTCAGCTGGTGAACGTAGCCTCAGATGGCGAGACCTACGGCCATCATCACCGCAACGGCCATGTCTCCCTCGCCCGGTCAATCCGGGAGGTCGAGAAGAGCGACTACGCGTCGATTGCGAACTACGGACTCTTCCTTTCCCTCGCCCCTCCATCCTACGATGTTCGGTTGGCGGAGCCCTCCGCTTGGAGCTGCGCCCACGGCGTCGAAAGATGGAGAAGCAACTGCGGCTGTGGGTCCGAAATAAGACCCGGGTACAACCAGGAGTGGCGCGTCCCGCTCCGCAAGTCGCTGGACTGGCTTCGGGACCAGCTCAGCGAAGTGTACGCGATAGAAGGGAAGAAGGTCTTCGACGACGAAACGTCCACGCTCGCCGGTCTCGGGGGTTCGGCCATCGGGACCAAAGAGGGGCCTCGGGAGTATGTCGAAACTCGGGTTAGGAGGTTAATGGGCGAGGGCGGAATCAGGAAGAGTATGGATCTCGCCAGACTGGCAGAATGTTGTGCCCTCATGTTCGCAAGCTGTGCTTGGTTTTGGGAGGACATCTCGAGGCCGGAGACAAGGCAGATGCTAAGGTATGCGGCCAGGGGCATGGAGCTTGCAAGACAGGCTTCGGGGAAGGACTTGGAACCCGACTTCAGTCGGAGGCTGGGCCAAGCGGTGCCCAATGACCCGGCCTTCAGGTCGGGCCCTGGCCTCTTCCGTCAGCTCATACAGGTGGGGAGCAGTGGATGAATCTGCGAAGGTCCAGCGGCGTCCTCATGCACCCCACATCGCTCCCGTCACGCTGGGGCGTGGGCGACCTCGGCTCCTCCGCCCGCGTATTCGTGGAGCTTATGGCCGAAGCGCATCAGTCCCTCTGGCAGACCCTCCCCCTTACACCCGTTGGGAGCCATGGGTCCCCATACAGCCCGCACTCCCTCTTTGCCGGCAACCCCCTTCTCCTGAGCCCGGAGATCCTGGAAGAGCAAGGGTTCCTCCGTGCCCTTCCCTCTCCCATGACAGCGGAAGACCAGGGAAGGGTGAGCTATGGCGAGTGTTTGGCCTTCAAGGATTCTCTGATACAGAGCGCATTCGCGTTCAGCTTCGATAGGACGAGGCAGGAGCGGAGGTACGCGGACTTCTGTGAAAGGAACGAAGGTTGGCTCGACGATTTCGCCCTCTACGACGCCCTATCGAGGAAGTATGGACGACCCTGGTTCGCGTGGCCCGAAGAAATTAGGAAGAGAGATGCCAACGCGATCTCTAGGGAGGCTTCTGGGCTCTTGCAATCAATCAATATTGCAAGATTTGCGCAGTTCCTGTTCGAGCAGCAGTGGTCTTCCCTGAAGGAGTTCGCCGCGTCGAGGGGGGTACGGATGCTGGGTGACGTCCCCTTCTACGTCCTCCACGACAGCTCGGATATTTGGTCCCACGTCGACCTATTCAAGGTTGATTCCGAGGGCATGGCGCTCTTCGTTGGCGGCGTGCCCCCCGACTACTTCAGCAAGACGGGGCAGAGGTGGGGGAACCCGGTGTACAACTGGACGAGGATGGAGGAGACAGGATTCCGATGGTGGATGGAGAGGGTGTCAAGGGACCTCACTCTTGCCGACTACCTGCGGTTGGACCACTTCAGAGGGTATGTTGCCTACTGGGAGATCCCGGCCGACTCGCCCACCGCGGAAAAAGGGAGTTGGGTCCCCCTTCCGAAGACATTTTTCGAGGCGATCAGAGTCCACTTTCCCGGCCTCCCCTTCGTGGCGGAGGACCTTGGTGTCATAACCGACGACGTTCGGGAGGCGATCGCGCGCCTTGGCCTCCCTGGCATGAGGGTCCTTGAGTTCGGCTTCGACGGCTCCCCGGACAACCCCCACTTCCCACCCAATCACCCCAAGAACTCCCTAGTCTGCACCGGAACCCATGACACGAACACTACGCTAGGGTGGTTTCTTGAGGAGGCCACGGACAAGGACAAAGAGACACTCCGGCGATACCTCGGAAGACCTGTGACGGCCGACTCTGTGTGCGACGACTTTTTGGAAATGGCGATGAGTTCTGCCTCCGACCTGTGCGTCATACCTTTCCAGGACCTTCTCGGGCTGGACGGAAGGGCTAGGATGAACAACCCTGGTGTTTCAGTAGGCAACTGGACGTGGCGGGCACTCCCCCAAGCGGTCTCGAAGGTTTCGTTCAGGAGACTGGCCGATCTAACCGTGTCCGCGGGACGGGGTTGAGGCGTCTAACGCGAAACTGACCGCTGGAGCTGCCTGACCCTCGTCTGCACAACCCTCACGAGTTCCGAGCGAAGCTTTTCTCCCTTATACCCTGAATTCCGTAGCTTGACGAGGGACTTCGACAGTTCCACGTCGCCAAGCATGTACACCCACTTTTCGAAGTCGCCCCTCCCTGAGTGGAACTCCAAAGACTTTGAATCGACTGTCTTCAGAACCTCGCCGAACTCCTTCAAGCCGCGGGCTACGGCATCGAGTGGCCTTCCTTCTTCGAGGTAGAAGTAGAAACTGCGTTCTTGGCTGACCGGAGAAAGAATTCTCTCGGCCAGTCCCTTTGCAACAGACACGTTCTCTCCCTTGCTTGCTCCCTTTCTAAGCCTTACTCGACGAACTGTCCCTGTATGTCTGCCTTTTCAGCCACAGTTCGGTGAGGGTTGACCTTGGCTGCTGCTAGGGTAGCACCCCTCCCAATCTCTACATCGTCTCCCACGACGCTGAGGCCAGTCACCCACGTTGGGCTATCCAAAGACGATCCGACTCGCACGTGGCGGCCCACTATGCTGTCCTGTATTATGGCCCCGTCCCCTATCACGACCCGATCCATTATGGCAGACCTTTCAATGGTTACTTCCCTGCCGAGGATGCAGAAGTTGTCGACGCACGAATCCCGTATGATGGTACCATCCTCTATGTGACAGTGTCTTCCAATCAAGACGTGCCCGTCTAGGCTGATCCTATTCGAAAGAGCCTTTCGCACTAGTGCCTCCTTCCTGCGGACCGAGTCAACGCTCCCACCCTGAATCCACACGTTTCTGAGCTGCGGCAACGGCTCCCCCAGGTAAGCTGCTCGTCTCGAAGGGTCCTCGAGGACGCGTGTAACCGCTGACAGATACGCCCGCGGGGTCCCCACATCGAGCCAGCTCCCCTTCATGTAGTATCCATACACCATCCCTCTTTCCGCAAGGTAAGGGATCAGGTCGAGCCCGAAATCTAACCGCCCGTTCTGTGCGATCATCGCGCGCACCTCCGGCTCCTCGAAAACGCTTCTAATCTCGGGTGAAATCAAGTAGATGCCCGAGTTCGCCATCCTAGAAGGGGCCGTTTCCCTTGACGGCTTTTCCACGAACCGTCTTATTCTCCCTGATTCGTCCGTTTCGGCAACGCCGTAGGACTCGACGTCCTCCACGGGTGTAAGGCCGACGACCATGAACGCCTTTGTCCTCTCCTGAAAGGTGAGCATATCACGGAGGTCTAACTCGAACAGATTGTCCCCCTGGACCACAAGAAACTGGTCCCTTACGTTGTAGTAATCCATGAGTATCCGGACAGAGTCAGCGCTTCCGACGTCTTCGATTCGCGGCTGATACTTGATGTGGACTCTGGGCCATATCTTGTTCTGGGCAGAGAATCCTTCGCCCTCTCTGAAATAGTCGAACAGACTCCTGTAGTTTACGTACCCTTTCGCCCCGAAGACGAAGTTGCGGATCCCTTGCCTCGCGAGCTCAATCAGCGCGAACTCCACCAGGGGACGGTTGAAGATCCTCACCACGGCTTTGGACGATTCTGCCGTCAGGGGTCTCAGTCTCCTCGCCTCCCCACCAACAGGGATCATGACCATCATCCCCGAAAGGGGCTCGGTGGGCAACGACACGAGGGGGGAACGCCCATCTAATATCGTCTTTCGCCCGGTCGAAAAGAGGGGCTCACGAATAGGCAGACGACGCGGTGATAACTCCAGTCCCCGTTAGGTACACCTTCACTCTTCCCTCCTGCCGTATCGTGACGGCGTACCCTGACTTCGAGAGCCTGTCCAACTCTGTCTGCAGTTCAGGAACTCCCATTCCGAGTTTCGACGCAAGCTCGTCGATTGGGAGAGCCTTCTCAGGAGACTGCGCCCCGAGCACCATCAGGGCCGAAAGAAGTACCTTTGGACCCTCACTCGTATCTGGTCCCTCTCGCTGCCTCTTGGTACACACCAAGGGTTCTCTTTGCCACGTTTTCCCAACTGTACGATTTCGCCTTCTCCTCGCCTCTCGTCGCGAGGCGGGCCGCGAACTCCCTGTCGGAAAGAATACTGACAGTGGCCGAGGCGATTGCTGAAGGGTTATTTGGTTCAACCTCAATGCCGTCCACCGAATCTTCGACTATCTCTGCCAGGCCTCCCACCCGGGACACCACCAACGGAGTCCCAGCCGCCATGGCCTCGAGGGCGATTATTCCGAAGGGTTCGAACCGCGAGGGGACCACCACGACATCAGAGGACCTCAACGCCGCCACCAGCTCGGTATCGCTTATGAAGCCGGCGAAGGTGGTACTGTCCTTAACGTGCAATTGTTCGGCTAGATGTTCGAGCTCAGTTCGCATGTATCCGTCCCCGACCAGAAGTAGCCTCGAGGCAGGGACCGACCTTTTGATTATGGGGTAGGCCCTGATGAGGTCATCGAATCCCTTCTGTGCCGTAAGCCGCCCCACGGCGGTGATCAATCGGTCACCATCTTCGACCCCCCATCTCCTTCGGGCTGCCTGATTGTCCGCGGCTCCTTCGAACTTCAGGGGGTCGACAGCGTTGGGAATGTCCACAACCTTCTCAGATGGAATTCTGAAGGTGGAGACCACTTCAGACTTCATCCAGCCGCTGACAGCTATGACCCTGGCTGCCTCGAAAGACCCCCACCACTCCAGCCCTTCCACCATTGCCGATTCTGTAGATGGAGAGTTTGAAGAGCGGGAGGCTTCCGTGCTGTGAAAGGTCATTACTAGGGGGCATCTGAGGAGCTGTTTGGCCGCCACCCCCGCCGGGACCGTGAGCCAATCGTGGATGTGGAGGACATCTGGTGCGCCGAATTCATGTACCAACTGCCCTAACCTCTTTTCGAAGAAGTGGTTGAAAAGCAGGACCCAACTGTGGAAGCTGGGCGCTGGGACACTGACCGGCACCCTGTGGACATAGAGCGAGCCTTCGTGTTCCTCATGGGGGGCTTCCGGAAAGTCTAGGGTGATCACATGGACCTCGTGCCCCAGGGACGCGAGCGCCCTAGAAAGGCCTCGACGTGCCTGGCGAGTCCTCCAATTATCCTCGGCGGGTACTCCCAGCAGAGCATGAACACCCTCATCAAAATGCCCCCTCCCGTAAAGGCCAGAACTCCAACCCGGGTACCCGTTGGGCATGGCAGGGCTCCCAATAATTAGCGTTGCTTTACGGTCGAACCAGACGGTAGAGTTGGCCCGCGGAATCCTTTAAACGACGCCCAGATGGTCGTCCCCCCAATCACTTTCTGAAGCTTCTTTGAACACAGCCATTTTCGTCGTGGAGATAGGACTTGATAGCAGGATTCATACGTACAGCGGAGGGCTTGGCGTGCTTGCAGGGGACATGGCATACTCCTTCGCCGACCTTGGATACCCAGCGACATTCGTAACACTCCTGTCGCGAAACGGATACACTTCGCAGAAGCTTGATGCCTCCGCCGGACAGCTTGACGCACCTGAACCGTGGGACCGGAAGGAGCTGCTGTCCCCTACGGAGGCGAAGGCGACGATGGAAATCTGGGGGAAACCTCAGACTGTAGGAGCCTGGGAGTACAAAATCAAGGGTAAGACAGAAACGAGCGTCCTTTTCCTAGACGTTGATTACCCCGAGAACGACAGGGGGGTAAGGGAAGCCACAGACAGGCTGTACGGCGGAGAATCGGCCGACCGACTCACCCAAGATATCATCCTCGGCATCGGGGGCTACAGGGTCCTGAAGGCCCTTGGACGGGACGTCGACATGTATCATCTCAACGAGAGCCATGCCGCCTTCGTCACCATCGAGCTCCTCAGGGACGCAGGGAATGCTGAAGCGGCCCGAAGGAAGTGCGCCTTTACCTCCCACACTCCTGTGGCCGCTGGGAACGACGTATTCCACCTGGAGGCCGTGGAAGGGGCCTTGAAGGGTTATTCATCGGTCAACTGGAGAGAGGAATCCTCCGATGGGGTCGTCAACCTCTCCAGGCTTGCATCGAAGTACAGCGGAGTGACCAGCGCGGTCTCGATGAAGCACAGTTTCGTTGCGGAGCGCGTCATCGGGCACGACCGCATCGTCTACGTCACCAACGGAGCCTACCACAGGAGATGGGTTCATCCGGTGCTGATGAAGCTCTACGACGAGCACTTCCGGGGGTGGGAGGACACCCCTTCTCTTCTAGCGGGCGCAGTAGGGCTCCCCTCCGAGGATCTTTCAAGGGCCCACGCGGCGGCCAAGCGGTCGCTGGTGTCCTTGGTCAATCTCCACAATCCCAGGCACTTCGACGAGTCAATCCTGACAGTGTGCGTTGCGAAGCGGATCACTGGCTACAAACGAAACGGTATGCTTCTCGGCGACCCGGAAAAACTCCAGAGCATTTCCGAGGAGAAGGGGGACCTGCAGATCGTCTATGCTGGCAAGACCCATCCCAAGGACGTATCCGCCAAGGAGATGCTCGCCGACATCATCCGAAAGGCAGATCTTCTCAACAGGGGCGTGAGGAAGGTAAAGGTGGCGGTGCTGGAGAACTATGACATTGACATGGCCAAGGTCCTTGTAGCGGGGGCTGACGTGTGGTTAAACAACCCAAGGCGCCCCTACGAGGCATGCGGCACCAGTGGCATCAAGGCGGCGATGAACGGTGTTTTGAACCTCAGCGTCTACGACGGCTGGTGGCTCGAGGGCGGGATCGATGGCGTGAACGGCTGGGGGGTGGGAAGAAGGACTGACTGGTCGGACCTGAGCGAGTCCGTCGAAGGGGAGGACGAAGCTGGTCTGTACTCGAAGCTATCCTCCGCTGTCCTCCCAACGTTCTACCAGGACAGGGAAAGATGGGTTGACATGCAGAAAAGGAGCGTTGCAACGGTGGGCCCTCTCTTCAACTCCTATCGCATGGCCGAGGAGTACGTCACCAAGGTCTACGCAAGGGCGGCAGAGACGCCTGCAATTGATAGCAGACCCTGAACACTATTCCTCGGTCAAGGAGCTCGAATCGATTTGTCAAGGCAACTGGGGCCATTATCCTGGTTCTGCTTGGAGCCACCCTTCTTCCTCCCACGCCCGCTAGCGTTGGGTCGCCAAGAGGTATTCGAACAGAAGCCCGGGAAGTGCTGACTCGACCTCCCCAGTTTTCACGGGATCGTCTCCTTCATGCTAGAAAGAACCGACGTGGGTGCAGACTTCTGGGTCACACTGAACTAGAAGCGCCCTCAGAGGCCGATAAGTCTTGGGTCGAACGAGACGGAGAGGGCTCCAAGCAGGCCCGCGTCATCGCCAAGTGGTGTCATCCGCACCTCGGGGACCCTATTGATGGCGTGCTCCCCGACCATTCTCCTTATTGGCGAAAGCACCCGTTCGGGGTTGTTCAGGGCCACCCCTCCACCAATGGTCACGAGCTCCGGGTCATAGGCATCCGCGATGTTTGCCACCCCGATGGCGTTGAGCCTTCCGACCTCATCTACCACACGGAGGGCGAATGAATCTCCCCTCTCCGCCTTCCCATACACATCAGCGGCGTTGGCCGACTCTACACCCGCAAGTAGCTTGCTCCCAGATAGATGGGCGCGTCCTGTTTCACCCAGCTCCTCCCCAAGTAGGCGCGCCAAGGCTGGGATGCCTGTACCCGAACAGTAGGCTTCCCAGTGCCCTCGCGCTCCGCACCCGCAGGTCAGCTTCCCCGAGCTGTCGATGGTGGTGTGCCCCACCTCCGCCGCGTTCCCATCCTTTCCAATCAGAAGTCTTCCGTCCACTATTGCGCCCCCTCCAATACCTGTGCTTAGGGTGAGGTAGAATGTGTTTGAGAGCCCCCTTCCCGCGCCCCGCTCCTTCTCCCCGAGGGCTGCCGCGTTGGCGTCGTTCACGAGGTAAGCTTCGATCCTCAGAGACTCCCTCAAAGAGGCAACTACGGGAACGTCCGTGTAGGGGAGGTTTGCCGTGTGAGCAATCAACCCTCGTTTCAGATCCAAGGGGCCGGGGCTCGCAATGCAGACTCCTTGGATCTTGTCCGGGGGAACTCCCTTCGTTATTTCGCCTGCTATGTTGTTGATCTGAGCAAGGTAATCACCAACAGCCTCACTCACGACCATTTTCCTAGCCTCCCTTCGCAGAATCCTTCCCGTTCTTGTGCCAAGACAGACTCTGACCCGCGTCGCACCTAGATCTATGGCGACTCCGAATTTCTCTTCCATGGCGATGGGTCCTTTGAGGCCTGTAAATTGTTCTTCTCTCCTCCCCTCTATTCGACTTAAATGCACAACCGCTCGGGTAGCATCCCATGAAGGTCGGAGTTCTCACAGGGGGAGGGGACTGCGCTGGCATAAACGCAGTCATAAGAGGGGTTGTCAGGCGAGCCGAGGACAGGGACGCCGTCGTACTCGGCATCCGCAGAGGGTGGGCAGGGCTGATCGAGCCGGACTTCGTCCCCCTTGGCTACGATCAGGTGGCTGACCTTGTCTCGGTAGGCGGGACTTTCCTCCTAACCTCGAGAACGAACCCGTTCAAGAAGGAGGGGGGGCCTGAACTCGTGATGAAGAACGTCAGGGGCGCCGGACTGGACGCCCTCATCGCAATCGGAGGGGAGGACACGCTCGGAGTCGCCCATAAACTCGCGGACCTGGGCCTCAAGGCGGTCGGCGTCCCCAAAACTATAGACAACGACCTTTCAGAAACAGATGTAACATTCGGGTTCGACTCCGCCGTCAACGTGGCCGTGGACGCCATCGATAGGATTCGTACGACAGGCATGTCCCATGAAAGAATCATGGTGGTGGAGGTCATGGGGAGGGACGCGGGGTGGATCGCCACACACGCTGGCATAGCAGGCGGGGCGCACATCATCCTGGTCCCCGAGGAGGAGTTCGACATGGGTGATGTCTGCGAAGCCGTGGCTGCAAGAAGACGGGCTGGGAAGAATTTCACTCTAATAGTCGCGGCCGAGGGTGCAAGGGTCAAGCTCAAGCACGGCCAAGTCACTTCCGCCCAAGAGCTTGACGAGTTCGGGCATCCAAAACTGGGCGGGATTGGCCACCTCTTGGCAGGAGAAATTGAGAGGGTGACGCACTTGGAATGCAGGGATGTGGTACTTGGACACACTCTTAGGGGGGGCTCCCCTCTTGCCTTTGACAGGGTGCTCTGCACGCGTCTTGGAGTCGCCGCCATGGACCTGGTCACAGAGGGGAGGTTCGACAGAATGGTCGCGTTAAGGGGGAACGCCATGGTCGATGTCAAGTTGGGCGACGCCATCAAGCCCAAGGCCCTAGACAGAGACCTCCTGTCAGTTGGCCGACTGTTTCACTAGTCAGCTGGCTAGCGGATTAACGCCAAGGAGGACGCAGAGGCAAACTACTCGGAGCCGCGGTCGTCCATTGGGCTTGCTACCCTGATGCCGGGACCAGCTTCTCAGCTCTCTGCCGTTCGTGGATTACTTTCCTGAGTTCAGCGGCCATCTGCAAGGGATTCGCGTTCTGCCAGGCGTTCCTGCCGACGGCAAGTCCTGTGGCACCAGCATCCATTGCCCCCTGAACCTGTTTCAGAAAGGCCTCGTCAGTCGAAGCCTTCGGTCCTCCCGACATGAAGATCTTCATTCCTGCTCCCGCTTTTACCGCCCACGAGAAGCTAACTGGGTCCCCCGTGTACTTGATTTTGGCCGCATCGGCTCCGAGTTCCAGGGCTGCCCGGGCCGCGTAGGACACTATCTCCTTAGCTGTGTCATTAGCGACGGCAGCCCCTCTGGGGTACACCCAGGCTATGGCAGGGAGGCCTCGCGCGTGAGCTTGCTCTTGGATCCTGCCGAACTCGGCGAACATTTCGGCTTCGTGCTCGCTTCCCAGATAGATGGTATACCCAATTCCCTTCGCTCCCAGGGAGACAGCGTACTCGACCGAACAGACCTGGCGGGAAATCGGGTCCCCCTTCACAAGGGCGCTCTTCCCATTTACCTTCACAAGCAACGGGACTCCCCCCGTGTAGAACCTCTCTGCTACTCCCTTCTGGAATATGACGCCGTCGAACCCTCCCTTGACGGCCAGTTCCATCACGAACGACGGGTCGATGTTCTTGTCGTTGAAATCAGTAGATGGGCCATGCTCCAGCCCTTGGTCATAGGCGAGCAACATGCTCCTGCCATCCTTCACAAAGGCTGACATCCTGTCTTGCTTCATGGTTCCCACCTCCCCCTCAGCTACTTAACAGTCTTACGGAAGACTATGCCCTTCTTCACAAAAACAGTAGGAGGAGCGCTCCCGTTTGAAGCCGGGGGCGCCCGTTTCGTGCGTTGAACCCTTTCTATGGGAATGTCCCGAGTGTCTTGACCGCGTCAGCGACCCTGGCGACCCCTACTATCATGGCCGCCGTCCTGTTGTCAACGTTGTACTTCTCGCTGGCGTCGTGGACGTCGTAGAAGGCGCTCGTGATTTTCTTCTCCAGCATGCCGTTCACCTCGGCCTCTGTCCACGAGATCCTCTCCAGGTTCTGGACCCACTCCAGGTAGCTTACGATGACGCCGCCTGAGTTGGCCAGGATGTCGGGGATCATGAAGACGTTGTTCTTGTGGAGTATCTTGTCCGCCTCCGGGGTCGTGGGCCCGTTGGCGCACTCTGCGATGATTTTCGCCTTGATTCCTTTTGCGATGTCTGGGAGGATGGCGTTCTCGAGCGCTGATGGCGCGAGTATGTCGACGTCCATCTGAAGGAGCTCCTTGTCAGAGATGGGCTGGCTACCGGGATAGCCGACCACCGAGCCCGTCTTCTCCTTGTAGGCTATGAGCTTGTCCGCGTCGATGGGCGTCTTGCTCATGATTGCGCCCTTCGAGTCGCTGGCAGCCATCATCTTGGCACCATAGGTTTCGAGGATCTCGGCGTAGAAAGAGCCGGCATTGCCGTACCCTTCCACCGCGAACGTCGCCTTCTTCAGGTCAATCTTGTTGACCTTGGCCGCTTCGACGGTGCAGAACACCGCGCCCCTGCCTGTGGCCTTGTCTCTTCCGAGAGAGCCTCCAAGGCTGATGGGCTTGCCTGTAATCACTGCGGGCGACACGACGCCTGTGAGGGTGTTGTAGGTATCCATGATCCAGGTCATCGTCTGACCGTTGGTGTAGACGTCTGGGGCAGGGATGTCCTTGTAGGGCCCGATTATCGGGGTGATCGCCGCGGCGTACCTGCGGGTGAGCCGCTCATTCTCCCCCAGCGACATGTGCTTCGGGTCGCAGATGATGCCTCCCTTGGCACCTCCGTAGGGAATGTTGGCAACGCTTGTCTTCCAGGTCATCCAGGCTGATAGCGCTTTCACTTCATCAAGCGTGACGCCTGGGTGATATCTGATGCCGCCCTTGAAAGGTCCTCTAGCGTCGTTATACTGTACTCTGTACCCCGTGAAGACCTGGATCTTCCCGTTGTCCATTTTCACTGGAAGGGATACTGTCAGTTGTCTCTTAGGGTGTGCAAGAATCTGGTGCAGTCCTTCGTCGAGCTTCAAGTACTCGGCAGCAAGCCTCAGCTGCTCAAGTGCGTTCTCGAATGGGTTAGGTTTTGGTTGTTCCATCTGTTTCACTTCGTATTTCTGAGCCATGAATTGC
>Ga0187780_10001125_pt1 | contig 20120 bp, 17 predicted proteins | sample 1015_Q2_SP10_20__FD_132429 | JGI IMG/M metagenome (GOLD analysis project Ga0187780, IMG submission 132429) | Tropical peat soil microbial communities from peatlands in Department of Meta, Colombia - 1015_Q2_SP10_20_MG | ecosystem: Environmental > Terrestrial > Soil > Wetlands > Peat | place...
CGAAAATTTGCACTGGAGTGACAGCGGAAATGTTCTGGTGGTTGGTGTTGCTGATCCCGTTGTATTGACCCATATTGGTGGTATCGACCACCCGCATCACGGCATCTTTCCCTCCGCCGACCAGGTAGGTTGTTGTTGGAATGAGCATCGCTCCGCCGCTCCCCAAATCCACATTGTCCTCTTCGGGGTTCAGTTGAGCCTGGTTGTAAGGCGTAAAATAGTCCAGCACCGACAATGTCGTGGTGCCAGCTGGCGGAGTGCCACTCAACCTCAGGTAAGCGCTCCCGTAATCCTTGCCGCCGGGCAGATCGAAATTGCCGTTGCTGGTAATGCAGTAGATGTCGCCGTTGTTGTCGGTCACCAGCCCGTTTCCGGTCATCCAAATTCCGGCTCCGCCTATCGAATTGTTCTGCGAGGTCGAGTTAAATGTCCCCACTTGCTGGAGAGTGCTGGCGTCATACACTATCACCCAACCGTGCCAACTGGGAAAATCGCCCTCGGAGCCGAACCCGATATAAAGCATGCCGTTGGCCAATGTGAGGCCAGGACGCTGGAGCTGGGTAAAAGGGGTAAACCCTGAAGCCGTGATTTCAACCCCGTTAGGAACAAACTTATCTTCTCCCGTGAGCAGGTCGAAAGCACGCAACCAGAAGTGATAGTTCCCGCTGCTGTCCTTGGTCTTGGGCACCACGTAAATGGTCCCGCTCTGGGTATCAATCACCGGAGTGGAGACAATACCAATCACCGGAACCACATCTGTGTAAGGGCACTCTCCGGGATTGGTAGAACAGATGTCTTGCGAGGGCACCGGGGTACCGAGATCATCGCGAATCCACAGCGGTGAAGTATCGCCACTGTCGGCATCGAAGGCATAAACCGTGTCATTCGCGGTCGCCACATACAACGCGTTGCGCGTCTGGCCCTGAATCGTCAGGTTCGGGATATACAGAGGCTGAGCGTAAATGTTGCTGTCCACCGGCAAGGAAAACAGCTTGCCAAAGGTGCTGACACTCACATTTGACGTGGTCAGCGTGGTTTCCTGCAGATTCTGCCCCGTGCGGCTGTTGTCATTGTGTTGTGTCCAAACTGACACTTGGCCCGCGGCTGGCAATGCAATTGCCACGATGGCCAAGAACAAAACGGTTGCGCGCGTAATCCCAAACTGAAAGCACTTCATGGTCCCCTTACTCCTGTTGAATTCTGGTAATACCAAACTACGAACCTGCTCGAAATACGTTCTCCAATCTCAATCCTTCATCCACGGGTGGCGGGCTCTCCGGAAGCGAATATCCGAGCCTGCGCGCGACGATCATTGCGATCTTCTCCACCAGCACATCCCAGTCGTGCAAACGCGCCACGCCGCGGCGAGCCTCACAATGGCGCGGCGCATTTTCGATCGGCGAAAGGGCTCTCTGAATCGCGCTGGACCACTCCTGTGCGTTACCGGCCAGAAGTACGGTGCCCTCGAAGGCTTCAATTGCCGGAATGTGCGACCCCACAACTGGCCGTCCGCTGGCAAGACATTCATGCAATTTCAGCGGATAGATGTACTTGGTGTAATCGTCGACACGGTAGGGCAGGATGCAAACATCGCAGTGTTGCACGTAAGCCGGCAGTATCTGGGCCGGTTTACCGGGAAGCATGTGCACGTTCCGATATTGAGCCAGTGCCGACAGAATCTCAGGAAGCTCCTCGTGTGATGCCACATTGCCGACAAAAACAAACGACCATTCAGGATGCTGCCGGGCGAGCTCAAGCAGCAACGGCCAATCGAGCATCTTCTTCAAGGTGCCGACATACCCGACTCGCGGATGAGGAATCCGGGCGAACTCCTGAGGCTCGGGGACGGGAGTTGCATACTTTTGATAATCGACCCCGTTTGGCACGAATTCGGTGTTCGGATTGAACTCGCCTTTCTTCTCCATCATGGCAGGAGAATGAATGAAGACCTGCCCAACCGACCGGATGAGATCAATTTCGTTGTTATCGCAATCAATTTCGACTTCAGAGAACGAATACTCGTCGTCGATGTGATAGCAACTCAATTCATGGGGTACCTGGCTGAGTGCCGGCGCAAACTCTGGCCGCCATAGGTACAACACAATCTTGGAACACCCCTGTGCCAGCAGTAGATTGCGCGCATGCTGCAGCCTTCGAAGCGACGTCCAACGGCCAAGCCAAGCTGGACGTCCAAGACGGGGCAACCATGGGCCCGGGTGGTAGACATGTAGCGCGGCAGGTAAGCCGCTGCCATCTACCGCTCGGTGCGATCCAAAAAGCGCCGGAATGATCTCCTGGCGTCGAATTGGATAGTCCATCCACACAACTTGGAAATATCGCGCTAACCGCGGTGCTATGCGATGCCGCGCTTGCCATTGTTCGCCCCAGCGGTCCGGCACTAAAGCGATGATGCCGATATCACTGAACGCTGGTGGTTGAAGATTGGTATTCATTGCTCAGCTTCAAGGATGTTGGTCTTGAGAATCGCGCTCGCAGGTAATTCGTAAGCTCGCTCCTATACACCAGAGCCAATGCCAGAGGAAACACCGGCAGAACCGCGGCGATCTGCAAAAAGAAAACAGGGAGACTTCTGACGGGCCAGTAACGCTCTGTTAAGTAACAGGCGATACAAAATGGCACAGCCGCAATCGAGGTGCGGATCCAGGTCTGCCAAACATACTCCCACATCGGAATCTCAACCAGACGGGAAACGTACGGCGGCCACAGCACGCACTCGACGAAGAGGCTGGGGATGGCAGTACCCCAGGCAACACCCGTGATACCGATGCGACGAACCAAAATAATGCTCAAACTCAGATTCGCGATTCCCTCGAAAATTGCCCAGATCGCTGCGGTCCGGTGCTTCTCCATGCCATATACGATTCCCCCGCTCGCCGCGCTCCCCGTGCATGCAATCAGCGAGAGCAACAGGATGCGCAGCACCGCTCCCGAGGGCTGAGCATACTGGGGCCCCATCCAGATTCCGATGAAAGTCGGTCCCCGCAGGAACAAAGCCAACTCAATCGGCAGCGAGACAATCAACGCAGCCCGGGTACCCTGAATCAACAATCTCCGTAAATTGTGATAACTGCCCTCCGCTTCAAATGTGCTCGCCATGGGGCCAAACGTCGTGGTCAGCGATGTGACCACCTGACGGGCGTAGGCAATCAGCATTCCTCCGATCGCATAGAAAGTCACCGCGGCGGCAGAGGTAAACGCACCAACCACTAAGTTGTCGCTGTAATACACCACCTGCGCAGCAAGGTTGATGACAAAAGCCCAAAAGCTATAATTCCAGACTTTGCGCAGAACCGGCCGTGACGGCCTTCCAAATGTGATCCGCAATTCGGGGTAGTTCTTGAAGGCGAAAAGAATGTAGAGCGCATTGGCAACGATCGCGATTACTAAATCCCAAGACGCCAGAGCCAGAATGCCATACCCGTTCCGCAGCAACCATACGATGCCCGCAGCCCGCAAAGCCGTTTGGGTCATAGCGACGGCGCTCAGCAGGTCGAACCGTTGCAAGGCTGCGAGAACACCTCCGAATACGCCGCACCAAAGGTTGACTGCGACGGTGAGCGCGGTCGCCACGATGGCCATGCGCGCAGCATGCTGCAGGCTGCTGGGAACGGAGAAGATGCGCGGGAACATGGCCGCAAATACAAGGCTGGAGAGCACCAAGGCCACGCTGATCCAGCGCCGAATCCAAAGCGCCGCAGAGATCGCCTCGCTCGATTCCTCATGATTCCCCTGCGTCTTCCCTTTTGAAACAAACCTCGTCACCGCGCCCCGCAGGCCGAGGTCAAGCAGACTCATGTACGCGGTGAGCGAGGTAACCAGAATCCACACGCCATACGCTATGTTCCCGAGATGGTGAACAATGAAGGGTGCAAGGAACAACCCGACGAGCGTGGACACGGCGAGGGCCACCCAGTTCGCCAAAACGTTTTGTGCTGCTCGTTTAGGAGCCATACATTCGAAGAAATTGATTGCAGATCGAGCTGAGATTAAGCCTGTGACGCTTCGCGATGCGATCCGCTGCCTGTACCCATCCCGACGTGGTCACATGTCCAGCGCAGATCGGCATTGAGGCGGCCTTGCTCCTGTAGCTGCGTAATGCGTTTAATGCGCAGATACTTCGTTCCCAGAAACTCCTCCCGGCTGAGTTGACATTTGCGGAATGCACCGTAGAGTTCCTCAATTCCCCGTCGTACCGTCCAGATTGGCTCGAACTGTGGCAAGACTTTGGAAATTTTGCCGCAATCTACGCGATAGCAGCGCGGATCAGGCCCACCGCCCTTGGCATATTCCACTTTCGAGTTGGGAACGATCTCGCGCACCATATCAGCGATTTCACGAATCTGGTAATTCTCCTGGTTGCGCCCGACGTTGAATGCCTGGTTATGTACCTTCTCGCGTGGGGACTCCAGAACCGCAAGAAACGCGCGGCTGATGTCTTCGATGTGAACCAGTGGCCGCCACGGCGTACCGTCGCTCTGAATAAGAACTTCCCCGGTCGTGTAGGCAAAACCCACCAGGTTGTTGACAACCACATCTGCGCGCAACCGAGGTGACATACCGTAGGCAGTCGCGTTGCGCAGATAGGTCGGGCTGAAACTGTTATTGGCCAATTTCGCGATGTCCTCTTCGCTCTTCACTTTCGAGACGCCGTATGCCGTGATTGGATTGAAGGCGGCAGATTCTGTCAGCATCTGGTCTCCCCCAGAAACGCCGTACAGGCTGCACGAGGAGGCGTACAGGAATCGCGGTACTCCGGCTTCCCGCGCCAGTCGGGCCAAGTGCACGGAGGCCCGATGATTGATCTCAAGTGTGCTTTCGGGATTCAGATTTCCCAGAGGATCATTGGAAAGGGCAGCCAGATGAATTACCGCATCAAAGCCTCGCAGGTCCTTCTCTTCGACGTCGCGGATGTCCTTGCGTAAAGCAGGTACCGGACAAGAATCCTCGCCCAGGTTGCAACCTTCGAATAGAAAATTGTCCAACCCAACGACCTCGTGCCCGGCAGCCAGCAGAAAAGGCACCATCACCGAACCGATGTAACCATGATGACCCGTGACCAATACTTTCATCCAAAATCTCCTTGCGACGATGCAGATTTGTTTTGGGGGAAGGCCTACAGCAACCTAACTGAGAACGAGTTTGCGCGAGTAGAAGCCTTCCGCGAAGGTAGTAGCGGAATGGCATTCCATCCCTCGCAGCCGAAGTAGCGCTTGAAATGTTTCCTCAGAAAACCAGTGCTTGTTTCGCTGCGAAGGAAAATGCTCAAGCAGGTAGTCCGACTTTCGCCGGCACAATGACTCATCCAATTCCACGAAACAATTCGGGCTGCCGAAGTCGCCGTCGTACTTCGGAATTTCGTATTCCAGAATCAAGTGATCGCGCCAGGTATTCCAGGTCAGTTCGGAAACCAGGCGGTGGTCCTGATGAAGGTCATCCCGGTAGTGCGTGAAGATGATGTCCGGCGAGGTCTTCTGCTTCAGATCTTCGAAACACTCTTTTACCTCTTTGCCGACATACGGTAAGAAACCGTCTCTGAAATCCTTAATCATCACATTCTTGCATTGCGCCTTTTGCAGGAATGCCATGGCGCTTGCCTGGGCCTCCTCCCGGCGTCCCGGGCCCGAGGAGAAAACTACCCAGTAAACGGCCGTCTGCGGCTGCTCTTCGAGCCAGCGCAATATCGTGCCGCCGCAACCGATCTCAATATCATCGCAGTGGGCTCCCAAACAGAGGATCTGCCGAACAGAACCAGCCGGCTTTGCCAGCTGTGCCTTAAGCATGGAAAGTCTCAACCCTTTCGTCGGCAGCCGTCTTCCAGACTTCCCATGGAGCGTCGCCACGGATGTAGAGATCTTCCAGTTGCTGTTTCTCTTTGAAGGTATCCATGCAAGCCCAGAAACCATGGTGCCTATAGCCAATGAGTTGATTGGCTGCGATCAGCCGCTTGAACGGCTCCATCACCAGCTCTTCACCTTCATGCAGATAGTCGAAAATTTGTTTGCGAAAGATGAAATAGCCGCCGTTCATCCACATTCCGGTTTCACTGACATGCTGAATGTCATTCACAAGGTCCTCTCCGTTGACGGAGACAACATGGAAACTCTGGGAAGGTTTCACGCAAAGGAAACTGCCAATCTTGCGCCGCTCGAGGAAATGCTCGATGTAGGTCGGGAGAGCAAGGTCGCTCAAACCATCCACGTAGTTGGCCAGAAAAACGTCCTCCCCCTGCAGGTAGGGTTCAACGGCCTTGAGCCGCTGTCCGATATTTGAGGTAATGCCCGTGTCGGCAAAAGTGATGCGCCAATCATGAATATCGCTGTTGAGTAGGGTTACGTTCTTGCCGCCTTCCGCCAGAATGAAGTCGTTGGTCAGACACTCGTTGTAATTCAAGAAGTAATTCTTGATGACGTCTGCCTTGTAGCCGAGACAGAGAACGAAGTCCTTGTGCCCATAGTGCGCATAGTACTTCATGACATGCCACAAAATTGGCCGGTAGCCAATGTGCACCATGGGCTTGGGCAATTGTTCGGAATCATTCCGCAGTCTCATGCCCAATCCACCGCAGAACAAAACGACTTTCATACTCTGGCCCTCCGTCGCGCAAAAATCGGAATGAAGATCACGAATGTGCCACCAGCGCGGACTTCCGCTCGCGATACCAGGCGATCGTGGCCTCAAGGCCGACGCGAAGCGTTGTACGCGGTTCCCACGCTAATCGCTCCTTACCGAACGCTGTATCGGCTGCTCGCTGTTGCTCCAGCGGACGGTCCGGGATCGCGCCAAACCGGGGAAAAATGCCGGCTTGCAGGATGTCAGCAATCTCTTCCACGATCTGACGCACTGAAACTAAGCTGCCCGATCCCAAGTCGAACGCGATTCCCTCTATTTCGGGCGTGATCGACGCCAACAGCAGGCCTTCGACTACATCTTCGACAAAGATCCAATCGGCCAGCCGAGTTCCATTGCTGACCTTCGGGGCCTCTCCCCGCAGTAACGAGCAGATGACGTAGGGAACCAACTTATTTTCATCTCTCTGGTCCGGCCCGTACGTCATGAAAATTCGCGGCATCACGACTGGCGTTTGAAACAATGCGTGAAACATGCGCCCATACGCGCTGGCCGACCACTTCGCAGCCGCATACGGAGAACAAGGAACCGTGATGCCGTCCAGTTCCAGCGGCTCTTCCGAAGAATTCGCAATCACAATCCGCCGGCAACCGCTCTCACTCGCGCACGTCAACAGATGAACCGTGCTGGCAAGGTTGTCATAGAAGGTCGGCAGAACCTTGGACAATTCGCGTGCACCGGCAACATGGCTCGCCAGATGAAAAACCAGGTCGGGCTGAGTTTTATTCCATAACTCTTGCACTGATTTAGAGTCCGCCAGATCGACTTGCCACCATTGCAGGTTCTCATGGTTCGATCTTCGCGGCTGACGCGAGACAGCATGAACTCGCGCGCCCTCCGAAAGCAATTGCCGACACAGATGCGACCCGATGAAGCCGCTGGCCCCAGTTAGTAACACCGAAATCTCTGCAAATCTGTTCACTGATTTGACGAGGCAACTTGCTGTTCAAGTTTGGCGGATTCAGTCGCGCCTTTAAGCTCTTCCAGCAGGCCGTGTTTTTCAAGAAGGTCTGCAGCGCGCTTGATCACATCAAAGCGCAGCCCGGATCGCTCGGCAATATCCAGCAACCGGAAATTTCCATCAGATAAATTGAGCACCCACAGCATCGCAAGCTCAAGCTGTTTGATGTCCGATCCGCCCATCGCAGAGTACAGTCCGCGCTTTCCCAACTGAGGTTCGCATTTCGGATTGCGGTTCAGATAAAGCGCGTTATTCTCTAGCACAGAAAAAATCGAGAGGCACTGGTACAAGGTGTCTGCCAGCGATTCTGGTGTGACAAAATCCAGGTTGTCCGCGGAGGTGTGATACTCCGGGAAACGGCCGTGCGGCGTGCGCATCAGGCAACCGACAGCCAGATTAAACGCCGGCGAGCAGTATTGGCGTTCATCATAGCCATAAGGTGAGAATTCCTGAATCTCGTGATGCTGACCCGAGTGTCTCAGGACGTGGGCAGCGGCACGGTCAATCTCGGCATTTCCGCGTCGGCTCTTCTTATAGGTCAGCCCGCCACGGTCTCCCACGCAAGTCAGGACTAGCCCATGCTGTATCTGCGGAATCCGTTCCTCGTTCAAACACAGCCACGTAATCGAACCGATCGTGCCCGGGATGAAAAGAAACCGATATGAGAACCGCAGCGCGGCTCCCTTCAATTGCTTGGCCAGAAAGGTCGCGACCGCAACCCCGGACAAATTGTCGTTGCACAACGAAGGATGACAGGAGTGGCAAGAAACCAGAATCTCCTCGGGACTTTCCCCCCGAATCAAGTATTCCCCAAACGTGAGATGGCCGGGCTCCAGGGTGGAATCAATCTCCACGTCGTACTCGCCGTCTTCCATTCTTAAGAAATCCTCGTGCGACAGACAGAACCCCCAGTTCTCGTTGTAGTACGAAGTGCGATACGGAATCAGGGTCGGCTGCTCCGGCAGCGTATGGAGATGCGGTTTCAATTCTTGTAACGACATCCTACGGCGCATTGGCACACTGTAGTTCACAACGTGCAAATTGTGCTTTTGGAAGTCGATCACGCGCTCGCCGCGGGAATTCTTGACGTAAGCGTCACGAATATTCCACTCTTTCGGCACAGTCCAATCGAACACTCTTGTGCCGCTCGGCACCTCGTGCACTTGCAGCGGGATTTCCTGGCGTATTCGCTGCATCGTTCGGCGAAAACCATCGCCGGTGATGCTGCGGCACACGGGATAAAGCTCTGCTGCGAGAGCGTGCATCTCGCGGCCAAGGGATTCCTTGTCCGTTTGCTGCTGAATCTCGGATATGTTTAGTGTCGTTCCAATCATCGCCATCAACTCAAGCGGGGACATCGTGAGTTCCGTGAGAAGAACGCTTGAACCAGTCGCGCAGTGGTTTCGTCAGCCGCGCGAATGCGTAGAAAACATCAGCCATCAACCGAGACCTGTAGGTCCAGGACCAGCGAAGCAATTGCAAATAACACATCCAGCGCTCTTTTAATGCCAGCGGCGAGCGATGAATAGCCGCGGCATACTCCCGCAACTGCCGAAAATGCGGAAACACCACTCGAAGATTGCGTTCAGGGTTCAGCCGCAACATCCGCTCTTGCCGGGTTGGAAATTGCTTTGTGACGCGCCGCGAGTGCTCACGGTGGAAGAAAAGATACTCCGGAAGTTTGGCGAAATTTCCGTAGAGCGCAAGCTCGGCAAGCACGCACCGATCAGAATCAGGAAAATCCCCATGAATCGAGGTTTTCTTCAGCACGTCAGTCCGAATCAGCCCAAAAATCGACTCACAATTGTGTTCCATGCGGATCAGCTCTCGGAAGCGCTCGTATGCTACCGGGCCGTCGGCATTCAGCACCTGCTCCTTTTGTCCTAGCTGTCTGCCGTCTTCATCGACTTCGATCCCTTTGCTGTAACAAAGCACGGACCCGGGACTTTTCTCGATGAACTCAAGGCATCGCTCGATGTATTCGGGCGCAAGATAATCGTCGTGGGCCATCCACAAGAAATATCCGCCCTGAGCGAGCAGCGCGACGTGGCGGAAATTCCAGGTCACTCCGCGGTTTCGCGGCTGCCGTTCATAACGAATGCGAAAATCCCGTTCCGCATAACGCCTGCAGATGCTCTCAGTGCGGTCAGTAGAAGCGTTGTCAGAGATGATCAGCTCAAAATTCCGATGCGTCTGCCGCAAAATCGAATCGACGCATTGCTCCAAAAATTGCTCTCCGTTGAACACAGGAAGACCGACGCTTACCTGCGCCGACGCAGCACTCCGGCCGGAGTTCCCCGTATTTGGTTTTACTTCAGCCACATCACGCGCGTTGAGGATTTTGTCGGACATTAGCTGGTGAAATCAGGGTAATTTCTGTCGCGTTCCAGCATAATCGGATCGGTTATCGGCCACGAGATGCCGAATGCCGGATCGTTCCACCGCACTCCACGGGCATACTGCGGCGCATAAAATTCAGAGATCTGGTAGAACACTTCGCTGTTGTCCTCAAGGGACTGAAACCCGTGCGCCATGCCTTCGGGCACATACAACATCTTATGGTTCTGCGCCGTCAAGGTCTCCGCGAGGTGCTGCTTGAACGTCGGCGAACCAGCTCGCAGGTCAATAATGACGTCGAAAATTGCGCCTTGGGTGCAGCGAACCAGTTTGGCCTCAGTGTGCGGCGCTACCTGATAATGCATCCCCCGCAGAGTTCCCTTCCTCTTGTTCCGCGAAATATTGCATTGCGCGATTCGGGGGTTAAGCCTGTGCTCCGCGAATTCCCTCTCACACCAGGAACGAGCAAAAAAACCGCGATCATCCTCCAGCTTTTCGGGTTCGATCACGAATGCGCCTGCCAGTCTGGTCTCGCGGAAGATCACGCGAGTATCTCCACCTCGGGTATGGGAACCACCAGCTTGCCACCCCACTCGGCTACGTATGACAACTGCTGCCCGATCTCTTTCTTCAAGTTCCAGGGCAGAATCAGTATGTAATCCGGCTTGGTTTCGCGGATCTTGTCAGGATGCAAGATCGGAATGTGCGTGCCCGGCAGAAACTTGCCCTGTTTGTAAGGATTGCGATCGACGGTGTAGTCGAGGAAATCACTCCGAATGCCGCAGTAGTTGAGAAGCGTATTACCCTTTCCCGGCGCGCCGTAACCGGCCACGGACTTGCCTTCCCGCTTGGCTCGGATCAGAAACTCCAGCAACTTGCGTTTGGTTTCTTTAACGCGGTCGGCGAAATGCGCATAGGTTTCCAGCCGCGTAAGCCCGCCTGCTATTTCGCGCTGCTTAAGCTCATGCGCACGAGAGTTCACCGGCTTGGAGTCATCCTCCGCATGGCGGGCAAAAATTCGCAGGGACCCTCCATGCGTCGGAAGTTCCTCGACATCGAAAAGTACCAGCCCTTGTGCAGCAAAGATCTTTTCTGCGGTGATGAACGAGAAGTAGGAAAAGTGTTCGTGATAGATCGTGTCGAACTGATTCTCCTCCATCAGCGGTATCAGATGCGGGAACTCGACCGTAACCACGCCCTCCGGCGCCAACAGAATTTTCATTCCCTTAACAAAGTCGTTGACGTCAGGCACCTGAGCCAGGGCATTGTTTGCGAGGATCAAATCCGCCAGCTTGCCCTCTGCAGCCAGCTCCCGGGCAGTCTGCTCACCGAAAAATTTGGTGAGCGTCGGAACGCCCTTCTCCACAGCCGCCTGAGCAACATTAATTGCAGGTTCAATTCCCAGGCACGGAATTCCCTTTTTCACAAAATACTGCAGGAGGTAGCCATCGTTGCTGGCCAGCTCCACTACGTAGCTTCTGTCGTTGTAGCCGAACCGGCGCACCATCTCATCCACGTACTTGCTCGCGTGCCGCAACCAGCTGTCGGAGTATGACGAGAAGTAGGCGTAGTCTGTGAAGATCGCTTCGGGGCTGACGTACTCCTGGAGCTGCACCAGGAAACACCGCTCGCACACGTAGACGTGCAGTGGGTAAAACGCCTCCATTTGGTTGAGTTGCTCGGAGCTGACATAGCTCTCGCAGAGCGGCGACATACCGAGATCGACGAACGTGTGACGCAGAGCGGTGCCGCAGAAACGACACCCCGAAGACCGGCCGGTCTTCGACTCTTGCCCGACAGTTGCGGATGGATCGACTACCAGATCAGTTGCCATATTTTTTCTTAAGTTAACAGCTCAAAAGGATTGATTTCGCTTCTGACTAACGGCTGTGAACCAAGGAAGACAGGTCCTCTGTGCACTTTTGAGATGCCGCAGCACGGCGGCCGTATCGAAGCAGCGACCAGAAGGAGTGCCGCAGCGTTCTCCAAGACTGGACAAACCCCGGCAGAGGATCAGTCCACCAGAAATAATCGTGGCGAATTCCTGGATTGAGCGATAATCCAAAGAACGTTAACAGCGCCTTCGTTTTGGAAGGAGGCGGAGCCACCTTGGCCGAGTTTCCCGGGACAAAGACCGAGTGCAGGTGTCCCAGCTCTCCTGGAAAGATGTTCCGGCACTTTAACCCTATTTTGTACGAGGCCGGTCTTTGGTGGCTCGAGAGATCAGACAACGACGATTCTAATAACGCCAGGGGAAAATCCACACCAGCATGCAGCGCCAGCGCCAGTGAGCCCCATAGCCGGCCATTTACTTCGAGAAAGTATGTCGCTCCATGGGCCGGATTTCGGCGAAATTCCACCATTGCCGCACCGTTGTAGCCGATGCTTTCGAGTAGTTTTGCTCCCAAATCCAAACACTCCCGGTCATACGTACTCTGCCGAAGTGAGGAATATCCGCCAGAATACGGAACCTCGTGTAGACGTTTATGTGAGAAGACCAACTGGATCCGCTCTCCCGAACGCAATAAAAAAGCGCCTGCTCCGTAGCCCGGCACCCACTCCTGCGCTAGCGCGGCCTCGCGCGAAGGTCGCAGGCGCGCCACCACTTCGTTCGCTTCATCCGCATTGGTGGCAATCGTGGCTCTGCCCTTTTTGTATTGTCCGTCTTCGGTGAAGTGGTTGTCAGTTTTTATGACAATCGGAAATCTCAGTGCAGATAGATCATCATTCCACTGCTGCTCACCATCATTCCCACGAATAAAGACTGTCCGCGGGCAGGCGATTCCCAGTTCCATCGCCTTCCTGTTTGCCCGATATTTACTGAGAGTCACTTGCAGTGATGCGTCATCCGGCAGGATGAGCAATTTCCGTCCTCCGAATTCACTGCGCAGCCGAGCCACTCCAACCAGTGCAGCTTCTGAAATTGGCAATATGATGTCGCACTTGCTCTGGAAATCCTGCAGCCAACTGCGGAACAGCGCGGGGTTAGTCCAGGCGTTTGGGTGTTCAACCGTTTCCCTACAGTAGCGCGAAGACGCAACCGCTGGACGCCCGTGATCGCCGGCGTAACCTGCAATAACCCGGTAACCTGCGCGACCGAGGGAACGCACCGTCGCCAGCCCGGCAAGCTCGTGCGCATCCGTGACCAGAACTCGCTGCAATTTGTTGCCGGAGTTCATCAGGTCAATTCCTTGATAAGCCGAGGCCCTTCATGTGATACGTAAGATGATGCGCGCGCATTCTGAAACTCATAAAATCCAGGTCTGCCCCAACCGTGTAACGGCGCATCTCCATAGTCGAGGTCTCGCCCGTGTTAGGCCCCCCGATTCCTGAAACTGCAACGGTGACACCGGCGGATTTGAGGAGCTCAATGCTATTTTGGTTGTAGTCGCCAGTTCCGCCGTTCGGATACGCGAACAGCTTGCAGGCCCGACCTGTCAACTGTCGCACGGCATCAACTGACCCGAGAATTTCGTTTCGCTGATCTTCGGGAGAGAGCAGGCTAAGAATGGTGTGCGTATGCGTATGGGCGCCGAATTCGATCATCTCCGTGTTTACCATCTCGCCAATCCGCTCGGCTCCCAGCATCTGGTAGGGCGAGTTCTCTGCCACTGGTTGCGAAGGATCCACTCCCAATTGACCACAGATGTCATCCACCAAGCCGTCGATCGAATACGGGTGACGGCTCTTCAGAACACTTTGGAGACTAGCGCTGGCACCAGCCTTTTGCTGCCGATCCTCCAACCCAAAATGCATGCCTTCCCACTCGAGATGCGAGGCTTTCGTCAGTGCCAGTGCACGGTTCAGCCGGCACCACCATGTAGTTCGAGGCGTGCCAGTATATGCAGTCGCTAGAAATATCGTCGCGGGACATTGGTATTCGTTCAGGATGGGCAGCGCCACACTGAAATTATTTTCGTAGCCGTCATCAAAAGTAATGGCCATCGTCGGCTCTTCGACCGAGCCTGCCGCCAGCCTTTCCACGGCCTCAGAGAGCGATACCACTCGAAAGTGCTCCTGCACGTAGGCGATTTGCTGGCGAAAAGCGTCCTCTGCCAGAAAGCACCAATCCGGCACTGGCAAAGGTTCGCGTATCACCGCGTGGTACATAAGAATTCCAACCTGGCTGGGATAAACCCAGGAGTGCAGCAGGCGAGGTAGCCCTGACCCGCAAATCAATCCGACTCCAACAGTCTTGGGAGACAGGGTCATGTTGTGCTCTTCACTGACGCATCCGTCTCGAAATCGCGATAACACGTTTGGATTTCACCAGCATTCAACGACTTTAATCAGATGGAGAGTTGCTGTTTGGTTGAGACCCACCGACGAACCCAACCGCGATCCTGGTACCTAGAATGGCGGCCACCGGAATTCGTTTTGCAGCTTCGTCCACGACTTTGCTTACGTCCTCGATATAGCCGTAGTCGTGCCACGCCACAATGGCGGTCGACCTCAGATTGCGCAACACGTTGTCAGTATCGCTTTTGACATAGTCGTAGTGGTGACATCCATCGATAAAAGCGAAATCGAAAGGCCCGGGTAAACCTGCCCAATTCAATGTCGCAGAATCTGCAAGCACTTGGCTAATCTTATGAGCGTAGGCCGTGTTTTGGTATTGCGACCCCACTCGAGTTCGATCGCTTACGTTGACTGCAGAATCAGGTGTTGCAAGCGCAAGCTCACCTTGCCAATCGAGTGGCAAATCCACGGTCGTAATAACAGCATCTTCAGGGGTATTGGCTGCAAGATTCAATGTTGTGTTTCCGTCATATGTGCCAATCTCGATTAACTTTTTCGCTTTGACCAACTTGGCGATAGCACACAAAGCTACAACCTCCTCGGCTTCCATCGAGGAGTTCAGAACGCGATCATATGCGCGCATTATGGAAACATCGATGTTCCGGATTTCAGGAAACAACTCTGTTACCGGCTTCCGAGGCAGACTGCCGTATTTCCAGCCGGCGATACGTGCTGCGGTTTCGTCTTTTGGAAAAAGGCGGGCGCGGCTGGTTGTGACGATTTGCCCGGGCCTTGAAATCACCCGGGCCACCTTTGTGCTGAGGTTTTGAATTGTCATCGTAGTGCGGAAGATTCTTTTTTGCTGGAACTTTACAGACCGAACTTCTCGTGAAGTACCCGCTTGCCCGCCCCCATCATCTTTAGGCAGGGCGTCGGAAGCATACTCATGGTGTAAATCGCCGCGGTTGGAGCCGAGATTCGAACTCCATTTTTCCAGGCAGTTTTCAGCGTCTTGCGGGCTGCTTCGCCATCATAGAAGGCCAGTCGAGTGTAGGCTAATTTGACGAAGAGCCTTTCCTTGCCTTGAAGATAAGCTTCCCGGGTCGTTGACGAGGGCTCCCCACGCAAGCGGAAGGCTCGATCCAGGCTGATGAGGGCAGTTTCGATTAACTCGTCGGAGTTTCTAGTAGACAGTTGTCGCTCACTGTGTCCTGTTCGCCAGCGGAGCAGAGGTGTCATCACTACGGCGCCAGCTGCAGAAGATGCTAGCCGATGGAAAAATTCGGTGTCCTCCGAAACTCGAAGCGATTCGTCAAACAGACCGGTTGCGTGAAGGGCTTTCTTGCTCACAATTGCGCTTGAAGGCATGGCAAAGTTTCCGAGAAAAAACAAATTGTAAGTGTCACCATAACAGACATGGTGATCACTGCCCCTGCACGGAAGCTGCAGGGATTGCATGGCCCGCTTGAAAAACGCCTCCGGGCTACCACAATCTGCGATGAACCCAAATATGTTCCATCCCGGTGATGGCGGCATCGGACAATTAGCTGCATCGACCACGCTGAAGCCGGTAATTGACCATTCGGCGCCCGTGGCCTCTTGAACCTGAAGTTGTATTTCCAGTTTCTCGGTTTCCCAGCGATCATCGGAGTCAAGAAAAGCAATCCACTCGCCCGCCGCTTCACGAATCCCCAGGTTACGTGCCGCAGAAGCTCCTGCATTCTCTTGACGAATATAGCGAACTCCCCGAGCGGCAAACCTTTGACAGACCTGCCCGGTGTTGTCTCGCGACCCATCATCCACCACCAGAATCTCTCCGGGTTTTACCGTCTGATCCAAGACTGATTCAATGGCCGCACCGACGACCTCAGCGCGGTTATAGGTGGGAATGACGACGCTTACAGACTCTGCACTCGTCATCTCGGCACCTGCGCGTAAATCGGTGAGTCAATACCGGCAGGGCTCGGCGTAAGGCTGTCCAGCAGCTGTGCATATTGTCTGGACATCTCACGGTGGGTGTAACGGTTGATTTCTGACTCGATTCCCTGATATCTGACTTCCCCGGTTTCCCGGAATTGTGCGTAGGCCTGGATCAAGTATTCGCGGATCTGCTGCTTTGATAAGGCATGCAAACCCGCTTCCGTGGCCTCAAGAACCTCGGTGAGAACGCCACGCCCGCCACCCACGGCCAGAATCGGACGCTGCGACCCGAGATACTCAAACAGTTTGCCGGTATGCTGGCCGACTTCCCTGCGATCGTGCCAGCCCAAAAGCAACAGAATTTGTGACTCCCGTTGATATCGAATGGCTTCCTGCCGGCCAACCGTCCCGCACAGCGCGATTACGTCGCTCAAGCCGTAATCAGAAATCAATTTCGGCAGCCAAGGCTCGGCCGGACCAAAGAACCGGACTTTCACCTTATTGCGTTGCAGAGCTCCCTCGGAGATTAACTCCCCGAGTGCTTCGAGAAAGGGGCTAGGATCGCGCTGGCCCCGATACAACTGGCCGGTATACGTAATCGAAAAGACGTCCGTGAGACGTGGGCTTGCGCCTGCAAATTCGTCCGGGTCAAAACCATTACTTATGGTATGAACTGGAATTGGTTGATAACGCTGCCGCAGCTTATCGGCCCACGGGTCGGAAACTGCGACCAGCATGTCAGCATTGCTCAGGGTGCGCTTCTCCAATCGCTTTTCGAACGGCAGGAAGATCCTCGGCGAGTACGCGATGTTTTGCGTCCACAAGTCACGAAAGTCGGCGATCCAGGGACACTTAAACACTTTTTTCAGCTCATGGCCGATCAAGTGCGCCGTTATCGGTGGCGAGGTAGTGACCAAGGCATCGATAGGCTGCTCACGAAAGAGTTTCCTGGCCGCCTTCACCGCGAAGGGGAGCCAGCCTTTAATGCCGTCGGGGTACAACAGCAAAGATCGGACAAGCCACACGAAAGCGGTATGGGGCTGATGCGATCGCATCTTCGAATTCAACGGCAAGTGGAGTTGTTGATGCAGCCCGCGCTTGGGATCGATGCGGAATCTAGCCCTCCACTTATCGAGCACATCACAATACCCAGTTTCTACTATCCGTACCGGCGGACGCTGGCCAGACGGCAGCTCAGGAGTTAACACGATGACGTCCCAGCCAAACTCTCCCAGGTACTTGGCCAAGCCTGCCGGACGAACTGCACCGACCTGGGGCCGAGGGGGAAAGTAGTAACTGACTAGCAATAAGGTTTTCATTGATAACTAAGTCTGCGCTACTCGGTGGTGGGGGTGGGCTGATCTTCTTGAGCGAATGTGCTAACGCACTCTCGGGCGGGGCGCGTTCGCGAATCGACTGTTGCTACCGCCTGTTCGTCAGCCAAAGCGCCGATTTCGCTGAGCCATCGACTTACAATCGCCGACCAGCTGTACTCGCGTTCCACCAGGCTTCGGCCCGCCTGCCCCATATGATCCCTTCGTGAACGGTCATTAGCTAACTGCGTCATCTCCAGAGCTAGCAACTGCGGTTCTTCCGGCGCAACTACCACCCCGCATTGCTGCCGCTGTAACAATTCTGCGGCTTCACCCGCACCCGAATAAATCACGGGGACTCCACAGGCCAGCGACGGAAACACTTTTGATAGGCGCATCTGTTGTGCCACCCCAATCTTGCGCAATGTAGCGATGGAGGCATATGCGATCGAGTACAACTCATCCATCTCTTCGTATGGCGATTGCCCGAAAATCACATTCCCAAGTTTCTTGTCGGCCGCGAAATTCTGAAGCCGCGCCCTTTCGGGGCCATCGCCAATCATCAGTACAACGATATCGGGATCCTTCAGCAAAGCTGCTGCTTCCAGCAGAGTTTCCAAGCCGTGGTAATAAGCGTGAGTGCCAACGTAAACAAAGATCTTTTTCCCTTGGAGGTGCCAGCGGTTCAGCAACCGTGCACTTGCAGGTTTAGGAGCCAGAAAGTCGATGTCAGCGCCGTTCGGCAGGAAGCTCAACTTAGTCCGCGGCAGGCCTCGACGTTCGAAGTGTTCGATAAAGCCGTGTGTGACGGTGGAAACATTCCACGCCTGGTGGATAAAGAAATCTTCCAGGGCTTTGGCCACGCGCAATAAAATCCGGTTCCGTATGAACCCCATCTGCTCCGCGACTTCCACTTGGAGATCGGGCACGTTGTAGATATACGGGACCCCTCGCAGCCATTTCATGAGGATCGCCACAAGTCCCAGCGAAAGCGGCTGCGATTCCACAAACATGACATCCGGTCGCGGCCCGGTGAGCGCTGCAATCAGCGACGTGAACGTAAAGCTGAAATAGTTTGCCAGCCTCACTACTGCCGACCTCCCGGTGCCTGCGTAAACCCAAGTGCGTTGCACGGGAACACCGTCAATCTCTTCCCGAAGCTTCCAGCGCCCGACATAGCCCTCAAAGGTCTTGCCGGCCGGATAGTTCGGCATGGCGGTTAGAACCCGCAAATCCAAACCAAACGACTTGAGTACACGCACCAGGGAACGCAGACGTATCTGTGGCGCTCCGATTTCGGGAGGATAGTATTGGCTGAGGATCAGCCAGCGTCGTAGAGGGTGCATCTTCATTGCGGCTTAGGCCTATTGCATCAAAGCTTGTGAGCTACGCATCGCGCCAGCATTGCAGCAACTCTTCTCGCGAGTCGATTCCGCGCTCGAAGCGCTAGCCGTCATGATGACTATTTGGCCGTGTGTCTGAGCAAACAGTGAATCCGCGCAGCGCACAATTGAATACGAGATTGGGAATAACGGCATCCAGACGATTGGCCTCCGGATGAATCGCCGCCGAACGCTCTGCGCAATTCGAGAGCGAAACACATGAACGGTGCGCCCAAACTCACAGTTCAGCCCGACGGATTGCAGTGCGTCACAAAGGTCCCTTTCATGGAAATACCGCGTCACAAAATGCCGGCGTTTATGCCATTCACGAAATTCTGAGTCGGAGTTCTCCGGCAAGAGGCTATCTACTGACAAAGCAACGCGGCCTCCTGGCTTGAGCACGCGAGCCATTTCCTGCAGCCCCTTAAAAGGATCCTGAAAATGCTCCAGGCAGCTGATGCTTATGATTTTGTCGAAGCTATGATCCTCGAATGGAAGATGTTCGGCCGCCGCGCAGACGTAAGTCAGGTTTTTCGCCCTATTAAGTTGCCGGGCGTATTCCCGCAATTGAGCATCCGGTTCCACCCCCACGACCTCGCCACATCGCTTGGCCAGTCGCTTTGTCCAGAAACCATCGCCACTTCCGACATCCAGAACTCTGTCTGTAGTCTTCAAGGCGAGCATGTCGCAGAGGACCGCATACTCACGATTTCTGTTCAAGGTGAGAAGACTTCTACAACTGCGGTCAATGTTGTTCCAGCCTGTAGTTCGTGTGATTCCTGCGAGTGCCATATTTGTGCTCAAGAGTTGGGTTCCCTAAAAGCGGCGAAACGTGCGTTTTGCCAAATCGGCTTCGTCAAATTTCTTTGCAACATCCAATATTACGTTCTGCGCCTGAGCGCTGGTGAGGGTCACGGTGCCGGACGAGGTGCCGGTGAGGAGTTGAATATCGCCTCCGCCGTTGTTGTACACCACATTGTTCAGATACACGTTGTTGGGCCCAGTCTGCGTGCTGTACTCTTCGATTCCGGCTCCGCCGTTGTTCATCACGATGTTGTTGCTCACCGTGTTGTGGTCCGCCAGAGCACAGTCGGGATGCAGGTCATAGGCCTGACTGATCATGATCCCGCCGCGATTCCCGTTGAGCACCGTATTGTTGCTCACCGTGTTGTAACAACCGTCTCCATAGATCATGACCCCCCAGGAAATCACCCGCGCAATGACGTTGTTCTCGATCTTGTTCCAGCCGCCCTTGATGTAAATGGCGTGGTCGGTGTTGCAGCTGCCGTCGCTCGGCCCAATGTTGCGGATCAGGTTGCC
>Ga0187780_10001126_pt1 | contig 20088 bp, 20 predicted proteins | sample 1015_Q2_SP10_20__FD_132429 | JGI IMG/M metagenome (GOLD analysis project Ga0187780, IMG submission 132429) | Tropical peat soil microbial communities from peatlands in Department of Meta, Colombia - 1015_Q2_SP10_20_MG | ecosystem: Environmental > Terrestrial > Soil > Wetlands > Peat | place...
CGCGTGCGCCATCACCACGACCGTCGGGGCCGTGTGCTGGGGCTCCAACTTCTACGGACAGCTCGGAATCGGAGCGTACACCGGTCACACGAGCCCCGTGGTCGTGTCGGGAGGGCTGGATCTCAGCGCGCTCGCGGTTGGCAACGGATTCAGTTGCGGCCTGACCAGCTCCGGCGTGGCCTACTGCTGGGGAGTAAATGTCGACGGGACGCTGGGTACGGGTGACACGGTGTCATCATCCGTTCCCGTTCCGGTAACGGGCGGACTCACGTTTGCGCTGCTTACTGCGGGAGAGAACCACGCGTGCGGAGTGACCGCAACCGGGTCGCTCTATTGTTGGGGGGCGAACAGGTTCTTCCAAAGCGGCGATTCGTCTTCCGCGACGTGTGCCGGCAATGAGCCGTGCAACCTGGTGCCGAGGCTCGAGCAAGGTGCCCCGTCGTTCGTGAGTCTCGCGGCCGGGCAGCTGTACACGTGCGGGGTCACGGCCAGCGGCGTGGCGTACTGCTGGGGTAGCGGCGGAAACGGTGGTCTGGGTGACGGGACGGGTTCGACGAAAGCGGCGCCGACGCCGGTGGCCGGAGCACTCCGTTTCCAGTCGGTCAGCGCCATCGCGCTGACTACGTGCGCCCTGTCTCCGTCAGGGCAGGCGAGTTGCTGGGGCAACGGCGAGTACGGGCAGATCGGGTCGGGGATGATCGGAGCCGGGTACGATCCGCGCACGCCGGTGTCGGTTGTCTACGGGGTGAGCTACACGGCGATCGCCGCCGGTCTGGCCGCGACGTGCGCGATCGCGACCTCCGGCGCTACGTATTGCTGGGGGTTGAGCTACCAGGGGGAGCTCGGCGACGGGTCGACCGCAACGAGCCTTACCCCCATACCCATCGCGAATCCCTAGCGGTTTCGAGGCTCGATGCACGTCCACGCAGTACCTTAGGGCGAACTCACACGCACGAGCTTTGGTCCCCATGACACCCGAAACCGTCACGTCCGCGTTCGACCCCTGGGACAATTTCTACGTCATCGTGGGTTCCTCGGCCGGCGCGCTCACCGGGTTGCAGTTTGTGGTGATGGCCCTCGCGGCCGAAGTGCGCGGCAGAGGAGGGGAAGGCGAAGTGAATGCTTTCGGCACGCCGACCGTGGTGCATTTCTGCGCCACGCTTCTCGTTTCCGCGATCGTCGCGGCGCCGTGGCATCGTCTGACGAGCGCGGGAGCGACCCTCGCCGTGTGCGGCGCGCTCGGGATCACCTACACCCTGATCGTCACCCGGCGCGCGCGAAGAACGACCTTCTACAAGCCGGTCTTCGAAGATTGGTTGTTCCACGTGATCCTTCCGCTCGCCGTCTACGCCGACCTGTTGGTCTCGGCCCTCGTGCTGCAGGGGAGCCCCGGAGCCGCCTTGTTCGCGATTGCCGGAGGCATCTTGACCCTCTTGTTTGTCGGCATCCACAACGCGTGGGACGCGGTGATCTTCATGGCCATGATGCGGGACGACGAGCGTGCACCTGGCGGGGATCGCAAGGCCTGAGCTTGGCTTGAACGAAGACGCAGCCGCCGTATGGTCGCGGCCCGACGACGCCGTGCGGCAGGCGCAGCTCGACGCGATGAAGCGACGCGCGACCGCGCTCCTCGCTCTCGCGGCGGTGGTATTCGTGGCCGCGAGTCTTCTCGAAGCGACACACGCGTGGCTCGGATACGTGCGAGCCACCGCTGAGGCCTCCCTCGTCGGCGGGGTGGCTGACTGGTTCGCCGTCACCGCGTTGTTCCGTCACCCGCTCGGCATTCCGATCCCCCACACGGCCATCGTCGCGACCCGGAAAGAGCGCATCGGTCGAATCCTCGGGTCCTTCGTCCAGCGCCACTTTCTCTCGCGCGACGTCATCGCGACGAACTTGCGAGCGGTGCGGCCGGCGGAGCGTGCCGGCCGGTGGTTGAGCGAGGCCGAGCACGGGAGACGCGTCGGCCGGCAGGCGGCGGGCGCGCTGGCACGGGCGCTCGACGCACTTCCCGCGGAGGAGTCGCGGGCGCTCATCCGGGAGGCGCTCCGTGACCGGCTGCGGGCCATCCGTGTCGCTCCGGCTTTGGGCAAGACCCTTGAGCTCGCGCTGGGTGGGAATCGTCAAGACGAAGTGGTTCGCGCGGCAGTCAGGCTCGCCACCACGGCGATTCAGGACAATCGTGACGTCATCCGCGAACGTGTCCGCGCGGAGAGTCCCTGGTGGGTGCCCGGTGTCGTGGACGACAAGATCTACCGACGCATTCTCGACGCGGTCGAGCGGCTGCTGCAAGACATTGCGAACGAACCGGCCCATCCCCTGCGGGCCTCGTTCGAGACGGCGCTACGCGATTTCATTGACCGCCTGCAACACTCACCTGAGCTCATCTCCCGGGCGGAAACCCTCAAGGAGGAATGGCTCGCCGACCCGGCGCTCTCGGACGTGGGCGACCGGGTGTGGGAGGCCGTACGGCGGGCGATCTCCGGATACGCGACGCGTGAGAACGGGGCGGACGGAGCGCTCGAGCGTGGTCTGAGTGAGTTCGGGCGTGCGTTGCTCGCCAACGCGCCCCTGCTCGCCGAGCTGGACGAGGTGGCGATCGATCTCGTCGCGTCGGCGGTCGAGCGCTACCGTGGGGAGATCGGGGACCTCATTGCGCAGACCGTGGCGGCGTGGGATCCCGAAGCGACGTCGCGGCGGTTCGAGCTTGCCGTGGGGCGGGACCTGCAGTTCGTCCGAATGAATGGCACGCTGGTGGGGGGCCTCGTGGGCCTCGTCATCTATGCCCTCCTTCAGCTGCGGCGCTAACCCTCAGCGGGCCAGGGCGACGAGACAGGCGAGTCCTGCCACCCCGCAATAGATGGCGAACGGCGTCAGCGTCTTCGTCTTGAAATAGCGCGTGAGGATCTTCACGGACGCGTACGCTGCCACCGCGGCGGCGACGCCGCCCACGAGCGCGAATTCGAATGCCCCGCCGCCGGCGGCGAGGAGTTTCGGCAGCTTCAGAACCGCCGCCGCGCCGATGATCGGTGTCGCCAGGAGAAATGAGAAGCGCAGCGCGTCCTCGTGGGACAGCCCGACCAGCAGACTGCCGGCAAGGGTCGCGCCGGTGCGCGAGAATCCGGGGATCAGGGCCAGGATCTGAAGCACGCCAACTTTCACGGCCTGCCAGCCGCTCAGCTCAGTCGCGATCCGCCGGTCCGGGTCCGACTCCCCCGCGGCGCTCTTGGCCGTTCGCCGCAACCGCTCGGCGAGAAACAGCAAGGCGCCGTTGAGGGCCAGGCAGACCGCCGCCGAGCGGGGCGAAAGGAAGAACAGGCGCACCTGCTTTTCCAGCAGCAGCCCGACGAGACCAGCCGGTACCGTCCCCGCGATCAGCAGCCAGCCAAGCCTGGCGTCCGGGTTGGACGAGACAAGTCCGCCGACGATGCGACGCCAATCCTGCCAATAAAGGAGAAGCAACACCAGCGCGGTCGCGAAGTGCGTGGCGACGAGAAACGTCAGGAAGTCGCCCGCGCCCTCGCCGACGCGCCACCCGAGCACGGCTGGGAGGAGGATGCTGTGGCCGAGACTGGAAATCGGAAAGAGCTCGGTCACGCCTTGCAACATGCCAAGTGCGATGGACTGGAAGAGCGGATTCATGGATTCTTCACGATGGGGTTCTCAAGATGAGTCGTCACGAAAGTAAGGTCGCGCGCAAGCGACGCAACCAAACCCGAATCAGTCAACGTCGCTCGGAACAATTGTCACGAGCCCGTGTGTCACACGGGACGTTTCACCCATTTCAATAGGAGACCGCTCTGTGCGTTCGGCGTTCGCGCTGGTGATCTGCCTCTGCTGTGTGTTGCTGGGGAAGGAGCTCCGGGGCCAGGAACTGCAGGGATCGCTGTCGGGCGCTGTCGCTGATTCCTCCGGGCGCGCGATTGCGGGCGCCACGATTAGTGTGAAGAGCCTCGCCACGGGACAGGGAACGGAGGCGCGCAGCGATTCGAGCGGCCGATACGCGGTGAGCGGTCTCGCGGCCGGGGCCTACACGGTGGCCATCGCCGCTCCGGGCTTTCAAGCGAGCACGACGACGGTGACGCTCGCGGCCGGTGAACGCAAGACGGTCGACATCGCCCTGGAGCCTGAGCTGTCTCTCGGAGATCTCGGATTCACCGCGTCTCAAACACAGGGGAGCGTGCAGGACCAGGCGAGGCTCGACCGGCGCACCCACATGCTGAAAATGCATCAGCGCCTCGGACTCATCACCGCGGCATCGTTCGTCGGGACGCTGATCAGCAGCACGAACGCCGGCGGGCGGGCGACGAGCACCAGCGGCCGGAACATCCACGTCGGGTTCGGCGTGCTGACGACTGGTTTATACCTCACAACGGCGAGTTTCGCGATCCTCGCGCCGAAGATCCCCGGGACGGAAACGAAGGGTCCCATCCGGGTTCACAAGGCGTTGGCGTGGATCCATGGGGCCGGAATGATTCTGACCCCGGTCCTCGGCGGCATCGCGTATCACCAGCGAAGCCTCGGGGAGCGCGTGCATGGGATCGCGAGCGCGCACGGCATGGTCGCCGCCATCACCGCCGGCGCGTACGGGGCCGCGATCCTCTCACTCTCCATCAGGTTCTAACGAGACGCCATGATCCACGCATTACTCGGTGCGTCACTGCTCCTCGCGCGGGCCCGCACTCGGAGCGACACGAGCTGGGTGCTCGAACAGGCGACGCTCACGTACAGCGTGTCGCATCCGCTGCACCATACGGAGGGGGTCAGTCATTTCGCGCGAGGGAAGGGCGTGTGTCGTGACGGCCAATGCGACTTCCTGATTGCCACATCCGTCAAATCCTTCGACTCAGGCGACAGCAACCGGGACTTGCACATGCTGCAGGTGACGCGAGGCGCGGAATATCCGATTGTCAGCGTGCGAACGCGTCTTCCCGAGACGGCATCGGCGCTCGACACGGTGTACGCCGATCTGGAGGTCGAGTTCGCCGGCCAGAACGTACACTACGCGCACGTGCCGTTTCGCCGGGTGACCCAGGGAGACAAGGCGTATGTGTCGGGGACGATCCCGCTGACGCTGTCGGACTTCAAGATCGACCCGCCGTCGTTGTTCTCGATTCCAGTGAAGAACGACGTGCCGGTGTCGGTGGTGATGCTCTGGCGGCAGGCGCCGTAGCCCGCAGCGAGGCGAGCTGAGAGGGAGTGGTGCAGCAGTCGGGGCGAGTGGATTTGAACCACCGACCTCCTGGTCCCGAACCAGGCGCGCTAACCGGGCTGCGCTACGCCCCGAACGAATCGAGACTAAACGAGGTGCTGATGCGCCCAGAGGGAGTCGAACCCCCAGCCTTTTGGTCCGTAGCCAAACGCTCTATCCAGTTGAGCTATGGGCGCGGCTTCCAGTCGGTTCTCGCTCTCGACGCGGCCGTCGCAGAGTGGGCGGTACTAGATTCGAACTAGTGACCTCTACGATGTCAACGTAGCGCTCTAACCAGCTGAGCTAACCGCCCGGGCCGAAGGCGGAACGTGGAACGCGGAACGGGGAGCAGGCATCGCACCTTCCTCCCGTTCCGCGTTCCCACTTCCACCTTCCGAGTTTCAATAGCGGGGGTGGGATTTGAACCCACGACCTCCGGGTTATGAGCCCGGCGAGCTACCAGACTGCTCCACCCCGCGGCGTTGTCGAACTGCGAACCCGGAAGTCGGAACGCGGAACGGGTGCACTCCATCGCGTCGCATCCTCAGACCGGGAACCCGTTCCCACTTCCGCGTTCCGCGTTCCCCGTTTGTTCAGAGCGGGAAACGGGACTCGAACCCGCGACCCCAACCTTGGCAAGGTTGTGCTCTACCAACTGAGCTATTCCCGCACGCCGCCCAAATGTAACCGCTCAGTGGAGTTGAGACTACCGACCTTCCGCACGAGTGGAGGCGAGGGGGATCGAACCCCTGACCTCGTGAATGCCATTCACGCGCTCTCCCAACTGAGCTACGCCCCCGTTATATTTGCCGCCCCTACGCGCCCCGATTCGGCGGGAACACGGCATCTTATCGGAGCGTTATGGACGTGTCAAGCGATTTTACGCCCAATTGAGAACTTTTCCGGGTGTGAAGCGTATCACACCTGGAAACTACAAACCTCGGATCCACATGCCCAAGCAGACCCGACGCAAGAAGACCGCGCCGACTCCCCGGGAAAAGGCCCGGGCCACCGCGACGGCAAAGCCCGCCGCGGCTCCGGCTGCGCCCGCGGCTAAGCCGAAGGCGACCAAGAAGCGCGGTCGCCGGCGCGGGCTCCTGTCCGGGCTCGGGCATCACGAGCACGAGCGGGACATTCTCGACCAGTACCTGCACGAGGTCTCCAAGACTCCGCTGCTCACGCAGAAGGAGGAGATCGCGCTCGCCCGGAAGGTGCGGGCTGGTGACCAGGAGTCGATGCAGGAGCTGGTCAAGCGGAATCTCCGCTTCGTCATCTCCGTGGCGAAGAAGTATCAGAACCGCGGCCTGCCTCTCACCGATCTCATCGGCGAGGGCAACGTTGGGTTGCTTACCGCGGCCCGGAAGTTCGATCCCGATCAGGGCGTGAAGTTCATCTCCTACGCCGTGTGGTGGATCCGGCAGGCGATTCTCGCGGCGCTGGCGCGGCAGGGCCGCACCGTGCGCGTACCCCTGAACCGGACTGCCGACCTGTCCCGCATCGTACGCACCGCGGAGTACCTGCGGCAGACGATGCGGCGCGAGCCGACGCCCGAAGAGATCGCCGACGCCACAAAGCTGTCGCTCGAGGTGGTGCAATCGCTCGCGGCCCTGAACACGGGCGACGTGCGGCTCGACGCACCGCTCGATCCTGACGGCGACCGTTCGTTGATCGAACGCTTCATCGCCGAGGACCTCCCCGATACCGAGGACCAGGCGATGGACCGGTTCCTCTCGGACGAGGTGGAGTCGGCGCTCAACACGCTGCAGCGTCGGGACGCCAAGGTGCTCCGCCTGTACTTCGGCCTCGACGGCGGTCGCGAGCACACCCTCGAGGAGATCGGCGGCATGCTCGGCGTGACCCGCGAGCGCGTCCGCCAGCTGCGCGATCGCGCGCTCAAGCGGCTGCGTGACGGGCACGTGGGGAAGGCGCTGGCGAGCTTTGCGGCGTAGAGCTCGGCGTAAGTCGTAGGACGCTACGACGCCACGTGGAGTCAACGGAGAGCGGTCGGTGCCATAACCGGCCGCTCTCTTTTTTGTGCAACGTAGCGACCTACGGCGTAGCGTCGTAGCTTACTCTCCGTGATCGAGCGGATCGGCCGCACAACCGTCGGCCTGGTGGAGGCCGTCGGTCGCTGGGCCCACTTCATGGCGGACATGGGGCGCGCCCTGTCGGACGTGGCGACGTGGACATGGCAAACGCTCGTCCAGATGCGCCGCGTGGGCGTGGATTCCCTTCCCGTCGCCCTGTTCATCGCCGCCTTCACCGGCGTGGTGCTCGCCCTGCAGGCCTCCTACACCATCACCGGGACCGTCCCGCTCTACTTCGTCGGCACGCTCGTCGGGAAGTCGATGATGCTCGAGCTCGGCCCCGTGCTCGCCGGGCTCGCCCTCGCGGGTCGCGTGGGCGCGAGCATGGCCGCCGAGCTCGGCACGATGCGCGTGACGGAGCAGGTGGATGCCCTCGAGACGCTCGCGTACGATCCCCAGAGCTTCCTCGTGCTGCCACGCGTGATCGCCGGCACGGCGATGTTCCCGATCGTCGTGGCGCTCGCCGTGCTAGTGGGGATCGTCACCGGGTGGCTCACGAGCCTGTGGCTGCTCAACCTCTCGACGCCCGAGTTCGTCAAGGGGCTGAAGCTCTTTTATCAGGTCAAGGACACCTGGTTCGGCCTCTTCAAGAGTGCGACCTTCGGGTTCACGATCACCACGGTCGGGTGCATGGTCGGCCTCTCGACGCGTGGTGGAGCGGAGGGCGTGGGGCGGAGTACGACCCGCGCCGTCGTGTACTCGGCGGTGTTGATTCTCGTGCTGGACGCGTTCTGGGCGGCCGTGCTGCTGCGGTGATTCAGTTCGACAACCTGTACAAGGCGTTCGGCGACAAGCAGGTGCTCGCCGGGCTCACCCTCGAGGTTCATGATGGGGAGACACTCGTCATCATCGGATACTCGGGGAGCGGCAAGAGCGTGGCTCTCAAGCATATCGTTGGGTTGCTCGTGGCCGACGCCGGAGATGTGCGTGTGGATGGGCGCGCCGTATCGACGCTCGACCGGATCGGGCTCGCCGCCCTGCGCCGCGAAATCGGGTACGTCTTCCAGTTCGCGGCTCTGTTTGATTCGATGACCGTGACCGACAACGTCGCCCTGGGGCTCAGGCGCCGCGGGCTGACCGACGAGGAGCTCGCCGACCGGGTGCAGGAAGCCCTTGCGCTGGTGGATCTTACGGGCAGTGGGGACCGCTACCCTGCGGAGCTCTCCGGCGGTATGCGCAAGCGCGTCGGGATCGCGCGCGCCATCGCCCTGCGGCCGCGCTACATCCTGTACGACGAGCCCACCACGGGACTCGATCCGGTGACGTCCGCGGTGATCGATCAGCTGATGGTGCGCGCCCGGGAGCGGCTGGGGGTCACCGGCATCGTCGTGACGCACGACATGCGGAGCGCCTACACGGTTGGGGACCGCATCGCGATGTTGTACGAGGGTCGCATCCGCCAGGTGGGGAGCGTGGCCGAGATCCGGGAGAGTGACGACCCGGTCGTGCGCCAGTTCGTCGAGGGACGACCGACATGAAGCGCGAAAACGAATTCGCCGTCGGAGTCGTGGTGATCGTCGCCCTGGCCGTCGTCGTGGCGGGCGCGCTATGGCTCTCCGGAGCGCACCTCGGCAAGGCTGAGGCCATCTACACGGCCCGGTTCCGGACCGTGGGCGGCCTCGGCGTCGGGACGCCGGTGGTGCTGCGCGGCGTGCGGGTCGGCCGCGTCGAGGCCATCCGGCTGGCGTCGGGGAATTGGGTGGAGGCGGACCTCAAGATCTATCGTGGGGTGCAGCTCCCCGCGAAGCCCGCGGTCATCGCGGCATCGGCCTCGCTGTTCGGTGAGTGGGCCGCGACGCTCGTCCCCGTGGACCAGCTCCCCGACGACCCCAACGTCCGGCAGGCGATCGTGGAAGCGGCGGCTGGCGCGGGCGCGAAGTGGCCGGGCGCCACGCTCCCGGACATCGGGCAGCTCACGGCGCAGGCGAGCCGTATCGCCACCGACATCGCCACCGTCGCGAACCGCGTGCAGAGCGCGTTCGATTCCGAAGCCGTGGTGGAGCTGCGCAAGTCGATCAAGGACTTCGGGCAGGTGACCGGCCGACTCGTACGGGTGACCAACGAGCAGGCGGAAGTGTTCGGCAAGGTCGGGTCGAACCTGCGTCAGGGATCGGACTTGCTCGCGCACGCGGCGACCGACCTGTCCAACACGCTGGGTCGCGTCGATTCCGCGACCAACAAGGGCCAGCTCGCGACGATTCTGAACAATTCCGCGGCGACGAGTCAGGACCTGCGAACCGCCGGTGAGAACCTCCGGGACTTCATGGACGCCGCGCACAAGAACCAGGAGAGCTTGGTCCGGGTGCTGGTGAACGCCGATACGGTCATGTCGCGCATCGCGAACCGGTCGGGCACGTTGGGATTGCTGGTCTCCGACTCGACATTGTACCGGGAGACGACCCTGACGATGATCCAGTTGCGCCAGCTGCTCTCCGACATTCAGGCGAATCCCCGGAAGTACTTCACCTTCAGCGTGTTCTAGAACGCGGGACGGAGAACGTGGTACGTGAACCGATGACACGCGCTCGATTGGACGGTCGCGCGATCCGTTCCGCTTTCCGCGTTCGCGCTTCCGCGTTTGGGGGGGGGCGGTGAAGGGGCGGGGGCAACGTCGTGCCGAACGCGAGACGAGTGCCGGTGGCGTCGTATTCCGCCGCGGTCCCGATGGCGACGTGCGGTATCTCCTGATCCGCGACTCCTATCGCAACTGGGGCTTTCCCAAGGGACACCTCGAGCTGAAGGAGCCGCCCGCCGACGCCGCGCGGCGCGAGATCGGGGAGGAGACGGGGCTCGATCGCCTGACGCTGCACGGGCCGATTCAGGTGATCGACTGGTATTTCCGGTTTCGCGGCAAGACCATCCACAAGTACTGTCATTTCTTCCTGTTCGAATCGAAGGCGGGCGATCCGGTGCCGCAGGCGGAGGAAGGAATCACCGACTGCACCTGGCGCTCGCTCGATGAGGCTCTGGCTACCATCTCCTACGACAACGCCCGCGGGGTGCTGGAGCGCGGGGCCGAGATGGTGCGGGCGATGGCGCCCGAGGCGGCGGGCTGAGCGCGATCATTCCGGTGTTCCATCCGCGTCGCGAGGCGCGGGTGGCCGTGCAGCGTGGCTACCCGCGGGGCGCCGGTCGGGTACGCCTGTGCCGCGCGGCCACGGAAGTGGAGCGGCTGCTCTCGTCGCGCCTAGTGGACGCGGTGGTGCTCGACGTGAAGGCGGCGCCCGACCTCGGTCTCGCCCTGCCACGGCGTTTCCCGCGGATTCCGATGTACGCGCTCTCGGCCTTTCGGCCGGATGACGGCGGGCTCCTCGCGGCGTGTCATGCCGCGGGATACGCCGGGATCCTGGTGGAAGGAGTGGACAACGCCGTCTCGGGTGAGTGGATCGCGGCGCGGAGCGCCCAGGTCTCGCGCCGGCGGGAGCTGGCCGATGCCCCGCGGCTGCTTCGCCTGACCGATCGACTGCAACGGGCCGCGTGGGACGAAGTGCTGCGGCGCACGGCGGAGCCCCTCAAGACGGGAGACATCGCCCGGGCGTTGCGGGTGACGCGGGAGCATCTGTCCCGCGAGTTCGCGGCGGGCGGGGCGCCGAATTTGAAGCGGGTGATCGATCTGGCCAAGGTTGCCTGCGCGGCCGACCTGCTTGGCAATCCGGGCTATGACGTGCGCGCCATCGTACGGATTCTCGACTACGCGTCTCCCGGGCATTTCGCGGCTGCCGCGCGCCGTGTGGCGGGGGCGACGCCGCGGGAGCTTGGTGCACTCGGGCCGGGGGGTGTACTGGGGCGATTCATGCGTGGGCGGACGCGGTCCCGGGCCTGAGTCCGCTTGTCTTCCGCATTCCCCATTCATGTGATATTTTTCACAAACTCCAACCCGTGACCCTATGGCCACCGATTCCATTCTGAGACCAGGCGAACTCAAGGACATTCTCCTCAAGGAAATCCAGGCGGCGGACCTGGCGGAAATCGACGTCCGCGAGGTCGGCACGGTGCTCGAGGTGAAGGACGGCATCGCGCGCGTGTACGGCCTGACGCAGGCGATGTCGGGGGAGATGCTCGAGTTCCTGTCCTCGGAGACGGGGGCGAAGATCACGGGCCTCGCCCTCAATCTCGAAGAAGACAACATCGGCGCCGTCATCTTCGGCGACTACCTGCAGCTGCGCGAGGGCGATGAAGTCCGGCGCACCGGCCGGGTGCTCGAAGTGCCGGTCGGTCCGGCCCTCGTGGGCCGGGTGGTGGACGCGCTGGGCCGTCCGGTGGACGGGCTGGGCCCGATCAAGACCAATCAGACGCGAAAGGTCGACGTCGTCGCGCCCGGCATCATCAAGCGGCAGCCGGTGAAGGAGCCGCTCCAGACGGGCGTGAAGGCGATCGACTCGATGATTCCGATCGGTCGCGGCCAGCGCGAGCTGATCATCGGCGACCGCGGCACCGGCAAGACGGCGATCGCGATCGACACGATCATCAACCAGCGCGGCACGGGGGTGATCTGCGTCTACGTGGCGATCGGGCAGAAGAACTCCACGGTGGCGGCCGTGGTGGAGCGCCTGAAGGAGCACGGCGCGATGGAGTACACGATCGTCGTCGTGGCGTCCGCGTCCGAGCCCGCGCCGATGCAGTACATCGCGCCGTACTCGGGCTGTTCGATGGCCGAGTACTTCATGTTCGACGAGAAGAAGGCGACGCTGTGCGTGTACGACGACCTGTCGAAGCAGGCCGCCGCGTACCGGCAGCTGTCGCTGGTGCTGCGCCGGCCGCCCGGCCGCGAGGCGTATCCCGGGGACGTGTTCTACCTCCACAGCCGGTTGCTCGAGCGGGCGGCGAAGCTGTCCGACGAGCTGGGGGGCGGGTCGCTCACGGCGCTCCCGATCATCGAGACGCAGGCGGGCGACGTGTCGGCCTACATCCCGACAAACGTCATCTCGATCACCGACGGCCAGATCTTCCTCGAGACCGACCTCTTCTACTCGAACGTCCGGCCCGCGGTGAACGTGGGCATTTCGGTCTCGCGCGTGGGCGGCAATGCGCAGATCAAGGCGATGAAGCAGGTGGCGGGGCGACTGCGCCTCGACCTGGCGCAGTTCCGCGAGCTCGAAGCCTTCACCCAATTCGCGACCGAGCTCGACCCGGCGACGCAGCGGCAGCTCGACCGCGGCGTTCGCACCGTGGAAGTATTGAAGCAGCCGCAGTATGAGCCGATGCCGGTCGAGCAGCAGGTCATGATCATCTTCGCGGTGACGAACGGCTTCCTCGACGACGTCCCCGTCGAGAAGATCAAGGACTGGGAGCGCGGTTTTCACGAATTCATGGCGGCCCAGCACAAGGAGATCGGGGAGGAGATCCGCACGCGCAAGGCACTGAACGACGATCTCACCGCCCGGCTGCGCAAGTCGATCGAGGAGTACAAGGCGCTCGGGGGCGCCGGCCACTAAGTGGCGAAACCTCGCGAGCTCCGCCGGCGGATTCGCTCGGTCAACAACACACGCAAGATCACGAAGACGATGGAGCTGGTGGCCACGTCGAAGTTGAAGCGTGCCCAGGATCGCGTCGTGGCGGCGCGTCCATACGCGGCGGCGCTCGCGGAGGTGATCGGCGACCTGTATTCGCCCGAGCTGGCCGAGCGGTTCACGCTGTTGCGGCAGCCGGGGCTGGGCGGGGTGAAGAAGGTCGCCCTCGTCCTCGTCACGGCGAATCGCGGGTTGTGCGGCGCGTTCAACGCCAACCTCATTCGTGAGGCGCGACGCCGCATGGAGGATCTGGCGAAGGAGGGAGCGACGGTCGACCTCCACCTCGTGGGAAAGAAGGGGATCGGGTTCTTCCGGTTCGCCAAGCGGGCGATCGCCTCACAGCGCGCCGACATCGGTGACCGGCCGACGGCCGCGCACGCGGCGGAGATCATGGGTCCCCTGATGAAGGCCTTCGAGGCCGGCGCGCTCGACGCGGTGGAGGTAGTGTTCGCGAAGTTCAACAGCGCCGTCTCCGCGCCGCCGACACTCCAGCGTGTGCTTCCGGTCACCCCTCCCAAGACGGGAAAGGGAGGAGCGGGGACGTCCGCGAACTACATCCTCAAGCCGTCCGCCGAAGCAATTCTCGAGCGCCTGCTGCCGCTGTACGTAGAGAATCAGATGTTTCGCGCGCTGGTCGAGACGGCCGCCGGGTTCCAGGGCGCGCAGCGCACGGCGATGAAGAACGCGACGGACAACGCGGGCGAAATTCTCGGCGTGCTGACGCGTACGTACAACCGGGCGCGGCAGGCGCAGATCACGCAGGAGATCGCGGAGATCGTGGGCGGAGCGGAGGCGCTGCAAGGCTAGAAAAGGCAGGGATCAGGGAGCGGGGAGCAGGTCCCCGCCCAGAACGCCTGATCCCTGTTCCCTGAAACCTGATACCTGAGGTTGTCATGCCGACGAAGTCAAAGGAAACGAAGAAGGCCCCGGAGACGAAGGGGCAGAACATCGGGCGCGTGGTGCAGGTGATCGGGCCCGTGCTCGACGTGGAGTTCGAACCCGAGAACCTCCCGGAGATCTACAACGCGCTCCGGATCGATCACTCGGGGAACGGATCCCCGCCGATCCATCTGACGGCGGAGGTCGAGCAGCACATCGGGCGGAATCAGGTGCGCGCGGTGGCCATGAGCTCGACCGACGGCGTGGTGCGGGGCATGGAGGTCGTCGATCAGGGCCAGCCGATCACCGTGCCCGTCGGGGAAGCGGCGCTCGGCCGGATTCTGAACGTGCTGGGGGAGCCGGTGGACGAGGGGGCCGTGATTCCATCCGGCGCGGAGCGGTGGCCGATCCATCGAGAGCGCCCGAAGTTCGTCGATCTCGAGCCGAAGACCGAGGTGTTCGAAACGGGGATCAAGGTCATCGACCTCATCGCCCCGTTCGTGAAGGGCGGCAAGATCGGGCTGTTCGGCGGCGCCGGCGTCGGCAAGACGGTCGTGATCATGGAGCTGATTCACAACGTGGCCATGGGACACGGCGGCCGCTCCGTGTTCTGCGGCGTGGGCGAGCGCACGCGCGAGGGCAACGACCTGTACCTCGAGATGAAAGAGGGCGGCGTGCTCGGCTCGTGCTCGCTGATCTACGGGCAGATGAACGAGCCGCCCGGCGCGCGGCTGCGCGTCGGCCTGTCGGGGCTGACGGTGGCCGAGTACTTCCGCGACACCGAAGGGCAGGACGTGCTCGTCTTCATCGACAACATCTTCCGGTTCACCCAGGCGGGGTCGGAGGTGTCGGCGCTGCTCGGGCGCATGCCGTCGGCCGTGGGCTACCAGCCGACGCTCGCGACCGAAATGGGCGAGCTGCAGGAGCGGATCACGTCGACGAAAAAGGGGTCGATCACCTCGGTGCAGGCCATCTACGTGCCCGCGGACGACCTCACCGATCCGGCGCCCGCGACGGCGTTTTCGCACCTCGACGCGACGGTCGTGTTGTCGCGACAGATCGTGGAGCTCGGCATCTATCCGGCGGTCGACCCGCTCGGGTCGTCGAGCCGCATTCTTGATCCGCAGTACCTGGGCGAACGGCACTACCGCGTGGCGGTCGAGGTGCAGCGGATTCTGCAGCGCTACAAGGAGCTGCAGGACATCATCGCGATTCTCGGCATGGACGAGCTGTCGGAGGAAGACAAGCTCGTCGTCGCGCGCGCGCGGCGCGTGCAGCGGTTCCTGTCGCAGCCGTTCTTCGTCGCGGCACAGTTTACCGGGCTGGAAGGGAAGTACGTCAAGCTCGAGGACACGATCGCCTCGTTCGAGCGCGTGGTCGCGGGCGAATTCGACAACCTGCCCGAGCAGGCGTTCTACATGGTCGGCGGGATCGACGAAGTGGTCGCGCAGGCCAAGAAGCTGGCGACGACCTGACCGTGCACGTCACCGTCATCTCCGCAGATCGCTCGCTGTTCAACGGCGAGGCCGACGCCGTGCTTGCGCCGGCGTTCGACGGTCTCGTCGGGATTCTGCCGCACCACGCCCCGCTGCTCACGCTGCTCGGCGCGGGGACGCTCAGCGTGCGGCATGCCGCGCAGACGAGCACGTTCCGCGTCACCGGGGGATTCCTGCAGGTCGTGGGCGACCGCGTGCGCGCGGTGGCCGATCGCGCGGAACCGACCTGACGTCTCGTTCTGACCGCTGAGGGAACGCCCGGGGCCAGCGCGGGTACTGTCCGTCGCTGTCTTCACGGGAGGGACCTATGCGACGGCACGTGATGTGGCTCACGTCGGTAGCATTGCTGTGCGGCGCTGGCGCCGGCGCGGCCGCGGCGCAGGCGACGGGGATGCCATCGTTCAACGCACCGTACCGCGCGTTCGACCGCTCCGAATTCGGCGTCGACGTGAGTTTCCCCAATGGCGCCGGGACCGCGATCGAGGCGGTGTACCGCTATGCGGCTGGGCGCTTCGACATCGGATTCCGCGGCGGCATGTGGGACCCCGGTGCCTGCTGCAAGACCGAGCTGCTGCTTGGTGCCGAGGCGCGTGAGCGGGTCGTGACCCACACGGAGAACTTCCCGCTGGACGGGGCGATCGTCGTAGGGGCCGGCACGGCGCTCGTCAGCGGCGGGTCGACCGTGTTCATCCCGGTCGGGCTGTCCCTCGGGCGCCGCGTCGCTCCGAAAGGCTCGACGCTCACGATCGTCCCGTTCGTCGAGCCGACCGCCACACTCGTCGGCAACAATGGCACCACGGTCGATTTCACCCTCGGGTTCGGCGCGGACGTCCGGGTGAGCCGGGCGTTCGACGCCCGGATGAGCTTCGGGATCGGCGATCTCGACGGCGTTTCGATCGGAGCCCGGTGGGTGCACTAGCGCGACAGTTGACTCGGCCTGCGCTGCTTCCTAGCGTTGGCCGGTCCCCGTCTTCCGGCGGAGGTAAGCGATGAAGCGCGTAGTTCTGCCTCTGGCACTGGCGGCCGTCGCCATGGCCATGGCTCCTAGGGTAGGGACGGCCCAGCTGGCCGGGATGCCGGTGTGGAACTCACCGCGCGGCGGGACCGGTGTTCTGGTCGCGGGCGACGTCGGGCTTCCTGACTCGCTCTCCGGGAAAGGCTCGACGATCGCCGCGCGCGTGGCGCTGGGGCTGCGCGCGGTGACGCTGAGCGCGACCGCGGGAATCCGCAACCCGAGCGGCCCGGGCTCGAACATCACGGAGTACGGTGGCACGGCCGCGTACCGGCTCGTCGGCGGCTCCCTGATCCCGATCTCGATCAACCTCCAGGGGGGCGCGTCGAGCTTCAAGGACTCGCTGTCGTCCAACACGCGCGTGACCGCGGCGCTCGGATTCGCTCTCGACCTCCCGGTGCCGGGGATCACCCTCGAGCCCTGGGTCGCCCCGGGTGTCCGGATGAATCACCGGGGGGCGGGCGGGACGCTCGCGTCGCAGACGAACACGGAGTTCGGTGTTGCGGGCGGCGTCACCCTGGGGTTCGGGATGTTCGGACTGCATGCCGGCGTCGACTACGAGAACCGGCCGGGCGGCGGACACACGACGACCCTCGGCATCGGCGCTCACGTGGACATCCGCCCGAGCCTCGGACTGTGAAACGAGGCGGGTTCACAACCGTACGCGAAGCCACTACTTTTGGGGCGCGTCGCGTCCGGCGCATCTCCGGTACTCTCTCGGGAGTCGTGTGAAGCGTCCATTGATTGCGGTGATCGTGACGGCGCTCGTGCTGTCGGCCGGGGCCTGCTCGCTGACGTTCGATACCGCGCACCTCGGGGTGGCGGTGACGATGGCCGAGCCGGCGCAGGCTCAGCCGGCGGGGAACGCGTTTCACGTCACGAAGCATCCCGTCTATCTGCTGATGGGGCTCGTGCCGGTGTCGCAGCCCAACCTCGAAGACATCCTCTCGTCACAGCTCGGTAACGGCTCGGGTATCGCGAGCCTCAAGATCAGCGTGCGGAGTCGTTGGAGCGACCTGCTGGTCACGGCGCTCACGTTGGGGCTCATCACGCCGCGGTCGGTGACCTACGAGGGAGTGATCGTCGGCCACTAGGCCGCGCCGCGCACCAGCTCGAACACGAGTGCGGTCGTACGATCCGCCGCACCGCGCCCCGCCTGTACGACCGCCTTGCCGCTCTTGCCGGCCTTCTGCCGCGCCGCGGGATCGTGATACCAGACAAGCCATTGGGAGTGCAACGGGTGACGGCCGTCCGCGGGCATCGAGACCACGGCGCCCTTGTCGATGAGCAGCTGGGCGTCGCGGCTCATCTGCCAGTAGGGCCCGACGGTGATGGGGATGCCGAAGACCGCGGGCTCGAGCACGGAGTGCAGGCCGGCGCGGTGATATCCGCCGCCCACGAACGACACGTCGGCCAGGGCGTACAGGTCCGCCAGGATGCCGACACGGTCCACGACGATGACGGGCGCCGGAGCCGCGTGCTCGAGCTGCGACAGCCGCACGGGTCTCGGGAGGCCGAGGGCCTGGCTGCGCTGCGCGATGCCCGCGAGGTGGTCCGGGTTCGGCTCGTGCGGGGCGAGGAGCAGGCGCGCGTCGGGCACCTGGGCCCGCAGGTCGGCGAACGCGGGCAGGACGACCGCTTCGTCGGCGGGCCAAGTGGATCCCGCGACGATCGTGAACGGCGTGGGCGGCTGCAGGAGCCGCGCGAACGGCTCCCGCGTGCGATCGAAGCGCTCGGCGCGCTCGGCGACGCTGTCGTAGCGCGTGTCGCCCGTGACGCGCGTGGCCTCGGGCCGCGCGCCCAATTGCTCGAGCCGCTGCGCGTCGTCTTCACTGACCGCCCCGACCAGGTCGAGGGCACGAAACGCTGCGTACCCCCACTGTCGCGTCGGCCAGCGGAGCCGTGAGCTGGTGGGCGCGACGGTGGCCGAGATGAGCCCGAGTTTCACGCCCCGCCGGGCCGCGGCGAGCGTGAGCTCCGGCCAGACGTCGAGCTTCGAGAAGACGAGGGCGGCGGGTCGCAACGCTTCGAGGGCGGTGCCCACGTCCGCCGGACGGTCGAGGGGCAGGTAGTCGGTGATGTCGACAGGCAGGGTCCGCGCGAGCCGCTCGGCCGACGGAGAGAAGAAGGTATACGCCAGCTGCCATTGCGGCGCCGCCGCCCGCAGTGCCTCGAGCACCGGCTTCGCCTGCAGTCCCTCGCCCACCGACGGGGCGTGCACCCACACGAGCGGACGATTCGGGTCGCGGTGCTCGCCGACCCACCGTTGCAGGCGCTCTGCCACTCCGCGACGGGCGTCGAGGCCGCGGGCGAGCTTCTTGTCGAAACGAGCGGCCAGGGGCGCCGCCTGCCCCGCCAGGCGAATGGCGAGGCGGTACATAAGGGAAGGCCGAGCCATCAGTGGGAGGGGGTCGTCTTGGTCCGGTAGATCGAGTCCAGCACCTGCCGGAAGACTTCCACCGGGGCGACACCCTCGATGAGGCCACCCTCGACGTAGAACGACGGCGTGCTGTGCGCGCCCGTGCGCACGGCGGCTTCGGAGTCGGCGGCGACGGCCGCCGTGGTGGCGCCGGTGCTCATGCAGTGCGCCAACTTCGCGGGATCGGCGCCGGCCGAGTCGGCGAGCGCCTCCAAATAAAGAACGGGATCGTCCTTGCGCGACGCCCAGTCGTCCTGACGCTCGAAGAGCTTGTCGTGAACGGGCCAGAAGTGCCCCTGCACGGCCGCGCACAGGGCAACTTCGGCGGCCACCTTGGCGTGCGCGTGAATGCGGCTGAGCGGGAAGGTGATATAGATGAAACGGATCTTGCCGGTCGCGACGTACTCACGCTCGAGCACGGGCATGGTCTTCAGGGCAAAATCCCGGCAGTACGGGCACTGGAAATCGGACATCTCGTACATGGTCACCGGCGCCGTCGCGGTCCCCATCGTGCGAGCGGACAGACTCACCGTTTGAGCCGATCCCGCCCAGGGGAGCAACACGAGCCCGATGAGCAGGCAACAGCTTCGGCGGGCGGTTGCGAGGAGGAACGGAACGGAGCGGGAGATGAGCGCGAGCGGTGGTGACGACGGGGATCCGAAGGTGCTGCGCACTCGATCTCCTTGCCAGTCCGAGGGGAGGCCAGGGCCGCGGCTCGCAATACCATAGCGGGTGCTCGCGGCTGGCGCCACTGGCGGGGCTCGCGGGAGCGTTGAAGCACGCCGCCGGCGATTGACGTAAGATTCACGCGCCCTATGGCTTCCCTTCTGCTGCGCATTCTCCTCGGCTTGCAGCAAGTCGCCGTGCCTCAGCCCACCGGCTACGTCAACGACTTCGCCCATGTGCTCGACCCGGCGTCGGTATCCCACATGGAGGCGGTGATCGCCGACGTCCGCGAGAAGACCGGGGGCGAGATCGCCGTGGTGACCCTGTCAGACCTCCAGGGGCGGGAGGCGAGCGACGTGGCGGTGGAGATCGGACGCCAGTGGGGTGTCGGTCGCAAGGGAGAGGCCGGGGACCCGACGAAGAATCTCGGTGTGGTGGTGCTGCTCGTCCCCCGGCGGGAGCACAAGCCTGGGAGCGGGGCGATTTTCATCGCCACGGGACGGGGCGCGGAAGGGTTCCTGCCCGACGCGCGGGTCGGGCGGATCAGAGACGCGATGGGGCCTGCCCTGGCCGGCGAGGAGTACGGCGCCGGTCTCGCGACCGGGGTCGACCTGATCGCGCAGGCGTTCGCCCAGGAGTTCGGGGTGACGATCAGCGGGGCGCCGGCAGAACCGGCGGAGGATCAGGGCGGCAAGGCCTTCGGGATTCCCATTCCGCTCATCGTCGTGCTGGTGCTGTTGCTTCTTTTCACTCGCGGACGCCTCTTATGGCTGCCGTTCTGGTTCGGTGGATTCGGCGGCGGGTCGCGAGGTGGGTGGAGTAGTGGTGGAG
>Ga0187780_10001127_pt1 | contig 20086 bp, 16 predicted proteins | sample 1015_Q2_SP10_20__FD_132429 | JGI IMG/M metagenome (GOLD analysis project Ga0187780, IMG submission 132429) | Tropical peat soil microbial communities from peatlands in Department of Meta, Colombia - 1015_Q2_SP10_20_MG | ecosystem: Environmental > Terrestrial > Soil > Wetlands > Peat | place...
GGAACATTGGTGGCTGTTTGCCGGAGTGCCTGCCGGAGAAGATGATGCGTGGATCGAGTCAGCCATAATTCCCCTGGTGAATCAGACGGGCTTGACACTAACCGGTCTGCGCTGAGTTGAAAAAGTCGACGCGCTTAGTTTCTACGATCGCGCAGACCACCTCTCTAGTTTCAGATTTTCTCAAACGTCCCTCTAACCAGACAATGAGCGGTGGTTTGAAATCCTGCTCCCCTTGCGCTCTGTTCAGATGCACTACTGGAATGTCAGAAATGTACTTTCGATTTTGACCCCACAAGCGAAGCACGTGCAATATCAGCCCACGCCACTCGAAAAGACCTCACTCAGCTTTGAAGTGTTCATTGTGTAGCCAAGCGCAATGGTTTGGCTCCGATTAGCTGGGCGGTTATCACACGCCGTTCACAAATAAAAAGAGGGGACCCTATACATGACTTTGAGGAAGAGTCACGCGCTAATAGTCGCCATATTTTGGCTTATGTCTGCGTCAGGCTTCGCTCAGAACTACAGCCTCACGAATCAACAGCCCGTCGGCCGCGTACCTTACGCGCAAAATCTGAATTCGGTTAGCACCAAGCAGCTTCCGTTAGACGTGATGAGTCACCTGGCGCCAAGCTCTGATGCGATCGCGGTCAACGTGCTGCAGGACAACGGCGGTTGGGGACCACTCAGTTGGAACAGTGGGTTTTGGGGCTCTGCCACTTTTTCTACACCCGGTCCTGACAATTGCTGCTCGATGCCGCTGTACTACGCTACAGCATCCGACCCCTGGTACGTGATCACAAGTTGCGTCGATGGCGGCCCTTTGGGAATACCGTTCCACGCGCCCAGCGGAGCAAAGTTTACACTGAGCAATAGCGACAATTTTCTGGACATCTGGGACCAGTCCCAAGGATATCTGCTCGAGTTCTACCAATATAAAAAGCCCGGCCTGAGTCTGCCCGCCTGCACAGCAACCTCTGCCTCTCAAGCCTGCGCCCTTTCCATGTATACCTGCTCGATGAGCAGCTTTGATACGAGCAAGGATTGGGGCAGCCACAGCGCTTCTCGTTCGGGTGGATTTAAGCCCTTCATGGGAGTGATCCGAATGCAGGAATTGATGCAAGGTCAGATCAATCACGCTTTGTATCTGAGCACGGATTGCGTGGTTGGGCCTGCGGTGTTCCCGGACGTTCCCAATCAGATGGCTTATCCATGCGGTAAGGGTTCGACACCAGGACCCGCTAACCGTCCGCGGCAGGCTTCGTTGTTTTTTCTCGATTACACCGATCAGCAGATTGCCGCCATGAATGTGCCGCAGTGGCAGAAAACCGTGCTGACAGCATTCGCTCACTACGGCGGTTACATCGGCGAGGCGGGCGGAGGAGGCTCAACACTCAACCCGTACATGGAATCGGGTGAAGCTTTTGCCTTCGCGGGCAAAACCAACCCTTTTGTACAATGGGCATCCTCGCAACCCGGGCTCTCTCATAGTTGCAACTCCAACGATTGCCGCTACTACTTCAAATTCCTTGACTCGGTTCCATGGGTGAGCGGACCTGGGTGTCCGTCGAGTACTTGCAATCTCAGCCATCACCTTCATGTCGCAGATCCTTGCGTAGTCGCTGGCCTGGCCAACCAGCCCTCGAACGCCGCGACTCCACCATGTGTCTGGCCGGTGACGGTCGCATTGGCTGGTAGCGGTGCTGGCAGCGTGAGCACCAATCTGAAGGGAGGTAATGGCAGTTCCGGCGGTACGCTGTATGTGGGTAGTGGAATCACGGTGACGCTTACTGCGCGTCCTAACTCCGGCTCGAGCTTTTCGGGTTGGACTGGTGCATGTGCGGGCGCAGGCACAACCTGTGCAGTGCGGGTTAGCCAAGCAACCACAGCCACCGCTGTGTTCCACTGACAGCACTCGAGCGATTAGCTGCCTCCACGCGCGGTATTGAGAGAGGTTCCAACTAGACGAACCCAGCGCTTGGGTCATAAGAATCTGATGGTAGACAAGCGCCAGGTGCTCGCACAGTGGGCCCACCTGGCGCTTTTTTCCCTCCTTCACTGGAGCCGATTGATTGGGGAGAAACCGCTTGATCGTCCTTGACTTCGACCGGGCTCGCAGATTCGGCACGGGCCAACCACATTCCAAACCTGCACCGTGTTCGATCAGCCGTTCCTTGCGAACACCTGGATTCAGACGCAACTTGGCACGCTCGAATGCGACTTATTAACTAAGCAATTCTCGACTTCGGCGAGTGTGAGAAGGTGAACAATCCTTACGGCAGCGAGCGTCGAGTTTGACGCTGTTACCGGCATTTGTTGTAAACTTTTATTTCCAATACACTCATAGCCGGATGTTTGTGGGGACTCCGGTAATCCTAATCCGAAGACGCACTCCTGAATCGCGTCGCACGTTTCAACGGAAGGAGAAGCCCTATGAATGGCAGCCGCAGAGACTTCTTGAAGATGTCTACCCTCGGTGGCGTCGGCTTAACTTTGCTTGGCTTCGACCTCACCCCTGCTTATGCACAGCTTCGTGAACTCAAAATAGCCCGCGCATCGGAGACGCGCTCAACGTGCCCCTATTGCTCGGTCAGTTGTGGCGTCATCATTTACACGATTGGCGACAAAGCCAAAAATGTTACGCCTCAGGTTGTCCACGTTGAGGGCGATCCCGACCACCCCATCAACCGCGGAACGCTCTGCCCGAAGGGAGCGTCACTTGAGCAAGACATCCTCAATCCCCGCCGCCTCTTGAAGCCACAGGTTCGGCGGCCGGGATCGGATCACTGGGAGGACATCGCCTGGGACCAAGCCATCAACGAGATTGCTCATTGGGTGAAGAAGACTCGTGACGATACTTTTGTTGACAAGGATTCGCAAGGGCGAACCGTCAACCACTGCGAAAGCATCGGCTGGATCGGCGGCTGCACCGACACCAATGAATTCAACTATCTCGTCGGCAAAGCCATGCGCAGCCTGGGGATCTGCTATTACGAAACCCAGGCCCGTGTTTGACACGGCCCCACGGTCTCAAGTTTGGGACCAACGTTCGGACGCGGGGCCATGACCAATGGCTACACCGACATCAAGAACACCGACATGATGCTGATCATGGGTGGCAACCCTGCCGAAAACCACCCATGCGGATTCAAATGGGCCATTGAAGCCAAGCGCAACCGAAACGCGAAAATGATCGTAGTGGATCCACGTTTCACTCGTACCGCTGCCACCGCTGATCTATTTCTTCAGATTCGTGCCGGGAGCGACATTGCATTTCTGGGCGGCATAATCCGCTACGCCATCGAAAACAATCGCATCGCGCACGAATATCTGACCAACTTCACGAATGCCGCTTTCATTGTGAAGGAAGGTTTCAAGCTTCCCGAAGACGGCCTGTATTCAGGGTTCGATCCGGCGGCTCGGATTTACGACAGGTCCACATGGAATTATCAGGAAGGCGGCGATGTGAGTGGCACGGCTGCGGCCGCTGTCGCAATGGCGTCTCATGAACCGCCGAGCGCAAATGCACCGACACAGCCGAATGACACCCACGGCGGAACTGGAGGCCCGGCAGGCGCTAACGCGACCCAATCGCCGAAGCCGACGCCAATGCTTCCTCCTAACACAGCCTATGATCTGACACTCCGCCATCCACGCTGCGTCTATCAACTGTTGAGAGAGCAGTATTCGCGGTATACGCCGGAGATGGTCGAGCGGATCACGGGCATTCCGAAGGATCAGTTTCTGAAGGCCGCCGATCTGTTCACTTCGATCCGCAAAGACGCCGACATGCAGAAAGCCGCGACCATTATTTATGCGGTTGGGTGGACACAACATACGTACGGCACGCAGATTATCCGAACCGCAGCAATGCTGCAATTAGTGCTAGGCAATGTAGGCCGTGCAGGAGGCGGGGTAAACGCGCTTCGTGGCCACTCCAACATTCAAGGCGCGACGGATATGGGCGGTGTTTTCGACATCTGGCCGGGGTATCTGAAGGTGCCAAATCCGACCGATGTCGATCTGAATAGTTACCTGAAGCGAACCACTCCGACGCCCTCTAAGCCGGGCATTTGGGATTCGTATAACTACTGGTCGAACACACCGAAATTTGCGGTCTCCTTCCTCAAAGCTCTTTACGGAGATGCCGCCACCAAGGACAACGACTGGGCGTTTCACTACATGCCAAAGGTAGATCGCAACTACTCCTGGACGGAATTGTGGGACCGGATGTACAGCGGCTCGGTCAAAGGGCTGTTCGCCTTCGGCATGAACGGCGTGGCCATTGGTCCAGATTCGCAGAAGAACATCGATGCGCTTAAGCGAGCCGACTGGCTCGTGGTGGGCGAGATCTATCCTGACGAGACGAGTGAGTTCTGGAAATCTCCGGGAATTACGCCCGATGAGATGAAAAACATCAAAACGACGGTCTATCGCTTGGCGTGCGCAGGGTTTGCTGAAAAAGACGGTTCGATGACCAACTCGTCTCGCTGGCTGCAGTGGAAGAATGTTGCTCTTCCGACGCCTGCCCAGGCCCGCCTCGATCAAGACATCGTGGCCCAAATCTTTTTGCGTGTGAGAGCTCTTTACAAAGCAGAACCGGGTAAGTTTCCTGATCCGATCCTGAATCTCACGTGGGGATACACAGATCCTCAGCATCCGTCATTGGCTGAGCTCGCAAAAGAGATTAACGGGAAAGCCCTCGCCGATCTCACCGATCCGAAAACGCAGCAAACCCTCAAGAAAGGTCAGCAGCTACCGGGCTTTGCATGGCTTAAGGATGACGGGACGACTAGTTGCGGAAACTGGATCTACTCCGGCAGCTGGACAGAAGCCGGGCCGCAACTTGCGAGGCGCGGCACCGACGATCCTTCCGGCCTGGGCATTTACCAGAACTGGGCCTGGTCGTGGCCGGCGAATCGCCGAGTCCTTTATAACCGGGCGTCTTGCGATGTGAACGGCAAACCCTGGGATGTGCAGCGCCGGCAGATCTGGTGGAACGAGGACGCGCAGCTCTGGGTGGGCAACGACGTTCCCGATTTTAAAGCAGATTCCCATCCCAAGGAGCACATGGGGCCATTCATCATGATTCCGGAGGGCGTCGGACGGATTTTCGGTCCGCTCGCCGCATTCGCGGATGGGCCGTTCCCCGAGCACTACGAGCCGATTGAGAGCCCCATTCAAAATCCTCTTCACCCCAACCAGTCGAACAGTCCTGTCATTAAGAAGTTCAAAACACCCCAAGACAAATTTGGCACGCCGAACGACGGCTACAACATCGTCTGCACGACGTATCGGTTGACCGAGCACTATCACTATTGGACGAAGAACAACCCCATGAACGTGCAACTCATTCCTGAGCAATTCGTCGAAATCCCGGTCGAACTGGCGCAGGAGTTAGGGATTAAGGGAGCCGATAACGTCAAGGTCACTAGCGCTCGTGGGCATTACATCGCAAAAGCGTTTGTCACGAAACGTATCAAACCGATGACTATTGATGGCAAGAAGGTTTACCAGATCGGCTTGCCCATTCACCAAGGATATCGTGGCATCCAGGAAGATGCTGGGAAAGAGTCGAAAACCATTGCAAATCGGCTCACGCCGACCGTAACAGACCCCAACGCTTATACCCCTGAGTTCAAGGGTTTTCTCGTAAAGCTTGAGAAAGTGTAGGGACGAGTATGAGTCAGGCAATACTGCAAATCCGCAGAATTTCAGGACATCCCGGGCCGGTACCGGGCGCCGACGTTGAACGCGCCGAGCAGGTTTGCAAGCTGATCGACACCACTACCTGCATCGGTTGCAAGGCATGCGAGGTCGCGTGCCTGGAGTGGAACGGCTATCCCTTCACTGACACAACTTTCAATAACACCTATCAGACCATGCCGGACACGACATGGAAGTACTGGAACTTGATCCGGTTCAACGAGTACGAGCGCGAAGACGGTACGCTCATGCTGCTGATGCGCAAAGATCAGTGCATGCACTGTGCGGACCCCGGCTGTCTGGCCGCATGTCCTGCAGACGGCGCCATCGTCCAGTACCACAACGGAATTGTCGATTTTCAGCAGGAACACTGTATCGGTTGCCAGTATTGCGTCACAGGCTGCCCTTTCAATATTCCGAAGTTCAATTCCGATACGAAAAAAGTTTTCAAATGCACGCTATGTGCAGACCGGGTTGCGGTTGGCTTGGAACCGGCGTGCATCAAGTCGTGTCCGACGGGTTGTTTGCACTTCGGTACGAAAGACGACATGACCATCCTGGCCGAAACTCGCGCCAAGCAGCTGCGCGAGCATTACGGCTTCGAAAAAGCTGGCGTCTATGATCCCCCGGGCGTGGGTGGCACGGGAGTCATTTATGTTCTCCACGACACAACAAATCCGGAAGCGTACGGTGGCCTGCCCAGGGACCCACGTATCCCATGGGTGGTTCGGCTTTGGAAGGGTCCAGCGAAATGGATTGGCAACCTTGCCATGTTCTTCGGTGTCGTGGGAGTTACGCTGCATTATCTCCGCTACGGTCCCAAAACTGTGCGCGACCGTAATGGCAGAGGAGATCAGCCATGAGCGTGTCTCAGACCATCTCGCATGCCGTTGGCATCCTGAAAGACGGCAGAATTCTTCGCTACACGCTTTCCGAACGAGTGAACCACTGGACTGCCGCGCTGACCTACATCTATTGCCTGGTTACCGGATTGGCTTTCTGGTCGCCCTATATGTTCTGGTTGGCTGATCTGTTCGGAGGTGGCCCGACTGCGCGATTCTGGCACCCCTGGCTGGGGGTGGTGTTCGTCGTGTCAGTGTTATGGATGTTCAGAGTCTGGCGCGATGACATGCGTATCACCGATGTCGACCTGGCATGGAAGAAAGCCATCGGGCACTACATCCGCAACGAAGACGAAGACCTTCCCCCGATTTGGCGCTTCAACTACGGGCAGAAACTATTCTTCTGGGTGATGCTCTACGGAGCAATTCTCCTTCTGCTTTCCGGTCTGATTCTGTGGTTTCCGGAATCAATTCCCTGGAACCTGCGCTGGTTGCGCTATCTGGGAGTTGCGGCCCACGTTACTGCGGCGTTGGTGACGATTGGCGCTTTCATCATCCATGTCTATATGGGAACGGCCATGGTACGCGGTGGTTTCACTTCGATCATCCGGGGCGAAGTCTCGACTGGCTGGGCCAGAATGCATCACCGCCTTTGGTACGAACAAGTCATGCGCGGAAAACGCGGCTAGAGATGAAGCGTTCCAAATGGGACCAACGAATTGAGCGGACCGAGGAATTGGCCCGGACTTATTCGTTTGCGGCCCAGATACTGCGTTTTTATAAGCATGTCGTGATCTTGCAGCAGGAATTCTACGCTTGCCTGGGAGGAGCCAACGGAAGTAGAGCTTCGAAACGTCGCTCACATCTGTTTGACGAAGAGCTCGACTTCGAATTCCTGATTCCAAAGTTTCCAGAATTTCTTTCCCGGATCGAAACAGTTTCACCTGAACCAATCATGCAAGCGGCGCGAAGCCTGAAGGCACAAGGGTCGAGTACACGCGCAGAAATTCTGTCCTCACACTGGAGGCACGATCACCACATTGACCCCAGACCGGAATCAACGCTGGTCCGAACTTTTCTGCAGCCCTACGCCGAGTTTATTGCAGATCACTCAGATTGCGCGGACCACAGCGAGGCAGTCGGCGTTTGTCCGTTTTGTAATGGCAAACCGGCGGTAGGCGTATTGCGCCCGGAAGGCGATGGTGGAAAACGATCGTTGATTTGCTCTCTGTGTTTCACCGAATGGAAATACGGACGCATTCGCTGTGTGGCCTGTGGCGAAGAAGCGGTAGATAAGCTTGCAGTTTACACAGCGGAGCAGTTTCCGCAAGTCCGGGTGGAGGCATGCGATACCTGCCACCGCTACATTAAAACCATGGATCTCACCAAGAATGGCCTGGCTGTACCGATCGTCGATGAGCTTGCAAGCCTGCCTTTAAACTTGTGGGCGCAAGAGCATCAGTATGTCAAGCTGCAGCCAAACATTCTTGGCATCTAGGACGTTTAGGTTTCTATAGCTGTACTTCGTCAGTGTTCAGATCGAAATCCCTTGCGACAGGTTCCAGTCTCGGACCGAAAGTATTAGAATCCGATGATCATTACGATGGAGGGCCAGATGAAGGCGGTTTCTGGAGTCTTTCGTTCACGAGTTGACGCCGAGCGCGCAGTTCCAGTGTTTCAGTCGGCCGGTGTTTCCACTGAAAAAATGACGGTGTTAACACCGGGTGACATTCAACGGGGATCGACGGAGGTGGGATCGGAAGCCCTCTCCGGGCCGTCGGGAATGCCTGTGTTCACCGCTGTCGTACCTGGCGTCGGAATGATCACTGCGCTGGGACTGCTCGGCGCAGCGGTGCTGCGCGCCGCGGGGGCTCGTGAAGAGGCGATCGCGGGAACCAACATCGAGAATCCCGCGAGCGATGAACTCCCCGAGGATGAGATCTTTGTGTACGAGGAGGTTCTGCGCAACGGTGGCAGCATATTTGTGGCAATGGCGGAAGAGGAGGCTACGGGGCATTTGCGAGAACTGCTGAACGCCAACGGAACAGAATCCATCGATGCGGCGCGCCATCGCTGGTGGTACGGTCTGCGCAGCTCGGAAGAAAAGTATTATTCGACATTCGATCGAAACTTCTCCGAAGACGAGAAATTCTATCGGTTGGGATTCGAAGCCGCGCTCCACGCGAGGACCCGGTGCAAGGAGTACGACCAGGTGGTCGGCGAGATGAATGCGAAACTGGAAGATGTGGAACGCCAATATCCCGGTGCCGATGTCGAGAAACCATTCGTCCACGGATATGAGCGCGGCCGCGATTACTATCAGGGCTTGTGCAATCAGGCCAGCGCTGCCTAGGGCATCTCGCTCATTCTAGTTCGCAGAGAGCACGATTCTGCCGCAGTTGCTGACTCGTGGTATGCGTACATCACAGCGCGAGTGCGCGTAGAGACGATCGGATTTTAGCGGCTGCCTCATCTGGTGTATCAGCAATGTTTCTTGAAGCTATCACTTCGACCGCGACATAGCCCTCGTAACCCGTTGTGCGCAGACCGCGCACGAATCCCACGAGATCGACCTCGCCCTCACCTGGCAGCATTCGCTCGTCAGCCCGGGCGCCGCTTCGCCCTCTACCCTTGCGCACATCGCTGAGGTGTACATGCACGATCTGAGAACCCTTCATCGCGGCAATGCCGGATTCTCCTAGCCCGGTTGTATAGCAATGCAGCGAATCCAGAATCAAACCAACGCTTGGCACGCCTATTTTCTCAATGAACTTCAAAGTTTGTGCCATGGTGAAGATGAATGGGTTCGCTCCGGTGGAATTGGCACCTCCTGCCCGCAGGTGGTGGGGCCCCAGCCATTCCAGGCCAAGGCGGATTTGATGTTTGCTGAGCAGTCGGGCCATTTCAGCAAGGCGGGCAGCGAGCAGATTTCCAAAGTCGTCGGGATTCGCGTTGACGGCTGGAGGAAGATAGGTGTAGCAGCGTTTAATGCCGAGTTCCTCGGCAAAACTCGCGATGTCCGCTAACCCGCCAAGGGATTGCCGAAATGTTTCTTCATCCTTACGCCACTCGACGCCCACGAGGCCCATTTCTGGAGCCAGTCCAAATATCACCGGAACCACACCCTTATTTGCGAACTCGACTTTCAGCCCTGACGCGCCACCTAGCTCCTGCGCAGTTCTCATTACCGCCGTCAGGCTGGGAATGTCGATTCCATCGAATTCATGACGGGCAGCCAGATCCGCATAGTCGAGAATCGACATGCGCTCTGCGCCCACACCTGAGGCATTCAGCGAAACACGCATTCCGTTATCTCTTGTCAATTAGTGTGACTGGTTTGCTGCATGGTCTAGCAGTCTTTCAGCAGCTTGAACATCGCACTTTGATCGAGGTGATCGAATCCATGTTCGGCGACCTGATCAAAGCGTTCGGCAGCAAGCTTGGTCAGCGGTACGTGAAGCCCGAACGATTTAGCCAACGATAAAGCCTGGCGCATATCTTTCCGCTGTACGGAGATGGTGGCCCCGGGCGCATAGTCACCTTTGATCATGCGCGCGCCATGTTCGCGCAGGACGCGGGAATCAGCAAACCCGCCTTGCAACGCCTCACTGGCCTTGGCCAAGTCGACACCAGCACAGGAAATCAGGCCGAATGCTTCGGCTACCGCGGCAATGGTTATCCCAACTATGACTTGATTGGCCGCTTTGGTGGCCTGCCCTGCGCCAACCGATCCGACGTGGGTCACACGATTGCCGAGGATCGAGAGAATGGGCATAGCGCGTTCCAGGTGCGCCGCCTCACCACCGACCATGATGGTCAACGTCCCTTCCGCCGCACCCGAGACTCCGCCAGAGACTGGCGCATCCAGGTAGTCGATATTACGCTGTGCTGCCGTGAGGGCGAACTCGCGTGTCGCGGTGACATCGGTCGTTCCCATGTCTATGATCAGTGACCCTGGGCGAAGCCCCGCAAAGACACCAGCTTCACCTTTTAGCACGTCGCCCACGGAGGCGGCATCGAAGACCGTCAAGATAACAACATCAGCGTGTTGGGCGGCTTCGCGAGGATTCGTTACGCCATGCAAGCCATGGCGGACCATCTCGTCGACAGCAGCGCGATTCCGGCTGCTGACAAACAGTTGGGCACCGGCGCGGTGAACCCTGAGCGACATCGGGCGCCCCATGTTTCCGAGCCCAACCCAGCCGATTGTCAGATTCTTGAGCATGGCGGTTTTCAGCGAAGAATTACTTTGCTGCCTCCTGCTGGGTCAGAGCTTTCAGGTAGAAGTAATAAAAATCGAGACCGCGATAGAAGGATTCCACGGGAAGCCGTTCGTCTTTGCCGTGCGCGCGAATGTCGTCATTGTCGAGCGCGATACCGGAGATGCCGTACGTGGGAATTCCGGCCGCGAGCGTATAAACCGAATCGGAGGCGCCGGTCTCCATCTCGGGAATGACCGGCGTGTCCGGCCACATCCGCTCGGCGATCTGTTTGATCGGCTGGATCACGTCCGGCGGTATGGTGAGCGCGGAGAAAGACTTTGTATCCGGCGCCGAGTCAAATAGCCGTCCCGCGAAATCTCCATACTTCACCGTAATACTCGGGTCGGCAAAAATGTGGATGAGATTCTGACGAACCTCTTCTGCAGAGTGCCCAGGTAGTATCCGGCAGTTGACGTTAGCGGAAGCAGTCTGGGGGAGTGCGTTATTGGCGTGTCCACCCCGGAGTCGAGTAGGCACACACGTCGTGCGCAGCAGGGCGTTGTAGTACACGTTGTGCGCGAGCATTTCAAACGCTGCAGGATCCGGTGGTTCCTGCAGAATCCCGTGAATCGCAGAAGCATCCGCCGCAGGAACGCGAGGGGCAACCCCAGAAAAATAGCCGCGAGTGACAGCGTTAAGCTCAAACGGGAAAGGTGAATGTTCCAGACGATCAAGGGCTGCCGCAAGATGGAAAATGGGGTTGCCGGTGTGGGGTAGCGAACTGTGCCCGCCGCGATCGCTGACGGTGAGCTCGTAGTCGGCGTAAAGCTTTTCAGCTGCTTCAACTCCAACCACCAAGGGCCTACCGTGATCCAGTTCAACCCCGCCGGAATCTGCGTTGATGGCAAAGTCTGCGTTCAACAACTCGCGACGATTTTTCACCAGCCAGGCAACACCATCGTCGGGGCCATTCTCTTCATCGGCGGTGAGGGCCAGAATGAGATCGCGATCGGGTTGGTATCCCTCGCGCCGGAGGCGGATGAGATCAGTAACCAGAATCGCGTCGCCATCCTTCATGTCTTGTGTGCCGCGTCCGTAGAAGAACCCATCCTTCTCGACGAAGTGAAACGGGTCCATGGTCCAATCCGATGGTTTGGCGTCGACCACATCGAGGTGGCCCACGATCAGGATTGGCTTTTGCGAACCACGGCCACGGTATCGAACTACGAGGTTCTGTTTGCGCTCGTTCGGCCCCACGAGGGAGACATCATTTTCTGAAAAACCTGCATCGAGGAAGCGCTGCCTCATCTCTGCGGAAGCTCTGGTGATTGAACCAGCGGTATGCGAAGTATCTATATCAATGAGTTGCTCAAAAATAGCGCGGGCAAACTGGCGATCTTTCTCCGAAGCGGGTTGCAAATGCAACAATGAGTCTGCGAACGCAAAGCATATGAGAAGCAATGCTAATGCCGCGTAAGCCTTCAAAAAATTCCTCCGACTCGGATGTCGATCGAGCGGCTGGCCCCCCTGATTATGATCGCGGCATGGACTCTGGTCGCCATAGTCATGGCACCCGGGAATACAGGGTAAATTATGTGAGTCGACCCCGAATTAGGGTTGGGGTCTCACCCGCATCCCTCGACTCGAAGCTTCCCAGCGAGATTGGCCACGCCCGGCCAGAACTCTTCAAGGAGCGTTCGCCAGCAAGAATATTCCGCGGAGTCCACGCATTCTTCGGCTTCAACTTTGGTGAGAGGTAAAGTCCCACGTCTGTAGCCACCGCACAAGCAACATGCTCTTGCAGGAGAAGACGATCATCCATCTCGACGTCGTAACAAGCGGCCCACTCACTTTGGTCGGAGGAACTATTGATCAATCGCGCGGTAACCCGCACACGCATCCCGGCCTGCAGTACCGCACCTTCCAAGACACAATCCGCCCCTAGTTCTTGCCCGATTCTTGACACCGATTGGGACCCATTCTTGTATTGCATGGTAGTGGTCCGAGAGACAACGCGTAGTGAGCTATTGGTTGAGAGATAAGTAGTAAGGAGCTCGGTAATTCCATCGGCGAGTAAGTCAGAGTTGCACGGGCAACTCAAATCGTGGAAGGGGAGAACTGCCACAATCATAGGCCTGTCATTATCTTTGCCGCACATCCGCACCGATTCGTCAAGCCAGGGTCCCCTTCGATCATCTTTGGAGGCCGAATTTACTTGTGCGATGAATCGGTAGCCGCGACGATGGACGGTTTCAATGAAGCGTGGGCTTCTGGCATCTTCGCCGAGGACCCTGCGGATCTGGCGGATACAAAAGTTCAGTCCTCCGTTAAAGTCGACGAAAACCCCGTTATCCCAAACTTGGCGCTTGATCTCCTCGCGGGTAACGATCTGGCCTGGCTTCGAAGCCAGCAATGCGAGGACTTTGAAGGGCTGCGGCTGCACGGTAAGGCGTGTCTTGCCGAGTCGAAGCTCGCCTGACGCGACGTCCAGCTCGAAAGAATTAAACTGAAACAGTTTTGCGGATGCAGACCCGCTAATCCTCTTAGTAACCATCGCCATGACGGTGGACTCTCCTTGGGTGCGGATTGTCAGACCCAGGACGTTAACGTCCAGGTATCATACCATCAGATATATGTCGCTGCCCCTCAATTCCTTCGGTTTCAATGCGTCGCTCTGATTCCAGACTTGTATGCCCAAGTGACTTTGGTATGATCATCAGACTAATTTGCCGTCGATCCTGTAACCAAACCGAAACTGTCCGGTCAAGGTAGGCATAGGGAAGGAACGATTAGGAGGTTTTGTGGCTGATAAGGTGATTGTAACTTCTGCGATTACAGGCTCGATCCACACCCCCACGATGTCTCCATACCTGCCGTTTAAGCCGGAAGATATTGCGCAACAGGCGATTGAGGCGGCGCGAGCCGGGGCGGCGATTCTGCACCTGCATGCTCGTGATCCTCAGAACGGGCGCCCCCTGGGTGATCCCGATGTGTACATGCAGTTTTTACCCAAGATCAAAGCATGTACGAATGCGGTGATCAACATTACCACCGGCGGAAGCTTGTATATGGACCTTGATCAGCGATTAGCAGCCGCGCGGCGAGCCAAGCCCGAAATGGCCTCATTCAATATGGGCTCGATCAACTTCTCCATCCATCGGATGGCGAAGCGTTACAACAACTGGAAGTACGATTGGGAGGAATCGTTTCTCCGGCAGACTGAGGGCAATATTTTCCGCAATACCTTCATCGATATGAAGCGTGTCGTCCAGGAGTTGGCGGAAGGCTGCGGTACACGCTTCGAGTTTGAGTGTTATGACATCGGGCAGCTTTACAACCTGGCATATATTCTGGACGAAAAACTGGTTGAACCGCCGCTTTTCATTCAGACCATCTTCGGGATCCTTGGCGGCCTGGGAACAGATGTCGAACTTCTGAGTTACGTTCGGGCAACGGCGGACCGATTATTCGGACGGGAGAATTATCAGTGGTCGATTTTGGGGGCAGGTCGACACCAGATGAGGCTTGTCACGATGGGGGCGATCATGGGCGGAAACGTCCGGGTTGGTCTGGAAGACAGCCTATTCCTGAGCAAGGGTGAGCTGGCAAAGTCGAGCGCAGAACAAGTAAAGAAGATATGCCGCATATTGAACGAACTGTCTCTGGATATTGCGACTCCCGATGATGCTCGCAAGATGCTGGCTTTGAAGGGCGCAGATCAAACCGCGATTTAGCCGGTCCCGCGTTAGATTTCCTGTGACTCTGCCGGCCGGGTGGAACGTCGCCAGTAATAGTACGCGGGAACTCCGGTCAACGCGAGAACAAGCCCTACGATCGACTCAACCGGACGGTGAACGAGGGTGTTAATCAAGAAAACGGCTGCAATCAGGAGGTAAGCTGCAGGTACCCACGGATAGCCGAAACAGCGATAGGGACGAACTGCCTGAGGTCGGGTGTGGCGGAGAATCAGGACTGCAGCTACCGTCACTGCGTACGTCGCGGTCATCATGAAAGTGAAACAAGTGTAGATTTGTTCGTAACCACCGCTGACGGCCAGAACACAAACCCAAATGCATTGGGCGACCAGGCTGACAATCGGCGTTCTCCAATCGGGATGAAGAGTTTTTAAGGACGGGAAGAAAACGCCGTCTTTGGCCATCGCGTAGTAAACCCTGGCACCGCCCAGCGTTACTACCGACATCGATCCAAAGCATGAAACGGCGATCACCAGTGATACCAGCCGGCCCATGTTGTCCGAGAACAGTACACCAACAGCCGCCTGAGCCAGTGTGGATTGTTGCGCCAGTTCACGCATCGGCATGGCATAGATAAAAACGACATTTGCGGAGACATAGGTGAGAATGACGAGCACGATGCCGCCAATCATGGCGCGCGGCAGATTGCGTTCGGCGTCTTTGATTTCTCCCGCAACCCAAGAAATGATGTTCCACCCATCGTAGGTCCAAAACAGCGCCACAAAGGCAATGCCGATCGCTGAGAGCGAAGGCCATACCGGCAGCGATGTCTGGGGGGAAAAATGCGCCCATGAACCTTTTCCCAGGGTAAGGCCCAAGCCAACCATGAGGCCGACACAAGCCAGCGTCAATAAGCCTGTAAAGTTTTGCAGGATTGCAGCAACCTTGACCCCACGGATGTTCACCGCCGTGAGCACAATAATTGCGACGACCGCAACCAGCGATCCACGAGTGAAGTGCCACACAACGCCGGGAAGGATCGCGTGGGCATAGAGGATCTTCTCGGCAGAGAATGGTGGAATTACCTTGCCCACGAACAAAGCGAAGCCCATGGCAACTCCTGCCAGCCCTGCACTGTTTCCAGCGGTGAACAGTACCCATCCGTATATGAATGCTGCGAAGTGGCCGTAGACTTCGCGGATGTAAACATACTGGCCCCCGGCTTCGGGAAACATGCCTCCTAATTCAGCAAAAGCAAACCCCGCGAGAAGCGCGACCAGACCAGCAACGACCCAAAGAAGAAGGCATAGAATTGGGTTCGGGATTTGTCGCGCGACGTCCGCAGGGGTGATGAAGATTGCCGACCCGATCACTCCCCCGACTACGATCAGGGTGGCGTCGAGCAAAGTCAGCCGACGGAGCAGCGTGATCGCTCCGGTTTTCTGGTTAGATTGAGCCGAGGGCGAATCGGGTTCCAGGGTGATTCGCATGTCAGGTCAGAGTTGCGCCAGGTGTGTCTGGATAAGAGTTATTGGAGCCGCAGTTCTCATGCCAGATTCAGCCAAACCATCTTCAGTTCCGTGTAGTGCTCAATGGCATGCATCCCTAATTCGCGGCCGAAACCGGAATTCTTATAGCCACCGAAGGGTAACGCAGCGTTCAATAGCCCGTAAGTATTGATCCACACTGTCCCGGCTTTGAGTTGGCGGGAAACGTTGTGAGCTTTTTTCACATCTCTGGTCCAGACGGCAGCTGCTAAACCATACGGGTTCCGGTTGGCCAGGTCGATGACCTGATCCACGTCATCGAAACTGAGGGTTGCGAGCACAGGGCCAAAAATTTCTTCCTGTGCGATTTTCATATTGTTGTCCACCGCACCGAAAATTGTCGGCTCAATAAAAAATCCCTGGCCGCCGTCGACCGAAACACGGTTCCCACCGGCGATCAACTTCGCGCCCTCTTTCTTTCCTGAGTCGATGTAGTCGAGCACGGTCTGCATTTGTTCCTGGCTTACGATTGAACCCATGCGGGTTTTGGGATCGAGTGGATCGCCGGGTTGCATCTTCTTGGCACGCGTTACCAGCTTGTCCATAAAAACGTCCTGGATTTTGCTCTCCAGGAAAAGGCGCGAACCGGCATTACAAACTTCCCCCTTGCCATAGAAAATCCCGTTCATCGCGCCTTTTACCGCATCATCAATATCAGAGTCGGCGAAAACGATGTTTGGGGACTTGCCACCCAGTTCTAATGTGACCCGCTTTAATCCATCGGCCGCGTCGCGCATGATTTCCCGGCCCACTGCAGTCGAACCCGTAAATGCAATCTTGTCGATTCCTGGGTGGCGGACCATCGCCTTTCCAGTTTCCGCACCTCCAGTAACAATGTTCAAAACTCCGGGAGGAAGTCCGGCTTCGAGAGCGAGTTCTCCGAATCGTAAGGTGGAGAGCGGCGTCTGCTCAGCGGGCTTCAGGACAACCGTGTTTCCGCATGCCAGAGCGGGGCCGGCTTTGTACGAGGCCAGCAGTAACGGAAAGTTCCACGGAATAATCAGGCCAACCACGCCCACCGGCTCGCGGAGGGTGTAGGTAAAGGCGGTTTCAAAGGTATTGACGGTTTCGCCTTGAATCTTCGTTGCCAGGCCGGCGAAGTAGCGCAGAACATCGATAACCATAGGCATGTCGATGTTCCGCGATTCTGAGATCGGTTTGCCATTGTCGAGGGTCTCGATCTCGGCAAGCTCATCAACGTTCTTTTCGACCAAGTCTGCCAGCCGCCAAATCAGCTTTCCACGGTCGCTCGCGGACATCTTCCGCCACACACTACCGCGGTCTTCCAGAGCAATGCGCGCCGCCGCGACCGCCTGGTCCACATCTGACGCCGATGCTTCTGCAACTCGTGTCAGCACTTGCCCCGTAGCGGGATTGATCGAGTCGAACGCCTTTGTAGTTTCCCGCCATTGCCCGTCGATGAGCAGACGCCCGGGCTTAAGTTTCACTTTGGCAGCAATCATACGGACTCCAAAAGGCCATCATGTAAACGACGATTTCAGTTTTACCATGCCGGCTCCGCTACTTTGGGCCAACGAGAGCCGGAATTGTACACCCGATCTGTCGATCACAAAGCTGTTGTTTCGGTGCTCGGGGTGGCGAGGTGCGATCTCCTGTTTAGCGTCACGATACATACATATATGAATGCCTGAAAAGTGAGTTTTTCCTGAGTTCCTGAGTAAGTTCCTTCCTGTGAATGTTGGCTGCACGCCGACCCTCAGCAAAAACTCACATAAAACTCAGAGACTTGATCAAAGAGGAGGTTCTATTCTTGCCGCCTGATTACAGCGGGGCCGGCGGCTGCTTATGTCCGCTTTGCGCCTTCAGGTAACCCACACGAACGGAGATGGAGAGCAAGACAATGGTTCAGCGGATTGCGGATGGGTTCTCGGATAGTTTCAGCAAGGCGGTGGTCGTGCCCATGGGCGAGTACAGCCTTGTGTTCATTAGTGGGCAGGTCGGCCATCCTCCTGACGGTCCCGTGAAGGTTACGGCCGAGCCCTTCGAGGAAGAAGCAAAATTGTGCATGGGCAACGTTGAGCGGGCGTTGAAAAAAGCCGGCGCCACGCTGAAGGATGTAGTTCGCGTTACGACCTACCTGACCGATGTGGAACGTGACTATCCGGCGTGGAACAAAGTTCGCAAGGCAACCTTCGGCGGCGCATTACCCGCTAGTTCCACCATCGGGATCAAGGCGCTGCTAGTCAACGCGCGGATGGAAATTGACACCGTCGCCGTGATCAAGAATGGAAAGAAACGTGGCTGATACCGCCGTCGAATCCACCAGACCAATGACAGTAGCCGATCGCAAGGCTATCGAAGAAACATACCGCGCGAGAACCCGGAAGTCCGCGGAATTAGTTCAGCGTGGCACTCGCAGCCTCCCGGGCGGAGTGACGCGGGGCTTTGGCTCTTATCAGCCTTACCAGGCAGTGATGGAGCGCGGAGAAGGCGCTTTTTTATGGGACATCGACGGCAATCGTTATGTCGACCTGATCTATAACGGACTCAGCCTGATTCACGGCCACGCATATCCACCCGTCATCAAGGCAATGCAGGAATGGCTGCCACGCGGATGGGCCTGGCTCAGCACTTCCCTCCCCCAGATCGAATTTGCTGAGCTGTTGAGCCGACGGATCAAAACGTTCGAGAGGGTCCTGTTCACCAATTCCGGAACTGAGTCGGGCATGCTGGCCGTCAAGCTGGCCCGGCACTTTACCGGACGGCCGCTCATTTTGAAGGCTACCGCGGGATATCACGGCACTTACAGCGACCTTGAAGCTGGACTGCACGGACAGGGCGAAATTCCAGGTCACACGGTGCTCGCGAGTTTCAACGATCTGGAATCGTTTGAGCAGGCCTTTGCAAAGCACGGAAAACGAATAGCGGCAGTGGTGCTTGAACCGGTGATGTACACCGGTGTAGTCACGCCGCCGGTGGGTACTTTCCTGCGAGACGTGCAAGCGGCAGCTCACCGGGCAGGCGCACTGTTCGTGCTCGATGATTGCCTGATGTTGCGGCTGGCTCAGGGCGGCTCGGCAGAAAAATTCGGACTGCAGCCGGATCTCACGTTCCTGGGCAAGTTCATTGGCGGAGGGACGCCAGTGGGTGCCGTCGGCGGTCGTGCAGAGATTATTGACCTCGCCGACCCCTTCCATCCCCGAGGGATTTATCACGGCGGTTCGTTCAACGGCAATGTGTTGGGCTGTGTTGCCGGACGCGTCACGATCGAAAACCTGACGGCGGCGAAAATCTCAAAGATGGACGACCTGGCAGCGCGTCTGAAGGCAGCGCTTGAGGCGCGGGCGGCCAAGCTGGGCCTGCCCCTGACGGTGCCGAGTAACGGTTCGGTGATGGGAGTTTATTTCTCGCGAGAGAAGGTGGGTCCGGGTCCGGAAGTACCGAATGCGGATGTCAGTCAGAGCTTTCACCTTGCCTGCTCGAACAACGGTATCCACATGGGGCCGGGCGGGGTCATCGCCATGTCCACCGCCATTGACGACGCCATCATGACCGAGGTGATCTCCGCCATGGAGGATGCGATGGATCGTGTCGCTGCGTGAGTTGTCTGTGATCGTGGCAGATTGGGTGATGTCTGTTTGGGTGTTGTGCCTGCGTGAGGAGAGGGGGTGGCTCCGATGTTGATGGAACCACCCCATCTAACTTTTCGTCGCTCAATTTGCTAGCTTGTCGAGTGCCGTGAATGGCATGCTTTTGAGAATTCAGAATTGGGATGATTCCGGAAAGGACAGATCACATGACATCGAGATTTGGCGGCTTTCCCTCGATCGTATGCGCTTTCTTGTCAATCCTGGTTACGGCTGCCCAAATGCCAGCCCAAAATTTCCGGGGCGGGATTAACGGTACGGTCACGGATCCATCTGGTGCAGTCATCGCTGATGCCGGCGTATCCGCAACTGACACCGCTACCAGTGTCGTCTACAAGACGATCTCATCGAGTGCCGGACAGTTCGCCTTTCAGGATCTCCCTCTCGGAACCTACGATGTGACCGTGACGGCAAACGGCTTTCAGACGCTCAGAATCAGCAGTGTACCAGTCTCGGCGGGCAGCATGTACACCATTTCAGCCAAGGTAA
>Ga0187780_10001128_pt1 | contig 20080 bp, 19 predicted proteins | sample 1015_Q2_SP10_20__FD_132429 | JGI IMG/M metagenome (GOLD analysis project Ga0187780, IMG submission 132429) | Tropical peat soil microbial communities from peatlands in Department of Meta, Colombia - 1015_Q2_SP10_20_MG | ecosystem: Environmental > Terrestrial > Soil > Wetlands > Peat | place...
ATAGAGATAAGCGATACCTAATATCCAAACTAATATCAAGATAAAAAACATATTTCCTTCCACCTTTCATAAAATAATTTTTCACAAATAAATTACTTAAATGAAAAGATCAGTAGGGCATAAGTCTTCAATCAATGTTATGCTTTTGTAGATGAAATTTTTTCATTTTCTCCGCTACATTTTCAATATCATCTGTAACTTGTGGTATGGAGTATCCTATATATAAAGGTGTTGTAACAAATCTTGGAATAATTTTGCAGCTTATAACATCATTTATATGATAAAAAAACAAATTATAGCTTTCACATTTAAAATGAAAGTGGTTTAAAATATAATCAGCTGCAGTTTGAATACAATCTGCCATGGTGTTAATGGAAGTCATATCATGCAACACCACATTAAACTCATAAAATCCCATTTTAGGTTTTGATGAAATGTTAAATTCAACATGATTATCTTTATAAATTGAGGCTCCTTCAAAGCTTTCAAGTTTAATATTCTCTTTATAATCAACTTGCTCTAATCCAATTATTTGCATGTGTGGATGACGGATTGTTCCACCTGATAATGGACCATGGTTCTTAAATAAGATGACTGATTTAAAGTCTTTTCTCATTTCAAGCTCCAACCAATTCTTAATTGCAAATTGGATTACTTTATACAAATGGTCCTTTTTATATGTAGATAATTCAGAATCACATTCATCTGTTTCAATGATTACTGTCTGGAATGTGTTTTTTAATGTTGAATATTTATTTTTTAACAGAATAATTGTTTCCACTCTAGCTATGATGTTTTCTAACCCATCAAAATCACAAAATGGACATGAATTACCATTATTTACTATCGTTACTGGTTTTTGAGTTCCTATTTGAGTAGAAAAATATAGATGAGTACCCATTTATTTCTTTACCCAATACAATCTACAATCTGTACTTCTTTCTAGTAATTTATAATCAACTAAATACCTTCTTAAAATAGCAAAATCAGGATAAAAGGATTTCAATACTTCATTAATTTCTCGTTCAGTATATTGTTTTTCTGGATTGAACGATTCAATTAAAAAATTCAAAATTGCAATTTTATATTTTTCTTTGCTCGGTATTACCTGTAGTTGATTATTTTTGATATATTTTTTTATGATCTCCAATTTCTCTTCTTCTGTTAAGTGAACCTTTTCCATTTGATAACCTCCAAGCATTACAAAATAAATTTGTTTCTTAATATTCCAAGTCTTTACGAAATGGAATGTTGTTTTCTTTACAAAAATCAAAGTATTTTTTATAGACGGTAAAAATATCATCTTGTCCGATCACTCGATTTTCTTCATCAAAATATTGAAGTGAACCACCTAATATAAAAAGTGTAATAACTTCTTCATTACCCGTAATTAACTGATGAATATCACCAGGTGGTTCAAAAATAAAAGTACCTGGTTTGGCAATCCAGTTCCTTCCTTCGTATCTCCACTCACCTTGAATGTTATATCCTAAGACACTTCCGCCTGTATGTCGATGGCGATTTAATGTTTTATTAATTTTTATTTTAAATAAATAAATCCAGGTTCCAGTTGAAAAATCGAATCTTAGCGGTTTAAAATGACATGAGTCCTCATCAAATGGAATCCATGGCAAATCCTCTATATTTACTACCTTCTCAGGTAACTCCAGCTCTTCAACAAACTTTACTAAAACGTCTTCAACAATTTTATTCATTGTGGTTCCCCTTTTATATCGATTCTCTTTATAAGATAACCTAAAATTCAGAATATTATCAAGAAGTATAATTTTCGAGAATCATTATTTCTAAGCATTAATATTTGTTATTGCCATATTTTAAAATGTCATTTGTTTTATTTTGAGGAGGATTCAATATGACTGGTAAATTTTCATTTTCAAAAAAAGTAGCAACTTGTTTATCAGTATTTTCCATAGCAGCAACAATTTTCTTCGGTTCTATGTCAAATGCTAATGCAACCATTAACTATGCAGAAGAAGTAGCCGCCGTTGCGCATAGTTATGTTGGAAGTCCATTTAAATACGAAGGTTCGACACCTAAAGGATTCGATGCAAGTGGATTTACTCAATATATATTCAAAAATTAGCTACCAACTTAACAATTCCTAGAACATGTACTTCGCAATTTAAAAATGGGAAAGCTGTTAAACAAGATTCGCTGATTATTGGTGATTTAGTATTTTACGCAACAGGTTTGTCCAGTTCTTCGGTATTATTTAATCTATACCCTTAAGAAGTATTTAAGGTGTTCTGTTTTCCCACTTAATTATTAATCTAAATTAAAAAGCGTTCCCACAAAATCAAATTGTAGAAACACTTCCTAATTTTATATTGTATTTAAGCAACAATTTCATATCTGAAATTGTCAATTTCCTCAAATATCCTTGTTATTTCTTTTGCTAATTTATCTAAATTCTCGACTAAAAAAGGATTAATATTTTTATTATTTCTCAAATCCTCAACTAATTCTGGAATTGTATTCATACAAATATCAAATCTGTTTTTAGCAACTAAATACTGTGAAAAAATTTCCTTTGGAATATAATCATTATTTACCATTAACATGCTTATCTTTGCTGCATCTGATATCGAAATGAGTATTGAACTAAAATATTCACGTTGAAATACAGTAATTGGTATGTCATTGACAGGATTTAGTAATGTTTCACAGACTTTTTGGACTCCCACTCCAAATTCCCAATATGATGCAGTTAATAGACAAAATGTTTTTTCGAATTTTTCTATTTTATCTAATGAATTTTGTTCATTTTGATACTCTATTTGTTTCTTCATTACTTTAACAGCATAAGTCCCCCTCTAAGAAAGCACCTAACGCACCTCCTGCTAACGTTCCTATTGTAGTTATAATAGTATCTGCTGAAACCAAACTAACACCTCAATATCAATATTTTTAAACCAACTGTATAATTTTCTATTTCATCCTTTTAATGTCATTCAAAATATAAATAAACCTCACCTTTCAAGTACAGACCATAAAGAATCATTTGTTGGGATTTACAATGGAGATGGTACGTTTATTGGCTCTACTTCAAAAGGTGTAAAAGTGATAAAATTGGGTGATAAGTATTGGAAAGATCGATATGTTGGGGCAAAACGAATAATTGAGTAATTGAGTAATTGAGAGAGAAATTTACTCATTTTTGTTGGATAAACGAAAAAATAAGGCTGACCATTTAAAGCAATTTAGGTCAGCCTACGAATTGTCAAACTAAAAAATATAAAACAAACAGAGTTGTTACGATTTACTGCATTGTTTAACAAATGCTTCAATTTCTTTATTAAACTTTTTTGGTTCTTCTAGGAATGGACAATGACTGGATTGCTCAAATATCACGAAAGAAGAATCTGGCAAATGGTTATTAAGATAAGTACCTGCTTCATGAGGCACCATTGTAGAGTGCCGTCCGAAGCAAAGTAAAACTGGACACCTTGTTTCTAAAGCTGTTTTTCTATAATCCCTAAAAGTTTGATCGGTAAAAATACTATATGCTACTTTAGGAACTACCTTCATAAATTCGGTAACAGAAATTGAAATGGTTTCTTCTAAAGGTTGATAAAAGATATTCTTGGCGTTTTCATAAGCCAATTTTTGTGGTGTTTCAATTAAAGTGTTTTGTATATAAGTTAGATCTTCAATCGTAAAAGCTCCATAAGGCCATTTTTCAAATTTAAAATCACTTGGCGATTGATCGACAATGACTAATCCAGCTAAATTATTTTCCCCAAAAATATGAACATATTCCCATGCAACAAGAGCTCCCATAGACCACCCAACGAGAATAAATTTAGTTATGTTCAGTCTATTTACTACTTCATGTACATCCCATGCATATTGTGATACTGAGTGCCCAAATTCACATGTTTGTGATTTTCCATGTCCACGAAAATCTAAAAAAATTGAGGTTGCATTTTTAATTGGACTTTGTTTTTGCTCATAGAAATATTCGCTACTTGCAAGGACTCCATGGAGAAAAATTACAGGTATTCCCGAGCCATATGTTTCATAAAAAAGCGAAACATTAGAGTTTAAAAGAATAGTTGGCATCAATTTTACCTCACTTTATTCAGAGATGTCATCCATGACGATTAGCTTAGCAGCATCGATTTTCTCAGGCCGCTTACGACGTAAATAAGAAAGCACCCAAAATCCAATTAAGATCCAGACAAGCACAATATATGGAGGTAAATTTAAAGGATATGCTGGTACCGGAAAAATCGAACCAATTAGGGCAATGATCAGAAATAGACTCGAAACAATTGGAAAGACTCCATGTAACCAAACAGAAAATTCATTTGGATATTCTTTTCGATAGAAACGGAACAAAGCAATATTGCCTAAAATATACACCATAATAATAGCTATAGTAAGGATTTCAGCAATTACCTGGCTTGCTACAAATGGCCCAAATAAAAAACCTGTTCCTAAGGTAAGGATTAAAGTAAGGAGAGTCTGTATATTTAAGGCTACTGAAGGAATTCGATGCTTTTTATGAATAGTTGCAAGTTTTTTTGGTAACACCCCAATTCGACCCATTGCATATAATACACGTGTACAGGCCGTTTGGGATGCAATTCCATTCCCCATCTGACTATTCATTAAAGCAAGGAATATTAAAATCCATCCCCAGCCCCAATAATGTTTTGCTAATATATTCCAAGGATTTGATGATGCTGCATACCCACTCATTTTGTTAAGACCCCAACCGGTAACAGCTGCATACGCAGAGATCATGTAAAATATTCCTATGACCAATGCAGCGATCAAAACAGCTTTACCAACTGTTTTCCTTGGATTACTTGCCTCTTCCCCCAAAGGAGCTGCCGTCTCAAAGCCTGCAAATGTAAAGACTCCAAAAACCATCCCAAGCAAAACACCAGACCAACTGTGATTCAAAGAAGCAGATGGTGTAAAAGGAGTCATTCCAGGAAAATGAGGAGTATTGAATAAAATTGTAAGTGCTAAAGCTAAAAAAACGCCTATTTCGATCAAGCCTAGTATACTTGCTACTTTAGAGGAAGCTTGAATACTTCTATACGTAATTAAATGTAGTAATAAAATTCCTACAATGGACCATACATACCAAGGAATATGAATACCAAATACTGTTGGAAAAGTAGTTTGAACAAGAAAACCAACTACTGCAAAAACTGTTGAAGGCATCAATGGTTCATAAAATAGAAAGAACCAAGCAGTGATAAACCCAGCATAAGGATTTAAGCCACGAGAAGTATAGGTATAATACCCACCTGCTGACGGAATCTTTTTGGCAAATTGGGCTACCGTACTAGCAACCATTAAACTTGGAATCATTGCTAAAAGTAAAGAAAGCGGTAATGCTGCCCCAGCTGCTGAAGCTACATAAGTGAGAGCAAATGCCACTGCACCAGCTGGAGCCATCCCAGTAATCGATTGAAACACAACCTCACGTAATCCAACAGCGTTATGTGAGAGCTGAAGTTTAACATGATTCTTTGAATCTGATTGTGGTGGTAAACTCATCATCATGCCCTCCCGTTATGTTTAATAGAATATAAGAATTACTTTCTATTAAAATCAAATGTATGTCCTTCCAGATTTGAATATTCTTTTTCAAACAAAAAATCACAGACTACTTTAATAAGAATAAATTATAGGAATTTAAATAAAGATGGTGGTGTTTTCTTATGGAGTTTCCAACAATTCTATCCGGGCCAATTTTAAGAAGAGTTGAACCTAATTGTATTTATATTTGGATCGCAACAAGCATATCCTTTAAAATTGGTGTTGAACTTTTCCAGATTGATGAGAATAAGAACGATCATTCTTATTCTTATAATCTACTAAGTGATAATAGTGAATCAAAGTCGATCCGTCTTGGTAAGCGAGTCTATATTTCACTGGTTAAAATTACACCTATAAATGGAAGCTTTCCTACAAATGTTTTATTAGGATACAATTTGATATTTACAAAGGGATCAACAACAGAGGATTTAAGTACTTTCGGCTTACTTAACCGTAAAGATCCTAATTCAATTATTTATGGGGATCTTAAATATCCAACATTTTTTATTAATGACAGTGAAAAAGCATCTGTTTTATATGGATCTTGTCGTAAGCTTCATGGTAAGGGTGAAGATGCCATGGCCAGTGCAGACCTACAACTCCAAGAGTCATATTTTAATTTAGACAAAAGACCAAACTCCCTTTTTCTCCTAGGAGACCAAATCTATGCTGATGACATTGCTGATCCACTTTTCCCCATCATCACTTTTCTTGAGAAACAACTAATAGGAAAGAATGAAGAACTTAACAAACTAGATCGACGTCTTGAAGAAGAACCATTTTACCATTCGATCAACCAGATTCATGGAAGACAATTTATATTACAGCAATTCTGTCATTTCACCTCTAACCATGCCCACAATCATTTAATGAAATTTAGTGAATTTGCTACTAAGTATTTACTATCCTGGGGACCTTCCCTATGGGAATATGTACAAGAAGAGAACTTATTTCCAAATTTCGAAAATGAATTAAAAAATGGAAAAATTTACTTCGTCTTTAACGAAGAACAAGATGTTAAAGATCGTCAAGAAGAACACAAACAGCACGAGAAACGATTTTCTGATCAGATGGATGACATCAAACAATTTATCCATACACTCCCAATAGTCAGAAGATTACTAGCCAATATTCCAACCTATATGATCTTTGACGATCATGATGTAACCGACGATTGGAATCTCTCACAAGATTGGCAAGAAAATGTAGATAGCTCCCCACTAGCTAGTCATATTATTTCAAATGGTTTAGGTTCATATTGGGCATTTCAAGGGTGGGGAAACGATCCGAAATCCTTTGATCAAACTTTTATTAAAAAGATGAAAAGGTATTTTAAAACTTTTATTATTGGGTCCCCGTCTTACATTGAGTGGACTGATTGTTTACGGAATTATCAAACATGGCATTTTATCGCTCCTACAAAACCATTAACAGTGTGTTTAGATAGTCGCACAAAACGAGCATTTGATTCACCTCCCGAGCCAGCTAAAATTGGAAAAATTATAGAGGAGAATATACAAGGTCCACAATTAATAAGCTATGAAGCTTGGCAAAAAGTATCAATTTCTTTGGATGATAGTGGCTGGAAAAGTGGACATCCATTAATTATTGCTGCCCAAACACCCTTATATGGAATAGGTCTCATTGAATCTAGTATTCATTCCTATATTCATCCATTAAGAGCAATTGGGATTCCTGTGGACCAGGATGTAGATTTTGAGGCATGGAAATATAATGGAAAAGGCTTTAGTGAGTTTCTCAAATGGATTCTTGAATGGAATCCAAGTCATTGTTTTATTATTTCTGGGGATGTTCATTACGCTTCGTCAGTAAAAACGATCGTTCATTCACATGATGGTAAGATAGCAAATATTGTGCAGTTTACAAGTAGTCCACTAAAAAATATGAGCTTCTCTGGGATTTGGGGATCAATAACAAAATTCGCTATATGGCTTAATTGCTTAGAAAGGAAAAACAAGAATATTCATCGATATTGTACTTCTACTTATAGAATAAAGTATGAAGACAAAAATTCACCTTGTCCACCAAGCTATATTTGGAAAGAGATACTTAACTATCTCCAAACTAAAAACGGAGATATTATTGAAATTGATAATAACTTAGGTCTTTTAGAAATAACTCCAAACTCAGTTCAAAACACTTTATTACAATATAAAAATTTTGAAAAACTAGAGATTCCTTTTGAATGTGTACAGTTACCATTAATAATTCAAGAGAATAAGAGATTGTCATAGAAAAGAAAGATGGAGCCTTGTATCTTTTTTAAAATACAAGGCTCCATCTTTCTCTTTACTGTTTTCGTAAACTTTGTTGTTTAAATAACTAAAAAAACTGTGTTACACTAAAATATAGAATAATATCCAGAAATTGGTAAAGAAGTGATTGATTTATGTTATATTTGTTCTTGCTTGTAATGCCAATATTAGGAGTTTTGTGGCTCTTGACGTTTGCTTCTTTTATGAATAACCTCAAAAATGGTAAAAGCACTCATAATCAAACTGTATTAGGTGTTCTTTTAACATTTATTTTTCTATTTGCACTAATGTATGGCTACGTTGAGTTACATTAACAATTTAAAAAACTAATAAAGACAAACCATTTTAAATTGAGTGATATAGATCAATTCTTAGCTCCTCTAATACTCCAATTCCAATAGCTTCCTTAACGGGTAAATTAATTAATCCAAATTCATACCGTATGACTTCTTCAATTTCATCATTATTTTTTAACTCAATCCGTTCATCAGTATGGTCCCTATCGTATAGTCAATACATTATTTACTAAGGAAAGACTTCTATTTTTATCAGTTTGCCATAATTGACAACGTAACATTTTCATAAAAGTAGAGTTCGGTGATTTGCTTTGTGAATAATGGTATAAAAATTTTCTATTTCATATGATTTATTAATGTCAAACTCCCTAAAATCTCAACTAATTTTCTCTTTCATATAACGCACAAAGTTATGTCGATTTAACTGTTCGGTATTTTGAATTATTTTGACTTCATCATAGTCGAATGTTGAATTAGTAAGAAGTTGATTATCGATTTTTAATGGAGTAAAAAATGGTGCTGCAAATCCCTTAAGTTATTTTTTAAGTTTCTATTGTTTATTTGTAAAATGCGGTGTAAATTGAGACAATTCATAAATACCACAAGCTTTTTCGAGTTGTTCGACCTGCTTCAATATCTTCTGAAATCCATTTTTCCCAAACATCGTTTCTTCAATTTTTTCAAACTTTTCTCCTAACGCTTGCAATTCCGCTGCCGTTACGATTTCACGGAAAGCAGGAAATAACACCGTATCCTCACGTGCTTCATGTGGCTCATACATTTGTTTATATAGTGAAAGTAAGTGAGCAAGATATTTTCTACTTTGCATATACTGATCACCTTGACTAACAGACTTCAAAATTAGAGATGTTAGATTAATAGCAGCATCATGCTGCTCTTGTAAAGTGCGTACTAAATCAACTTGAATTTGCTCTTTTAAGAATCTCCTGAATAAATACTTTTCCTCTAATTCTTGGTGATAATTCTCGATAAAATTTCTTGCAATTGTAGCTGATTGCAATATAACAGGGTAAGTAATATATGGCTCGAGAGGTTTATACCCGAGTAATCGTTTTCCAGCATCTTCATAAATTAATAATAATCTTTTTAAAATGCCATGTTCCCTCATCAAGTCTTCTGTTGGTGGAATTGCGATTTCTTGTTGTGAAGATTCACGTTGTCTATCTATATTAGTCACCTAAAAACCTCCTTACTAATTTCTGAATAATACATGTTTATGTAATAGATTCTCATTTTACTAATACGCATTTGATTTAATGTGAATTAAACAAAAAAGACGAGTAACTTTGAAAGTTCACTCATCTTTTTTTGAATATTTAGATATTTAATTAAATAAAAAGGCTAAATTTAAAATTTAAAATAATTTTTCTTTAATATTTTCTCAACACTCATCAAGTCAGCATAAGAAAGTTTTCTTTCTAAATTTTTTGTATTGATAAGAAAGAGATGATCTTCAATTTCCTGTACAAGTGCTTCTGTTTGATATTCCATCCCACAATCAATACATTTCACACTTGGGGTATCAAAGATTTCAACTGTTCGACTGCCATCTGGTAATTCCCAATAAACAGTATTCATTGTATCTTGAACATTGTTTGATTGACACCATTCACAAGTCATTATACTTTCTCCACTTCTGTTTCTGAGGTTACATCGGTTTCTTTATTTTCATTATTAGTAGCCATTTTTGATTGTTGAGATTGGAATTTCTTTTCCTTCATCTCATCTCGTTTTTCACGCTTATTTTTTAAGCTAGCGTGCTCTGGATTGCTTGTATATTGTTCACGACGATCTAGACGAGATAGTCCTTCAGGAACTAAATTAAAATGATGATCCTGGAAGATTCCAGAAATACCAACAACTGAGTTTTTCTCTTCCATATCTGGATAGATTTCTTTAAAGTAATCATCTGCACGTCCTGCAACATAGTTTTCAGGTTCTGGATAAGATGTGATAACACCTTCAAAGTTACGTAATACTACTTTATTTACACTTTGTGCTAGTAAGTAGTTTGGTTGAAGGGCAATTTTACCTCCTCCACCTGGAGCGTCAACCACAAAAGTTGGTACTGCATACCCAGATGTATGACCACGTAAACCTTCGATAATTTCTAATCCTTTTGCTACTGGAGCTCTGAAGTGACCAATACCTTCTGATAAATCACATTGATAAATGTAATATGGACGAACACGAATTTTTACAAGATCGTGCATTAATTTTTTCATAATCGGAATGCTATCGTTGATTCCAGCAAGAATAACTGATTGATTACCAAGCGGCACACCAGCATTTGCTAGCATTTCACAAGCACGTTTTGATTCTTCTGTAATTTCGATAGAAGTATTAAAATGTGTATTTAACCAAATTGGGTGATAACGCTTTAAAATATTACATAAATTTTCTGTAATTCGTTGCGGGAATACAACAGGTGCACGAGTACCAATTCGGATAATTTCAACATGTGGAATTTCGCGTAAATTTTTCAAAATATATTCCAAAATGTTGTCATTGATTAATAATCCATCTCCACCTGAAATTAACACGTCACGAACTTGTGGCGTATTACGAATATATGCAATTGCATCGTCAAGCTGTTTCTTAGGTACACCCATTCCAACTTGCCCTGAGAAACGACGGCGAGTACAATAACGGCAATACATTGAACATTGGTTCGTTACTAAGAAAAGAACGCGGTCTGGATAACGATGAGTTAATCCAGGTACCGGACTATCTTCATCTTCATGAAGTGGATCTTCTAAATCATATTTCGTTTTATGTAACTCATTGTGTACAGGAATTGATTGCATACGAATTGGACATCTTGGATCATCCGGATTCATTAACCAAGCATAGTAAGGAGTAATATTCAACGGAATTGTCATAGCTGAATATTTAACGCCTTCTTCTTCTTCAGGAGTTAAATTTACAACTTTTTTTAAGTCGTCAAGTGTACGAATTGTATTCGTTAATTGCCAAATCCAATCATTCCATTGCTCTTCGGTTACATCCTTCCATAATTCAATATCCTTCCAATGTCTCTTAGGTTTATACAATGTTTGATTCATTTTAACTCCCTCCAAGTCTTTTTTAGTTTTTATATAGACTAGCAAGAAAAAATTACTTAGCTAGATCTTTAACCCATACATTCATGTCTTCGATTTTGTCGAATATGTAACAATTGTTTGCCATTCTACCAGTATATTCATATCCTAACTGATAAAATGCTGCATTCATTCCAAATGAAAGTGATCTAGCAATTGTATATGAACAATAAATTGATCGCTTAACTAGTTCTTTTTCTAGCTCTCTTAAGAGTAATTTCATCCAGCCATGTTTTCGATAATTTGGAAGTGTAGCGCAATTAGTTAATTCTGCATTACATTGCTTTGCATTTAATTCCGCAGCAGCAGCACTAACCACTTTCCCCTCATGTTCGATTACATAATAGATAACATCTTCATCTATCGATTGTTTAACATACTCAGGGTCATTTAACGGTGTTGGATAAATCTCAAAAACTACTTTATATAAATTGGCAAGTTCAGTTGCATCTTCTTTCGTCGCAATTCTCAGTTGATAATTGCTATCTATAACTCTACTTTCAGGTACAACTGGCTTTTCAATTATATTTTTAATAATCGTATCTTCTTCAACCCAATATTGGCTATTTCGTCTTTCACTGTCTCGGAATTTCGAATAAAAATACATCGGGCTTCCTTGAAAATATCCAGGTATCAAAGACTCTAACACATAGCCGTATTTATACATTGTTTCTTTATCAGAATGCTTAACTTTAATAATTAATTTTGTAAAATCCTCTGTTTCACTAATATTTTCAATATCTTGTAAAAGACTACTAATATTCCCACGGTAATCGTCTACTCGAATTCTTTTGTTAAAGTAGTCAAAACAAACATCTGCGTAAAACTCTTCTGTTTGAATGACTTTACTTTCATAAAAATCATTACTCATTAGCTTCACACCAATCTAATATTGTATAAGCCATAATTTCTGCACATTTAAACAATTCGTCTAAATCAATATACTCGTCAGGATAGTGTGCTACCTTTGTTTCTCCTGGTCCAAATACAATTGTTGGCATTTGTTTGATTTGAGTGAATAAGCCACCATCAGTTCCCCAAGGAGATGCCTCAATGATTGGATCTTTTTCAAAGACATTCATAAATGCATTCGAAAGTGTTGACATAAATGGATGATCAAGTTCGATACTTCCTGGCACCCAACGTGCTCCAAAGTATTCTATTTCAACAGGATAATCCTTAAACCAATCATCTTGTTCAGCTAATTTACCAATCCAATTCTCTAACTCTTCTTTTGCGTTCTCCATTGTTTCATCTGGTGCGACTCCAAATCTACCTTCAAGGGTTACTAAATCAGACACAGATGAAGGCCATGTTCCACCTTCAATTCTTCCTATATTAATAGGAATTGGTATAGGTACACCTTGATAAAGAGGATCATCTAGTAATCTTTCATTACGAAGTGACTCGAGTTTTAAAATATGCTGGATGACAGCTATACTTTTCTCAATTGCACTTACGCCTTCATACCTCGTTCCCCCATGGGCAACTCTTCCCTTAACCTTTAAACGGAACCACATACTTCCTTGTTGTTTAGGGAAAATTTTCATTTTTGTTGGCTCTGGAATTAGTACAGCATCAGCCTCATACCCACGTAAGATAGCTGCTAGTGTACCTGCCCCACCAGCCTCTTCTTCAATTACACTTTGGAAAATAACAGACCCCTTTAATTGAATACCACTCATTTTAATCGCTTCAATCGCTAAAAGGGCTGCAACATTTCCACCTTTCATATCTGTAGTGCCTCTGCCATACATCTTATTATCGATAATTTTCCCACTATAAGGATCCGATGTCCACTGACTTCTTTCCCCTTCAGGTACAACATCGATATGTCCATTGATAATGATTGATTTGCCTTTACCTGTTCCTTCCAATACACCAACTACATTTGGGCTATTCGAAAATGAATCTCTTTGTGTGATAAAAAATGGTGAACTTTTCATTTCGTCAATATCCGGATCCCAAACATCTACTTTTAAACCAAGATGATTTAAATGATTGATGACAATTTCTTGTGCAGGAGCTTCATTTCCTGAAATACTTCTCTCTTGGACTAACTTTTGTAAAAGAGTAACTGTTTGATTTCGATTATCTTGAATATATTTTTTTACTCTTGTTTTTACATCCATTTGATCAAACTCCTTCGTAAATAAGTATGTCTCCTTCAATTACAAGAGGTGCTCCTGTTTTCTCAATTACTTCCTCAACTGTATATGGAGCAAGTACTTCTATTAAATGTAATTTATTAGTTTCTTTATTTACTCGGATAACAGCCATTTCAGTGATAATTAAATCTACACATGCTTTGGATGTTAAAGGGAATGTGCAGTTTTCTAGGATTTTTGGTTCTCCATCTTTGCTACAATGATTCATTAACACAATCACTTTTTTTGATTTTTGTGCTAAGTCCATTGCACCTCCAATTCCCGGAACTCGTTTCCCTGGGACAATCCAATTTGCTAAATCACCTTTTTCACTTACTTGTAATGCACCAAGTACTGTCAAATCAAGAAGTCCTTTACGAATAATGCCAAATGCTAGACTACTATCAAAATAGCTTGCTCCAGGAATAATCGTGACAGGTAACCCTGCAGCATTACATAAATTTTCATCTTCTTGTCCTTTTTTAGGAGTTGGCCCCATGCCAAGGACGCCATTTTCTGCATGAAACATAACTTGCATATTTTCAGATAAGAAGTTTGGAATGAGTGAAGGAATACCAATCCCTAAATTTACGATCATGCCATCTTTTACTTCTTGCGCTGCTCGTTTCGCCATTAATTCGCGTACACTTAGTTTTCCCATGCCCATTTCCAATTCACTCCTTCCGACTGGACTATGTAATGAACAAAAGCCCCTGGTACGATAATTTCCTCAGGATTTAATTCTCCTAAAGGTACAATCTCTTCTACTTCAGCAATTGTGATTTTACCAGCCATTGCTACAAAAGGATTAGAATTACGTGCACTTTTATCAAAAATTAAGTTCCCAAATGGATCTGCTTTCTGTGCATATACAATTGCAACATCAGCTGTTAATGGTGTTTCAACGAGATATTCTTTTTGTGCAACTGTCACTCTTTGTTTATCTACATCGATTACACTATCAATCCCAACGTCAATTAATACACCACCTAAGCCTACACCCGCTGCTCGAATTCGCTCAATAAATGTTCCTTGAGGATTAAATTCTACTTCAAGCGTTCCTTCAGTCATTTGTCTTCCGGCATTAGGATTCGATCCAATATGTGTCGTAATCATCTTCTTCGCTTGATTTGCTGTTACTAATTGACCAATGCCTATATTAGGAAAACCTGCATCATTTCCAATTAAAGTTAAATTCTTTATCCCTTTTTCTAGTATTCCATTAATCAATGTAGGTGGATTTCCTATACCACCGAACCCACCGAACATAAGTGTCATATCATCATGAAAATACGAAAGAGCATTTTCAAGTGAAATTATTTTTCCAAATTCATTCATTTAACAAACTGCTCCCTTCGTCTCCGTTTGAAGCTGAGTAAATACATCTTTCAAAATTGACAAAATTTCTTCAACTTGTTCGTCAGTTATTACTAGCGGTGGAGATAGTAAGAAGCTATTTTCTGATCTACCTTGTGGTCCACTTACTGAAGGATAAAGTAATAAACCTTTTTCATTTGCTATTTTTAATACACGCCCTGTTAAACTTTTTTCATTAAATAACTCTTCTTTTAACTCGACACCAATCATTAATCCTTCACCTCTGACATCAAAGATGAAATCATATTCTTCTTTCCATTTCAGTAAAGTTGATTTCAGTTTTGCTCCTTGAGTTTTTGAATTTTCTACTAATCTATTTCTTTCAACATATGTTAAAACAGCTAAAGCTACTTTCGCAGATAATGGATTTGCACTAAATGTATGACCAGCCATCACGATACGACTTCCATTTAATATTGGCTCCATTACTCGATCACTTGCCACTGTTGCTGCGATTGGTGAGTAACCAGCTGCAAGTCCTTTTCCTAAAACCACGATATCTGGAATAACGTTCCAATGATTTATTCCAAAAACTTCACCAGTGCGTCCAATACCAGTCATGACTTCATCTGCAATAAATAGCACATCATATTTAGTACAAATTTCTCGTATTGTTTCATAATAACCTGGAGGAGGTGTTAAAGCTGCTCCTGCAGCACCAACGATAGGTTCTGCAATAAATGCTGCAACATTTTCGGCACCCAATTTTAAGATGCTTCGTTCTAAATCTGTCGCACATAACATTTGACATGAAGGATTTTCTAAACCATATGGACATCTCTTACAATACGGAGCTTCTACCATTGGATAATCTTCTAGAAGTGGTTCAAATCTTTTTCTACGTAATGCATGTCCAGACATTGATAATGCTCCAATAGTGATACCATGGTAGCTCATCTTTCTTGAAAGAATCTTTGTTTTTGTATGGATTCCTCTTTCCTGAAAATGTTGGATCGCCATTTTCATAGCTGTTTCTGTAGCCTCTGTCCCGCTATTTACAAAAAAGCTCCAATTCAAATCTCCAGGAGTTAATTGACTAATTTTCTCCGCTAATTCCTCAGCTGCTTCACTTGTAAATTGTGAACGATAAACAAAAGCAACTTCAGAAGCTTGTTCAACCATAGCGTCAATCACTTCTTGAACACTATGTCCTATACTTGTTGTGACGGCACCAGAAGAACCATCTATATATTTTTTTCCATTTTGATCCCACATATAAATATTTTGGGCTCTTGAAATCATAGGATATTGTTCCCCAACCATTGGCTTAATTAAATGTTCTCTTTTTTCCATCATATCCACCCACTCTTTCAACTTTTTATAATGTGAATTATGTAAAGTCCTATTTTTTAAAAAATAAAACTTTAGAACAATATACTTATTAACAACGTTATCAACTTCCAAAACCTTGTTGCATTTTAGAATGTGTTAGTTGATTACAACTCCAGGTTGCTCCCTTTCCTTGGGGCGTGAGCTGAGCCTCCTCGTCGCTGTCGCTCCTGCGGGGTCTCAGCCTTCCCGCTATTCCCACAGGAGTCTCGCACCTTCCATTGTAATCAACTTCTATCTACTAAATTAAAAATCTCAAAAGCAACAATCTTATAGAATAAAGACTATTTTTTTAATATGTATTTTCTTAACAAAAAATTTACTTCTCAACAAAATTATTTGAAAAATAACAATTAATTAAATTGTTTGATTTTTCAGTAGATTATACTATTTATTTTGATGAATCTAGTAAGGAAAGTCAAAAAAATACTTTCGACAATTATCGATTGTTCGACAAATCCCTTCTTTTTTTGGTTAGTTCAATAGAATAAAAAAGATTCTTGAAATATAGGAATCCCTTATATGACAAGAATCTTCTTTTTCTACTTTCCAAAAGTAATTGCATTTTACCTAACTTTTCGTAAATTTTGGTTTGTTACATAAACTGCTAATTTTTCTGCACTTTCTAGAATGGTTTCATTCGTCTCTTTCAATGCTCCATGAAAAAGAAACGAAGGTAAAAAATGCATACCTGATAAATTAGACGTGGCTTGAAGTGGACGTGTTAATTCACTTATCGAATATTGGTTGGACCCACCTGCTTGATAAGCTTCAGCTGGCCCACCAATCGAAATAGCAAGCATGAATTCTTTCCCTTGTAATTTATTGCCTTGAGAACCATATGCAAAACCATATGTTAATACTAAATCTTGCCATTGTTTTAACAAAGCTGGAGTGCTGTACCAATAAAATGGAAATTGAAATACAATTCGATCATGATCAACTAATAATTGCTGTTCTTTTTCAACGTCAATTTCAAAATGAGGGTAGTTTGCATATAAATTGTTTACTGTCACATTTTCTTCTTGAACAAGTCGATTAATCCAAGTTTTATTAACTCTTGATTGATCTAAATTTGGATGTGCTAGGATTACTAATATTTTCATTTCTTTTCACCTTGCTGTCGTAAATTTTAATTCGTTAATAAGTATAAATAACAATGTAACTTTGTTAACTTAGGCAGTTGATTTCCTCTATAGGTTGCTCGCTTTCTGTGGGGCGGGTGGTGACCCTTCTCGTAGTAATCGCTCCTGCGGGGTCTTAATGTCCCGTTGCTCCCAAAGGAGTCTCGCACCTTCCGCTCCAATCAACTCCTTAATCATCAGTTTGCTCTAACAAACTCTTTTTTAAATATCATTTACTAAAAAAGACAAAAATAAAGAAAAACTCAAACAGTAACAATGTCTGAGTTTTTCTTTAATTAAAGGTTGAATGAATCTAAATTATCTATATTTCCTACTAGAAAGTGTATATTTATTAATTTTTTCAATATCAGGTTCATACCCTATTCCAGGGGATGTAGGTACAAGGATTGTCCCATTTTCAACTGTAACTTCAGGTTGAATAATATCTTCTGCCCAGTAAAGCGAAGATGCTGCAGTATCTCCAGGTAATGTAAAGTTTGGTAAGGATGTAATGGCAATATTGTGCGCTCTACCAATGCCGGATTCAAGCATACCCCCACACCATAGTGGGATATCATTTTCCTGACATAGGTCATGAATTTTTCTAGATTGTGTTAACCCACCTACGCGGCCAATTTTAATATTAATTATTTTACAGCTACCTAATTTTATTGCCTTCCTTGCATCATCTAATGAGTGAATGCTTTCATCTAAGCAAATTGGTGTTTTTAGCCTAGCTTGTAACTCTGCATGATCAATTATATCATTGTAAGCTAGGGGTTGCTCAATCATCATTAATTGATAGTCATCTAAAGCAACTAGCCTATCAATGTCTTGTAGTGTATAAGCAGAATTTGCATCTGCCATTAAAGGAATATCTGGATATACTTTACGAACTTCATCAATTAGTTCTACGTCCCAACCTGGCTTAATTTTCAACTTAAAACGTTTATATCCTTCTTCAAGGCGCTCTTCAATATTTTTTAGTGTTTCATCAAACGAATCTTTAATCCCGATACTTACACCAACATCTATTTCCTTTTTTGTACCACCTAGCAAGCTAGAAAGGGATGCATTTTCCTTCTTTGCATACAAGTCCCATACTGCACCCTCAATAGCTGCTTTTGCCATATAATTCCCGCGAATATAACTATAATATTTTTCGGAAAGTTCATCAGGGTGACTAATTTCATTTTTTAATAGAATTGGAATCAAGTAATCTTCTAACATGTGCCAGTTTGTTTTTACTGTTTCTTCATTATATAAAGGGTCTAACATTGCAACAGACTCCGCCCAACCAGATATACCATCATCACTCTTTACTTCTACAAGAATAAACTCACGATCATATTCTGTAGCAAAGCTTGTTGTAAAAGGATGAAGTAAATCAAGCTTCATATGTCGCAAAATAACTTCTTTAATCTTCATTTAGTAGATTCTCCTTTCCTATGGGCAACAGCTAATCTATGCACCGAACTACTATTTCTTTGTAACAATATAAAATTGAACAGGAATATCCGTTAAAGTATTCTTTTTAAACCCTGTTACTTGCCATCCTTCTTGAAATAGTTTAGTGAAAATTTCTCTAGTTTTCATTCTCCATTCGTTCGCTATATCCAAATTTTTTTCTTTAATTGTGCGAAAATCTTTTGGAATCGCTACAAAGATAGGCTCATATTCCGTTTCAATTTTAGAAAGATGCAAAGAAGGAATTGGGAATCCCTCCTTCACTTCCCATTGAATGACAGATTTTTGCAAAGCATATTCAAGATCATAATTTTCACCAGTTGTATCTATAGCATTTTCTTTTCCTATATGCCATTCCACAAGGAAACGATCAGACGGTATACCACTATTAAGGAGATCTTCCATCTCTCCGTAACAATTTTCAATATAAGTCGAACAGACTCCACCTAGTTTGGCAATATTTAAATAACCATTTATGCTTTCTAACGGATCATACGTCCAATTAATTAGTGAATAGACCAGTTTTAACGCTTCTTCACGTTGAGCAAGTTTTAATTTTTCACCTATTTTTTTATTTCGGAATTCTTCATCTATACCGAGAATATGGGAACAAAGATAAACATCCTTTCCATTAAACCCTGGAAAGCTATATTGAAATCCAACTAACTGTTCATTGAAAAATGCCCCTAGTACTAAACCACCATTTTTAACTGAAGTAATGGTTTGATGAGTTGGAATTGAGTCTTCTGCCCCCCATATGTTACTTTCAAGTTTTCTTACGTTCTCCATTTCTTCTATTGTATGAAGGGATCGAATTTCAATTTCATGTAAAGTTGTCAATGTGACTCCCCCCTAAATTAAGTTTATTCTTGACTAAAATCAGCCTCTGTTAATGGCACTAATTTAGTTCTTTTTATTATTTTATAACCTATATAGATTAAAATAAAGAGTGGAAGACTAATATAAGATACTAAAATTCCATACCAATCAATATTTGGCCCAGTAAACGCAGAGTAATTTTGTCCTAAAATTGCAACGACGCATAGAATCGTAGCCATGATTGGCCCGAACGGGTACCATTTCGAAACATATGGTAAATCATTAAAATCTCTACCTTGAGCAACATAAGCCTTACGGAATCTTAGATGAGCAATTGAAATACCTAACCATGATAGAAATCCAGATAAACCTGCTGCATTTAATAACCAGTTATAAACCGTTCCATCTCCGAAAAGTGAAGTTAAAAATGCTGACATCGCAATAATAGTAGTTAAGTACATTGCATTAGCTGGAATACCCTTGGAATTAACTTTTTTAAGAAATGCAGGTGCCTTTCCTTCTTTTGCAAGCACCCAAAGAACA
>Ga0187780_10001131_pt1 | contig 20060 bp, 19 predicted proteins | sample 1015_Q2_SP10_20__FD_132429 | JGI IMG/M metagenome (GOLD analysis project Ga0187780, IMG submission 132429) | Tropical peat soil microbial communities from peatlands in Department of Meta, Colombia - 1015_Q2_SP10_20_MG | ecosystem: Environmental > Terrestrial > Soil > Wetlands > Peat | place...
CGTGCTAAGCCGGAAGAATCAGTCCGCGTCCCCATCGGGCTCAAGGTCTCCGAGGCTGATGCCGCGCGGATAGACGCGGTGCTCGCGCGGCCCGAGTTCGTCGGGTGGACTCGCTCCGAGTGGTGCCGGGAGATCATCCGGTCGGCCCTGCGGTACTACGTGGGAGATGATGCCGCGCCCGAGCCTGACCAGGCTCGCTCCGCCGCTCCGTCGGTTGCCCCTCGGCCCGCGCCACCCAGCCAGCCGCCCCTGCCCAGGTCCCCCGCTCCTGCCGTGAACACGTCCAGCGCGGCGATTGCGCCCACCTCCGGCGAGCCCACCCCTGCCGCGCCCGGATCACCGGCTCAGCCTGAGTGCCCGCACCCACCCGCTGCCCGGGACTACGAGACGGGCACCTGCACCGCCTGCGGAGCCGTCCTCTGGGACTGAGCCAGGGATACGGCCCAGCCGGCCGGGGTGCTCGCCACGCATTACCGTCCAGACGTCAGGGTTATCCAGGAAAGCTGGATCCTGCCGCACTTCGACCAGCTACGATCACGCCGCAGCGGCTGCCCAGGACGGCCGTTCAAGCATCAGCGGATCCGCCGGGCCGACGATCAGTGGGAGTCGGATGCCCCGGCACGCCCGGCCAGAGTAATGTGAGGCACGGTCGCCGCGAATGATGGGCGTACCGACTCCGGAAACCTTCAAAAGGAGAGCTGCCATGCCCGAAGATGACACGCCCGTCATGGACACACTCACGGTGATGACCGCCGCGTCGCTCGATAACAGCGATCTTCCCCCGCGCGAGTTCATGATCGCTCGGATCGCCGCCCTCGTCGCGGTGGACGCACCCGCTGCTTCCTACGCGCTGAACGCCCTACCGGCGAGCGAGTCAGGCATCGCCATCGACGACGTCGAAGATATTCTCGTCGCGGTGGCACCTATCGTGGGCACAACCAGGATCGTCTCAGCAGCAGCGAACATCGCCGAGGGCCTGGGTCTCGTGATCGCCTTGGCCGAAGCCGAACTCGAGGCGGAACTCGAGGAGGAGGAGGAACTCGAGGCCGAAGCGGAGGAGTAAGGACCTCCCTGACGATCGGCGTCACCGGCCCGATCCGGCCGGTGACGCCGACGCTGATCGGCTGCACCGTTCGCAGCATGGTACGGCGGTAATCAAAGCTTCGCGGCCCCCGGCCGGGTACCGGGTGAACTATACTTTCTAATTCTTTGTCCTATCGTGGCGATCATCACTGACATTTCTTTGAACGCCACGCCGCATTGCCCGGACTGGGGACTGGGGCCGGCCGCGCAGGACCACGGCCAAGGCGCTGCCAATTGCGGACCGCGATCCCTAGGATCGACTCAACAGCGGATTCGGGAGGGCATGATGCCAACGGTGCAGGCGAACGGAATCGAGATCAACTATGAGGTGCAGGGGGAAGGTGAGCCGATCGTCTTGATCCCGTACCTGGCCGCAGATCAGGCGTGTTACGCGTTCCAGGTGGCCGAGTACGCCAAGCACTTCACCTGTTACAGCGTGGACCTGCGCGGCGCGGGCCTGTCCAGCAAGCCGGAGGGTGTCTACACCACCGAGCTGCTGGCCGAGGACATCGCGGCGTTCATGCAGGCCGCCGGGATCGGCCCGGCGCACGTCTTCGGGGTTTCACTCGGCGCGTCGGTCGGCACGTGGCTGGCCGCCAAGTACCCGGAGCGGGTGAGGACGCTGCAGCTGCACAGCGCCTGGGACAAGACCGACCCGTTCCTGCGCGTCATCGTCAGGGAATGGCAGATCGTGGCCCAGGCCCTGGACAGCGTCACCGAGATGGTCATCCAGTCGGTCTTCCCGTTCTGCCTGACCCCGGAATTGTACGCGGCGCGGCCCGAGTACGTCGATTCCCTCGCCGAGTTCGTCCGCGGCCGCCCGATGCCGCCGGTGGATGCCTTCATGCGCCAGTCCGGAGCCGTGCTGGCGCACGACGCGACGGCCATTCTGGGCTCGGTCCAGGCTCCGACCCTGATCACGTACGGGCGGCACGACATCGTGACCTCGACCCGGTTCGCCGCGCCGCTGACCGAGGGGATCGCCAAGACCGAACTCATCGTGTTCGAGGACTGCGCGCACACCGCGATCTACGAAGACGTGGAAGGGTTCAACGAGCAGACCATCGCTTTCATGCAACGCCACAGCGCCTCGTGAACGGAGCCTGATTCCGGGGCGGATCCGGAGGTAGCAGCGCCGGCCGCTGACCACCAGGCTCCGGCTGCTGTCGTGGACCGGCATGCCGCTTTCGAGTCGGCGGCCACTTGGGGCGAAGACACGGGCGGTTAGCGCCGTGAGGTGCCTGTCTCACCCCAGGAATCGGCGGCCACTTGGGGCGAAGACACGGGCGGTTAGCGCTGTGAGGTGCCTGTCTCACCCCAGGAAGCCGGTGAGCCTGGCACGATGGCGGTATGGAGGAGAGCAGCGGGCCCTACCGCAAGCTGAGCAGGCAGGAGGCCTCGGACGCCGTCACCGGGCTGGGCTGGCGGTACGTCCTGGGCGAGTTCAGGACCGAGGTGCTGACCGGATCACTGCCGCTGGCGGCCGATGTCGCGGCGCGGGCCGCGACGGTGCCCGGGGCCGACGGGCACCTGCGGATGGACCTGCGCGCGGACCGGGTGATCCTCTCCCTGCAGACTTCGGAGATCGCCTGGGTGACGCTGCGCGACGTCGAACTGGCCCAGCGGATCTCGGCCATGGTCGGCGAGTTCAGGCTGGCCACGGAGAGCGGCGTCGGGGCGGATCCGCGCTCGGTCCAGGTGATCGAGATCGGGATCGACGCGCTTGACATCGCCGCGATACGGCCGTTCTGGAGGGCGGTGCTCGGCTACGCCGACGAACCCAGCAAGTCCGGCCCCGAGGACGCCCTGGTCGACCCGCTCGGCCAGGGCCCGGCGATCTGGTTCCAGCAGATGGACGCGCCGCGCCCGCAGCGTAATCGGATCCACTTCGACGTATCGGTGCCGCACGACGAGGCACCCCAGCGCATCCAGGCCGCCCTGGCGGCGGGCGGCGCAATAGCCGACGACGGGCAAGCCCCGGCGTTCTGGGTCCTGGCCGACGCCGAGGGCAACGAGGCCTGCATCACCACCTGGCAGGGCCGGGACGCGTAGCTTGGCGCCGACGTCCGAGGCGCTCGAGGCCGCGGCGCTGGCGGCGCCGTTTTCCGGGTGGGACTTCGGCAGGCTCAGGAGCCCAGCCTGGGCCGATGCGAACCGGTGGCCGGTCACGATCCGCATGCGGCGGTTCCTGCTGGTGGCCGCCCGGCCGTCGCGTTCAGGCTTAGGCCTGGGTTACGGCGGGTGCGGGGGCACGGGCGTCGCTCGCGGGCGAGGTGATCTCGGACCACAGGGCGCGGAAGGCACGGGCGGCCTGGCTGCGGGGAGCGAACGCGGTGACGGGGGCACGCTCCACCGACATTCGTTCGATCAGGGACAACGCGGGTATGACGGTCGCTGCCACCCCTGTTCGTTCGGCGGAAAGGTTTTGGGTTATCTCCCGGTGCAGCTTCTTGCGCCGATCCACCATGGAAAAGAACGCGCACACCTCGGGGCGACGGCCACTGAAGTCCGCCACGAAGTCGGTGAGCTGGTCCAGCGTGCGAACCGACAGGGTGGTCGGGATCAGCGGCACCAGCAGGACGTCGGCGGCGTGCATGACGTTTTCCGAGACCAGCGAGATGCTCGGCGGGCAGTCGAGGAAGATGTTGTCGTATTCCGCGGCCAGCGGCCGGAGCAGCTGGCCGATCTTGCGGGTGGGTTTCTTGGCCGCGCCGTTCTTGTCCGAGCCGTTCCGGCCAGCGTCCAGCAGCAGGTCCATATTGCGGTAGGTGAAATCGGCCGGGAGCAGGTCCAGGTGGTCGAAGTCGGTGCCCTTGATGGCGCCGTCCAGGGTCCTGGTGCCGCGGATGAGCCCCTTCCCGCCGCCCTTGACCCTGGGCTTGATCCGGAACAGGAAGCTGGCCGCGCCCTGCGGGTCAAGGTCCCAGAGCAGGGTGCGCTGACCATCGGCCGCAGACAGGTAGGCGAGGTTGACCGCGGCGGTCGTCTTGCCGACGCCGCCCTTGATGTTGTAGGTGGCGTAGATCTTCACTGCCCGGCCTCGCCGGCGGAGGCCGGCTCGCCGAGCAGCCGGTGAACCCGATGCTGGCCCGCCGGACCGGCGAATTTGGCGAACCGCAGGCTGAAGTCGGCGCGGGCTTCGTCCTGGCTGATCGCGAGCCAGGCGACGACCTCACCCATGGCCAGCAGGGTAGCGGCGGGCGCGGCGCGCTCGGCCAGCATGGCGTCGGCCAGCGCGTGGATCTCCCCGCGCTGCACCTGGCTGTCCTGGAACTCGCCGAGGCAGTCCTGCAGCTGCTTCAGGTCGCCGACGACCTTCCGGTAGATGGCCGGATCGTACAGCGGCGCGAAGAACTCCAGCAGGTACCGCAGTTCCTTGCAGCGTTTGCGCAGGTCGTGCAGCGACTCCGGGGGCGAGTCCGCGGTGATCGCGGCGCCTCGTTTCGCGACCCGGCCGAATACGTGCCCGGTCCTGCTGACGGCCAGTTCGGCGGCGGTGACGCTCCGGTGCTTCTTGGGACCGCCCGCGTCGCGCACCTCGAGCAGCGCCTTGCGCCAGTCCTCGGTGATCGCCCGGAACCGCGGCGAGCGCAGCGCGGCGGCGAGCCGGCGGAACTCCCGGGCTCGGCGCCTGACCAGGAACGCGCGGAACGGCTCGAGGTCGGCCGCCGAGCCGTCCGCCAGGTGCCCCGCCATCGAGCCGAAGCCGAGCAGGTGGACGTCGAGATCCCGGGTCGGCGTGGTCAGGTCGCCGAGCCACTTGAACTCGGCCGCGTACTGCGCGGCGAGGCCGGAGGGCAGGACATCCCCGAGCAGCTTGATCGCCGACCGGGTGCGGCGGACCGACACCCGCAGATCGTGCAGGAACTCCGTGTCGATGTCGCGGGTCACGCCGTCGACGTTCAGCTCAATGGTGTCGAGCAGCCGCAGCAGCACGGTGGCGACCGCGACAGACGCCGGCATCTGCGCGGTGATCTCCGTCTCGACGCTGCTGCTGTAATCAGCGGGATGACGGCCGAGGGCGTTCAGGGCCGTGGCGAAGACGCTCTGGTCGGCAGGGGCGACACCGGGGACGCCTTCCACCAGCCGGGCGGCCTTGCGGGCCTGGCCGGGGTAGCCGCGGACCTCGGCGATGGCCAGCCGCCGGGGCAGTTCGACGGTCAGGTCGGCCCGGGTGACGGTCGTTTCCTCCACGATCAGGCGGGCGACGGTCTTGCCGTCCGCATTGAGCAACCGCGTGACGCTGACGGTGCCGACCGCCTTGACGACCGGCAGCAGCGCTCTCGGGCTGACCAGCTTGCCGATCCGGTCCCGCACCGGGCCGACGGGCAGGTTCTCGGCCAGGCAGGGACGCCGGGGCTGCCATCCGGCCACGGGTTGCTCGGCCGCCACGGCGCCGTCTTCACTGAGCAGCAGGCGGCCGCCGCGCCGCAGGTGCTGATGCTCGAGCACCAGCCCGGCGCGGTACAGCCGCCAGTCGAAGGTGTCCAGCCAGGTGCGCTCTCGGGTACCGCTGCCGGGCCCCCCGGGTTCGGTGTCGATGCCGAACGTGGACGCGAGCGCGGCCAGGACGGCGGACACGCGGTCATCGGCTGAGTTCTTGCCGCCTCCGGCCGACGGTCGCCCGGATTCCCCCTCCAGTTCGAATTCCCGCAGGTCAGGCGTCATAAGTTCAGATTCTCCTCAGGAGAATGTTACCTCCAGTTCACCTGCCCGTGGTATAAACCGCCCCTCAGGTGACCGGCCATTCTACGCCGGTTGCGGTGAGAATATCAGCCGGCCGGGGCATGGCAGCCTGAGTGCCGCGCCGGGTGACGGCCGCAGCTCCCGCGGCGGTCGCCGCGCGCACGGCCTGCCTCGGCGCGACGCCGGCGGCGACGGCGACCGCGAGCGCTCCGACGAAGGCATCGCCCGCCCCCACCGTATCGACCGCGTCGACGCGGAACCCGGCAATGGCGTGCAGGCCGTCCGGTCCGGCCAGGGCGGCGCCGTTCGCACCCGCGGTGACCACGGCGTGGCGAGGGCCGGCGGCGATGAGTTCGGCGGCGGCCCGGCCGGCGTCAGCCAGGCCGGCCACCGGCCGGCCGAGCACGGCAGCCGCCTCTGACTCGTTCACCACCAGCCAGTGCACTCCATCGCCCCCGGCCGCGACCAGGGCCGCCGCCTCGGCCGGGGTGTCCGGGGCCGGGGCCAGGTTGAGCACGCACCGGACCCCGCGCGCCTGGGCCAGGGCCGACGTGACCGCGGAGCCGGGAATCTCCGCGCTGACCACCAGGATGTCGCGGGGACTGGCGCCGGCCTCGGCGACGTCCCGCGGGCCGACCTCGCGGTTGGCACCGGGTGCGACCGTGATGAGGTTCTCTCCCGCGCCGTCTACCGCGATCATGGCCAGGCCGGTCGGCACGTCGGCCACGACCCGCACGCCGTCGGCGCTGACTCCCTCGGCCCGCAGGGCGGCCAGCAGCCGCCGGCCGAACTCGTCGTCGCCGACACAGCCCACCATCCGGGTGGCGGCACCGAGCCTGGCCGCCGCGACCGCCTGGTTGGCGCCCTTCCCGCCGGGCGTGAACCGCGCCGCCGAGCCGAGCACGGTCGCGCCCGGACCGGGCAGCCGCGGCACCGTGACGGATATATCCATGTTCAGGCTGCCCAGGACGGTCACCCGAGGTCGCTCTCTCATCCCCCGCACCGTAGCGCGGACGCGCGCTCCCAGTCCGCCGGGCCCTGGATTCGGAGTTCACCTTCGCCGGGGCCGGCCGGCGGTGACGTGCACAGGCAGCCGTTAGCATCGATATCGTGGCCGATTCGCCGGACGTACTCGGCAAGACGCCCGCGGGGCTTAGCACGCCGGCTTCGCCCGGTCGCTGGCGGCGGGCCTGGCCATGCGTGCCGGACCGGATGCGGGCGACAGCCCGGGAGACGGCCTGGCGGTCGCGGTGCGGGTCAGGACGGCGGACGGGCGGTGGGTCCGGGCCCGCGCCGAGGCAATCACGGGCGCGAGCTCGCGCGGGTTCGTGGTCGTGATCCAGACCGACGACAGCAGGTGACGGCGGCTGGATGCAGCATGGACCCGCGTTCATTAGGGTGATCGGGTGGAACCGATCCTGCTGCTGTCCATCCGCGCCGACGATGCCGCAGCCGATAACGAGTACGCGTCGTTCCTGAACCTGGCCGGACTGGATGAACGCGATCTGCGGCGGATGCGGCTGGAGCAGCGCCCGCTGGGAGATGTCGACCTGCGGGACTGGTCCGGGATCTGGCTCGGCGGCGGACCGTTCAACTACACCGATGCGGAGGAGAAGAAGTCGCCGGTCCAGCGCCGGGTCGAGGCAGACCTGAGCGGGCTGCTGGACGCGGTGGTCGGCACCGACTTCCCCTTCCTGGGCGCCTGCTACGGCATCGGCGCGCTGGGCAGCCATCAGCGCGGCGTCGTCGGCCGGCGGCACCCCGAGCCGGTCGGACCCGTCCGGGTGGCCCTCACGCCGCCGGGTCGGCGTGACCCGCTGCTGCGCGAGCTGCCGGACACGTTCGACGCCTTCACCGGGCACAAGGAGGCGATCAGCGAGCTGCCGGGTCACGCCGTGCTGCTAGCCAGTTCCGCGGCCTGCCCGGTACAGGCGTTCCGGATCAGGTCGAACGTCTACGCCACCCAGTTCCACCCGGAACTGGACGCGGCCGGCATGTGCACCAGGATCGAGGTGTACAAGCACGCCGGCTACTTCCCCCCGCACCAGGCCGACGAGCTCAAGGCGCTGGCCCAGCGCAGCCGCGTCAGCCACCCGCCCGCGATCTTGCGCGCGTTCGTCCGGCGTTACACCCGGTCCGGGCCGGACCGGACGGGGCGTTCTGACGCCGCCGCGGCCGGGATGAGCGGCAGCCGGGACGGGGGCTTGACCTCGGCCAGCCGCAGGTAGGTAACGAGCCGCTGCCCGCCCCGGGTGGCCAGGCTGGCGAGGACCTGCTGCAGCTCGGCGACGTCGCGGGCGACCACGGTGAGCAGGTAATCCGTTTCGCCGGCCACGTTGTCGGCGGCGATTATCTGCGGCAGGGCCCGGATCTGGTCATCGAACACGCGGCTGGAGCGCGGGTCATGACGGGCCAGGGTAGCCGTCACGTAGACCTGCAGCGGGAATCCGGCGGCGGTCGGGTCGAGCTGGGCGCTGATGACGCGGATGACGCCTGACTCCTTGAGCCGACGGACCCGGTGCAGGGTCGCCGCGGGTGACAAGCCGACCAGACGGGCCAGTTCGACGTTGGTGCGGTCCGCGTCCTCCTGCAGCGCGGTGAGCAAGTTAAGGTCAACATCATCAAGTGAAGTAGCCATATGACAAAATAATATATCGGAGAAGTCCTCAAACGACGAATTTTCGTCGGGCGTGGCCGAGGATGGAGCCATGAACTCCAACCGCCGTCATGCCGTCGCAGCCCTTACCGCGGCCGGGCTGCTCTGGGGTACCACCGTGCCGCTGTCCAAGCTGGCCCTGAACTGGCTGCCGACGGGCTGGCTCACCGCCACCCGGTTCGGCCTGGCGGCCGCAGTGCTGCTCCCCGTCGCTGTGCGCCGGGGCGGTCTGGCCAGGGGGGGTCGTCCCTCCGCGCTGACGCTGATGGCTTACGGCGCAGTCGGGTACGGCGGATCGGTCATCGTGCAGAACGCGGGCGTCGCGCGGACCAGCGTCACCCATGCGGCCCTGCTGGTCGGGACCGTGCCCGTGCTGGTCGCGATCGTCGCGGCGCTGTGGCAGCACGCGGTGGCCCGGCCGGTGGCCTGGGCGGGCTTCGCGGTGTCGCTGGCCGGCGTCGGCCTGGTCACCGTCGGCGGCGGCGGCGGAGGCGCGACCCTGGACGGCGACGGCCTGGTGCTGGCCTCGGTGCTGCTGTCGGCCACGTTCACCGTGGCCCAGGCCCGCCTGCTGCCCGGCCGCGACCCCATCGCGGTCACCGCCGTGCAGTTCCTCGGGGCTGCGGCCGGCGCGCTGGTCTTCACCGTGATCACCGAAGGCGTGCCTGCCGCCCCGGCTGGCCCCGGGCCCGTCCTGGCCGTCGTCGCGCTGGCGGCGGCTGGCACGCTGCTGCCCTTCACCTTGTTCGCGTACGGGCAGAGCCGGGTGTCCGCCGAGATCGCCGGGGCGTTCCTCAACCTCGAGCCCTTGGTCGGTGCCGCGGCGGGCGCCGTGGTCTTCGGCGACCCGGTGGGACCGGCCCAGCTCACGGGCGGCGCGGCCATCCTGGTGGGCATCGGGCTGAGCAGCCTTCCGCTGATCGCGGGCAGCAGGTCACCGCAGGTACGGGCCGAGGAGGGTCAGGTCGGCGGGAGACAGCCGGTCGCGGGCGGTCTTGGCCTGGTGCCAGTACGGGTAGATCAGCGGCGGAGCGCTGGCCGCGTCGAGCCGGGCCCGCTCGTCGGCGGTGAGGCTGAGCGAGGCTGCCGCCAGGTTGTCGGCCAGCTGCTCGGCGGTGCGCGCGCCGATGATCAGCGAGGTGACGGCGGGCTTGCCGAGCGTATAGGCCAGGGCCACCTGCGCGGCGGACACGCCGTGCCGCTCGCCGATGCTGATCAGGATCTCCACGATGTCGTAGAGGCCCTCGGGGTCGTAGACCGGCGGCTCACCCCAGTCGGAGAGCTGACGAGAGCCGACGGGCGCCTGGTGGTTCCTGCGGTACTTGCCGGACACCAGCCCGCCCGCGAGGGGGCTCCACACCAGGACGCCGAGACCCTGGTCGACGGCGAGCGGGATCAGCTCATACTCCGCCTCACGGGCTGGCAGCGAGTAGTAGATCTGCTGGCTGACGAAACGCGGCAGGCCCAGCCGGTCAGCGGCGCCCAGCGCCTTCATCAGCTGCCACGCGGTGTAGTTGGAGGCGCCGACGTACCGTACCTTGCCCGACCGGACCAGCAGGTCCAGCGCGTGCAGCGTCTCGTCCACCGGGGTCTGGCCGTCCCACTCGTGCACCTGGTACAGGTCGATGTGGTCGGTACCCAGGCGGCGGAGGCTGGCCTCGCAACCGGAGATGACGTGATGGCGCGACAGCCCGGCATCGTTCGGGCCGCGCCCCATCCCCATCCGCACCTTCGTGGCCACCAGCACCCGGTCCCTGCGGCCGCGCAGGACCTGGCCCAGGATCTCCTCGGCCAGGCCGCCTGAGTAGACGTCGGCGGTATCGATCAGGTTGACGCCGGCGTCCAGGCACATGTCCACCTGCCGCTCGGCCTCCGGCCCGTCGGTCGAGCCGACGTCCGCGAACGGCCCGCTGCCGCCGAACGTCATCGTTCCCATGCTCAGCACGGACACTCGCAGGCCCGCCTGGCCCAGTGCGCGATACTCCATGCGCCGAACCTTACCTGGCCTGGGTCAGCCCCAGGCGCCGGCCGTCTCGGCCCGGTGCAGGCCGAAGGCGTCGTGGAGCGGCCGGTCGGTCACGCGGAAGGCGCCAGGTCCAGGCCGGGATCGCGGCGACGTAGTTCGGGAGCAGCTCGAAAGCCTGGCCACCGCGGACGGGGTGCCGGCGGCCAGTTCGAGGTCGTGGTCGACCTCATCCAGCACACCTCGCCGCTGCCGTCGTTCCTCGAGGGCAGCGAGACGCCGCTTACCGGGCGGGGCACCGACATCGCGTTCGCCGACTTCTCGCAGTTCAAGAGCCAGGCCATTCAGGTGAGCGCGGACCGCACCGCGGTGACGATCAGCCTGCCGAAGGCCCAGCTGGAACTCGCCCGGCATGCTGACCTCGCTCGGCTTCCAGCACGTCGCGGTCACCTTCGGCGGAGTCCAGGAGCGCTGATAGCGCCCGACCCGCGACGTCGAGACTGACGTGATCGGCGCGATGCGCGAGCTCGGCGTCGGCCTAGTGCCGTATTCGCCGCTCGGCCGCGGCTTCCTCACCGGCACCGTAGACGTCGGCACCCTCGGCGCGAGGGACTTCCGCCGCCGCAACCCGCGGTTCGCCGGCCAGGCCGGGCAGGCCAACCAGGCCATCGCCGACGCGGTGCGGTCGGTGGCCGACGCGAAGGGCGCCGCCCCCGCCCAGGTCGCGCTGGCCTGGGTCTACGCCCAGCAGGACCGGCTCGGCGTCCCGCTGGCGCCCATCCCGGGCACCAAGCGCGTCAAGTGGCTCGAGCAGAACGTCGCCGCCCTCGACGTCACCCTGAACCCCGCTGAGCTGGCCCAGCTCGATCCCCTCGCCAGCCAGGTCACCGGCACCCGCTACTGAACCGCAACGATGGGCCATTGAGCCAAGGCCCCGCGGCAATTGCCGTCCTGTTCTGCTGCTAACCAAGAAGCAGCATCACAGCATGTCTGGCCAGGTCAGCCGGAAGGTGATGCGCAGACGAGTCGTGGTGCCCATTCGCCGGGCCGCAGTCCTGCGGAACGTGACCGGCTACGGCTAAAGTCTGGCGGGCGCGCGGCGCGAGGTGATCCGAGGTGAATAAGTACGGCGCTAGCTCATCCTTTGCTTCGATAAGCGCATCGCGTAGCTCTGCTGCCTAATCTGGGGGAAGTAGCAAGCCTACCTCATTGGTATCATCGGATAACACGAGACCGACAGTGGCCGACCATCGTGAATTGTCCGCGTGGTCAGCACACACGCCCATGCCTGGTGATCCCTGACCTTGAATATCTTGTCCATCTGTTCTCATCCTCTCGGTTGTTATGCAGCCTTCAGTGCGCCGTATTCCGGCGAGCAAATACTCGCCTCCAGCTAAGACCAGCTCCCCCAGCTCATTCGGGCCACCTCCTAGAAGTGAATGACGCCGATGTCGTGCAGAAGGTAGGTGATGAACTAAATCACGAACAGGATGCCGATGAGCTTTCTTGCCACTTCCAGTTCTTCCAGAACATCTGCACTTGCCTCCTAAACGGCTCAGGGCAGTTATGCCGCCCCGGTCGTCAGACCGTGGTGCTCAGCTCTGTCTATCGCCCTGGTGAGCTTGTAGTTAGCGGTACTGAGAGCTTTCATATCGATCCTGGGGTAATAGTCGTCATCGATATACGCCCATACAGCGCCCGCTGCCGCCCTGGCTTCGGCTTCCGTGAATTCGACGGTAACCATCGTTCTCACTTCCTGTCGTGCATCTCACCGCGGATAGCGCCGGCGCGTGAAGTTGCTTCAGTGCGGGCGTGGTCGGCGCGTCGCACTGGCGCCCGGTATTCGGCCGGTCGTGCTTCCGCGCACGTCTCACACGGGCAGTCCGGTACGTGTGCTAGTTGCCTGGTCGCCATCTTCGTTCTTTCCTTCTTGTCGGGGCCAACCCCGTGGACCGGCGAGTTGTCTTTCACCTGGTGAAACACTCAAACGCGCTCGTTTGTTTTAGGCGAAAGCAACTAGGTTCGGGGCCTTCGTCCCTTGATTTCGCGGTGAACCTCTGATGTGATGACCTGCGGCGATGGTTACCGGGCGCTACCGGTGCGCCTCTATCGCCACTGCGCTCGCCCGCGTCGATCCCGTCTTGGGATGAATCAGGAGCTAGTCGTACTACGTCTCCACCTGATAGTGATGGCTCGCTCTAGCGCTCCGGAAGGACGGCTTCGGCCTCGATCTCGACGAGCCAGGCCGGATCCAGCAGGCCAGCCACGATCACCGCGGTCGCTGCGGGACGGATATCGGCGAAGACCTCGCCGTGCGCGCGGGCGACCTCGCGCCAGTGGGCGGCGCTCGTGAGGTACATGCGGGTGCGGACGACTTGATCAAGGCTGGTGCCCGCGCGGTTCAGGACCTCGCCGATCAGTTCCAGGCACAGCCTGGCCTGGTCGTATGGCCCGGCCGGGGACGGGGCGCCGCCGGGCGGAACCGGCGCGGTTCCGGCTACCAGGACCCGGCTGCCTGCCACCACCGCGCGGGAGAACCCGAAGACCGGCTCAAAGGGTGAGTGACCGCTGATGCGCTGAGGTTGCACGCCTGGCATTCTTCCATCGCGACGCTGGCGCCGACCTGGGAAGAGGGGTTTGCAGCTGAGCGGATGGGTAGCACTGACACCGGATCGGATCGGCGAGCCGGCAGGATACGGGTTTGGCTAGGCCCATCATCACGTTATATCTTGAACCTAGGTGGGGCCCGGCTACGGGCGCGAATCGCCCGAAGCGAAGGAGATGCCGCGATGACCGACCACGAGCAGCAGTTCCGCGGGTGGTGGGCCAGGCTGGTCGCCTGGCTGCACGGGGAACAGCGCGCCGGCGCGACCCGCAAGGCGAAGGCGGCTCTGCAGGACGTGCGGGCTAGCGAGGCCGGGCGCAAGGCCGAGGCGGCGCTCCGCGACCTGCGACAGGGTGAGGCCGGGCGCAAGGCCGAGGCGGCGCTCCGCGACCTGCGACAGGGTGAGGCCGGGCGCAAGGCCGAGGCGGCACTTCGCGACCTGCGCGAGGGCGAGGCCAGGCGCAAGGCCCGGGAGGCCCTGCAGGACCTGCGGGACAGTGACGCCGGGCGCAAGGCCCGGGACGCGCTGCGGGACCTGCGGGATAGCGAGGCCGGGCGCAAGGCGTGGGCCGCGCTCCGCGATCTGGGCGATGGCGAGGCGACGCGCGACAAGTCCTGACGCCGACCGCCGGGAAAGCGACGGTCAGGGAAGGCTGCTTACCTGTCGCAGCCAGGCCTGGCGGCGCGGGCGTACCGGGCTCTACGGGGCTGTGGTATCCGCCGAGGTCGCCTCGGGTCGTCTGGGGTACCGGCGGGCAGGCGTGGCCGCTACGCTGAGATGCAGGAAACCCAGGCGGCGGAGACGCAGGAAACCCAGGCGGCGGAGCTGAGACGCAGGAATTCCGGGCGGCGGAGCAGAGGTGTCTACGCTTCACCGCCATTTGACCTGCACGGATGTTAGCGCTAACGCGGCCCCGGCTGACCGCATAGCTACGCTGCGCGGCGAAGGAAGGCATGACTTGACGCCGTCACCGGGTGAAGAGGCCGAGGGCCAGTCGCCGACGGCGGTCGTCACTAACATGGGCAACCTGTCTCGGCCTCCGGTCATGGCCGACGTCGCCCGGCTGGCCGGCGTCTCTCACCAGACCGTCTCGCGAGTCCTCAACGACCATCCGAACGTTCGCCCGCCCACCAGGGACAGGGTGCTCGCCGCGATCCGCGAGCTGGCCTACCGGCCGAACGCCGCGGCCCGGACGCTGGTGACCCGGCGCACTCACACGCTGGGCGTGATTACCTCCGACACCATGCTCTACGGTCCGACCTCGATGCTGTACGGGTTCGAGCGGGCGGCGCACGACGCTTACTTCGTGTCCGTCGCCAGCCTGCCGGCCCTCGACCGCGGATCGATGCTGGACGCGGTGGACCGGTTCCTCGGTCAGGGCATCGAGGGCATCATCGTGATCGCGACGCAGGACACCGCGGTGGCCGCGCTCACGCACGTGCCGACGGAGGTGCCGCTGGTCGCCGTGGGCTGCGGCACCCGGGCATCGGTCACGTCAGTGGCGGTCGACAATATGGTCGGCGCCACCACCGCGACCCGGTACCTGCTCAGCCTCGGGCACCAGACCGTGTATCACGTCGCCGGGCCCCCGTCACACCTCGACGCGCAAGAACGCGTGGCCGGCTGGCGCCAGGTGCTCAGCGAGGTCGGCGCGCCGGAGCCTCCCGTGCTGGCCGGCGACTGGTCCGCCTCCTCCGGGTACGAGCTGGGTTACCAGCTGGCTTCGGAGCCTGAGCTCACGGCGATTTTCTGCGGGAACGACACGATGGCGCTCGGCGTGATGCGCGCCCTGGCCGAACGAGGTCTGCGGGTTCCCGCCGACGTGAGCCTCGTCGGCTTCGATGACGTCCCGGAGGCGGGTTACTACAGGCCGCCGCTCACCACGGTCCGGCAGGACTTCGGCGAGGTCGGCCGGCAGGCGCTGAGCACGCTCATCGACCGGATGTCCGGCGCCATCGCGGCGGGCCTGCGGGTCCGGGTCGCCCCGGAGCTGATCATCCGGGCGAGCGCCACCGGGCCGCCCGGGCCGCTGACGAGGTAGGACGCCGGCCCTCTCGGTTGAGCCGCCAGCCAAGAGGCAACAATGCACTGGAGGGAGCGTACGATGAGACGGACCGATGGATGTTAGCGCTAACAAAGGCGGCAGCGACGACGCCTTCGTGGTCGGCGTGGACTTCGGCACGCTGTCGGCGCGCGCCCTGGTGGTACGGGTCAGCGACGGCGCCGAAGCTGGCACAGCCGTCCGCGAGTACGCCCACGGCGTGATCGACCGGGAGCTGCCGACCGGACGCGACGCGGGGGGCGCGGAGCGGACCACCGGAGGGCTGGCCGGGCACGCGCGGGAGCTGCCGCCGGACTGGGCGCTGCAGGATCCCGGCGACTATACCGACGCGCTGGGCGCCGTGGTCCCGGCCGCGATCAGCGACGCCGGCATTGACCCGGGCCAGGTCATCGGGGTGGCCACCGACTTCACCGCGTCCACGTGCATGCCGGCGCTCACCGACGGGACGCCGCTATGCGAGCTGCCCGGCCTGGCCGCACGGCCGCATGCCTATCCCAAGCTGTGGAAGCACCATGCCGCCCAGCCGCACGCGGACCGGATCAACGCCACCGCCCACGAGCGCAACGAAAAGTGGATCAACCGCTACGGCGGGAAGATCTCGTCGGAATGGCAGTTCGCCAAGGCGCTCCAGGTGCTCGACGAGGATCCCGAGCTCTACCAGCGGGCGGACCGGTGGATCGAGGCCGCTGACTGGATCATCTGGCAGCTGTGCGGCACCGAGACCAGGAACGCGTGTACCGCCGGATACAAGGGCATCTTCCAGGACGGCCAGTACCCGTCCCGCGACTTCCTGGCCGCGCTCGACCCGCGGTTCGCCGGCTTCGCCGCGGATAAGCTCGCCCATCCCATTTCCCCTCTCGGCGGCCTGGCCGGCCGGCTGACCCCGGCCGCCGCCGCCAGGTGCGGCCTGCCGGAGGGGATCGCGGTCGCCGTCGGCAACGTGGACGCGCACGTCACCGTGCCCGCGGCGGGCCCCGTCGCGCCGGGCAAGATGGTGGCGATCATGGGCACCTCGACCTGCCATGTCATGAACGGCGCCGAACTGGCCGAGGTGCCGGGCATGTGCGGGGTGGTGGACGGCGGCATCGTGGCCGGGCTCTGGGGATACGAGGCTGGGCAGAGCGGCGTGGGGGACATTTTCGCGTGGTTTACCCGCAACGGCGTTCCCGGCGAGTTCGCCGATGAGGCCCGCCGGCGGGGCATGTCGCTGCCCGAGCTGCTGGATGAGAAGGCCAGCGCCGGGCCGGCCGGCGCGCACGGGCTGATCGCGCTGGACTGGGAGGGCGGTAACCGTTCGGTGCTGGTGGATGGCCGCCTGTCCGGGGCCATCGTGGGGCTGACGCTGGCGACCACCGCACCGGAGATCTACCGGGCGCTGCTGGAGTCGACCGCGTTCGGCACCAGGATGATCATCGACACGTTCGACGCCTCGGGGGTGCCGGTCACCGAGCTCGTGGTGGCGGGGGGCCTGATCAAGAGCGCCCCGCTCATGCAGATCTACGCGGACGTGACCCGGCGCCCGCTCAGCCTGATCGGGTCCGAGCAGGGCCCGGCCCTGGGCTCGGCCATCCACGCGGCCGTCGCCGCCGGCGCCTACCGCGACGTGCCGGCCGCCGCGGCGGCCATGGGAAACGTGGTCCGGGACGTCTACCAGCCGGACCCGGTTCGCGCCGATGCCTACGACGAGCTGTACGCCGAGTACGTCCGGCTGCACGACTACTTCGGGCGCGGGCCGAACGAGGTCATGCACCGGCTGCGGGCCATCCGCGACCGGGTCCGGTCCGACCAGTGAGCCGCACGTGCGAGGAGAGGATGGCGGCCAGATGAGCCTGGCGGAGAGCCCCGAAGTCACCGCCCTGCGTGAGACGGTGTGCGCGCTGCATGCTGAGCTGGTGCGAAACGGCCTGGTGGCCTGGACTTCGGGCAACGTGTCCGCCAGGTCCAGGGACCTGATGGTGATCAAGCCGAGCGGCGTCGCCTACGACGACCTGACTGCCGAGTCGATGGTGGTCTGCGACCTGGACGGCAAGCCGATCTCGTCCGACGGGCTGAGCCCATCGAGCGACACCGCCACGCACGCGTACATCTACCGGCACATGCCGGGCGTGGGCGGCGTGGTACACACGCACTCCGCCTACGCGACCGCGTGGGCGGCGCGGGGGGAGGCCATCCCCTGCGTGATCACCGCGATGGCCGACGAGTTCGGCGGCGAGATTCCGGTCGGCCCGTTCGCGCTGGTCGGCAGCGACGAGATCGGCCGGGGGGTGGTCGCCACGCTGACCGGGCACCGCTCCCCCGCCGTGCTGATGCGCAGCCACGGCGTATTCACCATCGGCGGCACTGCGCGGGAGGCGGTGAAAGCCGCCGTGATGTGCGAAGACGCCGCGCGCACCGTCCACCTGGCCCGCGCCTACGGCGAACTGGCGCCGCTGCCCGCGGACCAGGTGGATGCGCTGTACGCCCGCTACCAGAACTACTACGGCCAGCGCTGAATACCCGTTGAGGACCCCAGGTAAGGAGCGATCTCATGTCCGCCCCAGAGCTCTTGACCAGACGGAAGCCGCGGATCGGAATTCTCGGGATCATGCAGGATCTGTACGACGACATGGTCCCCGGGATCGCCCAGCGACAGGAGGGGTACGCCGCCGAGCTCGCCGCGCACCTGTCCGACGTCGCGGAATTCACTCCGAGCAAGGCGATCAAGTACCGGGAGGACGCCGAGCGCGCCATGCGCGAGTTCGAGGACTCCGACCTCGACGGCGTGATGGTGGTGATGCTCACCTACGGCCCGGCCATGCGGGTGGCGCGGCTGCTGGCCGAGTCCCGCCTGCCGGTCTGCCTGGCCAACATCCAGCCGGAGCCCACCGTCACGCCGGCCTGGGACATGGCGGACATGACCTACAACCAGGGCGTGCACGGCGCGCAGGACACGGCCAACGCCATGGTCCGGGCCGGGAAACGGTTCGCCGTGCTGACCGACGACTGGAAGAGCGCCAGCTTCCGCAGGGACGTGGGCCGCTGGGCCCGCGCCGCGGCCGCGGCCACCGCGTGGAAGCGGCTCAAGGTCGCGATCTTCGGCTACGCGATGAACGAGATGGGCGACATCCGCGTCGATGAGAGCGCGCTGGTCCGGACCCTGGGCCCGGCCATCATCTCGGTCGCGCAGGGCGACCTGTGGCGGGGCATGCAGGAGGCGGGCGACGAGGCGGTCGCCTCCGTGATCGCTTTCGAGGACGAGCACTTCGACATCGACCCCCGGCTGTCGCGGACCGAGCGAACCGACCACGCCCGGATGCAGGTGGCGATCGAGAAGATACTGAACGAACGGGGGTTCGGCGCCTACACCGCGCACTTCGACGCGATCGGCGAAGACGGCAGGTTCAGCCGGCTCCCGCTGGCCGCCGCGTCGTCCCTGATGGCCAAGGGCTACGGGTACGCCGCCGAAGGCGACGTGCTCACCGCCTGCCTGGTCGCCGCCGGGCACGTGCTGATCGGCGACGCGCACTTCACCGAGATGTACGCGATGGACTTCCCTTCGGATTCGGTGCTGATGAGCCACATGGGCGAGGGCAACTGGAAGATCGCGCGCACCGACCGGCGGGTGAAGCTGATCAAGCGGCCGCTCGGCATCGGGCGGCTCGACGACCCGCCGACGTTCTTGTTCCAGTACCAGCCGGGTGCGGCTACCCTGGCCACCCTGGTCTCGCTGGAAGGCGAGCGTTTCCGGCTGGTGGTCGCGGAGGGCGAGAACCTGGACAGCCAGGAACTGCCGGCGCTGGAGATGCCCTACGGGCAGTTCCGGCCCGCATCCGGCCTGCGGAGGTGCCTGAACGGGTGGCTGGCGCACGGCGGCCCGCACCACGAGGTGATGAACCTCGGCCACCACGCCGCCGACTGGAAGGTCTTCTGCCAGCTCACCGGCATCGAGTTCGTCCAGGTCTAGCGGTGCCGGGTACGGCGGCCGGGGTTACTGGCCGGTGACCTGCTGCCAGTTGGCGACCGAGGGCTCGATCTTCGCGGCGGGGCCTTCGCCGAACAGCCTGAGGATGTTGCCGGTCATGCGCTGCACCACGGCGGACTCGCAGATGCCGCCGGAGTAGCAGCCGCTGTGATCGTCGAGCGCGGGGATCCAGTTGTTGGTGCCGGTGTCCAGCACGCCGGCGCCGGTCGAGGCGTTGGTGTAGTACGTCATGTCGGAAAACCAGGAGTTCGTGTTGTGCTGGCCCTGGCTGAGGGAGATCGGCGAGTGCCCGAAGATCTGATCGTTGGCGGGCTGGCCATCCCCCTGGTCGAACTGGTCCACGTCGGAGGCGATCACGCCGGGGACGATGTCGCCGTCATGCAGGCCCGTGCCGGCGAAGATCCAGGCAGAAGCGTCGGCCACCTTGAATCCCGCGTGCAGGCCGGGCTCGAGGAAACCGGAGTAGGCGTCGCCGACGAAGTCGTACTCGGGCCAGCTGGACGGCGGGTTCGCCCACTCGTTGCCGGTGACCTCCATCGGATTGCCAGTGCCGTCCAGCGGGTCGGCGGCCGAGTCGCGGTAGTCGACCAGCTCGCGGTCGGGACCGAGCGGGGAGGACTGGGTCCGGACATGCCTCAGCACCGGGCTCGCGGCGAAGAAGACGATGTTCATGCCCTTGTCGTAGGCGGTCACGGCGGCCTGGCGCTCGCCGTAGGACCAGCACTCGTCGTGCCCGAGGGACAGCAGCACCTTGTGCCTGACCAGGTAGCCCGGATGCTCCTGGACCGTCAGGTCGGTCGCGTAGGTGACGTCGAGGCCGTGCTGCTCGGCCCATCGCACCAGCGGGTACTCCAGGCCGAGGAAGTTGCCCGACCCGTTCTCGGCCGCGTACGGCCGGTCGTAGGAGACGACCCTCGACCGTGAGCACAGCGGGTACACGTCCGCCGGGCAGCTGCCCGGGCCCTGGTAGTAGTCGTAGCCGCCGTAGTAGTTCCACGCCTGCCAGGTGAATACGTCGTTCTTGACCACGTAGGTGGCGGTGC
>Ga0187780_10001132_pt1 | contig 20051 bp, 19 predicted proteins | sample 1015_Q2_SP10_20__FD_132429 | JGI IMG/M metagenome (GOLD analysis project Ga0187780, IMG submission 132429) | Tropical peat soil microbial communities from peatlands in Department of Meta, Colombia - 1015_Q2_SP10_20_MG | ecosystem: Environmental > Terrestrial > Soil > Wetlands > Peat | place...
AGTGAGGCACTCTACCTAACCGATCCAGAAGGAAACGGAATTGAGATTTATGCAGATAAGCCAAGGAGAGATTGGAAAGTTGACGACTACGGCTCCCCACAAATGGGCACTTACCCACTTGACATTGATTCGCTCCTACTAGAAGTGAAAGGAAAACCAATCGATGAAGCGAAGGCTCTCGGTGAACGAACGACCATAGGACACATGCACCTAAGAGTGACAGAGATCAGGCGATCAACCGACTTCTACCACTATCGATTGGGATTGAATCTGATGAACTACTGGGACACTGCAGCGTTCCTTTCCGCCGGAGGATACCACCATCATATTGGAATGAATACGTGGGAGAGTTCCTTCGGTTCAAAATTCACGGAAGGACGAGTGGGGTTGGAGTATTTTACAATCCGCATCCCGACCCCCTCACTCGCAACAGATCTTTGCTTGAGACTCGGCGGCACGACACAAAATGAGCCTATATTTCAAGACCCGGACGGAATCAAATTCAAAATTAAAACAATCTAGCTCTTTCGGATAAATAGCAAGATTCTCTGCAGCCAAATATCCGATATCTTCTACTAGCCACCCAACTGTAAATTCGCTGAAAAGTCGTAGTTTTGAAAAGTCGACACAAGAAACCAACAGGACACAGATAGGTGCACATCTCGGAGATTGCTTGCGGTCCGGAAAAAAGCTCTCCGTCAGTCCTGACTAGATGCATTTGCCCTTGCAGATCCTCAATAGTCAAACTATATTTCGATGATACGCCAGAGATCGCTTGGTAGGGAACATACCCGAAGAATGAATGTCGATCCAATACCTTAAGCAACCTGACGGCGGCAACGCATAAGTTGCATACGCCATCAAAGATCAGATATGGCTTATTTGCCAAAGAAGATGCCGTTCTATTTTTGGTTCAAGTTTGAGGCTATCGAGTCGGACGTCTTCATCGGGGGTGGTTGGTAAAGGTGCGTGAACTGACATTCGCTGCAATAATTCATACCGCACTCGTTACAGAAGCCTAAGGGCCTCTTACCGCTTCCACAACGACAAACTGTGCTACTCACAATTGCTCACTTCACAGTTCTCGAGTATTGTACTTTTCTTGATTGTGTTTTTCTCTCACGCTTTACGCGACTATGGCCTCTACCACGCTTCCTTTTTGACTGTTTTCTTGGATTCACTGTTGAAGCAACGCTGTCAAACGTTTTCTCATCAATCAAGTGTAATAAGAGAAGAAGTGCGAGGATTGCGATCAACGCACGATTCTGAGTACGCCTCGCCTCAGTCTGACGAACGACTTTCTTCTTCCTCTTGACGTTTGAAGTCTTGTGCCGTGCCCGCTTCTTTCGTGCCATATCGTCGATGGTGCCCGTTCCCTGCTAAATACTTGCGTTCCGAAGCAGGCCTTCACGAGATTAGGAAATGAGTTATATGCGATAGACGTTGGCCCTCAACTCATGTCCAAGAATCCAGTGATTGATGAGATTCTAGAAAGCTACAAATCGATATGGTCATTGAACCATGCGGCGAGTCTGTCTGAGTGGGATCTGGAGACCTACATGCCTGTTGACGCCTCCAAACCTAGAGGCTTTGCGCAGGCTCACCTCGCCTTGATCCATCAGCAAAAGGTTCTAGCCTTGACAGAATGTGTGACAAAAACTGAGAAACTGGATGGCCTAGACGATTACGAAAAGGGCATCGTCAGGAATGTCAAGCGGGAATTGAAGTATTTCACGAAAGTTCCTCCCGAGCTTGTTGAAGAACTTACGAGGACAGCAACTGAAGCATCAGTTGTGTGGAGGGAGGCAAGAAAGAGATCTGATTTCTCAATGTTTCAGCCTTATCTTGAGAAAATTGTACAGCTAAAGAAGAAAGAGGCAGACAAGCTCGGTTATGAGGGCCACCCGTACAATGCGTTGATGGACCTGTTCGAAGAAGATCTCACGACACAAGATGTTGACAGAGTTTTCTCACCGCTGGTCCCGAACCTTAAGAGAATACTCAGCAAGATAGTATCCTCCAATCATTTCCCTAGCAGCCACAAGCTTGAGGATGTTGAATATGACGAGCAAGTGATGAAACATGTGAACCAAGAGGTCCTCAGAATCCTTGGAATGCCTGACAAGACTTTTCGAATGGATATTTCGACGCACCCTTTCACAAGTTCAATGTCCCTAGACGACGTGCGCATTACCACAAGGTACGAGGGAAAAAGCTTCAGAGAAACAATCTTCTCAGTGATCCATGAATGTGGGCACGCATTATACGACCTTCAAGTCGACCATTCGTACGAGTACACTCCACTCGCAAAGGGACCATCACTGGGGATTCACGAATCGCAATCACGTTTTTGGGAAAACTTCGTCGGAAGAAGCAAAGAGTTCACGAACCTTCTCTACCCGACCCTAAAGAAGAATCTAACATTCCTCTCTGAATACACGGAAGACGACGTGTACAGATACTTCAACCTTGTAAGACCTAGTCTCATTCGAGTAGCTGCAGACGAACTAACTTACAATTTCCACATTGTCGTCCGATACGAAGTTGAGAAGAAACTCATAGGCGGAGAAGCCAAAGTCGCTGAGATACCGGAAATCTGGAACGACATGATGGAGGAATACGTAGGAGTAAGACCGAAGGATCCAGCTGAAGGCGTCCTTCAAGACGTCCACTGGAGCGGCGGAATGATAGGTTACTTTCCAACATATTCTCTCGGAAATGTCATCGCTGGAATGGTATCCAACCGTATGCAACGTGACTTGAACATACAAGACATCATAACGCGAGGAGACATGACCACCATCAAAAACTGGCTGAGAGAGAACATCCACAAATGGGGAGCCATATACTCACCTAAAGAATTACAAAAGAAAATTTTTGGAGACGCATATAATCCGGAATATCTCGTAAAGTACTTGGAGAAAAAATACTTGGTTTAGACACATCCGAAGACTGATTAACTGTCAGAATCTCGTAATTCAGTAACTGAAGATTTTGCCCACCCGCCCGCCGCAGAATCAGCCTCGCATCCATCTAGACGATTCCCCATTTTATCCTGTTCCAGATTCTTTCATGCACGAAATACGCTGCAGTCGTGTAGACGTTACTGATTATCATAAAGCCCACAGCAACTTCAACTTGATGCGTAAGAAGGTATATTACCGAAAAATCCAGTATGACAATGACGATTCTGTATGTAATTGCCTTAACCAACGACCGCTTAGTTGTTCTATTGCGCATATGCGATCAATACGCGCATAAACTAACAATTGGTAAAAGTATCTATCCTTCTATCCGACAAGGCGATCGTGCTCTCAAACGCAACTTGAGGCCGGTGATCTTATGAGTAACAATCGAGAAAAGAGGAGACTGCCTGATATTATCTACCTCAAGAGTGTCCCTTGTTCTGGGCAACGTGACTGAAGGCAAACATAAACTGTGATTCTTTGATCGATTCTATTGATGGTTCATTTAGAATAGTTTGTCTTTGTCTAGCATGAGTTCGGATTCTGAATATTTCCTTCCGTACATCTTCTTCACAACTACGAACCTGCGTGACCGTTCTCTAAGCTCCTTCTCGAAGATTTCTATGACTCCGTCAAAGAAGTCGATCACCATCTGGCTGTCCTGCTTGTCGCCTACCAAGGGGTTGAGAGTTGCTAAGATTGTGAAACCTTCAACTTTCCGTTTACCTACGAAGTCCGATAGCCACTTTCGGGTAGTAATTCCTTTGTAGCGAACAAGTAAGTCCGAGAGGATGTCAATGACCACAATCATCTTGGTGGCTTGTTCCTTCGCCCTGGCTTGTTTGATGGCCAACGTTAGAGAGATGTTTGCTTCGCTTAAGTTTTCGAGCAAGTATGGAATCTTGTAGAGGTTGGCGTTAGACGCAATCTTGTCGGCCTGAGGGGAGAAAGCGTAGAACCCATGTGGATATCTCGCAAGCAAATCTTGAGTTCTCTCAATGTCGGCTGAGATGTAAAACGCTGGTCTACCAGATGATATGGCGGAGTCGATAATCTTACGCAAGAGTAGGTCTCTCTCGTCGTATGAAGGAGAGACGAGGACAACCGCATAGCCCTCAGGAATCCCTCCCTCCAATGTCCCATCCAAATCTGAATACCCAGTCGAAATGGTTGGCTTAGAAGGAGTGCCCAGCTTGGTGTCCCCCCGTCGAAACCTCAATTTTCCTCTCCTAGCCGCAACTACACACCCAATCACTGCAACTACTATTCCAGTAACACCTGTAGCAATGACTGGAATAGTTAGGGAGGACTGAACGACTGCACCCGGAATGATTGCGGTTACAGTCTTCGTTAAAGTGTTTGTTGAAACGATTATCTTGATGTGTGCCGGCGGCCTCAGGTCTTTGTAGATTGATGTAACGTATGACCGTTCATCGTTGCCATATGACCCCAGTGCATAGTCGAGACCGATCCATAGATAGTAGGTCCCTGGCTCAATTGGCGCTGTTAGATGGAATGATGCAGTTCCCTTTATTCCTGGAAGACCGAGCGGCGGGAATCCTGAGTACACAAGCCAATAGAGTTGAGGAGTCATTGGCCATGAACCAACGAATACAAGTTGATACGGGCAGTTGCAAGGATTTCCTTTTAGCGCCGTACCATTCGGCGTTAACCAAATTTGATAATCTATTACGAAGGATAAGTTCTCCCCAGGCTGCGCGATGACGGTCTGCGGTTCCACTGACGTTAGATAGGCGGAATCGGCAAGCCTAATCGGTACACCGGGGTATATGCCGAGGTCCCCGAAATATATAGCGCAGGCTGGCAAGTCATACAGGTCACCAGTGTGAGAGCCACAAAACTGGGATTGGGAGCTCACAGGCCGTAATCCAACAAGGAAAGAAGAGATAAGCAGGAATAGGATTAGGCCGGTCCTAACCAATCCCGTCTCACATTATCGCAATGTAACCATGCAGTCCTTGTAAGATTTTGTATGACATACGACCTTTTCCTCATACAAATTAAAACTGAGGAGCTTGTCGAAGTGTATTCCTTTCCACTTGTAGAAGCGGTCCAAGTCTTCGCATATCTTGACTTTACCGGTCTCAGTTACGATGATTCTGGTTAGGTAATCTTTGGTGACGTTTGGGCTGTAGTTCGGCTCGTTTACTCACGGACTTTAGGGTTATGACTGTTCCTCGGATTGTTGCGGGTCTGCAGCCTTCTTTCTGCATCCAGTAAGCGAAATGTTGCTATTTCACCAGAATACTCTCCCGGGTTTAATGGTGACGGGATCGCGGGGATTTGAACTCCCGATAAAGGGGGCCCGCAGGCGGGGGAAAACCAAGTGATTGTCCGCAAAGAAGGCCATCTTAATGGCTTGCTGAGGCTAGCGCTGAACTGAATGATAGGCCCACAATAACGTCCGTGTCCGAAGGGAAATCAATTCTGTTTGTTGATTTACGTTACGGGCCTAATGTGATGCAAAGTAATCTTCACCCTAGCGCTCTTTTCAACTCCGCAACCGCCTCTTCGAGATCACCGACTTCAGCAGACTCAGGCACGCCTACGAATGGAATGCCTAGTCTGCGTTCCTCTAACTCACGCTTGAGAATCTCAATATAGATACCGCTCTCCGATACCAGTTTCTGGTTCGGTAATCTTTCCGGAATCAGACCTCCCCAAGTGGAGTTCCGCGGCGTCTTGTTGACTCCGCAGCTGGGGCTTCCATCAGCCCCCAAGATTGCGACTATTGTGTACCCACTGTTGTAGTAGTCTTGGATCTGGTTGGCGATGGATTGCGCGAGGTTCCGGCAGTGTTCCCGAAAGCCAGCTATATCGTATTGCTCTTTGACTGCCTGCCACCTTCGTATTCCTGCATATGTCACTTCGGGGCACGGCATTTGGAGGATCCCTAATCCCTCTCTCATCAAGAAATCCACAACGGGAGTTATCGCGCCAGGAAACTTTGCGATACCTTCAACCTTAGAGTTTTGGTTCAGAATGCAGTGAGTTACAACAACGATTGCTTTGCTTCTATTATCATCCAATGATAGTGCCAGCTTGGTCAGGTTCTAATTATCGGCTTGGATATACTAACCGTGCCTATATCTCACTCGTTGCTTAGCCTAGCGGTGGGAGACTGGCTTGGAAGCTCAAGTCCGACGTATTATCGACGAAACTCCAGATGACGTTGTCAAGAACGATCTTGAAGAATACAGGAAGCTCGCGTTGAACCTAGGTGCCACGGATGCCAGAATCATCACCGCCGACCAAGTAATAGTGGATGAACGAGTAGTGCTGAAATGTTCTAACCCGAGATGCCCGTCATATGGAACGAACGCAAATTGTCCTCCTTATGCGCCTTCGCCTGATTTGGTACGGAAGGCTGTTGAGAAATATCATCACGCGATTTTTATCTACATGAAAGTTCCTTCGGTGAGTTTTGCGGGACCTGAAGTTCTCAAATTCAACAAGGGAAAGGAATACCATCTCAGGGTGAACAAGATAGTTTCCACAATAGAAGCGAAGGCATTCTATGACGGTTATTATCTTGCTATGGGATATGGAACAGGGCCTTGTCTTAGCTATTTCTGTGGAAACGGTAGGTGTGCAGCGTTGGATCCTGGCGGCATTTGTCGTTTTCCGTTGAAGTCGAGACCTTCCATGGAGGCGTCCGGCATGGATGTGTTCAAGATGTCCACTCGGATGGGCTGGGAGGTGTATCCGTGTGGCGCTGGAATCGAGCCGAGCCGAGTTCCGAATGGGTCAGATCATGGCCTCGTGCTAATTGAATAGTGTAGTAGGCGTCTTGACATTTCCTCGTATCGTACTCTTCCCGACTCATCCAATAGCCTTACGTTGCCATCCCTGAAAACAGTCCCTAACAGAATAATGGCGGGCCCGCGGGGATTTGAACCCCGGACCCCAGGCTTCTCCCGCATTAAGCGTTTAGAGGGCCTGTGCTTTTGACGCTTAGGGAATAAGCGCTGTCCAAACTGAGCTACGGGCCCGGCTCATACACTACGGCTCGTCACACTGCTTAAAGTTGTCCATTACTCGATGAAAATGGCTGGTCTATAAGGTTCTGCTAGTTTAGCTCTCAACTTTGGGTCGTAGAGGCTTGGGTCATCCTCTGCGAAGATTTCAACCGGTACCTTCAGCTCTTTTGATAGGAATGAGTTAGCTTCTGCTAGGATGCTCTTCTCATCGAGCTCGCCCATCAGGATTCTGCGCTTCCTCAAGTCCGTCGACATTGTTCTGGCTTGTTTCACCACCTTTGCCGCGAACTTAGGCAAATCCTTCTGAGACGCTACCTTGGCGGAGATCATATCGCGAATGAGGCCATCAAGAGTTTCAGGTTGTGTCTCTGCACGACGCAGTGCTTCAATTACGATTTGCCACTTCCATTTTGCTGCGGAGTAGTAATGGATCTTCTTTGGGACAATCTTGGTAGTGGCGATTATTTCCTGTGTATCTTCAAGAAGCTGTCTTACTATGCTCTCCAGCTCATCGGCCCTCGTGTCTATTTCAGCTCCGTCGGAATCAGGCCATTTAGCGACTGATACGAAGCCGTCTTGACCTATTATTCTCCAAGACTCTTCTGCAAGATGCGGGGCGAATGGGGCGATTAGCCTAGTCCATATGGATAGTGCATTCTTGATTGTGGTCGCGTCAGCCTTCGTTGCTCGTCTCTCGTACCAACGTAGGTCGTTCCATATGTCGTAAATGGCTGATGCGAGTGCCGTACGGGTCTTCAGTTTCTCTAAAGATTCGGACACGGTTCTGGATCTAGCTTGCATCTTGCTGGTCAACCATTCCTCCAGATGGCCGTTTTTTGCGGATTCAGTGTACTTTGATTTCTCTTCGATTAGGCGGAGGAAGGATTCAAGTCGAACTTGTAAGTCTCTGGCATTTTCCCTGCGCCAGTCTGGATCATCCATTCCCTCAGCTGCGAGTAATATTGTGCAGCGTACGGCATCGGCTCCGTAATCCGCACAGGCCTTCCATAAGGGGACGAAGTTCCCTTGAGACTTGTGCATAGGACGGCCTTCCGCGAGCATAAAGCCGTTTACTCCGATTGCCCTAGGCCAATATTTCGACTCGAAGAGCGCGACGTGGTGTAGTATGAAGAAGCAAAGATGGTTTCCGACCAGATCCTTGCCTGAATTCCGCAGATCGACTGGGTACCAGTATTGGAATTCCTGTCGCAATTGCTCGAGAACTGTTTTCTCTATTCCGAGGTTCGTGACGAGCTGTTCCGGGTTCATATTTCCATAATAGATGTAATCGAATAGTTCAGGTTCCAGCTGGTCAGGTTTGATTAACCCTGCGTTTACGAATTTACTGACCATGTAGTAAGCCATGTAAATGGTTGAATCACTTAGGGTCTCGACGATCCAGCTTGGACTCCACGGTAGTGGAGTTCCCAACCCTGTTTTTCGGGCGCATGGCCAGTCTTGAAGCCAATCGATTACTCCATCGAACCAACTTCGAGCTTCCTCCGGATAGAACGTCATCTCTTTGATATTCTCATGAGCCATCGATTTCCATTTTGGGTCTGAATATTTGAGAAACCATTGATCTTCAAGCACCTTCGCTACGCATTCGGTCGTGCACCTACAGATCACCTTCTGAGGCAGTTCGTACATGACATCAGCTATGCCTTTCTTCCTGAAATCAGAAACTAATGACTGCTTTACATCAGCGATTTTCAATTTGGCATACGGACCACAATTGTCCCTGAGAATACCGCTGTGGAATTCTGCTTTGTAGATCTCTTTGGTTGCTTCTTCAGCTAACAAATCGTTCTGGTCGCGTATGTGCATGCGGTCAACGATTTCTATTGCTGGAAAGTCACCGTAGCCTTCAACCAGAATAACTGAGATTGGCTTGATGTTTTGGGCTTCTTGTACTGGGATTGAGAACTTGTTCAGTTCTGTGGGGTTGAGTTGGAGGTCCCTTAACGCAAGCCAATCGTACGGAGCATGGGCGGGGACGCTGTAGACTAGCCCGGTTGCGTTGCCAGTCTTAACGAAAACTCCGGGGAGAATTAACAGTTTTCTTCTCAGTATTGGGTCCTCACACTGTTTGCCGGCAAGTTCAGCGCCTTTCAGAGTTCTTAGAACTTTGATTTGTTTGAGCTGATTCTGTAATTTTGCAGAGGCTTCTAAACTTATGATCCAGCGTTCAGAGTCCACCTGAGCTTCCACATATTCACCGTCGGGGTTCACCCATAGGTTAGTTACGCCGTAGATTGTTTCCGGCCTGAAGGTTGCGCAGGGAAGAGCTATGTCCCCTAGTTTGAACTTCATGAGGATGAATTCTTCAGGCCTAACCCCCTCCCCCGCTAAGCGGTCAGCGTCTCCAGTTGGACTTTCGTCTTTGGGACACCAGACTACTGGATGAGTTCCTTTGGCAACGTAACCTCGGTCCCTGAGCCGGAGATATTGCCATACCACGAACTTGTTGAATCCAGGATTCAATGAACTTGTGTGAAACTCTCTCCGCCAATCAATTGACATCCCGAGCTTCTTTACTGCTTCACGGTTGGCGTCAGTATAGTATCGAGCCATGTAGCTTGGGTCGACAAACTTCTTGAGATGCTCCTCTGGAACGCCGTCAACGTCTCTGATGGGTCGGATGAATTCTTCATCTCCCATCTTGATGCGTTCTGCGGCTCCCGCGACGGTTTTGCCCGTCCAATGCCATGCCCATGGGTAGAGAACGTTGTGTCCTCGCATTCGCATGTATCTGGCGTATGCATCTATCCTGGCTGCGGTGTATCCGCTTCCTACATGAAGTGGGCCACTCATGTATGCGAAGGGAAAGGTGACGAAACATTTTGAACGACTTGGGTCAGGGTCTGCGTCAAACAGCTTTGCATCTGCCCATGCAGTTTGCCATTTGCTATCTATACTACCCCAATCAACAGGCATTTTGGTCATCGTTCCAACATGGTTCTCAGTATCTGCTCAGCACTATCAGTAACGGATTGTACGTTTTCCTTTTCACCGCCGCCCTGTCCAAAGTAATCTTTTCCCCCGCCTCCGCCGCCCAGCATTTCTGCGAGTTTTCTAGCCAACTGTCCAGCGTTGACTCCACTTTGAATGGCGCTCTTCCCGGCACCAACGAAGATTCGTGCCGATTCATGAACGAGGAAAAGCACGGTTACAGCAGTGGGGTCGCGTTCGACGATCAGGTTGTTGATTAAGATCACGTCGTCTTCTGTGCCTTGTGAGTATACTGCTTGGCAAAGTTTCGCTTGGCCGAGTACCTTGGCGGATTGGAGGAGGCGGTCTGTTTCTCGAGCTGCCCATTCCTTGGTTAGTTCATTCAGTCTCTTCGAGAGTGTTGCCTTTTCGTCGACAAGTGCCTGAACATAGTGATTTACTTTCTCGATGGGGGCTTCAATTGTTTCGGATATTCCTCGAAGTGTCGTTTCCTGTTCTTGGAATGCTCTTAGTGCTTGGGCTCCCGCGGTGAATTCGATACGTTCTACTCCGTCCTGAATCCGTTCGGTGTGGAGGATCTTTATGATTCCGATTTGTCCCGTTCTTGTGCAGTGTGTTCCTCCGCATGCTTCAACGTCCCAGTCATCGATTTTGATGATTCGGAGTTCTCTGCCAGGGACGACTCCTCCCTGATAGAGTACGTACCCGTAGGTCTGTTCGGCTTTCTCCCGTGGTAGCCATTCAGATTGAACTGGGATGTCTTGCAATGCGATGTCGGTTGCTAATCGTTCTATCTCTCTGACTTGATGCTCCGTCAATCGTTCATAGTGTGATATGTCGATTCGGCTTGAGTGAACGCCTTTCTGGGCTCCTGCCTGCCATGCGTGCTGTCCAAGAACGCGACGTGCTGCCCCGAGTACTAGGTGGGTCCCCGTATGATGTCTCATTAAGCTTACACGCCGATTCCAATCGATTATTCCACGGACGACGCTGTCGGCCGGAGGCGGGTTTCCTTCCACATGATGCAGGATAACGCGTCCTGCTTTCTGGGTGTCCATAACTTTGAGCGGTCCGCTAACGGTATCTAGAACTCCGACGTCGCCTGGTTGTCCTCCCCCTTCTGGATAGAAGCAAGTTTTGTCCAGAATTATGAACTGTCCATCCACTACTCCGATTACATTCGCTTGGAATTCTTTTTGAAAAGGATCCTTGTAGTATAATGTTTCAGTTTCCGGTAGTTTCTCGACTTTGTCGGCAAAACTTGGCACGTTGACAGGCGCTTGCTCTGTTGTCTTACGTGTTAGATGTCGTTGTGCAACCATTCCGTAGAAGTTGGATGGAGGATTCACCTCCAAGTGTAATGGTTCAGCTATCTCCTTCACAATATCTGGCACAATTCCATGCGAGTCGTAGAGTTCAACCAAGGTTTCGTCGGGCATCTTTGTCTGATTCTTGCGTTTCAGTTCAACCGCTATCTTCTTGACTAAATCTGAACCTCGCTCTAACGTTCTGTGATATTTCTTCTCTTCTGATTTTATGGCTTCAACTACTTCGTTCCTCATCGCAACGAGTTGAGGAAAATCGCTTCCCCAGTAATCTATTTGCGAGTTAAGAATTGTAATGAGTTGGTCTTCGATCCCTAATCGACGAAGCATTCTGAAAGTCCGTCTGATCAATAGTCGTGCGAGATATCCTTCTTCCACGTTTGAGGGGACAACTCCTTCTGAGAGGAGGAATGCGATTGTCTTTGTATGGTCTGCTACTGTGAAGGCATCTTCGATTGGTGAAATGGCCGCGTCAAGTTCTTGCCAGTTCATTCCGATTAGCCCTGCGACTTTCTTTCTCGCATCGATACGGTTACCAAGCTCGATGTTCATGTAGCTTGAATACGGGACTACTTTTGAGACTAGATCTTCATCGTACTTTACCGATGCTAGTTCGAAAATCCTGTCTAGGACAGGACCATAGATGACCTGAAACGCGCTTGGTTTTCCTTGACTGAGCCATGCCCATCGTTCAATTCCGTAGCCAGTGTCAACGGTTCTAATTGGGAGCTTCGTGAACTTGTCTCCGTCAATCTTGTATTGCATGAAGACGAGTGTTGAGATTTCCAGCCCGCTGCAAAGGCATTCCACGTCTGGTCCTGCGTTTCCTCCCCCGGACCAGAAATGTTCCTTGTATGAGATGTCTTCCGATTTCAAACCGAATTCTTCGGTTGCAAGTTGATGATGGTACCTGATCGTCTGATCCATCCAGTAGATCTCCTTCTCTGGATAGTTGAATGCATGTGCACCGCCCATTTCAAACATCAGATCATGTCGTCCAAGTGTCGGTCCTACATTGTCGATGTCTGTGAATCTAACACTTGGCTGGCTTACAACAAGCGGGTTAGCTGGCGGAGGAATCATTCCTTCGGTCACGTACGGTTGGAAGTCGTAGATGGATGCACCTACCAAGAAGACGTCGTTTCGCCATCTAGCCACGATTGGATATGGCCTTATTCGTTTGTGACCGTTCTTTTCGAAGAAAGATAGAAACAATTCCCGCATATCATGAACAGAATAGGGACGCTTGGCTGGTGATTTTCCTATGAATGAGTATTCGACGCAGGGGCTGTCCCCACAGAGAGTCTGATCCGGTTGCTGAGTCCAGAAATGGCTGCCGCAACCTGCGCATTTCTTGCGGATGAAATTGTTCTCTATGAAGAATGCGACTGCAAATTCTTTTTCTGTAATCTCCATTAATCCTACCAACGCAGATCGAGACAAACTAGGTTAGAAAGCTATTTGCTCGCTTCTGCGTCAGCAGTTAGCGAGAGCAAGGGATTGAAGTGATAGGAAAAGTGCCATGGTCCCTCGAGAAGTGTAACATGTGTCATTACATATGCATTACTCAGCGTTCGGGAAGACAGATTCAATCCTCTGAACTCCTTTTCTTTCCTGTTCTTCTTGTTTGACTCATCGTGACTCCCTGCTTGCCACACCAATCCTGATGCCGACCATACAGCCTTTTGCCCTCATCATCATTAGTGAAACGAGCACCGCAACGGCAGACAATATAACCCTCTGACTCGGACAAGTCTTAATCCACGCAATACGCAGCGACTATCTACTGTTAAAGTCAACTGTTCTCTGTGATCCAACCGCTCCGCTACACATAGAGCGTTACAAATGGGGTAGAAGGAAAAAAGCAGAAGGATGTGGAAACCTAGCCGAACAGAGCTCCGAGACCAGCCAGTGCCTCTTCGCTCTTCTTCTTTTCGTCTTCAGGTTTCTTCTCTTCTTTCTTTGCTTCCGTGGCGGCTGCTGCAGGTGCCGCTGCAACGGGGACTGCCTGTGCTGCTTTCAGAGCATCATCGATCTTGATCTCTGAGAGGGCGGCAACAAGTGCCTTTACACGTGGTTCTTCTGCTTTCACTCCAGCTGCGGTAAGGACCTTCTTCACGTTGTCTTCCGTGACTTCTCCGCCCGCCGAATGGAGCAGAAGTGCTGCGTATACGTATTCCATCATTTACACCGATCTTGATGCGAGTTCTTCTGCTTACCAGATGTCCCTCTTTTCAACCTTTTCCTTCAGCGGCGGGAGGCTTCTGGGGTGCAAGTGCCTCTGGATTAACAGCAGATACCGCTAGTGACAGGGCGTTCATATTGGCATAGGCCTTTTGAATTATCTTCTGAGCCGTTTCCTTAGTGAAGAATGCTGCTTCAACGCTTACTGCTACAGCCTGTCTGTATGCTTTACCAAGTATTGCTGGGGCTGTTTCCGGCAGCATGAGGTTAGCCTCAAGTGCGAGGCCGAACGCTAGCCTTGCGGCTGTCGAGAATTGTGTTCGCATCTGATCTAAATCAAAGGCAAGGTCGTTTGGTCCGAGAACGAGCCCATTATCGAAGGCGTAAGATAAGGCAAGTCCGGCCTCCATGGGCTTCATTCCTAACTTAGAAAGCAGTGATGCTGTCTTAGTTGAGATCACATCGCCTCTCGTGGCGACCACGGTATCTTTCGCAACGAAGATACTTCCTCCCTCTATGCGTGTTTGGACTTTAGCTTCGTTGAATTCACTGATTACTGGTCCAGGCTGGAGGCCAGTATTTCCAGCGGGAATCATGATCTCGCCTGTGGCGACGTCTCCTCCCTTTGCGGGGACTCTCACTTTGTTCTTGTTGAGGAAGACGATTAGTTCGAACGGGTTCATCTGGGTGAAGATTAGCACCTTGGATCCGGAGAGGGAATTTGCGAACTTATCAACATTCGATTTCTCACTCGCAAGACTCTCTGACGCCTTTTGTAGAATTGTGTTCTTTGCGACTATGAGTTCCGCCTTTCCTCGCAGTTTCTTCCTTATTTCTTGGATTTGAGATGAGCGGACTTTCTGTAAATCAGCAACGGCGACGACAGAGTATTTCCTAAGCAGGTTCTGAAGATCTGAGAAGATTTCTTTCTTCCAGACGGCAACTTGGCGAGTTAGCATGAATATCACTTTGTAATGTTGATCTTCACTGGTTTGCTCATGGTTGTTTTGACAAGAATCTCGCCGACGTTCTTTACCCCGCGGTCGAGTTTCTGTTCTATCCTTGAGAACACTGCTTGAATGTTCTCCACGAGCTTCTCGTCTGGCATGTTTTCGGTTCCCACTCTGCACTGCAAGACTGGTTGTTCTCTCATTCTGACTCGAACCATCTTACGATGGCCAGACACGACCTGTTCGATTGGGGCTGTCGGAGGAACTGGCGTGGGCATTTTGCCTCTTGGACCAAGGAATGAGCCGAGGGCCCGGCCAACAAGGGGCATTAACGGAGCTTCAGCGATGAAGAAGTCATAATCTTGAGCTAGTTTTCGGGCAGCCTTCTTATCCTTTCCCAAATTTTCCATATCGCTTCTGCTGACAAGCATGTCTGCGCCTGCTGTCTTGGCGCGGGTGCCCAAGTCTCCGGAAGCGATAACGCAGATTTTGAGAGGCTTATCGGGAGGGTTGGGCAGAGAGATAGATTCGTTTATTCGATTCTCAGGTTTCTTCAGGTCAACTTCGCGAAGTTTTACAACGAGGTCGATTGATTGGCTGAATTTCCGTTTGACTAGATTCTGCCGTAACTCACCTAGTGCCCTAACAACTTCATCCTTGGCAAGTGGCAATCAAGTGCACGGCCTGATTTAGTCAAATTTCAAGCGGGTCATTCCCACTGCCTAATAAAAACGTTTTCAGACATTACAATCCAGTTCCTTCAGATTAATAGCAGACTCCGATGTCTTATGGCACGGTCGTAGTGTTCGATGTCTGAAGTCAGAACGTTCAAGATTGCAGGGGAAATCAAGAAGGGAAAGACTCGAATTCCATTCGCCGTCGAGGTAAATGCCCTCAAGCAGGAGCACGCCCTCCAGCGGCTTTACGCTGATATGGGGAGTAGACACCGCGCTAGAAGATTCGAGATCACCATAAACTCAGTGGAACAAGTCAACAAAGAAGAGGCTGCAAACGATGTCAACTCCTCAAGTAAGTGAAGACGATATCATTAGACAGCTGGCGACAGAAATTCGCATTTTGGAAGGGTCAGTGAACGCCCTTCAATCCAGACTTGAAATTGTCCGTGCCGCAATAGGCGAAGTTACAGTTGCACACGATACGATAGCAGGTATGAAACAGTTACAGGACGGAGAATCCGTCTTGGTTCCAGTTGGTGCCGGATCCTACATTCGAATGTCAATCGCAGACTCTAAGAAATTAGTGATGGGGATTGGTGCTGGGGTAGCCATGGAGAAGAACGTTGAAGCGTCCGTAGAAGATTTGAAGAGCAGACTCCAAGACTTGGAGAAGGCAAGGACATCAATTCAACAACAACTCGAACAGACCGTAGGGCGATATCAACAAGACCGTGACGCATTAGAAGGAATACTGCAACAACGTGAAACAGCCGGTAAGAAACCTACCTGAGAGTATTCGTCCGTATCGACCTCTCCCGCTTTGCAGAGGCGTTAAGTTTGTTTGAGAAGCTCAAATCTGGACTAAACGGGTTCGCAAACAAAATTTCACAAAAAGAACTGTCGGACAAGGATGTTACACAAATCCTCGAGGACTTCTTGCTCGTACTCGTTGAGAACGACGTCGCCTATTCAGTAGCAAAACGAATATGCGACAATCTGCAAATCAAACTCAAGCAGATTCAGGTCAAACGCTTCAGCGATCCAACCGATTCTGCCAAAGCAGTGCTGCGCGAGGTTCTGTTCGAACTACTACAGGGCAGCGGTGATATGAAATTCTTTGACACGCTTAATCGTTGCAAAAGTGAACACCGACCTGCAATCATTTTGTTCGTCGGTGTGAACGGAACTGGGAAGACCAGCTCGATAGCGAAGATTGGACATCGCCTCTTAACAGACGGTTTCTCGATCATAATGGCTGCCGCAGACACGTACCGAACTGGATCTATAGAACAGATCGAGGAGCATGCGCGCCGTATCGGGGTCCGAGCGATCAAACATGATTACGGTGGAGACGCAGCGGCCGTCGCCTTCGACGCAGCGAATTACGCCAGAGCTCATGGCGTCAATGTTGTACTGATCGATTCAGCGGGCAGAATGCAAACGAACAAGAACCTGCTGGAGGAAATGAAGAAGATAGTTCGAGTAGTCAAACCAGATTTGACAATACTTGTCGTTGATGCCCTAACGGGTAACGACGCTGTAGAGCAGGGACGGAGCTTTTCTGAGGCAGTTAACCTAGATGGCGTAATTCTGACTAAGCTAGATGCCGATGCTAAAGGCGGGAGCGCAATATCTATGGCAACTATCATAGGGAAACCAATATTCTTCGCAACCGTTGGCCAAAATTACGAGGATCTCATCTCCTTCAATCCAGAACAAATGGTGTCAAAGATAGTTGGTTGAATTTGGTCACGCTAGTGATTGCATCACGCCGCGACATCGCAGCACAAAATATTGCGAAACAATTGGTTAGCAAGCATGATTTCGCCCCAGTTGAGGGTGAAATTGACCTGCTGCAGCACGGAAATGTCCTTTTGAAACACGTCGAATCTGACGGAATTCACACCGACACGGTCAACTTACCTTCAAGTGTTGATTGTGTGATATTCGCTTCACGCCATAGAAGTGAAAGTAACGACCCGACACTTACTGTTCACTGGACAGGCAACTGTACGGCCCGCGCTGACTTCGGCGGCAAACCAAAATCCCTCTCATATACAAATCCCCCAATACTACGATCAGCATTACTAGCGCTTGACAAGTTTCGCAACGACAACAACCTGAATTATGCAGTAAGCATGGAAGCAACACACCATGGTCCAACAGAACTGAAAGCACCAACGTTGTTCGTTGAAGTTGGAAGTACTGAGCATGAATGGAATGATCCTCGGGCAGTCTCAGCCGCGAGCGAGGCCATTTGGGCTGCAGCAACTGCTGCCGCGCAAGGAATTCCTGCTGTAGGTTTTGGAGGGGGCCATTACTGTAACAAACAAGTTGCAGCACTCAGAACGAACGGGTACGCTTTCAGCCACGTCTTCTCCAAATACTTCTTTGACGAATATGATGAGACACTCGTGAGACTTGCCTTCGAGAAAACCTTGGGAGAACGATGCCACACTGCGGTTCTCGATTGGAAGGGAATCCGGGGCCCAGAAAGACGACGACTGCTCGATACATTGAAAGAGAGCAATATAGACATAATTCGCGTCTAGTAGAAACTTGATCAGAACTGTGGGTAATCTATTGCAGCATTTGACAGAAGTCAGAACCAAGTTAAAATAACGCGCCTTTTATCTCGAAGCGAAGAATCGGCAGCAAGAACAAAAGAAGGATTAGCACATGAACATGGGAGAATTCATCGACTCCACCAAACGGTTGATTCATGTAACAACCAAGCCGTCGCGTGACGAGCTTTCCTTGATGATGAAGATCAGTTTTCTTGGCGTTATAATCGCGGGATCTCTCGGGTACATAATACGAATCCTATTCCTGTTCCTCAACCTGATGCCACAGACATCCGGGACCGCCGCCGGAGCCGGTGGTACCCCGTAATGAGTACTGAACGCAAGATGCTGATCTATGCGGTCAGAACTACTAGTGGTCAGGAAAGAACCGTTGTGGATCTTATCGCATCTCGAATAGCTATGAAGAAATTACCTATTGTAAGCGTCTTAGCACCAGACGTTGTCAAAGGGTATATTTTCGTTGAGTCAGCTGGTCCACATTATGTTGACGATCTGATCGCGGGCGTAAGACATGCAAGGGCACGTACGAAGGGAGTGATTTCCCCGGAGGCACTTGACCGGTTCATCGTGACGAAACCGGTAATTGAAGATTTACAGGCTGGCGACTCTGTGGAAGTCATCAGCGGACCGTTTAGAGGGCTTAAGGCAAGGATTACTGACGTCGACAAATTGAAGGAAGAAGTGACCATCGAGCTGCTTGAGGAAGGTTTTGCAACACTTCCAATCACAGTTCATGCAGATTACGTGAAGTTAGTGAGTAGAGGAGGGACTGAAGTTGGGCGAAAAGAAGCAAGTTGAGGCTCTGCTTAACGGAGGCGAGGCGAATGCTGGTCCTCCATTGGGACCCGCGCTGGGCCCTCTTGGTGTTAACGTGCTTCAGATTGTAAATCGGATAAACGAGCTTACGAAAGCGTACTCGGGGATGAAGGTCCCCGTTCGTGTCGTCGTGGACGTCGACACGAAAGAGTTTGAGGTTGAAATTGGTACACCTACGACTTCAGCGCTCGTTGTTAAGGAATTAGGCATCCAAAAGGCATCCGGTAATCCGAAAACAGAGAAGGTGGGTAACCTCACGATGGAACAGGTCGCTAAGATCGCGGGGTTGAAGATGCCGAGTAGCTATTCAAAGTCCACCAAGACTGCGGCAAAAGAAGTGATGGGAACCTGCGTAAGTCTTGGGATAACGATTGAAGGTAAAGACCCTCGTGAAGTTCAGAAAGAATTAGACCAAGGAAAATGGGATCAAGTCTTCAAGAGTTAGGAGAATGGCAAGTACCTACGTTAGAATGGGAAACATATTTAACGCCCGTATCGAGCTGCTGTTTGATTTTGCATGAACTCTAAGACGAAATCGTATCTTGCAATCTTAATGGGAATCGTAATAGTTATTCTAGATCTATGGTGGACGTACGCCAGCTACCCCTACGAACCATGGGTCGCCGTGGGGGTGGTAATATTCGTAGCTAGTGTGATCTGGATATACCTTGACTATGATCTCATGCAAAAGTAGATCTCATTTATACTCCCAATGCCTTCGTAACTTGCATCAGTTCAGCTCCACGCGTCAGAGGACCGACTACCGCACCCTTGGAATTCGCGATTATACCGGATTTAACGAAAGGCACGCCGCCATTTGTCGTGCTTAATTCCACTCCCACTTTTAGTGCAGTTTCGATTATGGATTGCTCCTCCTTCGACGCGTGAGCACTGATTAGCGCACCTTTGTTGGTTGCTAACGCCATGGCGCCGACAAATGGTAATGAGGCAATCATAGAGCAGGCGGTTGGTACCTCAAGGCCAGCAAGGCTTGTCGTTAGCTCTTGAGGAGATTCTGGGTGCAACACTGCTCCGAAGTCGTTAGCCAAGACAACATTGCCAAGGGCTGTCCAATTTGACTCGACTACGATTACTTTGGAGAACCGCTCAATTCTCTGTAATTCGTACTCTTGTATGGTATGTGGCACTAGTAGTCCCTTAGAATTTCCAGCGACTAAAGCGCCGACAAGTGTTGATCCGCCGACGGTGGTACTACAGATATTGACCTGGAGGGTTTCTTCTAATTGTTTCATTTTGCGCTTAGTTAGGCCTGGTGGAACCACGGCTAACTCTTCATTGCAGAAACAGTAGACTCCAATGTTTGGGCTCCCGAATACATCAGTCAATATCACAGTCATTCTGAGATCCCGGCGACTGGGATACTGCTTAGGAAGATTTGGCTGGGTAAACTATGACTTTGCCTTCTTTGTCCTTGACGGCGCGGACAGTAATCTTTCGGGGAGGTTTGTTAATCCCCCTTGCCCAAATTGCTTGGTTGATCTCATTGCTGATGGCGACTTCATCTGCTTTCATGTGCCGTGCAATGTAAGTTCGAACGTCCCTTACGGCCTTGGGCGATCTGTGGCCTCTATCAG
>Ga0187780_10001133_pt1 | contig 20040 bp, 14 predicted proteins | sample 1015_Q2_SP10_20__FD_132429 | JGI IMG/M metagenome (GOLD analysis project Ga0187780, IMG submission 132429) | Tropical peat soil microbial communities from peatlands in Department of Meta, Colombia - 1015_Q2_SP10_20_MG | ecosystem: Environmental > Terrestrial > Soil > Wetlands > Peat | place...
AGGCCCACATCGAAATGGCGGTTCGCGCCACGCGTCTGGGGGCACTCGATTTTCTGGAGAAGCCCATCTCCACCGACCGCCTGCTGCTCACGGTGGACAATGCGCTCAAACTGCAGCGCCTGGAATCGGAGAACCGTAATCTCAGACAGAGTCTTGGCAAGCACGACACCGTCTGGGGCGGCGAGCCCATGCGAACAATCATGGCGCAGGTAGAACGCGTGGCGGCGAGCGAATCCAGGGTCTGCATTCTCGGCGAGACCGGCACCGGCAAAGAACTGATAGCCCGCACCCTGCACGAGCGGAGCCCGCGAGCGGCAGGGCCTTTTGTCACCTTAAACTGTGCCGCGGTTCCGGCGGAATTGATCGAGTCGGAGCTCTTTGGTCACGAGAAGGGCTCCTTCACCGGGGCTGCCAGTCGCCACATCGGCAAGTTTGAGCAGGCTGAAGGCGGCACCATCTTTCTCGACGAAATTGGAGACATGCCGCTCAGCATGCAAGCCAAACTCCTGCGAGTGCTGGAGGAGGGCGAGATTGAGCGCATTGGGGGCGACAAGCCGGTTGCGGCGAATGTCCGGGTGCTCGTGGCGACACACCGGAATCTCGAAAATCTGGTGCGAGAAGGAAAGTTTCGTCAGGACTTATTTCATCGCGTGTACGTTTTTCCCCTCACATTACCACCCCTGCGCGAGCGGCGCGGGGACATACCGCTCCTGGTAGAACACTTTGCCAGGCTGATTTGCGCCCAGAATAACTGGAAGGCGATCCCCTTCACTGCTGAAGCCATTCAAGCGCTGAACGCTTATTCCTGGCCGGGCAACATCCGCGAATTGCGAAACGTGGTTGAACGATTGATGTTGCTCGCGACCGCCGAGGAAGTGACCGCCGACACCGTGCGATCTGCGCTACCCTCCGCTGGGAACCTGCCGGTGACGCACACTCGCGCCGGCCCTTTGGCGGACCGCGTGCAGAGCTTTGAGCGCGAGACCATCTTGGCCGAACTCAGACGGCACAATTACCACATCACGAACGCCGCCAAGGCGCTCGGGCTGGAGCGAAGCCATTTTTACAAGAAGGCTGGGCAACTTGGAATCGACGTCCAGAAGCACCGCGACGGGAGCACATCCCCTATCACCGACCCTGATTCGGATCCCAGGCCCCGCTGACGCGACTCGGCGTGTGTCCTCATTATTAGTCTGGGGCACGCCCGAGCGAGCTGGCTCGCCAAGGTCAACTGCAGGGTTCTTGCCTTACCGAGACTGACGACTAGTCCTTCACCAGCCAGTCCAACGCCTCTTCACGAGTTTTAAACGTCGGCAGATCACGCTGAGAAAAGTTCTTGAGGTGTTTGTAGAACACATCCGGCAAGGTGTCCGTTCCGTACCAGGCCGACCGCTTCACATGCGGGCGGTCATAAACCATAGCTTGCTGCATGTGTTCAACCGCGTTGCGGTCAAACTTTGCTCCCGTAAGATCTGCCAACAGAAGTACGGAGCCTTTGGGCTTTTCGGTCACGTAGCTGGGAACCAGGCGCGCGATTTTCTCCCACTCGTTCGGGGAGCAGTGCGAACAATCCACGAACAAGATCTCCTTGCCTTGATGCTCGATAAATCGGATGCGATCTTCCATGGGCAGCTCCACCAACAACGGCTGTCTCGCCAATCTGGTATCCACTAAGGTAGCAAAGATTGCGTCACCAGCCGTAACTTCAAATTAGATTGGCTCACAATGCCTCGCCTCTGTTATCTGCTGGGCGCGCATCACAATCTCATTACAACTTGACGCCATACAGTTTGTCTTTGAAAGAGCGACGATCGCTCAAAGTGAGAGCCACGCCGCATTATAACTGCGCACCAATTGGCTATCCCAGGGCCAGCTCGTTTAATTCGAAGGGATACCGATCCCAAAACCTCGTCCCAATAGAACCAAGTTGAACGGTGACACGATGTAGCATCGAAAAAACCAACGTTAACATTACTTTCGACATTCTGACTGATTTGGCATCTAAATAACTGTGGCAAAGATAATCGACTTCTACATCCCGAGCAGCTTCCGACGGAATGCAAAATGGATTCCGGCCGAGCGGCGCGGCAAGATTATCGAGTTTGTGCTTGAGAGGAAGAAATCGGCGTGAAGACTGTCGCCGGTAGCATGACCAGGGCCCAACTCGCTTTCCTACCAGGTTAATGCCGCGATGCCGGCTGACGCCATGTCCGAGGGTCCGGCACAATCGTTTTGCAGGTGGGGTTAGTGAGGCGTGACAAACGGATTTTCGACACGTATTCCTGCAATGACCTGTCCGGCATTGAGATCTTCAGATAGGATTCGGTTGGCACCACTTTTTAGCGCTGACGCCACAATCAGAGCATCCCAGAAACCGATTCGATATTCATCCTCGATGCGAAATGCAGTCCAAGTTTCGGCGGGGGTGGTATCGACACTCCAGATGATGTACGTATTCACCACTAGGCGGGCTGACTCTTTCGAGATTGGGTGTGGAATTTTGCGCGTGACGTTCACGTAGAACTCCTGCAGCACTTGCGTGCTGAGAACGCCCTTTTGTTCACCCCAAAGTTCACGCAAGGCACTCTTGGCCAGGTCGTGCTTCGACTTCGCATCGACGTCGTGAGCGTAAATCAAGATATTCGTATCGACAAACGTCTTATCGCTCATGCAGTTCGTCTCGGCTGGCTCGAATTATTCCACCCATATGAAAGCCTTGGTCGAGAAGCGCCAGGGCCTGCCTTTCGGCACGTTCGTACGCTTCTTCGTTGCCCACGAGGAATTCGATCTCCTGGGCAAGTAAGCCGCTGATCGACGTTTCACGACGGGCAGCCAGTATCTTGGCCTTCTTCAGGACTTGCCGGCTAAGGCTTATTGTGACGTTTTGCTTTCCGCCATTTCGTGTAGCCATGCGATCACCTGCGGTTCACGTATTATACGTGTAACACGCTATGCACGTGAATTCAAGGGGGCGGGATCGTTGAAAGGGCAACAGGAAGGAACGAAGGATACCCTTATAACAACAAAAGCGTTAGCGGCGTGCGATGCTAGAAATGACCCTTCCTCGCCTTGTAGAGATAAACAAACAGCAGGCCCCGGTTGCACCCTTTTTCACTGCAGGGCCTTTCCTTCTCAGGCTGTTACCAATCCAGTCCAGCACTATCTCAGGTAAGAACCACGATGAAGATTCCGATCGATCAAAGCCTATTTTCTGATATCGAATTGCAGGGATACCGTAGAAGCAGCATCATCGAAGGTTACGGTTGGTATCACGTAGACGTCCTGCCCAGTTTTCTGAAACCGAGCTTGTAGATTCCGGATGCACGTGGCGACTTCCTCCATGTTGGCAACTTCCCCCCTTTGGACGCTGCAGCTCTGGTTTAGATCCGCTTCCGTTACTTGGCCTGAGAGCCCTACGAAATTCAGATCTTGGACGCGATATCGCCTTCCCGCCTTGACGACTACTTCCAGCGACACCTCTTGATCCTTGGACCGCGAGTTGCCTAGCGAGTGAAGTTCCGGTGTGACCTGTGCCTTCCAATAGCCCGTTTGTCGTAGAAGCATAGTGATAGCAGAAGAAGCCTGCTCGAGTATCTTCTTCCGCTCCAGGGGGTGCCCAACGAGGAACTCAGTGTAATCATGCAACTCCTTCGGCGATGCGCCCAAATCTCCGCTGAACTGAACCTCCTTTACCAACACCAAGGCATGGCGTTCGACGTCTTGGGCGACGCAGAGTGTTCCAACAATCGCCACCCAAGCAGTGACCGTAACTGCCCTAATCGGATTTATCAGCAAGAAGGGCCGCAATAAGATCCGACAGGCCTTTGGAGGCAACGGCACAACGCAGACACAATGAGGTGTAGGATGCCAACGAGATGCCAAAGTACGAGTAATGAGCAACCCTGGGAACCGAGTCGTTTGCTTGACACTAGCAAAAAAGGTCTGCCGGGGTTGCAGCTTCGCATCGCCCTGCACGCAGGACCGGTGTTTTGCTGCCGGGACCCGGTCACCGGATACATCAGCTATATAGGTGCGCATGTCAGTCAGGCGGCTCGCATTGAGCCTATCACCCCCAGCGGCCAAGTCTACGTCAGCCAAGCTTTCGGGGCTTTGACAGCGGCGGAGGGTATCGAGGAATTTCGCTGCGAGTATGTAGGCCGAACTCCATTGGCCAAAGATTATCGAGCCTTCCCCACCTATATTCTGCTTCGTCGCCTTGCGTCGGGGGAGGCTGGGCTCAGTGTTGCAAGCATGTCACAGACGAATGACGCGCACCTAAGCTCGGGGCGGAGCAAGGAGTAAGTGAGTCCAGACGCCAAAAGATATCGTGGGACTCTGCCTGCGCGAGGCAGAATCCCACGATCTGTCACAACCACTGACGGACTGTTAATTGGAAGGAGTAGCAACGAAACCTGAGTTGATCGGTGCATTGCCGTAGAAACCGACTAACACGTTCTTGTCGTTGATCCCGTTCACAACCGTGGTCTGCGTACCGTCCACAAGGCCCTCTGGGTCGTCGATCGACTCCCAGGAATTCTTGTTTATCGTATACACGAAGCCGTGGCTGCCGGCGGAATCCGTGTAATTCCCTACCACTTTCCCTGCGTTGTTCAGGCCGAGGGCTGCGGTTGCGGTGACAGAGGATCCTGGGAAATTGAGGGTGGTCAGGGTTCCCTGGACTAGCAAGAAACCATGTATTACGCCACCGTTATCGATATAGAATCCACACACGTTTCCTGCGTCGTTGATGCCGGTTGCTTGCGCGCCGCCGTTCGAGTCAGGAATTACCAACAATTCAAAGACACCGACAGTGCAGGCCGCGTTTCCGCACTCATCGAAAATATATGCATGATCCGGCGCGCTGCCAGCTTTGTTGGTGCTGTAATAGCCCACTGCTTGCTTTTTATTGTTTACTCCGAGGAGCTGGTTGAATGGTTCGCCAGGAAAATCGACGGTACCGTAGACCCCATCGGTCAACTGGAAGCCATGGGTACGACTATTGGAATCGATGTAGAAGCCAACCGTCTTCGGCATCCCGTTCCTGTCATTGATCGCGGTAACTTGGGTTTGCATTGAATTGGTAAAGTTTTCACTCGTGAAAATGTTGGGCAGAACAAGAGTGAAACCTTTGTTGATGCTAGCTCCGTGATAGCCGGCGATGACGCCCTTGTTGTTGATACCGAGCAACTGCGTAAAAGTATCGTCGGGATAGTTAACGGTTTGAAACGTGTAGGTCGTCGCGGTTGTCGCGTCCTGTGCAAATGCGGTTAAGCACGCGAGAAGTGCGAAAACTAAGTTACGAGCGAGGCTTTTCATTTTATTTTCTCCATAAGAAGATTTCTTTTCCGGTGAGACTACACTCCGTATTTCCTCCCAGCTTCGGTCAACCTGCAGAGCGTTTCTTGGTCTCACCCCTAATAGCGACATTTCGAAGCGGATTCCCTCATACCTGCTCCGACTGGCGCTTGAGGAGTGGGTCTACTGCCCGAAACATGACCGCTCCGACCGGAAATACTCGAAAACTGTCAATAGGTTGCGGAAGAACTACGTGTGGACGCCGCGAAGGACGGGGTACGCTCGCGACGGAGCATAGGAAACCGAGAGGACGCGGCCCGGTTCTCTAGGACAATTCCTCTTTCTTAAGGCCGATAGATTATTGGGGATCCCGGTGTGTGGAATACCTGTCAATTAAGAACGGCGGACGAGCTCGCCAACGGTAGACCACCGCCTCGATCCTCGCCCTTATAGCCCGGTACGAACCCGTTTACGGACACCGTCTGCGGGCTTTTCTGCTGGCGTTCCCTCTCAGATGCCCGCATACCACGCATAGCCGCCATCAGGGTTAGCGCCGCCCAGACCCTTGCCGAATGATTTGAGGTTGTCCGTCAGAGTCAAGCGATTGATGTATTTCACGTTCTTATAGCCGAGCTGCCGCGGAACTCGCAGGCGCAAGGGGCCTCCGAACGGCACGGGAAGTTCGTTTCCGTTCATGCGGTGAGCGAGGAGCGTTTGCGGATGCAATGCGTCCGCCATGTCGATGCTCTCCCACCAGTCAGGTTGGATCGAGCGGTATACAAGGTAACGCACTTGGGGCAGCGCGCCAACGCGATCCAGGATGTAGGAGAGCGGCACCCCGGTCCATTCGGCGATATAAGTCCATCCTTCTTCACAGCCGATCATGGTGATGTGCGTACTGCTGGGGAAACTTCTGATCTCTGCCAGTGAGAACGAGGCCGGCCGCGTCGCCATCCCGTCCACAGCGATCCGCCAGTCCACAAAATTGGCTGCCTGGAGCCGTTTGAATTCATCGCCCAACGGATCGACTTCATTGGCGAACGGATTCTTCGAAATCTCGCGGCGGGCAAACTCACGGGCCATGGAATGGCGGGTCAAGAGTCGCTGCGCCCCGTAGGTCAGCGTTTCTCCCAGGCCGTAAAGCCCGCCCGAGTCGGGCGGGATGAGCCCATGATGCTGCGCGACTTTACCTGCGATCGCAATCCCCGATGCACCGGCCGCCACAACCAGCCCCGTGCTGATGAATTTGCGCCGAGAGATATTGTTCATAACTTCACTCCATGGGTGGCATAGCGCGGCCGGTGATCATGGCACGCATGCGGTTTCGGAATCCCGCAACAAGGACCATCAGCACGTGAACCAACAGGAAGAGCACCAGCAATATCGTCACCAGGAAGTGCAGGGTGCGCGCCGTTTGCTGGCCCCCCAAAAGGCGAACGGTCAGCGGGAATGCCGATGTGAACCCCATCGACATCGCCAATCCCGTCCAGATCATTAACGGGAACAGCACGAAGATTACCAGCAGATAGGTCAGTCGCTGCAGCACGTTATACGACCAAGCCTCCTCCTTGGCTGGCCGTTCAAAGCGCAAATGTCGAACCAGCGAGCCGCCCAGCTCCTTGATGGAAAGGTCAGAAGACGCGGGAAACAGATTGCGCCGGAAATGCCCGGCGAAGAAGCCAAACAGCACGTAGAACAAGCCCGTCCCGACCGCAAGCCATGCTGCCTGGAAATGAAGATAGCGGCTCCAGCCGTTCTGATCAGGGAGCACATACCCGTAGCCGGTGGGGACCGTGTCCCGGGAGGACGGCAGGTGCAGGTTGAGCCATGGCTGCATGTTTACGTTGCCGGTCTCCCCCCAGTAAAACCGCGGGTGCGATAGCACGATCTCCCCTCCGCTGACTAGCAGCGCGAGAAACGCCACCGTGGTAATCCAATGGGTTACGCGCACAAGCGCGGAGTGGCGCTTCCGCTGTGTGGCGCCAGGCACGGCAAGCTTGGTCGGAGAAGTCAATTGGCCCGCGCCGCGATCAGCGATCGGCATACTCGCATTCATAACGTGGGCCCCCCGAGGATTCTACCGCAAGCGCACGAAGGGCGCGCGAAAATGGCGCCGCCGAAAGAGAAGGCGCCGTTAGCGGGCTACCGCGTAGATCGGGACATCTTCCTGCTCAACTTCAACCACGTCGACATCGGTTGCGGCGCTCGACGGCGCTCCCAAGCGCTTAGATGGGCGGATAGCTCCAATGATGAGAGCGAATGATAGCCAAGCCAAGCCCTACACCGATCAAGAGGTTGCTTTTCGAGAACCTTGTCATTTTGATTCCCGCACAGCCTGCTATGTCGTCAAGTGAGAACACTTTACTTGTTTTCTGGAGATAGGGCACATCACGAGAACACATATTTTTTGCTTTATCACGGAAGGCGGGCTCCGAGTACCCATTTGGTTGTATCGGGAGTCTCGAGGGCCGGTTATACATCCAGTCCCCGAGGAGCCAACAACGAACAAAAACCCTCTCCCCGGTCATCGGGGAGAGGGTGGTTGCGGTCGAAACGTGCTTTTAGTCGTCGTCGTCGGCCTTGATGGGTGCCGGGTTGTTGAATTCGCTCGGAGGGCGAACGGTCTTCTCGCCGGGATAGGGTACCTTAAACCCGGTGGTCATGTACCAATTCAGATGGTTCACGGTGTCCGGGTCTTCGGCGTCGGGCTTGGTCAGCTTGCCGGCGAAGATCTGCGCCTTCTTCTCGAGCCAAGCCTCCCTCAGAGCCCTTACCGCAGGGCTGCTCGTTGAATCGGCCGCGCTCGAGTTAACGCCATCGTCCAACGGGACTTGGTTCGGCACGTGCGACCACGGCGTGAAGTTCCCCGCGGGCGGCTGGCCCTTGACGAAAGCTGTCCTCATTGGCGACGCCACAAGGTCGAACTGGTTCATGGGCGGCAGACCAAGGATCTGCTCGATCGTCCGAGTCATACTGACCTGCGTGTAGTAGGTGTGGTCGGTAGGCCCGTTCTGCACGGCGTAGGGGCTGACGATATAACCCGGGCTACGATGACCGTCGACGTGGTCGACCCCGTTCTGCGCGTCGTCTTCCTCCAGGAAGATCGCCGACGTGGACCACACCTTGCTATGGGTTATGTTGTCGATAATGCGCCCGATCGCCAAGTCGTTATCGGCCTGTTGAGCTTCCGGAGTTGGCGGGCCGCCGGTGTGGTCGTCCATGATCCACAGGATGCTCAATGCGGGCACCGTGCCGGCAGCGACGTCCGTCTGGAAGTCCTGCACCCACAGATCGACGCGCCACTGGTCGGGGATGCCGAGATCGAACTGTGGAAAGTTCGGGATGAGGTGGTTATACACGGCCGGGACAGAGGAGTGTGCCTGGACCGTATTTTGATAGTGCAGCGTCTTCTCGAGTCCGGCCTCGAACTTCTGCGCATCAGCGTAAAATTCGCTCCAGCTTGGCTCGTCAGTAGATCCGTTCGGCTGTAAGAACGTATCGTTCTCGACGTATTCGCCGTAGATCTTCACCGGCAGACCGGCGGCTGCCGCTTCCGAAAACAGGAAACCCTTCTTCTGATAGGCGAGCGCATCGCCGGCGTTGCCACCGGGATAGCTGCGGACCCAATCAGGCGACTGGATATCGTCGGCGTAGGGGGCCATTCCCTCGGTGATCCACTGGTGACCGTCCGCTGATTGACGACTTGGGTCGTAGAAATTGTCGAGCAGAGGGAAGCGCTTCACCAGCTTGTGCGCGTTCGGCGACACCTTGCCGCCGAACACTGCCAATGAGGGGTCGCCATTGCCGGCGGCCACATCGCCCAGTATCTGATCATAAGTGCGGTTTTCACGAACGATCAGGAACACGTGCTTGATCACCGACGGATCGCCGATCTTTGCGGGGATTGGGACCGGTTTGGTCGCCGGGCTGCCACCGGAGGCAGACTTGATGTTTTGTATCAGGTCCCAGTGGTTGTTCTGGACAACCTGACTGGTCATCGATGCCAAGGTCACGCTATCCGGCACGGGGATGATGCTGACCGTGCCATTGTCTTGGTGGGTGTTGTAGCCGGTGACGCCGTAGTCGGTCTCAAATGAATAACGCGTGCCGATGCCTTTGTCGTTGGCAACGATGAGCACGTTATCGTTCTCGTTCAGCGCGACCGAGCTCGGCGCGTAGGCTACCGGGATCATCCCCAGTACGGGAGTGGTCGCGCCGATGCTAAGGTCGACCACCGCGACCGCATTGGCATTGTAAAGCGCGACGTACGCGACGCCTTTCTTGGCATCGACGGCGATCGAGTTCGGGGCGGCGCCATAGGCTGGTTGGCCTGACCCCGGCACTCCGATCGGCAGCCCAAGGTCGATCGTCCGCACAACCTTGTTGCTGGTCGTGTCGATCACCGAAATGGTGTCGCTATACGTATTGGCGACCAACAGGAACCTCCCCTGGAACGCCATCCCGGTCGGGTGCAGATCGGTCGAGATGGTATCGGTGACCTGCATCGAGGCCAGATCTACCACAGAAACGGTACCGGTGATCGCGGCCCCAACCACCGGGTCGGCGACGATTTCAGTGCCTGCAGAGTAGATCTGGAAATCTGCTTTCGTAGCTGCCCGGCCACCCTCGTTGCTGACGTAGGCGGTCGTTCCGTCGTTGCTGATCACGATGCTGTGCGGCGCGTTGCCGACGCGGATTTGCTTACCCTGCTTCGGGGTCTTCGCGGTCAGGTTGATCTGGGTGAGAGTATCGTTCTGATTCAGCAGGGCATAGGCGCTCTCGCCATCCTTGGAGAGCGCGACCCCGCCCGGATACGAAGTACTCGGAGTGTAGAACTCGCCGCAGGCTAGGGCATACGAACCTTGAGGGCTGTTCGGAAAGCACTTAATGAAAGAATTGTCCGGCGGCACACTGACCGGGACGCCGCCTGCCAGCAAGCCCTCGTCCGTGACCTGAGCGATGGTGACATTGCTGCTGTCCTGGCTGAACACCAGGTACTTACCGTCCGCCGAGTAGGCTATGCCGTTATAGCTGCCGCTCGGATCCAGCCCTTGCGTGATGTAGTGCTGCAAAACGATGCCGGTGTTCGTGTCGAATATCTCGACGGCTTGAGAAGCGCCCAAAGTCAGGACGGCGGCGGTGTGGTTCTTTAGGCTGGGGTTCAGCGCGATGGCCTTCGCGCGGACCCGGATGCCGAGGTCAACTTGGATGCCGGCTGGGGTAAGGATCTGGCCACTCCCCACGACCCACGAGCCGTTCGCCTGCGGGCCGGTGACATAGGTCGGGTACGGCTTGGACTGAGCGGCGGCGAGCGACGGGAAGCTCAGCCCCGCCGCCGCTACCAGGCCCGCGAGCGGACGCAGGCGGTTGATCCGACGCTTATTGCGGGACTTATTTCGAGAGGCATTTCGGGACATGGTACCTTTCTCCTGCTTGAATTTTTTTCACCGCGCAACCGGGATCGGCCCTGGGACATCGTCGAATTACGACCGCACATCGTAGTCGGGCGGATCTTAACAAAAGACCTGTGACGGCTTTGTGACCAGTAGGTGAAATTTCCGTTACAGGGGCTGAACTTTTCCTCGCGGATTGTGACCTGCTCCGCGCCACCTTAAGCAGAATCTGTTTCGTGCACGTCGTCTTCGTGTTCTTAGGGTGAGGTGAGCTGCTTCAGCCGATCACGATCGGGCGATACCCGTATCCAGTTCAACGAGCGCGCGCAGGGGCCCCAACCAGGGTTCGTAGCGTCGCCAGCGCGCGACGGAGGTGCGATAGATCGGCTGCCGGGTCTGCCACTTGCTGGGGGTCTTCACCGCCCGCGGATTGCATTCGGGGCGCAGGCACGCGTCGTGCCACTGCAGGCCGCAGGCCGCGATGATTCGCCGGATGACGGGTTCGGGCGCGCGGGTCAGGTCCTCGTAATCGACCTCGATGAAGCGTTCCGCCGGCAGCACGCTTCGCCAATGGTCGATGAGGCGCTGGTAGCTGCGGAAATACGCAACCAGTTCGGCACCCCCGGTCGGAAAGGCCAGGGACGGATGGAAATGAGTTTGATGGATCGACAGCGCCGTGTCGACTGCAGCGCGGCGGCAATGAATGATGATTGCGTGCGGGAATACCACGTGGATCAGCCCGGCCCAGAGGAAGTTGAACGGCATCTTGTCGGTCACTCGCGCCGCCGTCGGTGCGATCGCGCGCAGCAGGCGGAGATATTCTGCCGCCGCCTTGGCGAGGAACGGCGTCTCGTTCCCGGCCGCGCCGGAGCTGTGCCACGCCGCCCCGCGCTCGTTCCAGAAATGCAACTCGCCGCCGGCCCCGACCTCGGGATGCATGGAGACGATCTGCTCGACGAGAGTTGTGCCGGACCGGGGCATGCCGATAATCAGCACTGGCGTCGCATCGCAGCTGCCGAGTTCGGGCGCCCGTGCGATCAATTCGGCTGTGCAGCGGCCAATCAGGCGGTCGATCTCGAGGGAGAACGCGGCCGCGTCGAACGACAGAGAGCCTCGGCGCACCGCATCTGCAGCATCGAAATGCTGCATGGCCAAGCTGTAGTCGCCAAGATCGTCTGCCGCCTTGCCGATCGCGAGATGCAGCCTTTGGCGATGCGCCGCTTCCAGCCCCGGTGTGGCCAGGGCGGCTTCCATCCGATGTAGCAGACCGTCGTCCTCGCTCGTGACGGGGCGACAGCGGACCAGATCGTAGTAGCATCCCGCCAGCAGCGGCGCGATCGCGATCGCGTGTTCGAAGCATTCGCGGGCCTCGTCGAAACGGCCGAACTCCGAGAGCAGATTGCCCAACAGATCATGCGCCATGGCGTTCTTCGGATCGCGCGCCAGCATCTTCCGCAACACCAGTTCGGCTTCCTGATTGCGATCCTCGATCAGCAGCGCCCGCACCTTGCCAAGGGGGCCGAAGCCGGTCTTACCACCGGTCGCCGCCGCGCGGCGAAAACAGCCGATCGCCTCGTCGCGATGGCCCAGCGTGTAGACCAGGGCGCCGGCACGGAACCACGCCTCGGTCAGGGATGGGAGCAGCTTAGTGGCGCGGTGGTATGCAACGATTGCCCCGCCGATGTCGCCCATCTTCTCCAAGGCGATTCCTAGGCGGAAGTAGGCATCGGTGTAGTGCGGGTTGCTGGCGACGGCTCGCTGGAATGCGCCGACGGCATCCGCTGCGTGGCCCACCTCAAGACAAGCGAGGCCAAGATCGTGCTGAATGGCGGGATTCGATGGCTCCAGCAGCGCCGCTTGGCGCAACGGTACGACCGCATCGCCTGGTCGCCCGGCCTTAAGCAGCTCAGTGGCCAACGCAAGCAGAGGGGCCACCTGCTCGGGCGCGGCTGGGTTTGGAGATGGGGACATAGCGCGAACCTAGCGAGGAAGCTGTAGCGGGGCCAGCGGAATTGGCACCCGATCATAATCTGCCAGCCAGGAGAATTTTGCCATAGGCCATTCTGCAAGCATCGACGGGGCATCCGTCAGCGGTCCCTTCGGCTGATATCCCCTGCCCCACTCCACTCCCCAACCTCACGAACTGGCGCGCCCAGGTATTAACCTGGAAGAAACCCACGGACTTAATTGACCAGGGCCTGCAATGCCTCACCAAAGACTTTCGTATGCTGGTCGATATGCTCTTTGGTAGTCGCAGGCGAGATCAGCGCCATGTTATGGAACGGTGTAAGCAGGATGCCACGGTTCATCGCGAACAGATGCATGAACCGCTCTAGTTCAAAATCCATGGCGTCGTGCGCTTCGCCTCCATTACGAGGTGTGCGGGACGAAAATAGATACTCCGCGCGGCAACCGAGGCGCGTGACGTTCCATGGGACGCCGAATTTCGCAATCGCTTTCGCCACACCATCACTCCAGCGCTCGGCCAGAGGAATCATGTAATCGAACGCGCTTTGCGTGAGAACCTTCTCCAAAGTGGCGCGCATGGCAGCCAGCGACAGTGCGTTGCCGGCAAGAGTTCCGCCCACGCCGCCCACATCGCAGTCCTCAAGGTTCTGGCGCATGGCAATCGCCTGTGCGACCTCCTCGGTGAAGCCGTAGGTTGCCCCCGGAACTCCGCCGCCGATGGGCTTGCCGAACACCAGGAAGTCGGGAGCGAGACTTTCTGCACGCGTGTAGCCACCTGGCCCGGCGCAGATCGTGTGGGTTTCGTCGATGATCAGCAGAGTACCGTACTTGCGCGTGAGCTGCCGCAAGTTCTGGTGAAAGACGGGATCAGGAAGCACGATACCGACATTGGTCAAGGCAGGCTCGGCAAGAACGCAGGCGACGTCCCCGGGCTGAAGCGCCTGCTCAAGTGCTGCGATATCGTTGAATTCAACCACCTTCGTAGTGAGGGAAGGATCGACTGGGGGGCCGATGTTTCCGCGCCGGGCCTTGGATTTGCCGTTTTCGAGCGTGATCAAAGCTTCGTCGACGGTGCCGTGATAGCACCAGTTAAACACCAGAATCTTTGGCCGGCCGGTGATCTGCCGTGCGAGCCGGATCGAGAACCGGTTCGCGTCGGTCGCGGTGAGGGCGAATTGCCAAAATGGCAAGCCGAAGCGCCTTCGCAGTTCTTCGCCGACCCAGACAGAGTCTTCGCTGGGCAGCATCGAGGTAATCCCGCGCGCGACTTGTTGCTGGACTGCCGCGACCGTGGCTGCCGGCGAGTGACCGGTCATTGCCCCGGTATCCCCCAGGCAGAGATCGACATAGCGATGGCCGTCAACATCGAAGAATTCGGCGCCATGGGCTTCGCGGACGAAAGGAGGAAACGCGCCCGCCCATTTGACCATCCAGTTCATAGGCACGCCACCCAGCAGCGATTTTCGGGCGCGCTCAAAAAGGGCTTTGGACTTGGGCCGTTCTGAAATGAATTTTTGTTGTTCCGACTGCGTTAGGGACTGGAGGCGTTCTCGGCTGATTGAAGGCATTCATTGTCCATCGATCTCGCGAAGATCTTTTTGGGTGCGAGGAAGCCGGATTGTACCTGAACCACAAACTGCGAGCAAAGTACATCTCGTTCACGAATTCCGGGCTGTCTCCTAAGGATGTCGTGCAACGATTACGATACAATCGCTCGCGTCAATTTCTCACAGTCAATCTCCGGAGGTGTGAATGAGGTTGCTCTGCTCGCGTCGATCTCTCATACCCTTGACTGCGACCCTCGGCGCAATGTGTTTGGCGAGCGTATTGGCCTCGGCTCAAAGTGTGTCCACTCCAAGCAAGAAAACCAGGCCCACCTCATGTTCGAACCACGAAAGCGGCTTAACGCTGCCGGCGCGGTTTTGCGCATCGGTCTTTGCGGACGGCATCGGTCACGCCAGGCATCTGACAGTGGCGCCGAACGGAGTGGTCTACGTTAACACATGGTCTGGGGACTCCTACGACTTCGACAAGGTACACGAAGGCGGGTTTTTGGTAGCACTGCAAGACAAAACCGGGACGGGAAAAGCGGATGCGATCGAGCGCTTCGGCGAAACCGTCAAGTCCGGCGGAGCGGGTGGCACGGGCATCGGAATCTACAAAGGGTACCTGTATGCGGAGATCAATGATCAAATCGTAAGGTACTCGCTGCTATCCAACTCCCTCGTACCACAAGATCCACCCGAAACCGTCGTCTCCGGATTGCCACTCGGCGGAGATCATCCGATGCATCCGTTCCTTGTTAGTCCGGAAGGGATGTTGTTGGTGGACGTAGCATCCGCGACCAATTCCTGCCAGCCACAAAATCGGCAACCGAAAATTCCGGGCGCGAATCCATGCACCGAACTCGAGACCCGTGGAGGAATATGGCGGTACGACGCAAACAAAACACACCAGAGATTTTCGCCTGCAGATCGCTATGCGACAGGCATTCGGAACGGCGAAGGCTTTGCCGTCGACGATGCTGGCCGAGCCTTTGTGACGCAACATGGGCGAGATCAACTGCATTCGAATTGGCCTGATCTCTACAAACCCTCTGAAGAGGCGACGCTTCCGGCTGAGGAGGTCATGTTGCTGAAGGCCGGTGGCGACTATGGCTGGCCCGAGTGCTACTACGACGGCGTCCAAAAGAAACTCGTCCTTGCGCCCGAATATGGCGGAGATGGAGGGAAAGCAGTAGGAGTCTGCGCGAACAAGTTGGCGCCTGTGGCCGCGTTTCCCGCCCACTGGGCTCCAAACGCAATGGCTCGCTACGACCAGAAGCAGTTTCCGGTGCGCTACCGGAATGGCGTCTTCATCGCCTTTCACGGGTCGTGGAACCGGGCGCCATATGCCCAGGGGGGATACAACGTGGTGTTTCAGCCGCTCGATGGCGATCGTGCAGCGGGTAATTGTGAGATCTTCGCCGACGGTTTCGCAGGGAAAGTAAAGACTCCGGAAGGAGCCGAACACCGACCTGCTGGGCTCGCGATCGGCCCGGATGGGTCACTGTATGTGTCCGATGACATTCATGGACGCATCTATCGCATCGTCTATAGGGGAGATCCCGCCGCGCCCGCACCGAAAGCTACGGCCTGTCCGAGCAATGCGGCGCCGGCCGGCAAGATCGTGCAATCGACTTCCGCACCGCCGGAGAGCAATACTGCTGACCTGCCTATCCCCGAAGGCTCGTCTCCTGAAATGGTCGCCCTGGGTTATCGCATCTATCAGGGCGAGGTGGGCGGAGCAAGCTGCACGGGTTGCCACGGCGCGAAAGGCACAGGCTCGTCGTTCGGGCCCGATCTGACCAGGAGCCAGTGGATATGGAGTGATGGTAGTTTCGCCGGAATCCTGAAGGTGATCACTGAGGGTGTGCCCAAACCAAAGCAGTTTCGTAGTCCAATGCCTCCCATGGGGGGCGCACAACTCTCGGATACCCAGGCGTCGGCTCTTGCCGCCTATGTGTGGGCTCTCAGCCACAAGCCAGGATCAGGTGCTGGCGCAGGGCCTTCGGAGTTGCCCCGGGTGAGAAGATCTTCACGGAAGGCCTCACTTCTATGGTAGATGGTCGAGTTATCATTGGCGCGATCACCGCACGGACGATCTTCGCAGTAAAACCCGGCCTGTCAAATACTAGGTCATTGATGAACAGCCCGAACCAAAAATCAGAACGGGAAGCGTAGCGAAAGAATGGGATGTAGTTAGTGGGTGGAATGATGTTGCGGCGATCTGGAATCCGCCTCCGACCGCGAAGCTAAATCGATTGTGAATCGGAAACATTCCGATCAATGCAGCCATATGCCTCCAGGAACTGCTTCTTTTTTTTTAGCCTGTCCTTAGTACTTATGGCGTAGACTGCACCACCAACGTGATTGAGCGTTGTTTCGTGGATGACGAGCGTCAACCGCATCATTTACTTCATCTTTCATAGATTCGATCTCGAATGGAAAACCCGCACCCCATCGGTGTTTACACAGGCAGGTTGACCTCACCTCTTCAATTTTTGTTTGACTTTCCTAATCAGCAAGGTTAGGATCCCTTGCCTAAAGCCACTTCCGCGCCTACTTCTGCACCTATTACAGCAGCTACTCCCGCTTACAGCAGCTACTCCCGCCGCCCACCATCGTCTGCAAGAAACTGACTCACCCGTTTGTCTGACGCACTCGGATACGAGCCGTTGCGGCAGAGGTGCGAGCCAGTCTTCAGTTGTTGCTTCAATCCAAAATCCGGCTTAGGGAGGAAAAAAAGATGAAGACTTGCAGAATCCCCTTCGCGACATTGAAAATCCTGATGGGAATTATTGTGGCACTGGCGCAGACCGCCAGCTTCGCCCAGACCGCAACCGGCACTACCAGTGTCGCTCCGGCAAGCACTATGGCCCCCGCGCATTCGCACGGTATGGCGCCCAGCGCAGCCCCGGCAGCGACCCAAACCCAGCCCAGAGCACACAAAGACCGGCCCCATATGCATGTGAAAAACTGGATGAAGCAGCCGAACGGACTGGTCGGTGTCGCACCTCTGGATCCGTCAACGGTTCCGAAGTTCGTCAACCAGCTGACCAAACCCGCTGTCTATGTTCCCATCGGAACGCAGTTTGATCCGACAATCGGCGCAGACGTCCCGCTCTACGAGGTGACGGAGAACATAATCTTCCAGCAGATCTTGCCCCCGGGATTCCCGCAGACGAAGGTCTACGCTTACGGGGGGTTGGCGCAGGTCGACCCTGGACAGGATCCACCTGGAGGTCGCGGCAGAGGCGGCTTTGGGCGGCATGGAGGTGACTCGAACGATTTCGTTCGCGATAGGCGGCATGGAGGTGACCCCAACGACCCAAGCATCCAGACGGTATTCTCAACCCCAGGACCGACTTTCGAGGCAACTGCCAACCAACGCATCTTCGTTCACTACATCAACAACCTGACGGAACCGCACATGTTCCCGGTTGATCCCACGATCATGGCGGCCAATCCCAATAACTCTCCCACACCGACGGCTCCGTTCGCGCCATTCCCTCCAGGCTATCCGCAGTTTCAATTCCCAATTGTGACCGTGCCACACTTGCACGGCGGCGTGACGCCGTCTGAGTCTGACGGTTTCGCTAAGTCCTGGTTCTCAGCGGGTCTGACTAGGGTTGGTGAGACCTTCAATGGCACCACCTTCGAGTATTTCAACGGACAGCTGCCAACCACGCTGTGGTATCACGACCATGCGCTGGGAATGACGCGCCTCAATCTGGCCGCAGGGTTGGAGGGCACCTTCATCATCCGCGACCCGGACAACGATACCGTTGCACCGCTTCTTCCCTCGGGCAGGTTCGAGATGCCGCTCATGCTGACGGATAAAGCGTTTAACACCGATGGCTCGATCCATTTCACAACCGTGGGTGACAATCCCGATGTCCACCCGTTCTGGGATCCTGAGTACTTTGGTGACACGATCCTGGTCAACGGCAAGGCGTGGCCCAACATGAATGTGGAGCGGAGCCAGTATCGGTTCCGCATCGTGAACGGTTCCAACGCACGCTTCTACAACTTGAGCCTGTCGAACGGCATGTCCTTCACCCAGGTCGGCTCCGACGGCAGTTACCTGCCCGCACCTGCCACGTTGACATCATTGCTTTTGGCGGTCTGTGAACGTGGCGACATCCTGATCGACTTCTCGAACCTGCAGCCCGGAACGCAGGTTGTGCTGATGAACTCCGCCAATGCCCCCTTCCCGGGCGGGGACCCGCCGGATGCGAACACCAGTGTCATCATGCAATTCACGGTGATGGACACCACGCCTGTGCATCCCAATCCCTTGCCTTCCACACTGATCACCGTTCCTACTCTGGTTCCGACGCCGAATATCGGGAATCCGAAGCTGTTCACGCTGAATGAGCAGGAGCACCCGGTTACCGGTGACCCGATTGCAGTACTCATCGACGGACGGCATTTTGAGGAAGACATAACTGAGCTCCCCAGGGTCGGCACCACAGAAGAGTGGTACATCCAGAACCTGACGGATGACGCCCATCCCATACACATTCACCTTGTCGAATTCCAGTTGGAAAACCGGCAGAATATCGATGAAGATCGCTTTAAGGCCTACTGGGAAAGCCTGAATGGTGCGGATCTTCCACTCAATCACCCACCGATCAGAGTCAATGCGGAGACTCCGGTGGACACAGGGGACGGGACCGGTAGCCATGATTTCCTGATTGGTGACGCGATAGAGCCTTCACCCAGTGAGAGCGGATGGAAGGACGTCTTCCTCGCTCCGCATGGAATGATCACTCGACTGCTGATCCGTATGGCACCGCAGACAGTGCAGGAGTCGGACCTGTCCCCCGGGAAGAACACATTCCCCTTTGACCCAACGGCAGGGCCAGGCTACCTCTGGCACTGCCATATTCTCGATCACGAAGACAGCGACATGATGCGTCCCATGCAGATTGTGTCTGTGGACCTACCATGTCTCAACTGCGCGGCAGGCTTGTCCAAGAGCACGCCTGGAACCTCGACAGCGGCTGGATACTCAGCACCGGGCACTGGCAAGATGGCCCACAGTGAAAACGGGTCGACATCAGCGCACGGGCAGATGCACGGGCAGCAGATGAATGAGGGATCCATGCCCGCCATGCCGATGCCGAGCCACGAGGAGGGCTTGCCCAAAAGCAAGCCTGGAACCTCAACCGCGGTTGGAAACTCAGCACCGGGCACTGGCAAGCTGGACCAGTGACAACGGGTCGACCTCAGCGCTCGGGCAGCAGATGAAGGGATCCATGCCCGCCATGGCGATGCCCAGGAGCGATTGAGGTCGATAAGCCAATGACTCTGAAGAGGTGGAGGAGGAGGCGCCCAGGTCGCCTCTTCCGCCTCTTCGGAAGTCGTTCACCGGACCACGGAACCTTGGACCATTTCAATCGTGATTTTTCCGTAAGCTTGGGAGTCCTATGAAGCTGCAACGTTTACAAGCCTGTGTTTTCGTAGTGTTTTTTTGCACCCTTGTTTCGCTCCCCTGTGCCCAGGCGCAAACCCAGGGAGATGCCTCATACGAGGGCAAACGTCGGCAGGCGATCGAACTCTTTGAGCAAGACAAGAGCCTGGAAGCTCTGCCGCTACTGGAAGAACTGGTGCAAAAGAACCCAAAAGATGACGAGGTGCTGGTTGCCCTGGCGGCGTCTCTGGTTCGCCACGCGGCAACCCTGACCGACCAGCAGGCGGCTGCCCAGGAGCGTCTTCGTGCCAAGAATCTTGTGCAAGAAGCCTTGAACTTTGGAAATAACAGTCCCCTGGCGCAAACCCTGCGCCAGCTTCTCGGAACGCTGCCGGCAAATGGCGCTACCCAGTTTTCCGAAAATCCC
>Ga0187780_10001134_pt1 | contig 20033 bp, 19 predicted proteins | sample 1015_Q2_SP10_20__FD_132429 | JGI IMG/M metagenome (GOLD analysis project Ga0187780, IMG submission 132429) | Tropical peat soil microbial communities from peatlands in Department of Meta, Colombia - 1015_Q2_SP10_20_MG | ecosystem: Environmental > Terrestrial > Soil > Wetlands > Peat | place...
GCCCATGAGCACGGCTGCGTCGCCGAGGCTCGACATCTCCACGCGCGGCGGATACGGCAGCCACTCGGCCAGCAGCGGACGGACGCCCTGCAGCAGCTCGGCGTTCGCGCCGATGCCGCCGCCCAGCACGACGAGTCCGACGTCCGTCACGGCGGCGATCGGCGCGATGTGCGCCGCGACCCGGCGCGCCGCCTCCGCGAGCACCGCATCGGCGACCGCGTCCCCCGAGCGCGCGGCCGCGAACACGGAGCGAACGTCGTAGGGCGGCACGAGCGCCGTCTGCGACCCGTCGGCCCGAGCGAGGCGCTCGGCGAACCGCGAGAGCGCGGCCGCGCACGGGTCGAGCTCCTGCTCCAGCCCTGCGCGGATGTAGTCGAGCTCCCCGGCGGCGCCGTGATGGCCGCGCTGGAGCTCGCCCCGCAGCACGAGCCCCGCGCCGAGGCCGGTGCCGACCGAGAGAAAGATGTAGTCGGCGACGCCGCGCGCGACACCGCGGCGCCCTTCGCCGAGCGCGGCGAGGTTGACGTCGTTCTCGACCGTGACCGCGTGGCCGAGCCGCTCGCCGAGCTCGGCGCCGAAGCGGCGCCCGTCGAGGCCAGGAATGTTGAGGGCGAGCCGCACGGTGCCGCTCGGCGATTCGACGACGCCGGGCACACCGACGACGACTTCGTCGATCAGCCCGGTCGAGAGGCCGGCCGCGTCGAGCAGTCCGTCCCGCAGCTGCGCGATCGCGGTCAACGCGCCGTCGGCGTCGGCGCCGCCGAGCTCGACGTCCTGCCGTGCGCGCACCGCCCCGGAGAGGTCGCTGACGGCGCCGCGCAGGAAGCGCGCGCCGAGGTCGATGCCCACGACGAGCGCGGCCTCGGCAACCGGCTCGAAGTAGATGGCGCCGTAGCTCGGCCCCTGCGGTCCGGTCGGCGCCTCCCGGACGAGGCCCGCCTCGAGCAGGGTCTGGAGCGCGAGCGACACGGTCGGCTTCGAGATGCCGGCGCGGCGCGAGATCTCGGCCCGCGAGATCGGCGACCCGGCGCGGATCGTCTCCAGCACCGCCTCCTCGTTCAGGCGCTTGAGCAGCGGCGGCGTGGCCGGTCGCGGAATCGTCATCGTGGGGCCACTCCGGTTAACAATCCTAACCTAGGCTAGGCGAAGACCCGCCTGTCCGCGGTGCGCGAGCGGAGCACGCGCTGCCAGAGCTGCTCCATCCCGGAGGCGAGGCAGCCGTCCACGACGGCGTCTTCGCCGAGCGCGCTCACGCGGATCTCCGGCACGAACGGGGCCAGCCGCTGCAGCCTGGCCGCAACGTCGGCGGCAAAGCCTGGTGCGCGGCCGATCCCGCCTCCGAGGACGATCAGCTCGGGATCGACGACGGCGACGACGGAGGCGAGAGCCTTCGCCACGAGGGTCGCTTCCTCGGCCACCACCGCCTGCGCCCGCACGTCGCCCTCCGCGGCAGCGGCGAAGACGCTCCGGGCGGACACGTGCCCGTCGAGGCCCCGTGCCCGCGCCGACCGGACGACGGCGGCCGAGGAGGCGGCGGTCTCGAGCGCCCCCCGCCGCCGCACCTCGCGCGCATCGGCCTCGCCGGGCCCGAGCGGCAGATAGGCGATCTCGCCGGCTGCGCCGTGTGCGCCGCGATGGAGCCTGCCGTCGATGACGAGCCCCATCCCGATACCGGTGCCGACGGATACGAAGGCGAAGGTCGAGACCTCGCGGCCGTGCCCGTGGTCTCGCTCCGCCAGCGCCGCGACGTCCACGTCGTTCTCGATCGCCGTCGTCTCCCCGAACGTGCGGCGGAGCTCTGCGAGCACGGCGGGCCGCTCCCAGCCGGGCAGGTTCCCGGCCATCGTGAGCGCGCCCCTGCCCGGGTCGAAGACCCCTGGGCTGCCGACGACCGTGTGCAGGATCGCCTTGGAGCGGCGGACACCCGCCGTCCGCGTCAACTCGTCTGCGAGCGCGGCGAGCTCGCCCACCCTGCCGCGGGCGCTCGTCGAGCGTTCCCGGTGGCTCAGCTTCGCCCGCACGACGCCGGCGAGGTCGGCCAGGGCGCCGCGAACGTACTCTCGACCGATGTCGAGGCCGAGGACGAAGCCGGCCTCTCGCCGGATCTCGTAGAGCGCGGCTGCCGGTCCGCGCGACCCCGTGCGGCGCCCGGCTACCCGGACGAGCGCGTCTCGCTCGAGGTTCGTGAGCGCGAGGGCGACGGTCGGCTTCGACAGCCCCGAGAGCCGGACGAGATCGCCCCTGGAGAGCGGCCCCGACCGGCGCACCTGGTCGAGCAGGAGCTGCTCGTTCATCGCCCGGATCACCTGCGGGCGAGCGGCGACTGCTCCACGGTCCGCTGCGGAGACGCTCACGAGCACAACACTAGACTTGTGGTCGGGAAAAAGATAGGTTAGTTTCCTAACACGTGGAAGTGAGCGTCGCGTGGGCAGCAGTGGCGAGCATGTGAGCACACCGGTCGTCCTCGGCCTCGACTTCGGGGGAACCAAGGTGGCGGCCGCCGTGGTCTCGCTGGGCGGCCGGCGCCTCGGGGAGGCGACCGTCGCGACCGAGCCGGCGCTCGGTGCGCGCTGGAATCTCGACCACGGACTCGAGGCGGCTCGCCGCCTCGCCCGCAACGTCGCTCCGGGCCGCCCGCTGGCCGCGATCGGGGCGTCGACGTTCGGCATCCCGGAGCCGCACGGAGTCGCGCTCGCGCCCGCGATCGCCGGCTGGGGAGAGCTCGCGCTCGGCCGGGAGCTGTCCTCCGCCTTCGACTGCGAGACCGTTCGGCTCGCGACCGACGTGAAGGCGGCCGCGACGGCGGAAGCGCGCTCCGGAGCGCTGGTCGGCCACGATCCCGCGATCTACCTCAACCTCGGTACGGGCCTCGCCGCCGCCATCGTGTGCGGCGGACGCGTCGTCTCCGGAGCGAACGGCGCGGCCGGCGAGATCGGCTACAACCTGCTGAGGCGAACCGAGGTGGGCCGGAGCGGCCACCCGGTGCTCGAGGACCTCGTCAGCGGCATCGGCCTCTCGGCGGTTGCGAACCGCCGGGCCGGGGCGCGGGTCACAGCCGCCGACGTCTTCCTCGGGGCGGCGACGGACGCGTCTCTGGCGGCGCTCCTCGACGAGTTCGTCGAGGAGCTCGGCTTCCACCTCGTCAACCTCGCGGTGGCCGTCAACCCCTCCCGCATCGCCGTCGGCGGTGGGATCGTGCGGTCCTGGGAGCGCCTCGAGGGGCCGCTGCGGCTCGCCCTCGACGCGGGCGTCCCCTTCCCGCCCGAGCTCGTGGTGGGGGCGTTTCCCTTCGACGCGGCGCTCGTGGGCGCGATCTCGCTCGCGCTCGAGGCTGCGGAACTCGAGGAGCCGGGCCACAGCCGGCGCAAAGCAAAGGAGGGCGTGACGATGGGCGACCACAGCAGGACAATCCGGGGGCACGTGCGCCCGGAATCGGTCAACTTCGAGAGCACGGTCGCACGGCGACCGGGGAGGAATCGGTCATGAGAAGGGTGATACTCGCCTTGCTCCTCGCGGGCCTGCTGACGGCCGCGTTGGCCTCGGCAGCATCGAGCGCCCGCAGCGGCGCCCGCGCGGCCCCGCCGGGGAGCTCCGTCACGATCTCGAACGAGCAGGGCACGACGTGGACGTGCAACTTCAATCCATACAACGCGTCGGTGCAGTTCCTGTCCTTCGGCCCCGTCTACGAGCCCCTGGTCTTCCAGGACGTGCTGAAGAGCGGGGCGCCGACGCCGTGGCTCGCGTCGAAATACGCGTGGAGCAACGACAACAAGACGCTCATGTTCACGATGCGGCCGGGCGTGAAGTGGTCGGACGGCAAGCCGCTCACCGCCGCCGACGTCGTCTTCACCTTCCAGCTCATCAAGAAGCATCCGGCCCTCGACCTGAACGCGGTCTGGTCGGTGCTCTCCAGCGTGACCCAGAAGGGCTCGGACCAGGTCGTCTTCAACTTCAAGACGGCGGCCGTGCCGTACTTCTTCTACGTCGCCGGGCGGACGCCGATCGTGCCGCAGCACCTCTGGGCGCAGGTGAAGGACCCGGTCACGTACAAGGACCCCAAGCCGGTGGGCAGCGGCGGCTTCGAGATGTCCTCCTGCTCGCCGCAGGTGATCAAGTACACGAAGAACGGGACGTACTGGCAGAAGGGGTTGCCCAAGATCGACACGGTCTACTACCCGGCCTACACCTCGAACGACCCGGCCAACCTCGACCTGGCGACCGGCAAGGCGCAGTGGGGCAGCCAGTTCATCCCGAGCATCAAGTCCTTCTATCTGTCCAAGAGCCCGGACAACCACTACTGGTTCCCGCCGGTGGTCAACGTCTCGATCTTCATGAACCTCAAGGACCCGATCCTGTCCAATCTGGCGGTGCGCAAGGCGATGGCCTACGCGATCGACCGCGCCCGGGTCTCGCAGATCGGCGAGTACGGATACCAGCCGCCCGCGAACCAGACCGCCATCGTCACCCCGACCTTCCAGAGCTGGCTGAAGCCGGGTCTCGACAAGGTCTACGGATACGATCCGCAGAAGGCGATCTCGATCCTGAAGGCGGCCGGATTCACTCAGAAGGGCGGCGTCTTCCAGACCCCAGCCGGCAAGCCGCTCTCGTTCACGATGGTGAACATCGGCGGATACTCGGACTGGGTCGCCTCCGCCCAGATCGTCGCGCAGGAGCTGAAAGCGGTCGGGATCGAGATCACGCCCGAGAACCTCTCCAGCACGACGTACGACTCGGACGTCTACAACGGTCACTACCAGCTCGCGTACGACGGCAACGAGCCGTACGGGCCGAGCCCGTACGTCGAGCTCCGCGCGGAGCTCTACTCGCACGCCTCGGCGCCGATCGGCAAGATCGCGGCATCGAACTGGGAGCGGTACTCCAACAAGACCGTCGACACGCTCATCGACCAGTACGCGGCCACGACGAGCCTCGCGGCGCAGAAGGCGATCGTCTGGAAGCTCGAGCAGGCGATGGTGAACGACGTCCCCATCATCCCCATCACCGAGGGGGTCGACTGGTACCAGTACAACACCAAGAGCCTGACCGGATGGGTGACGCCGCAGGATCCGTATGCAGAGCCGGCTGCGTACGTCTACCCCGACTGGGGCGTCGTCGCCCTGCACCTGGCGCCGAAGGGCTAGGGACGTAACTCGCATGAGGCGCGGGACGTGAGGTTCGTTCTCCGGAGGCTCGGCTTCTTCCTCGTCACCCTGTGGGCGGCGATCACGACGAACTTCCTCATCCCGCGCCTCATGCCGGGTAACCCTGCGATCGCGATGATGGCCCGCTACCGCGGGCGGCTGAACCCGAGCGCGCTGCATGCGATCGAGATCGCGTTCGGCGTGAACACCCACCAGAGCGTGCTGAGCGCGTACTTCTCCTATCTCGGCAACATCTTCCGGGGGAAGCTCGGGACGTCGCTGACCTTCTTTCCCGACGCGGTCACCCACGACGTGCTCAAGGCCCTGCCGTGGACGCTGGCGCTCGTCGGCGTCACGACGATCCTTGCGTTCGTGCTCGGCACGCTCATCGGGCTCGTCGCCGCGTGGCGCCGTGGCGGCATCCTCGACAGCCTGCTCCCGCCGATCTTCGTCGTCACATCGGCCTTCCCGTACTTCTGGATCGCCCTCCTCTCGATCTGGCTGTTCGCGATCAAGCTCGGCTGGCTGCCTGTGAGCGGGGGCTACGACTACACGACCACGCTTGGCTGGTCCTGGGCGTTCGTGGGCGACGCCCTCACGCACTCGATCCTGCCGGCGCTGACCCTCCTCGTCACCTCGATCGGCGGCTGGATCCTGACGATGCGCAACAACATGATCTCCGTGCTCGCCGAGGACTACGTGCGGATGGCGCGTGCGAAGGGCCTCAGCCCGTGGCGCGTGATGTGGAGCTACGCGGGCCGCAACGCGATCCTGCCGAACCTGACGGGCTTCGCGATGTCGCTCGGCTTCGTCGTAAGCGGCGCGATCCTCGTCGAGTTCGTCTTCAACTACCCGGGCGTCGGCTGGATGTTCCTGCAGGCGGTCGAAAACCAGGACTACGCGCTCATGCAGGGACTGTTCCTGATGATCATCGTCGCCGTGCTCACGGCGATCCTTGCCGCGGACGCGGTCACCGCCGTCCTCGATCCCCGGACGCGGGACGTGAGTTGAGGAGGTTGCCGTGACGACGCCGTCGCTCGCGGAGACCGCCGGGCCGAGCACTCCCGCCGCGAAGGCGCATCCGCCGGAGACGACGGCGGGAGCGGGCGCGGCGGCGAACGTCCTGCGGGCGCTGACGCGCAACCGCAAGGCGTTGGCGGGCGTCGTGCTGCTGTCGTTCTTCCTCGTGCTCGCGATCTTCCCGGGCCAGATCGCGCCGGACGACCCGACCGCCGAGATCTACACGCCCGGGGCAGGCCCCTCGGCCCACCATCTGCTCGGCACCACCGCGTATGGACAGGACATCCTCTCGCAGCTGATCTGGGGAACCCGGCTGTCGATCGTCATCGCCCTCGCCGCCGGCGGACTCGCCACCGCCCTCGCCGTGCTCGTCGGCGTCTCGGCCGCGTACCTCGGCGGGATCGCGGACGGCATCCTCTCCCTGATCACGGACGTCATTCTCGTCATCCCGATCTTTCCGCTCGTGATCGTCATCGCCGCCTACCGCAAGAACGCCGGCCTCTTCACGCTGGTCGTCGTCCTCGGCGCGCTCGGGTGGTCGTACGGGGCGCGCCAGCTGCGCTCGCAGACGCTCTCGATACGAAGCCGCGACTTCCTCGAGGCGGCACGCGTCCGGGGCGAGCGCAAGCTGTACGTGATCCTGTTCGAGATCCTCCCGACCATGACCTCGCTGATCGTGGCGAGCTTCCTCGGCGCCGCGCTCTACGCCGTCCTCACCGCTGCGGGGCTGCAGTTCATCGGCCTCGGCGACCCGAGCAGCCAGAGCTGGGGGACGATGCTCTACTGGGCCGAGAACAACGAGGCGCTCGGCGCCGGGATGCCGCTGTGGGCGATCGCCCCCGGGGTCTGCGTCGCCTTGCTCGGCGCCGCGTTCGCGCTCATGAACTACGCCTTCGACGAGATCAGCAACCCCGCTCTTCGCCCCGTCCGCCGGAGCAGAGGCGCCGGTTCGCGCACATGAACGCGGCATCGGAGCGGATTCTCGAGGTTCGAGGCCTGTCGGTCGCCTACAACTCGGACGGAGTGCCGGTCGTCGCGGTCGACGACGTCGATCTCGAGCTCTCGTCCCGCGAGTTCCTCGCCATCGTCGGTGAGTCCGGCTGCGGCAAGTCGACCCTGCTCTTCGCAATCGCGCAGCTGCTCAGCCCGCCGGCGGAGATCGTCGGCGGCGAGGTCCTGTTCCGCGGGCGGAACATGGTCTCGCTCAGCAGGAGCGAGCTGCGAAGCATCCGCTGGCGCGAGCTCTCCGTGGTGATGCAGAGCGCCATGAATGCCCTCAACCCGGTGATGACGGTGGCCACGCAGATGCGCGACGCCTGCAAGGCGCACGCCGACATGTCGGACGCGGAGATCGAAGCCCGTTCCAGGGAGGTGCTGCGGCTCGTCTCGATCGATCCCGTGCACCTGCACAGCTACCCGCACCAGCTTTCCGGCGGGATGCGCCAGCGGGCGATGATCGCGATGGCGCTCCTGTTCACGCCCGACCTGGTGATCATGGACGAGCCCACGTCAGCGCTCGACGTCGTCGCCCAGCGCTCGCTGATGGTCCAGATCAAGCAGCTGCAGGAGCAGCTCGGCTTCGCCGTCATCTTCGTGACGCACGACATGTCGCTCGTCAGCCATTTCTCCGACCGGCTCATGGTCATGTACGCCGGACAGGTCGTCGAGCTGGGAGCGACGCGCAACCTGTTCGAGCGGCCGCTTCACCCGTACACGCGCGGGCTGCTCGAGGCCTTCCCCTCGATCCACGGGCCCAGGGTCCACCTGCTGGGGATCGCCGGCTCGCCGCCCGATCTCGCCCGCCCGCCGGCGGGCTGCCGCTTCTCGCCTCGTTGCCCCGAAGCCGAAGAGCGCTGCCTGGCCTCTCCACCCGCATTGCTCGACACCGACGGCTGCCTCGTGCGATGCCTCCTCTACGAGCAGGCGAGCGCGCGCACGCCGACGACGGAAGCGCGCGCGGGAGGGGCGCCGTGAGCGAGGAGCTGGTCCGAACGGAACGCCTCACCCGCCACTTCCGCATCGGCAGGATGCTCTCGCGGCGGACGCTCCACGCCGTCGACGACGTCGACCTCAGCATCGGCCGCGGAGAGATCGTCGCCCTTGTCGGCGAGAGCGGCAGCGGCAAGAGCACGATCGCGCGACTGCTCGCGCTCGTCTACCGGCCGACGAGGGGCGAGATCTACTTCGAAGGTCGGCCGCTGAGCGGCGTCCGCCGGCGACGGCAGCGGCTCGCCTACAGCGGTGATGTGCCGATGGTCTTCCAGGACCCGTACAGCTCGATCAACCCCGCCTACCGCGTCTCGCACGGCATCGTGCGGGGAATCGCCCTGCATCGCCGCGACGTGCTCCGCCGCCAACGGCAGAAGGAGGTCGAACGGGTGCTGGACGCTGTCGGCCTCGTTCCCGCCGCGGAGATGCGACGGAAGTTCCCGTACGAGCTCAGCGGTGGACAGCGCCAGCGGGTCGGGTTCGCGCAGGCGCTCGCCTTCCGCCCGAAGCTGATCATCGCCGACGAGCCCGTGTCGATGCTCGACGTCTCCATCCGCATCGGCGTGCTCAACCTGATGAGCGAGCTGCGTGCGCGTGAGGGCGTTTCCTTCCTCTACATCACGCACGACGTCGCGAGCGCCCGGTACATCGCCGACCGTGTGCTCGTGATGTATGCAGGCCACCTCGTGGAAGAAGGCCCGACCGAAGACGTCCTCCAGCGACCCCTGCATCCATACACCCAGCTGCTTCTCTCGGCGGTGCCCGATCCGCGGGCGGAGCTCGGCATCGCCGATGCCACCGACGTCGGCGAACCGCCCAAGGTGGTCGACCCGAAGGAGGGGTGCCGCTTCCAGCCGCGCTGCCCGTTCGCGGTCGCCGAGTGCGCGGCCGTCACGCCGGTGCTGCGCCACCTCGGCCCCGACCGCCGCGTCGCCTGCCACGTTGCCGAGGCCGACACCGAGGAGCGGCCCGGGACGCTCGCCGCCGTCTAGTTCTAGTGCCCGAGTGGGACCGCCTCGGGCTTGGCGAGCCCGGCCACGGCGGCCCCGAGCTCGACACGGAGGCGGGCGCGCGCCTCGGGGCCTGCGCCGAGCTCGTCCAGCCCGACGAGCGCCGAACCGACGACCGGCGGCGACGACGAGACGTGGACGGCGAGCGCCGGGTTCACGCGGCTCAGCCCGGCCTCGATCCCGTCGAGCAGCCGCGCGTTCCCTGACTGGAGCAGGCCTCCGCCGAGCACCACATCGGCCGCCTCGCGCGTGAGGTCGAGACGCGTGAGGGCGGCTTGCGCCATCGCGACGACCTCGGCCGCGAGGCGGTCGACGATCGCGCCGGCGACGGGGTCGCTGTCGGCGGCCGCGAACGTGACCGGGGCGAGCTCGGCGAGCCGGCGCTGGACGACCCGGCCGGAGTGGAGCGCGCGCGCGAGCCCTGCCGGCGTGTCGATGCCGAAGTACGAGGGGACGAGGCGCTCGAGGCTCGTGCGCGGCCCACGACCGTCCTCACTGCGCGCAGCGGCCCAGAGAGCCGCGAGCCCGACGTCCTGCCCGCCTCCCCAGTCGCCGCTGATCTCGCCGAGCGACGGAAACCGGACCCGGCGTCCGTCCGGCGCGACGCCGACGCAGTTGATGCCCGCGCCGCACGTCACGGCCACGCCCCAGCCGCGCTCGCTGCCTGCACGGAGGACGGCGAAGGTGTCGTTGCCGACGATCGTCCGTGGGGCCCAGCCGCGCGCGGCAGCCCCGGCGTGGTAGACCGCCTCCTCGTCGGGAAAGTCGATCGCCGCGAGCAGCAGGACTGCGAGGTCGCCGTGCCCGCCCGCCTCGTCGATCAGGGCCTGGAGCACGTCGAGGCTCCCCTCGACGCCGAGTCCGTGGGGAGAGCTTCCGGGACCACGGACGACCCCGAGCACGGTCCCGTCGTCACGCACGCGCGCGACGTGCGTCTTCGAGTTGCCGCCGTCGACGGCGACGACGACGCTCAGCGGACCGCCTCCACCACGAGCCGGTCGAGCAGGCCGTCGACGAGCTCGAGCTGGCCGATGAGCGGATGCGCGAGCAAGGCCTTCCGTGCATCCACCGGGTCGCGACTCAGAGCCGCCCTCACGGTCAGGCGCTCGTAGGCGGCGACGTGCTGGACGAGGCCGAGCAGCTCCGGTGCGAGCGGCTTCTGCGGGAGCGGCACCGGCCCGTCCGCTCCGACCCGGGCCGGCACCTCCACCACGTCGTCGGCGGCGAGCCCGGAGAGCGTCCCGTCGTTGCGGACGTCGACCTCGTGGACCGCACGGTCGTCGGACGAGAGCGAGGCAACGAGGCCGAGCGCGGCCTCGCTGTAGTAGGCGCCTCCGCGCTGCATCAGGAGCTCCGGCCGCTCGTTCACCCTCGGATCGCGGTACAGCTCGAGCAGCCCGCGCTCGATCTCGCTCACGACCTGAGCCCGCGGGACGCCGTCGAGCTGCTCGCGAAGCACCTCGTCGTGGGCGTAGAAGTAGCGCAGGTAGTAGGACGGGACGGCGCCGAGCTCGTCGATGAGCCGGCGGGGCAGCTCCAGGTCGTCGGCGAGCTCCTCGCCGTGCGCGACGAGAAGCTCGGGCAGCACGTCCTGCCCGTCGAGCAGCACGCGCCGGACCCATGTCAGGTGGTTGAGACCGACCTGGTCGACGACCACCCGGCGCGGCTCGACGCCGAGCCAGGACGCAAACCGCCGCTGGAAGCCGATCGCCACGTTGCAGAGGCCGACCGCGCGCTGCCCCGCGTCGAGCAACGCACGCGTGACGATCCCGACCGGGTTCGTGAAGTCGACGATCCACGCGCCGGGCGCAGCGAGCGCCCGCACGCGCTCGGCGATCGCGAGCACGACCGGGACCGTGCGCATCGCCTTCGCGAATCCTCCGGCTCCCGTCGTCTCCTGGCCGATGCAGCCGCAGGCGAGCGGAGCCGTCTCGTCGTCGAGCCGCGCCTCCTGGCCGCCGACTCGGATCTGGACGAGAACGAAGTCCGCGCCGCTGACAGCCCGGTCCAGGTCGTCGGTCACCTCGAGCCGCCCGGCATACCCCTGGCGTTCGAGCATGCGAGCCGCCATCCCGCCCACGACCTCGCGCCGACCGGCGTCGACGTCCTGGAGGACGAGCTCGGCGACATCGAGACGGGTCAGGCCGGACACGAGCTCCGGCGTATACGTCGATCCTCCGCCGACGACCGCGATCTTCATCGTCTCGTTAATCTTACTTACGAGAAGGCCTGGCCGCGCAGGCGAAGCCCGGCCGTCCTGATCCCCGCCGGACCGGAGCCGACGCGATTCAGCCGGGCGCCGGCTTACTCGTTCGTGTGGTCGCGCTCGCAGAACTCCGGACACGTGCAGTCGGCGAGGTCGGCCGTGCAGACGACCTGATCCGATGCGTGCGGTGCGCCCTGAGCCGGCGCGGGCACGAGCTCGCGCTCGAGGAGAGCCGGACGGTCTCCATCCATTCTCGGATCCTAGATGAGGCGAATGGTGCTGACAAGACGACCACCGACCCTTTTTTCGGATCCAGCACTGTTCGGGATTCGCCGGCGAATCCCCCGAACGGCGAGCCACATCCCCCAAAAGGGGGAGTGACGGTGAGGCCCGATGCCTGTTCAGAATGAGCTGCCCAACGACAGGCGGCCGCCATCTGAGCAGCCGCGCCCGTGCCGAAGGGATCCCGTCATGCGGACACGCCTCCTTCTCCTCCTGCTGTCGCTCACGTTCGCGCTCACCGTCGCGCTCGTGCGGCCGCTTCCCGGACGGGCGGACGTCGATCCGTCCCGGACGCCCGAGCCGACCCCGCCGGCCGACCCGACGTCGCCGGTGCCCGGCCTCATCGAGCTGCGTATGACGGGCCGGCTCGGCCGGCGCGGCAAGGCGGTGAGCCACGTCGCGCACGCGCTCCACGCACCGCTCGGCCAGCGCGTCGTCTCGTTCGCCCGCCACCTGATCGGCGTCCGCTACCTCTACGGCGGCGCCTCCCCCCGCACCGGCTTCGACTGCTCCGGCTTCGTCCGCTACGTGTACGGGCACTTCGGCGTCGCGCTCGCCCACTCGAGCTTCGCCGACTTCGTGCGCGGCCGCCGCGTCGGCCGCTGGCAGCTGAAGCCCGGCGACCTCGTCTTCTTCGACGGCGCCGACCACGTCGGCATCTACGTGGGCCGCGGGCGCTTCATCCACGCGCCCCACACCGGCGCGGTCGTGCGGATCTCGACGATGAGCGGCTGGTACGGCGCCCGCTACGACGGCGCCCGCCGGGTTACCTAGCCGCCGGCGCGCTCGTAGAGCGCCGCCGTGCGCTCGGCGATCGAGCGCCAGCTGAACTCCGCGAGCACCCGGCGGCGGCCGGCGGCGCCCATCTCCCGGGCGCGGGCGGGGTCGGCCAGCAGCTCGTCGATCCGGGCCGCCAGCGCGGCCGTGAAGCCGGCGGGGTCATTCGGGTCGTACGGCACGAGCAGCCCCGTCTCCCCGTCCACGACGACCTCCGGAATGCCGCCGACGGCGCTCGCGACGACCGCCGTCTCGCACGCCATCGCCTCGAGGTTGACGATGCCGAGCGGCTCGTACACCGACGGCACCACCAGCACGGCGGCGTGCGTGATCAGCTGGATCAGGTCGGCGCGCGGCACCATCTCCTCGAGCCAGAGCACGCCGGTGCGCTGCTGCTGCAGCTCCTCGACGGTGCGGGCCACCTCCTCGCGCTGCTCCGCCGTGTCTGCCGAGCCGGCGCAGAGGACGAACTGCGCGGCAGGATCGAGCGAGCGCACCGCCTCGAGCAGGAGGTCGATTCCTTTTTGACGGCTGATGCGCCCGACGAAGAGGACGTACGGCCGCGCCGGGTCGACGCCCCAACGCGGCAGCGCGTCGGTGCTCGGGTCGGGGCGGAACTCGTCCGGATCGATGCCGTTGTGGATCACCTCGATGCGGGCCGGATCGACGTCGTAGAGCTCGAGCACCGCGTCGCGCATCGCGCCGGACACCGCGATCACCGCGTCCGCGTGCTCGAGCGCCGTCCGCTCGCACCAGCTCGAGAGCGCGTAGCCGCCCTCCCCGAGCTGCTGCACCTTCCACGGCCGGTGCGGCTCGAAGCTGTGCGTCGTGACGACGTGTGGCAGGCCGAACATCACCTTCGCCAGATGGCCCGCGAAGTTCGCGTACCACGTGTGGCTGTGGACGAGCGTCGCCGCCTCGAGCCCCTCCGTCATCGCGAGGTCGACCGAGAGCACGCGCAGCGCGGCGGCGTACCGGCGGTCGCCGCCCAGCCCCGCCCAGGGCTCGAAGGCGCGCACCGGCGGGCCCTCTCCCGGCTCGCGCTCTGCGCCGAAGCAGCGAACCTCGAGCGGCAGGAGCCTGCCGAGCTCGCGGGCGAGGTACTCGACGTGGACGCCGGCACCGCCGTAGACCTCCGGCGGATACTCGCGGGTGAGCAGGACGGGCCGCACGCCTCGCCGTGCATCCTCGCCCTACCGCCGGACGAACCGGTGCGAGACTGGTGGCGTGGAAACGACGGCTCCGCCGCAAGGCTTGACGCAGCAGGAGGCCGAGCGCAGGCTCGCCCTGCAGCCCCCCGAGCCGGCGGAGGCGAGCCGCTCCTACAAGAGCATCGTCGTCGCCAACGTCTTCACCGTCTTCAACCTGATCCTGCTCGTCTTCGGCGTGCTGACGCTCGCGTTCGGCGAGGCGCAGGACGCGCTCTTCCTCGCGATCCTCGTCGCCAACTCGGCGATCGGCATCGCGCAGGAGGTGCGCGCGAAGCGGGCGCTCGACCGGCTCGCGGCCCTCGTCGCGCCGCACGCCACGGTGGTGCGGGACGGTACGGCAAGGCACCTCGACGTCGGCGAGGTCGTCGAGGGCGACCTCGTCCTGGTCGAGCCGGGGGACCAGGTCGTCGCGGACGGCACGCTCGAGCGCAGCGACGGGCTCGCGCTCGACGAGTCGATCCTGACCGGCGAGACGATGCCCGCGCCGCGGAGCCGCGGCGAGGAGGTGCGCTCCGGCTCGTTCGCGGTCGAGGGGGCAGGCGCGTACGTCGTGAGCGCGGTCGGCGAGGACAGCTATGCGTCACGCCTGGCCGGGATCGCGAAGGAGTTCCGGCATCCACGCTCGCCGCTCGAGCGCGCGATCAACCGGCTGCTGTTCGCGCTCGTCGCGATCCTCGTCCCGCTCGGCGTCGCGCTCGGCTGGGCGCTCTGGCGCCGGCACACGTCGCTGCACAGCGCCGTGCCGACGACCGTCGCCGCGGTCGTCACGCTCGTGCCCGAGGGGCTGATCCTGCTCACGAGCCTCACGTACGCCGTCGCCGGCATGCGGATGGCGGCAAAGGGGGTGCTCGCGCAGCAGCTGAACGCGATCGAGTCGCTCGCCTCGGTCGACACCATCTGCATCGACAAGACCGGCACGCTGACGGACGCGCAGCTCCAGGTCGAGGCGCTGCTGCCGGCGGCCGGCGTCGACGAGGGAGAGCTCGCATACGCGCTCGGGCGCTACGCAGCGAGCGCGCCGGCCCGCAACGCCACGCTCGTCGCGGTCGACGACTACTGCGGCGGCGAGCCGGAGGAGCCGCGCGACAGCGTGCCCTTCTCCTCGCGCCGGCGCTGGGCGGCGCTGACGCTCGGCACGGCGACGTACGTGCTGGGCGCGCCCGAGCTCCTTCCGCTGGGCGAGCTGGAGGCGCCGGCGGAGAACGAGGCCCGCGCGGGGCGCCGTGTGCTCGCCTTCGCGACGGCCGACGGCCGCCTCGACGCCGAGAGCACGCCGCACGGGCTCGGGCTGCTCGGGCTCGTCGTGCTCGGCGAGCGGCTGCGCGCCGACGCACGCGAGACCGTCGAGTTCTTCCGCAACCAGGGCGTTCGCGTCGCGGTCCTCTCCGGCGACCGCCCCGAGACCGTGGCGGCGGTCGCCGCCGACGCCGGCATCGACGTCGGCGCGCCGCCGCTCGACGGCAGCGACCTTCCCCACGACGCGGCGTCGCTGCGGCGGCTGCTGGACGAGCATGCCGTCGTGGGCCGGATCGCGCCCGAGGACAAGCGCCGCGTCGTCGAGGCCCTCACCGCGGGAGGGAGCTATGTGGCGATGATCGGGGACGGAGTCAACGACGTCCCTGCGCTCAAGGCTGCGCGGCTCGCGATCGCGCAGGGGAGCGGCTCGCAGATGGCCCGCAGCGTCGCCGATCTCGTGCTCGTGCGCGGCGACTTCGCGAGCGTCCCGGCACTCGTCGCCGAGGGGCGGAAGGTGCTGCGCAACCTGCAGCGGGTGGCGAAGCTGTTCGTCGCGAAGTCCGCGTTTGCCACGTTCGTCGTGCTCTCGATCGGGCTGACGCCGCAGGCGTATCCGCTGCTGCCTCGCCATCTCACCCTCGCTGCGGCGCTCACGGTCGGGATCCCCTCCTTCTTCCTCGCGCTCGCGCCGAGCGAGGGGCGCTTCCGTCCAGAGCGTTTCCTCTTCGACGTCGGCCGCTTCGCCGTCCCGGCCGGCACCGCGGCGGGCCTCGGCGTGGTCGCGAGCTTCACCTTCGCGCGCAACGTCGGCCGCCTGCCGCTCGCCGAGTCGCGCACGATCGCGACGACCGTGCTCGTGCTCGTCGGCCTCTACCTGCTCCTCGCGCTCGAGGCGACGAGCCGGCGGCGTGCGGCCGCGATCTCCTCGCTCGTCGCGGCGATGCTCCTCCTCTTCTCGCTCACGCTCGTGGCGCCGTTCTCCCGCCACTTCTTCGCGCTCACGACCCCCGGCCCGGGGGGGATCGTCATCGCGCTCGCCGGCGCAGCCCTCGCGGTGGTCGGCCTCTGGCTGACCGACGACCGCTTCGTGCCGGGAGCCCTCCGCGAGATCCCGTAGGACGATCGGTCTGCGCCCCGATGGCCGGCGGCGGCGAGAGGGTGAAGATCGCAGCACCGGGAGGAGGATGAGACATGACCGAGTTGCTCCCCGAGCTTTCGTCGGTGCACCTACGCGAGTCCGAGACCGAGCTGGTGGTGGAGGTGGAGGTGCCGCGCGATCTCGAGCTGCCGCGCCTGGCCGCACAGCTGCGGGACGGCATGCTGACGATCACGCTGCCGCGCACCCCCCAACGCCCCCGCCACATCAAGGGCTTCCATCCGGAGGCGTCCGGGGTCTAGCGCAGCTTCTCTGCCATGGCCGTCAGGAGCTTCCACGCGATCGCGGAGTTGCTCTCCACGAGCGGGCGGAAGTCCCACGGCGTCATGCCGTAGCAGAGCATGTCGGTGTCGGCGACGATCGTCGCGGTCCGCTCCGAGCCGGTCAGGAGCGCGATCTCGCCGAAGTAGTCGCCGGGCCCGATCGTGCGGCGGGGCTGGCCGTCGACCGTCACCGAGGCCTCGCCCTCGTCGATGACGAAGAAGCCGGCCCCGCCGGCGCCCTGCTGGGTCATGGTGTCCCCGGCGGAGAAGCGCCGCTCGTGCATCGAATCCGCGATCTGCCCGAGCTCGCGATCGTCGAGGCCCCCGAAGAGCGGCACCTTCTTCAGCATCCCTGCGGAGGCCCTGGCCACGGCCCAGTTATACACCGGACGGGGATGGTCGCGAATCGGCGAGGATGTACCGGTGAAGCTGACCGTGATCGGCTGCTCGCCGGCGTGGCCCAATCCGGGCAGCGCGCAGTCCGGGTACCTCGTCGAGACCACCGGGGGGCGGCTCCTGCTCGACTGCGGCCCGGGCGTGCTCGAGCGCCTCCGCGCGCGAGAGGGCTGGCCCGACGTCGACGCGGTGGCGATCAGCCACTTCCACCTCGACCACTGGGGCGACCTCGTGCCGTGGATCTTCGGCGCGAGCTTCGGGCCCGGGCAGGGCGGCGGACGGCCCCACCTCTGGCTGCCGCCCGGCGGAGCCGGCACGCTGCGCTCGCTCGGGCAGCGCCTCGCGTTCGCCCCGCGGCTGGAGCACGTGTTCGAGCTGCACGAGTACGGAGACGGTGTGCCGTTCGACGTCGGGGGCTTCGAGGTGACGGCGTTCCGGCTCTCCCACTACGACGAGCTCACGTTCGGCTTCCGCGTCGCCGACGGGCGGAGCACGCTCGCGTACTCCGGCGACTCGGGGCCGGACCCGAACCTCGCCGAGCTCGCCCGCGACGCCGACGTCTTCCTTTGCGAGGCGACGCTCGCCGCCACGGAGCCGAGCGAGACCCGCGGCCACCTCAGCGCCGCCGAGGCGGTCGATGCCTTCCGCGCCTCGGGCGCACGGCGCCTGCTCGTGATCCACCGCCCGGACGAGCTCGCGCTCGACGAAGGGCTCGAGCGGGCGGTCGACGGGCTCGAGGTCGAGCTGTGACCTAGGGAAGGCGGAGCGCGCCGGCCCGGTAGTACGCGAGCGCCTGCGCGCGGAAGTAGCCGCCGTCGTCGTCGGCGGAGAGCGAGACCCTCGTGTTGCCGTCGATCGGCGCCGGATTGGTGACGCCGTCGTGCCGGGCGTCGCACGCGCACGTCGTGCCGTCGGCGCCGCCGCCGAACAGGAAGCCGGCGTAGCCGGCGTTCGCGTAGGCGCGCAGATGCCCGCGGTTGCCCGTGCCGAGCAGCCATTGCACGCGGTTGTCCTGGTAATGGCCCCAGGTGTCGTCCTCGGCGCGCATGAGCGTGTTGCCGAGCGGGATCTGCCACGCGACCATGCGCAGCCCCGTCAGCTTCACGAACGTCGCGCCGTACAGCAGGTGCCGGTGGAAGTCCGCAGGCGTGAACCACGTGTTCGGATTGCCCTCCACCTTCTCGTAGAAGCCGGCATCGCGGTCGGAGAAGTCCTCGAACGCGATGTCGAACTTCGCGTGCAGCGCGTTGTAGAAGGCAGCCGACTGGGCGGCGTACGCACGGACGGTCGCGTCGGGCGGGTCCTCGTAGACGATGTCGTGCTTCGTCCCCCAGCCGCTCATGTGGTACGCGAGGATGACGTTCGGGGCGAGCTGGTCGCGTAGCGTGACCCATTGCTGCGCGAACGACGAGGCGAGCGCGACGTCGTTCGCCTGCTCGAGGTAGCCCCAGAGGTCGGGCTCGACGTGGACGACGACGGGCTGCGTTCCGCGCACGCGCCGGAAGAGCAGGCGCACGTCGTTCCAGTACGCCTGCATCAGCTGCGGGTCGGCGAGGTGCGACAGGTCGGTCTGCGACTCGCTGCCGCCCCCGCCCTTCGGGCTCGACTGAAGCAGCATGTAGTACGTCAGGACCGGGACGACGTGATGGGCCCAGGAGTCCTCCACGTACATCGACGCGAACGTGCCGTCCGGGTTCCAGGTCGCCCAGCCCTGGCCCGTGTCGACGCCGCCGGCGAGGTACTGGTAGCGGAAGCCGAAGGGCGCCGAGCGCCGGAGCGCGGCCGCACCACCCGGGGGGTCGGCGAGGCCGATCTGAAGCGTGTCGGGCCAGCCGTGCGGCAGCGGCGGCAGCGCGGCCGCAGGCGCGGCGCAGGCGAGGAGGACGGCGAGCGGCAGCAGCAGGCGCATGCCGGTGAAGACGCCCGCCGGCGAGGAACCTTGCCCCCGGACTCCCGTGGCCTTTACATCGTTATGAGTTTCTTCTCATCCGGAGGAGGCAGGCTTGGTGGCTGTGAAGGGACGTCTCTCGATCCGCACGGCGCTGCGGGACGTCATGCGCACGGCTCCCGTGACCTCCGCGTACCTGCTCGTCCTCGTCGTCACGACGTGGGTGCTGCAGACGTCGAGCTCGCGCATCGCGAACAGGCTGCTGCTCGAGCAGAGCACGAACCTGCACCATCTCGCCCGCGACCCGATCCGCGTGCTCGTCGGCAGCGCCTTCTGGCTGTCGGCCGGCTGGCAGCTCCTGCTGTGGGCACCGCTGTTCGTTCTCGTGCTCGCGCAAGTCGAGCGGCGGCTCGGCTCCGGCCGGGCGACGCTCGTGTTCGCCGCCGGCCACGTCGGCGCCACGCTGCTCACGGCGGCGGGGCTGTGGATCGCGCTGCGGGTCGACCTCGTCGAGCAGAACGTGATCAACGCGCGCGACGTCGGCCCGAGCTACGGCTTCTTCGCCGTCGCGGCGTTGATGACGGCGTTCGTCGATCGCCGTGTACGCCGGGCCTACGCGGTCGGGCTCGTCGCGCTCCTCGTCGCATGGCTCGCCGCGTCCCGGTCCTTCACCGACGTCGGCCACCTGCTCGCCCTCGGGATCGGCTTCGCGTGCCTGCCGCTCGCCGGGCGGGTGGGCACCGCGATGCGTCCGGTGGGCGCGTCGCTGCTGGACGTCGTGCGGCAGCGCAGGGACACCGCGGCGTCCGTCTAGCCGCGCGGAACGAGCTCGACGAGGAGCTCGCAGTCGAGCGCCTCGGCAATGCGCAGGAGCGTGTCGATGCGGGGCGGGCGGCCGCCGCGCTCGAGGCGGGCGATCGCGGACTGCGTCGTGCCGACGAGCTCGGCGAGCTCGCGCTGCGAGAGCCCCATCGCGACGCGCCGCTCCGACACCTTGTCGGCGATCTGCGCGAAGAACCAGCCGCGGTCGCCGGTGGCGATGCGCTCGCGCAGCCGCTCCAGGGACCGCTCGAGCGGCAGCTTCGGCTCCCGGTGGGAACGTGCCGCCATCGTCGCCAGCATAGCAGTCGTGCTATGTCAGTGCCGGAGCGGCCGGACGGCGTCGCCGACGCGGACGCGCCCCGGAACGACGACGGCGCCGTAGACGCCGAACGGCAGCTCCTCGTCCCGTCCCTCGCGCCGGTAGCCGGCGAGGACGCCGAGCGTGTCGAGGTCCCGGACGCCGCGCTCCGGGTCGTGCGTCGTGACGGCGCAGCGGCCGACGTCGCCGTTGAGGAGGATCACGGCCTTGCCGATCTGCACCTGCGCGTCGAGCCATTCGTCCTCCTCGTGCGCGCCGACGCCGTCGATCTCGAACAGCATCCGGAAGCGGCGGCCGTCGACGGGCTCGTCCACGCC
>Ga0187780_10001135_pt1 | contig 20024 bp, 19 predicted proteins | sample 1015_Q2_SP10_20__FD_132429 | JGI IMG/M metagenome (GOLD analysis project Ga0187780, IMG submission 132429) | Tropical peat soil microbial communities from peatlands in Department of Meta, Colombia - 1015_Q2_SP10_20_MG | ecosystem: Environmental > Terrestrial > Soil > Wetlands > Peat | place...
GGGCGCGCCGTTTGGCGGCTAGGCCACGCGCTTGCGCGAGGTGGTTTGCAGGTCGCGCGCCATCCACACGGCGGCTTCGACACCGCGGTAGTACTTGGGCAACAGCGCCATCTCCAGGAACCCAAGCCGGCGATAAAAGCGCCGCGCCTGCTGGTTGCGCGCCCTCACTTCCAGATGGATCGCGCGGATGCCGGCGGCGTGCGCCGACTCCTCCAGCCATCGGATCATGCGCGTGCCGAGGCCCAGGCGCTGAAATTCGGGCCGCACCGCGAGCAGATTGAGGTGCGCGTGCTCGTCGCCGAAGAACATGACGGCAAAGCCCACCAGCCGCGTGCCGCGGCACATCACGATCGACAGGGTGTCGCGATTGGCGATGCTCTTGCTTACTCGCGCACGGGTCCAGGACCAGCCCAGCCCGGTCTCGATGAGATCGCGCGCCATCAGTGCGATCTCCTGCGCGTCATCCGCCCGCGCGAGGCGCACGGGGATGTCGCGCGTGCTCATCGGCTGCTCAGGTGGCTGGGACACGCGGTCTCCTCCCCTGCGCGCCGCGTGCGTCGATCAGCATGGCTCTATGCCGCATGTTCGCTGCAGGCTGTTAGGGTAGCGACGATGTCGCCGGCTGCGCTCCGCCCAACTGCGGCGGCCTCCCCAACCGGAACGCGACATCGACTCAAGCTAGTCGTGAGTATACGCTAGGCCGCTGCGCTGTTGGTGTCCTCGCTTCCGGAAACACGCAGCCGCGCGCAAGCTCAATTTTCCGGTTTTGACCCCGGTTCGCTGCCGCTTTCCGGCTTCTTGGCGGCCTCGACCTGCGCCGGGCAAAACACTTCGAGGCTTTCATCGTAGCACCAGTGCGCATTCATTCCGTCGTTCTTCTTGATGCACTCGTAGACGTATTTCCCCATCTCGTCGGTCCAGTGGCAGCCCTTGAACCTCAGCGCCGCGCGCTCGCGCTGGTAGGTTGGGGCTGGATCACCGTCTGCACGGGCGCTCGCTGCACACAGGCCGGCAGCCAGCGCGATCAGCACGGCCGGCCCGCTGAGGACAAGTTTCCGAATCGACATACACATTCCTTCGGGAAAGGATTTCACAGTTTTGCGTTGCAACCGACGAGGCCGGTACTGCCGCCGCTATTTCGCCAGCAGCAGTGCCTCGGACCGATTGGATTCTATGCTAGCCCGCACCCACAAAGAAAGCGCAGGCCTGTACCGCGGTCGGAATTACCAAGCGGAGCACCCATGCCTCCGGTCGGTCATGGCTAGCTCCTGTCCGCATCCGGCTGGTGCTCTGGCGCCGCCTTCTGAAACGCCTCGAGTTTCGTGCACTCGTCGGCGATGCGGCGGATGACCGGGAAGGGCGTCAAATCAACCTTGAAGCGCCGCGCATTGGCAATTTGCGGCATCAGCGCGATGTCGGCCAACCCTGGCGCGTCGCGGTGGCAGAAGCGGCCGGTCCAGGGTTCGCGCCCCAAGCGCTCCTCGAACGCGGCGAACCCGGTTGTCACCCAATGCCGGTACCAGGTCAATTTCTGCTCCTCGGAAACGGCGAGCTGGTCGGTGAGGTAGCTGAGGACTCTGAGATTGTTCAGGGGATGAATCTCGCAGGCCACGATCTGCGCGAGCGAGCGCACCCGGGCGCGCTCGACCGCATCGGTCGGAAGCAGCCGCGGCTGCGGGTGCGTTTCCTCCAGGTACTCGATGATGGCGAGGGACTGAAACAGCAGATGCTCACCATCCTGCAGCGCAGGTACCAGCTGCTGCGGATTGACGGCTGCAAAATCGGGCCGGTGCTGTTCGCCCTTTGCAAGGTGGACGCCCACGTGCTCGTACGTGAGCCCTTTGAGCGCGAGCGCGATGCGCACCCGGTAAGCCGCAGAGCTGCGCCAATAACCGTACAGTCTCATGTTCATCTCCTCCGCTGCGCTCGATCTCACCGTGCTTCACCCAAACACGACACATCTGCCCTCAGGTCGTCGCGCAAGGCGCGGTAGCGCGCGAGGAGCCCCGCTGCCTCGGCCATGTCCTCCGCGCTGTCGAACATCGGCACACCGGCCGCCTCCATCGCCGCCATCCATTCCGCCTTGTGCTCCAACGTACCCATCATCGTGTGCAGGATCGGAAGGCCTGCGCCGCGGCACAGCGCGGCGAGCCGGCTGACCACCGCACCACCATCGACCATGAAGGGAACGACGTGGATCATCAATATGGCATCGAAGCTAGCACCGTGCTCCAGCACGGCCGTGAGTGTGTCTGCGAAGCGGTCATCGCGCGCGTCCGCGAGCAGATCGAGCGGATTGGCTACGGCGGCTTCCGGCGGAAGTGAGCCGCGCAGGCGCGTCGCGAGCGCCGCAGGCAGATCCGGGAGCTCCAGGCCTTCGAGCGCCGTCTGATCGGTGCACAGCACGCCCGGGCCCCCCGAGTTGGATAGCACCAGCACGCGCTGCCCGATGCCGCCAGGATGGACGCCGAACGCTTTTCCAGCGAGCATGAGCCGGCGCAGGTTGGTTGCTCTCACCATGCCGCACTCCGCGCAGAAAGCCTCGGCTTCTTCGCTGGCGGGCGCGTGGGAGCCGGTGTGCCGGAACGCGGCGTAGCGGCCGGGCGCGGTGCGCCCGCCTACCAGCGCGACGACCGGTTTGCGCATGCTGACGCGCCGCGCGACATCGCGAAACCGCGGTACATCGCCGAACGATTCCGCGTACAGCAGGATCGCTCTGCAGGCAGAATCCGCACCGAGCTCGTCGAGGTATTCGGTCAACCCGAGGTGCATGGCATTGCCCACCGAAATCACCGCGCCGAGCGGGATACCGAGGCGGTGGCTGGAGGCGATCGCCTCCTCCGCGATGGCGCCCGACTGCGACACCAACGCCACCCCGCCTCCGCGCGGCAGGTCGCGCAGAAAGGTGGCGGCGAACGGCGCTGACGCATCGAGCAGGTTGATGGTGCCGGCGCAGTTCGGCCCGCCAACGATGAGCTCGCGCTCCGCAGCCAACGCGCGCAGCTCACGGTCGCGCACCTTGGCCTCTTCACCGCCTTCGGCGAATCCGCCGGGCAGGATCAGCAGATTGCGGTGCCCGCTCGCGGCCGCCTCGCGGGCAACGTCCATGATCGCGTCCGGTCGAACCACGATCAGCGTGAGCTCACAGGGCGGCGACACGGCGGCGAGCGAGCGCGCCACTGGCAGCCCGAACAGCTGACCACCCTTCGGGTTCACGGGGACGATGCGGCCGCGAAACCCGGAACGCTCCAGGTTGCGCAGCACAGCTCCCCCGGAGCTCGTGAGGCGATCCCCCGCGCCGACCAGAGCGACGCTCTCGGGGTGCAAGAACGCTGATGGAACGGACGTCATGCCGGGCCTTCCGGTGCGAAACGGGCCGAATGCCGCATTCTACCGATGTGCTGTCCCCGGGCCGCCCGAGGGTCCAGGCGCTACGCATCGGTCAATACGTTCGAGCGCGGGGCTCACTTTTCCAGCACGGCAGCGCGGGTCTGCATCTCCCGCACCAGGGCACCGAACTGCTTTTCGACGGCGGCCTTCACGGCCGCGGTCCCCATCAGCGAGAGCAACCCGAAGCGCGGCACCATGCGGCCGCTGTAAGTGAGCTGCAAGTCTTCGCCCGCCTGCGCCAGCTCGTAGCTCCCGGTCATCTCCCGAAAAGTGCCCCCGATCGCGCGTGAGCTGATGCCGGTGCGGGGCCGCTCGCTGACGTTCATGGTCACCTCCAGCGGGAGGCGAAATACCAGGAATGCGAACTGCCCTTTCTGCTCGACGACCACATCGCTGCCCGAGCGGCTCAACACGCGGCTGGAGGTGAGATCGGGGATGAACTGCGGGTACCGATCGTAGCCGGTGAGCACCTCCCACGCCATCGCCAGATCCACGTGCAGCGCAGCGCGCGCCTCGACGATCACCGCTTCGCCCTCGCGGTGTGCCTCGACGCGAACTCGATCTTCGCACGCGGTATCGGCGGTTGCGAGCACGATCGCAACCGCGGCCAGGCGGGCCAGCAAGTTGCTCCAACGGTTTGGGCTCACGCCTTCGCTTTCCCGCCACATGATGTCTGCGCAGGGTCACGTGCGCTGCGCTGGTTCCGACACATGGTCGCCGATATCTTCCGACGGGTTGTTCGTGTCGGTTGGAGACCGTTTCGGCGATTGAGGTTCTCAGGCGGCGCCGTGCAACCGCTGCGCGATGGTCGCCAACGTGTCGCGCGCGCCGAACCCGCCCGCCTTCGTCACGAGCCACAGCTCCCGCGCGCCGAGTCGAACGCGGCTGAACGGGATTCCCGGCAGGAGGTTACCCATCACCTGCACTGTAGTCTGGCCCAGACGCCGCAGCACAGCGAAGGCCGTGTCGCCGCCCGTCACCACCAGGCCTGCGATCGGTCGGCGCTCGATCAGCGTGCCCGCCGCGTCGGCCAAGCGACGGGCAACCTCCGCGGCATCCGTGTGTCCTCCCCCGCTGTCGGGCTCCGCCTTGATCACGAGCAGCGCTTCGGGCGCGCGCAGCGCAGCGGGGAGGTCCACGCAGCCCGCCGGTGCAGCGATCAGCTTCGCCCGGCTGGACTCGATCAGTGCGCGCACCTGTTGTGCGCTTTGCTCCGTGCGCGACCCGACGACAAACACCATTTGCTCTCTGATCGCCGGCACCGCGTGTACCTCCCGAGCAGGTTCGAAGCAAGTGTGCGCCACCGCCTCGGCAATTCCCGCCGAGCCCACCAGCAAGGTGTCGCTCAACTGGCTGCTCAGCGAACGCACCGTACTGCGCAGGTCCTCATCGCTGGCAGCGTCGACCACGACGATCTGCCGTCGCCCGACTCGCGACACGGCGACGGACGCACCGCGCGCGACCAGACGCACTTCGGCTTGCGGGGCCGCGGAGCGGAACAGCAGGTGCAACGGCTCAACCGGCGGGGGCGACAGCGTATCGCGTGCGAGCTCGGTGTGCGCAAGGGGCACGCCGTGGACGTGCACCACACCCTCGACGAGCGTGCGCCCCTGCCGCGGAAACGCGGGCGCCACGACCGCCGCAGCGCGCCCGCTCGCCTCCAACAGGGCCAGGGTTTCCGCCACCGCGTTGCCGCGCAGCGTCGAATCGATCTTTTTGATCAGGGTCTCGCAGCCGGGATCGAGCAACCTGGATGACAACGCGCGCACTCGCTGGGCGGCATCTTCTTTGGGTAGATGCCGGCTCGCCGCGTTGATGGACACCACCTCTGCCGAAGGAAGAGGCTGCGACGCGTTGCGCTCGGCGTCGGCTACGACCCACGTCGCCAGGCCGCGCTCGGCGAGCGGCGCGGCGGCATCCATCGCTCCGGTGAGGTCGTCCGCGACGATGATGAGCCGTGGAACAGCCGCCATCGCCCCGGCCGACAGGCGTCAGGCCACTACGCTCGCGGGCAGGCGCTCGGCCATCATCCGCGCATAAGCCACGGCGGCGCGCATGTTGACGTGGTTGGCCTTGCCTTTCCACGCGATGTCGAATGCGGTGCCGTGATCGACCGACGTGCGTCGGATGGGGAGCCCGAGGCTGACATTCACTGTTTCGTCGAAGGCGATGAGCTTGCTCGGTATGTGACCCTGGTCATGGTACTGCGCCACCACCAGATCGAATTCGCCCTTGAGCGCGCGGTAGAACACGGTGTCGCCGGAAATCGGGCCCTTGACGTCCATGCCCTGCTGGCGCGCGAGCTCAACCGCATGATTGATGTGGTCGATCTCTTCGTTGCCGAAGATGCCGCCTTCGCCGCAATGCGGGTTCAGTCCCGCCACTGCGATGCGCGGGTGCGCGTGGCCGAGTGCGTTGAAATGGTCGCTGCCAGCGCGGATGGTGGCAAGCACGCGCTCGGTCGTCGCACGCTGGGTCGCGGTGCGCAGACTGACGTGAGTCGATACGTGCACCACCGACAGCTTGCTCGACGCGAGCAGCATGAAGGACGACTTGGCGCCGGTGAGATGCGCAAGCAGCTCGGTGTGACCGTCGAAATGGTGGCCGGCCGCATGCATCGCACCTTTGTTCAGCGGCGCCGTGACGATCACGCCGATCGTCCCGGCCAGGGCCAGCTCCACCGCCTTCACCACGTACTGGTAAGCCGCCTCGCCGCCGGCCGCAGTGATCTCGCCGTCACGGATCTGACCGGAGCCGCGGCTGGGCACATGGAACACCGGAACGACGCCGTTACGCGCGCTCTCAGGCGCCTCTCCGTACGTGAGGCCCGCACCCACCAAGCGTTCTGCGCGCTTGAGGAAATCGAGATCACCGACTACCGCCGACGCAGAGCGCTGCTCAGGCGACATCTCCGCAAGTGCCTTGACGATGATCTCGGGCCCGACCCCGGAGGGATCGCCCATCGTGATACCGATTCTGGGTGATGAGGTCATGAGGTTTGCCGATCGCCGATCGCTGCGATTATAGCTGCGCCTCCCCCCTCTCCGCCGCGCGCAGCTCGGCGCGAACCTCGGCCGCAGTCGCCAGCTCGCCACCACAGGCATTGATCATGCGAGCGGCCGCCTCCACCAGATCGACGTTGGTCTGGGTGCAACCGAGCGACGCGTCCTCCAGACCCACGCGGACGTGTCCGCCCTCCGCTACCGCGCGCGGCACGAGCTGCCGGATGTCGACGCCCAGACCGGCCACCATCCACCTGGCGCCCGGCGCCACCTGGTCCATGAGCTTGAGATAGGCCGTGAGACCGTAGTCGTCGGCAGGGAACCCGAAGGTATAGTCCGTGGAAAACATGAAGCGGTAGATGGGAGCCGGACAGGCGCAACGCCAGTGCAGCGACGCCCCCAGCCGCAGAAAGCCCGGCTCGTAGATCGCGTAGCTTGGATGAAAACGATAACGGGCCGCAAGCCCGAGCGCGTGGCGCAGATGCTGCTCGGGATTGCGGTACACGAATCCCTCGCGGTCCTGGCGCAGATCATCATACGAGGCGATGTTGAGCGAACCAGGGTCGACGGCCGCCCACTCCAGCAGGCCGCGTTGCGCGAGCTCCTCGTGCAACGCGAAGCGCTGCTGCGCTGTTTCGTCCACGGGCGAGTGTGCCATACCGGGAATCGACACGGTCGGATAGACGATCGCGTCCACGTGTCGCCGGATGCCCTCGATGATGGCGGCGTAGGCGGCCGCGCTTTCCCGCGGTGCGCTGCTCGCCTCGTCGTAGGCATGCACGTGAACGATCGCTGCCCCGGCACGCACGCACGCTGCGGCCTGCTCCACGATGTCCCGCACGCTCACCGGGATTCCTGGCTGGCGCGCAGGTCCCCACGGACCGTTGAGCGCGACTTCGAGCCAGGTCTTGCGCGCGTCCACGGCGCCGGCTCAGATGATGGTGACGTGGAGCTCGGCGAGACCCTCGACCTTGCCGACCAGCTTGTCCCCGCGCACGACGGCACCCACCCCGGCCGGCGTGCCGGTAAAGATCAAGTCGCCCGCTTGCAGGCGGTAGTAATTGGATAGAAACGCCAGCGTATCGGGAACGTTCCAGATCATGTCCTTCAAGTCACCCTGCTGACGCAGCTCGCCGTTGACCGAGAGCGTGATGGCGCCCGCGGAATGGTGCCCGTGGCTGGCAACGGGGTAGATGGCGGTGATCGGCGCCGACTCGTCGAAAGCCTTGCCGAAATCCCATGGACGTCCCATGTCGCGCGCCTGGAACTGCAGGTCCCGGCGCGTCATGTCCAAGCCAACCGCGTAGCCGTAGACGTGGTCGAGCGCCCGCGCCGCGGGAATCTGGAAACCGCCGCGGTGCAGCGCAACCACCAGTTCGATCTCGTGATGCAGGTTGGCAGTGCCCGGCGGGTAGTGGACCTCGCCGCCTTCGGGGACCACTGCGTCTGCGGGCTTCAGGAAAAAGAATGGCGGCTCACGCTCGGGGTCCTTCCCCATCTCGCGCGCGTGCGCGGCGTAGTTGCGCCCGACGCAATAGATGCGATGCACCGGGAAGCGGCCTTTTTGGCCGGCAACGGGAACCGACGGCGTTTCGTGCGCGTCAACGACGAAGGCGTTTGTCATCTGTGCTGGTTTTCCTCGAAAAAAGGTTGGGAAGCTGCGACGGCGCGAGTTTCTTCAGACCAACCGCTCGCGCCACAGTCCGAGCGCCTGCTGCACCGGGCGGTTGGAGAAGCTGAACAGCACCGTATCGCCGTCGGCGTCGAGTCGATGGGCACACCACGCGGGAACCACGAACGTGTCGCGGGCAGAGAACGCGAGGCGCTCGCTGTCGACGCTCACGCTGCCGCCACCCTCGATGCAGTGGAACACGGTCCCGTCCGTGCAGCGGCAGGCGCCGCCGCGAAAACCTGCCGGCAGGAGCTGCACGAACGCGCCGATGCTGGGCATCGGGTAACCACCGCTCGCCGGGTTGATGAACTGCATCTTGTAGCCGTGCACGGCATGCGGCTCGCCGTTGCAGCGCAGCTGCTCCAGCGTCTCGCGCGTGCGCGCATAGGGGTAGGCGAACACGGGCGATGCAAGACCGCGGGGCTCGTAATCGACCGGCAGCAGATTGGCGCCATAGCGGACCAGCGCATCGCCCTCCGGGCGCGCCACCGGCTGCGAGTCTTGGGGATAGTTCTCCTGGAAACCCGTCTCCAGGAACCGCACGAGCGGAATGTCCAGGCCGTCCAGCCAGACCACGGGCTCGCTACCGGGATTGCCATGGTCGTGCCAAGTCCACGCCGGTGTGATGATGAAATCGCCCGGGTGCATCGTAATGCGCTCGCCTTCGACCGCGGTGAACGCGCCACTACCCTCGACGATCAAGCGCAGCGCCGACTGCGTGTGGCGGTGGCTAGGAGCGACCTCGCCCGGCAAGATCAGCTGCAGCCCGGCAAAGAGCGACTGAGTGATCGCCGAGGCGCCTGGCAAGCCAGGGTTCTCCAGGATCAGCACGCGCCGAACAGCTTCCTTGGCCGAGATCAGCCGGCCCGATTCCATCAGCCAGGGGCGCACCTGCTGATAGCGCCAGATAGCCGGCACGCACGGGGAGCGCGGCTGCTCGGGCACCAGCGCGGACATCGCCTCCCAGAGCGGCTTCAGGTTGGCCTGCGCGATGCGCTGATAATACGCGTCACGCTCCGCGCGGGTGTCCGTGGCCGCTCGTGTCATGCTCTGCTCCTTTCGTTCAAATCGGCTCCAGCTCAGCTCACCGCGGGGAGCCTCAAGCCGAAGTCGCGTTCAACCAGCTCGGTCACGCGCGTGAGGAAATCCTGCCGCATCTCCTCGTTGCTGCGCTGCTTCAGCTTCCACTTGCGGTAGATTTCGTTGTTCTTCGACTGGCTGGCTCCGAAAAAGCCGGGCGTGATCGGGAAGTAGCGGTCGATGGCGTCCTGGACCTCGGCGGCGCTGCCGCGCTGGATCAACTCCAGGCAAAAGTCCTTGCCGAACTTGGCGTGGAACTTCTCCTCCGGCATGGTAATACGCGCCAGGTTACGCAGCGGATGGAAGCTGCAGTGAAGCAGATCCTCCACCTGCAGGATCTCGGCATAGTCCGCGATGGCTTTGATCACGCAGAATTCCGGCCAGGTCTTGAGCGCAAAGCTGAAAATCGACAGCGGGCGCTTGTGCTGCGGATCCATGCGCTCCGTCGCGACGCCGATCTCGTCCGCCAGGGCCTTGAAGCGGACGTGATGATGATACTCCTCCATCGCGACCCGGCAGGTCAGCCACTTGGCGTAGGGAGTCGGTGCGAGCTTGATGGCCGGCTCGTCGAACACCTGTGCGCCGTACAGCTCGTTGACCGCGTGACTGATGACGATCTTCTGCACGGCGGTGCGATACTCCTCGGGCTGCTGGGCCAGCTCGGCCGCCGTCCTCACCTCGGGGACGTGCACGGCTTCGGTGGTGGACATCGTGTGCTCCGTTCAGTAACTAGATAATTGGTTCGCTGTTGAATGCTTCGAGGTCGGACGTGAGCTCGACCAGCTGATCCCGCACCGCGATGCTGATGGCGGCGTCGAGGGACTCCGGCGTCAGGTCCGCCAATGGCGCGGTCAGCACGCGCACTGCGGGCCGCGGCTGGGAAAACAGAAATACCTCGCGCCCGCGCACTCCGAAGATCTGGCCGGTAACATCGCAGCCCGGCGAGCAGAGCCACGCGACCAGGCGCGCGACATAGCCGGCCGGGATTTTGAGCGCGCGCTCCTTGTACGCCTGTTGTGCCGGGTTGGCCGGTGCAATGGACTCGGTCACGCGCGTGGCGGCAAACGGCGCAACGGCGTTGCAGTTCACGTTGGAGCGCGCCATGTCCAGCGCTACAGCGCGCGTGAGTCCGACTAGACCGGCCTTTGCCGCGGCATAAGCTGACTGAGCGTAGTTGCCGTACAGTCCAGCGGTCGAAGTAATGTTGACGATACGCCCTGGCGCGCGGCCGCTCTTCACTGCATCGCGCAGCAACGGCGTCGCTGCGGCGAGCAAGGCCCACGCGCCGGTGAGGTTGGTCTGGATGACGCGCTCCCAATCGCTGCGCTGCGACTTGAAGATGAAGCCGTCGCGCAGAATGGCCGCGTTGTTGATCACGATGTCCAGCGCGCCAAAGCGCTCGAGCGTCAGCCGCACCGCCGTCTGCGCCGTTCCCGGCGCGGCGATGTCTTCGGGCACAGCCAACGCGTTGGCGCCCAGGGCGGCAGCGGCAGTTTGCACGCTGCCGGCATCGGCCGTCTCGCCTGCTATGGAGACGCCCGGATCGACGAGCGTCACGCGCGCGCCGCGCCGGACCAGCTCTTGCGCGACGGCGTAGCCGATGCCGCGCGCGCCCCCACTCACGATAGCGACTTGCCCTTCGAGGCTGAACGGACCGCTCATGCCACCGCCCGCGACGCTGTCTGGTCGATGGCTCTGTAGAAGGCGTCCGCGTGGATGTCGCGCGCCGCAATCCCGCCCGCGCGCAGCAGCTCCGTGGCGGCATCCACCATGGCCGGCGGCCCGGCGAGATAGGCCTGAAACCCGGCAAAGCTGGCGAAATCACCGCGCACAGCGTCCGTCACCAGGCCGTAGCGCCGCGCCGGAGTGGCCGCGGTCTCGTGCACGTCACCGGGCTGCGGCTGATCGGACAGCACCACGTGCGCTTTCAGCTGCGGATGCTGGGCCTGCCATGCGCGCAATTCCGCCTCGCCATACACGTCGCGCTCTGCGCGCACGCCGAAGTAGAGGTGAAGCGGCTGCGCCATACCCTTGGCGAGCGCGGCGGCGATGATGGAGCGGATCGGGGCGAGGCCGGTGCCGCCCGCGACAGCGATCAGCGGTCCAGGGTGCTGTTCACGCAGATACGACGTGCCGAACGGGCCTGAGACGCGCACCGGATCGCCCACCCTGAGCTGCGCCGGAAGATGGCTGCTCACCCCGCCGGCCATGCAGCGGATGTGAAACTCCAGCATCGCGTCGTCCGGCCGATTGGCCATTGAATAGTCGCGCGGGACATTCGGGGCGAAGCCGAACTCGAGCTTGGCGAACTGCCCGGCGGAAAACGTGTAAGGACCGCCCGACTCGATCGCGAGCCGCAGCCGCAGCACATCGTGCGTTGCGAAGCTCATCTCCGCCACCCTGCATTGCATCACTCGCGAGGGATGCATCACGAAGTCCTCGGCCGTGAGGCGGCGGATCTCGACGTCGCCCCAGACCTGGGTCCGGCAGGCGAGGATCACACCACGGCTGCGCTCGGCCGCTGACAGCGCGTGCTCCGAGTACTCGAGCTCGAGGATGTCGCCCGCGACGTATTCGCACTTGCAAGTGCCGCAGTTGCCCGACTGGCAGCTATAACCGAACCCTACGCCGTGGCGCAGTAGCGCATCCAGCACGGTGTCGCCATCCTCCGCTGGTGCGCTCTGCGGATCGCCGGCCAGGGTGATGGTCCAGGTCATGGCGCTGCGAGGGTGATCAGGAAGACACGATGGTCAGCGGCGGCGATTTCCGCTAGGATGAAACAAAGTAACACCTCCAATTGTTGGATGTCAAACAAAACACCGGATGTCGGAAACGCCTAGGCGCAAAGCTCGTCCGCTCGCGGCCTCTGCCGCCGGCGGCGCCAAGCTCGGCCTGCTGCCGGGCCTGCTCGGCTACCACCTGCGCCTGGCGCAGCGCGCCATCTTCGACGATTTCGCTGCGGCGATGGGTGAGCTGGATATGAGCCCCGGCCTGTTCGGCATGCTGGTCATCATCGAAGCCAATCCAGGGCTGAAGCAGACCGAGCTGGCAAACGCGGCCCGCCTCGACCGCTCCAGCCTGGTGCCGGCCCTGGACAAGCTCGAGGCGCGCGGGCTGGTGGCGCGCCGCGCCTCAGTCGAGGATCGCCGAGTGAACGGCATTTCGCTCACGGCCGCCGGCACGGCGCTGTTGAAGAAGCTGAAACAGCGGGTAGCGCGCCATGAGAAGCGCCTGGTCAGCAATCTGACCGCCGGGGAGCGCGAGACCCTGGTCGCCTTGCTTCAACGCATTCTTCCCGAGCACCGATGAAGCGGGGCGCAGCGCCGCTGCTGCAACGCGGCTTCTAGCCCTGATCCAGAGCACTCCGTCCGCGCGCCAACTTGGTGCGAGCGCGGGCGCGCTTGTCCCGCAGCCGGCGCTCCTTGGATGCAACGCTGGGACGGGTGGGGCGACGCGGCTTGGGCGGGTGCGCGGCCTTGCGTACGAGCTCGACCAGCCTGGCGCGCGCGTCTTCCCGGTTCCGCGCCTGGCTGCGAAAGCGGTTAGCCTCGATGACGAGCCATCCGTCCGCCGTGACGCGCCGGCCAGCCAACGCGCGCAGCCTGCGCCGAACCTCAGCCGTCAGGTCCGCGCTCTGTTCCAGCGCAAAGCGCAGCTGCACTGCGGTGGAAACCTTGTTGACGTTCTGTCCGCCCGGCCCGGGCGAACGCACGAAGGTCTCTTGCAGATCGCGCTCGTCCAGAGCGAGCGCCGGGGTGATTCGGATGGTCGCCAACGCGCTTACCCTTGCTCGAAAACTGACGGTCAAGGCGCTCATTGTCCTATGAAAACGGCGGCGTGCGACGACCCAAGAACAGCATGGTTCTCCCGCTTCCACGACTTCGCTTGCAAAGGAGTGCGACTGGGACTAGAGTCTCGTCCGGATTTTCCGCAGCGTACTTTCCTGCAGCACAAAACCATAAAACCGAAGGCGCCGACGGCAAGTCCCGAGTTGAACAAAAAGTGATTTCAGTTGTCGTGCGTAGAACTCAATATCGGGAGAGACTTATGAAACGATGGAAGAACCAGGTTGCCGGCGGCGTCAAGGCCGTTGCGGCAGCGGCGTTCGCCTGTGTCGCAGCACAGGCCGGTGCCGCGGACGTGACTTATGAGCGGCTGCTCAATGCGCAGGGCGAGCCGGGCAACTGGATGACGTACCACGGAACTTACAAGTCGTGGCACTACAGCGCGCTCGATCAGATCAACACCGCCACCGTGGGGCGCCTGCAGGAGGCCTGGTCGCATGCCGCCTCGCGCTCGTTCCGTGGGCTACAAAGCTTCCCGCTCGCGATCGACGGCATCGTGTACTACAGCAGCTCATATAACCAGCTCTATGCGCTGGACGGTGCGACCGGCCAGATGCTGTGGACCTACAAGCAGAAACTCAACGAAGATCTGGTCGCCAAGCAGACCCACTCGCCGTATAACCGCGGTATCGCGGCGGGCTACGGCAACATCTACATGGGCACCCTGGACGGCAAGCTGGTCGCGGTGGACGCGAAGACCGGCAAGCTCAACTGGGAAACCAAGCTGGTCGACTCCGCGCGGCTAACCGTGGGCTTCACAGGAGCACCACTGGTGGTTAAAGATAAAGTCATCATCGGTGCGCAGGGCGGTGAATGGCCCTACCGCGGCCCGATCTTCGGTGTGAACGCCAAGACTGGTGAGCAGGTTTGGCAGTTCTACACAGTCGGTGGCAACGAGGACAACGGCGATTCGCGCAACACCTGGGGCAACGACTCGTGGAAGACGGGCGGCGGTGGCGGCTGGATGGCGGGCGCCTACGATCCGGAAACCAACTCCGTATGGTGGGGAACCGGCAACCCGGCGCCGCTGTACGACTGGGCCGGTCCCGACTGGCAGAACAACGGTCCGCGGCCCGGCGTGAACCTGTACACCACCTCGGTCGTGCTGCTCGATCCCGACACCGGCAAGCTCAAGGGCTATTGGCAAGAGCTGCCGCATGACGCGTGGGACTTCGACAGCGCGATGGGCGAGTTCATGTTCATCGACCAGGGCGGCAAGAAGTACGTGGTCCATCCGAACAAGGGCGGCTTCGTGTTCGTGTACGACCGCAACGCCAACCCGCAGAAGGTCTGGCCGTTCGTCAAGAACATCAATTTCGTTCAAACCATCAAGGACGACGGCACGCTGGTGGGACGCCGCGACCTGCGCGAAGGCAAGCACGAGAATCTGTGCCCAGCTATCGCCGGCGGCTTGAGCTGGAACTCGGGCTCCTACAATCCGAAGACCAAGCTGCTCTACCGCGTGGGCTACGAGTGGTGTATCGACCTCGAGGTGGTGAAGACGACCCCGGTGCTCGAGCCTATGGCGCAGCTCAACATCGGCGCGGACTTCAAGTTCGTGCCGGCCAAGGGTGAAGATCGTATGTACGGTCATGTGGACGGGCGCGATCCGATTACTGGCAAGCTGGCCTTCAGCATTCACTACGACGTGCCGCCTCACGCTAGCCTGCTCACCACAGGTGGCAACCTGCTATTCGTGCCCGGGGCGGATCAAATATTGCGCGCCTACGACGCTACCAACGGCAAGCTGCTCTGGAGTCACAACGATGGTCAGGGTCACAACGGCGGCATCATCACCTACACCGCAAAAGGCAAGCAATACATCGCCGTCATGACCGGCTGGGGCAGCCTGGTGGGTGATGGCTACGGCGAATGGTTCGGCGAGCCGTGGGCCAGCATGCCGAAGGACTCGGGCGTGCTGAAGGTGTTTGCGCTGCCTTAATTTCGCCCGTAAAACGGAGCACCCGGAGGCGGGGAACGTTCCCCGCCTCTTTTTTATGGTGGGATAAAATATCGCTTCAGAGGAGATTCGAGATGACGAGTCTGCAGGCGGCAGCGTGTAGTGCGGTCCACCACGCCGTGTCCGCGACGGCAGTGTGCCTCGCTCTCGCGGTTTGTAGCGCCGCGGCCGACGACAGCAAGCCCGCGACACCGATGACGCGGTACGAGACACCCAAAGACGCTGGTCAGCCAGCGCAGACCAAGACCGCGGACCAGTCTGAGCCGGCGAAGGCGCCGGAGTTCAGCGCTCACGGTGCGTTCAGCAACATCTGCGGCTTCTGTCACGAGGACGGCGGGCGCAGGGCGGGCAAAGGGCCTCAGCTGATGGGCACCGAGAAGACCGATGAGCAGATCTTCGAGCGCATCAAGTTCGGCAAGCCCGGGCGGATGGCGGCTTTCGGCGGGGTGTTCACCGACGACCAGATCAAGCAGATCGTCGTCTACATCCGCAACCTCAAGCCGCGCTGACAGAACCTGCCTCAACGCGATCGTTCTCGTTTTGAACTTCTGCAGCAACTGCGCAGCACCCGTCGCCCGGCGCGTACCGGACGGGGACACCTTGCCGCGCTGGGTGTGCGACAGCTGCCACGCGATCCACTACGAGAACCCGCGGATGATCGTGGGCTGTGTGGCAGAGTGGGAGGGCCGCATCTTGCTGTGCCGGCGCGCGATTGAGCCGCGCCACGGCCTGTGGACGGTGCCTGCCGGCTTTCTGGAGAAGGGCGAAACCACGGCCGAGGGGGCGCAACGCGAGACTCTGGAGGAAGCCAACGCGCGCGTCGAGATCGCCGCGCTGTTCTCGCTCTACAACCTGCCCCACATCGATCAGGTGTATCTGCTGTTCCGCGGGCGCCTGCTCGACGCCCAGTTCGGCGCCGGTGCCGAGACGCTCGAGGCACGCCTGTTCGACGAGGCCGACATCCCCTGGGAGCAGCTGGCCTTTGCGACCGTGCGCAACACCCTCAACCACTACCTGAGCGACCGCGCGACCGGGAAGTTCGGCTTCCACATCGGGACGATCGAAGCATCAGGTCGACCGCCGCAGCGCGCGCCTCGGCCCTGATCCCGGCGGTACTGCGCAGGCCGGTCCCCAGCCGCGCACGCGTTCCGCGGCGCGCCATCTTTTGTGTTGCAGCACAAGGTGTTGGGTGCGCTCCTGCGGTTCGCGCGCGATCCCGGGCGAGACTGTCGCAGTGCGCGACAACCCAGGCGAATGGCGCCCGTCGGCATGAGCAGCGCCGCGCACCATCGGACGCGGCGCCCTGCCCTGTCGTTGGAATGGAATTCGCTTCGTCGGACGCTCGGAGCCCCAACCCGAACCGCGACCCGCCAGATGGCCGCCCCAACCGCAGCCCGCGCCGCCGCCCCGCAGCGGCAACCTGATCGCAGGCTGACGCTCGACGAGATCCTGCGCGACCTGGTCGCCGATCAGCTCGCGACCCGCGAGGCCGCGGACGCCCTGCTCGCGACGAAAGCGCTGCGCAAGGGGGATGCTCATCCCCTGATCGTCATTGCCGAGCAGAAATGGAAAGACCCGCGCAAGCCCAAGCACCTGCTGAGCCTCGATACGCTGAGCGAGTGGCTCGCCGGCAAGGTCGATCTTCCTTACATGCACATCGACCCGTTCAAGATCGACTTCGCGGCCGTCACCAAAGTGATGTCCAATGCTTACGCGGCGCGCTTCCGCATTCTGCCCGTGCAGGTCACCGCCAAGGAAGTCGTGATCGCGACGTCCGAGCCCTATGTGCGCGAATGGGAGACGGAGCTTGCGCAGATCCTGCGCCTCGCGATCAAGCGCGTGCTGGCCAATCCCCAGGACATCGCCAACTACCAGATCGAGTTTTACAACCTGGCGCGCTCGGTGCACAGCGCCTCGCAGCAGAGCCAGGGCGTCATCAGCGATATCGCCAACTTCGAGCAGCTCGTGCAGCTCGGCCAGAGCGGCAAGCTGGATGCCAACGACCGTCACGTCGTCAACATCGTGGACTGGCTCCTGCAATACGCATTCGACCAGCGCGCGAGCGACATTCACCTTGAGCCACGGCGCGAAGCCGGCAACGTGCGCTTCCGTATCGACGGCGTGCTGCACCAGGTCTACCAGATTCCGACGCCGGTGCTGGGTGCAATGACCAGCCGTATCAAGATCCTGGGGCGCATGGACGTGGTCGAAAAGCGCCGCCCGCAGGACGGTCGCATCAAGACACGCACTCCGGATGGCGACGAGGTGGAGCTGCGCCTGTCCACCATGCCCACCGCCTTCGGCGAGAAGCTGGTGATGCGCATTTTCAACCCAGAAGTCCTGGTCAAGGACTTCACCGAGCTCGGCTTTTCCGACGACGACAAGAAGCGCTGGAACCAGCTCGTCGGCCGGCCGCACGGCGTGATCCTGGTTACCGGCCCGACCGGCTCGGGCAAGACCACCACTTTGTATTCCACGCTCAAGCAGCTCGCCACCCCCGACGTGAACGTCTGCACGATCGAGGATCCGATCGAAATGGTGGAGCCGCAGTTCAACCAGATGCAGGTGCAGTCGGGCATCGGGCTCGACTTCGCGAGCGGCGTGCGCACGCTCATGCGTCAGGACCCGGACATCATCATGGTGGGCGAGATCCGCGATACGGAGACCGCCGATATGGCGGTGCAGGCGGCGCTCACCGGGCACCTCGTGCTGTCTACGCTGCACACCAACGACGCACCCTCGGCGGTGACGCGCCTGCTGGACATCGGCGTCGAGCCGTTCCTGTTGCACTCGACTTTGCTCGGTGTGCTCGCCCAGCGGCTGGTGCGCACGTTGTGCCCGCACTGCAGGGAGCCGGGCACGGTCGACGAGGAGAGCTGGAAGTCGCTCACGCATCCGTGGCAGGTGCCGCTCCCGGGACGCGTGAACCTGGCGAAGGGCTGCCTGGAGTGCCGCATGACCGGCTACATGGGACGCATCGGAATCTACGAAATGATGACGCTCACGCGCGCCCAGCGCGGCTTGATCGGCCCGCAAACCGACCTCAACAAAGTGCGCGACCAGGCGATCCGCGACGGCATGAAGCCGCTGCGCGTGAGCGGTGCGCTCAAGATCGTGGCCGGAATGACCTCGGTGGAAGAGGTCATGAAGGTCGCGCCACCCGCCTCCGGTGAACGACGCGCGGTCTAGCGGGGCCGACCAGCCCAGCCTGCACGGCCACGCTGCCCGCGCGATGCACGCCGATCGAGGCGAAACCACGCTGCCGGCATCGCACCGCCCCCTGCTGAGCGACGCCGGGTGGATGCTGCTGGTAGCCGCGGTGTATTTCCTGACTGCGCGCGCCAGCATGCAGCTCGCGTACACGACCTTCGTCTGGCTCCCGGCCGGGCTGGGGCTTGCCGCCCTGCTGCTCGGCGGCTTGCGCCTGGCGCCGGGGATTGCAGTCGGCGCTTTCGCGGCTCAGTACGGCGCGGGCGCGAGCACACCGGTGTGCCTGCTGTTCGCTCTCGGCGGCACCCTCTCGGCGCTGACCGGCGCCTGGGCGTTGCAGCACAAGCTCCGCTTCTCCAGGGCGCTGGAGCATCCGCGCCACGTCCTGTCGCTCATCTGCGTGGGTGCCTTCCTGAGCTCGATCATCGCGGCCACCTGCAGCGCGACCGGCGCTCACTGGGGCCACCTCGAATACTGGCAAGGCTGGATCGCATCCTGGGGCACCGCGTGGGGAGGCGATGCGCTGGGTGTGCTGCTGCTGACCCCGGTGCTGCTGTCCTGGACAAGCGGGAGCATCCGGCTGCGTTTCGCACCCAGGCAGCTCCTGCTCGTGCTGCCGCAGCTGGTGGTCGGCGCGTGCGTGTTTGCGCTGCCGTCCGACAACGGCGGCGCCTACGTGTACCTCAGCCTGGCGTTGCTTACCGCCATGCATCTGCCGCTCGCGTGGGTCATGGCGCTGAACCTGCTCACCTTCGTGGTTGCGGCGGGCGCAACGTTGCTCGGCACGGGGCCGTTCGCATCGGCCGCGATGCAGGACGGCCTGACTGCGCTGCAGACCTACGGCATCGTCTCATCGCTCGCCACGCTGCTGCTGAGCAGCCTCGCGCAGGAGCGCGTGAGCGTGGTGGCGGAACTCGCCGAGGCCAAGCGCTTTCTCGATACCCTGATCGATGCCATCCCGACCCCGGTTCTCGTGAAGGACGAGCACCACCGTTACATCGCCGCGAACGCGTCGTTCTGCGACTTCTTCCGCAACCCAGTCGAGCAGATCCTGGGCAAAACCGACTACGACTTTTTCGCCGCGCAGGACGCCGCGTACTACCAGGAGACCGACGATCAGGCGCTGTCCGGCGCCGCGCTGGTCGAATACGAGCGCCCCTACACGATCGGCGACGATGTCCGCTGGATGCTGGTGCGCAAGTCGGCGCTGACGCGCCCGGACGGCAGCCGCCTGGTGGTACTGGTGCTGATCGACGTGACCGAGCGGCACGCCGCGGAGGAACGGCTGCGCGCGAGCGAGCAACGCTTCCGCAGCCTGACCGAGCTGTCGGCCGATTGGTACTGGGAGCAGGACGCGGAGTTGCGCTTCAGGTTCTTTTCCGCCGGCACGTCCGGCAAGACCATCACGCCGCCCGAGGAACTAATCGGCAAGACCCGCTTCGATCTCGATATCGAGTGGGAGTCGCCGGAGGCACGCGAGCAGCATCGCCTGGCGCTGGCCGCGCACCTGCCGTTCAGGGATCTGGTGTTCCGCGACCGCCGCAGCGGGCGCTATGCAGTGGTTCGCGGGGAACCGATGTTCGACGCGCAAGGCCGCTTCAGCGGCTACCGCGGCACGGCGGCCGACATCACCGACCGCCGGCTGGCGCGGCAACGCATCGCACGCCTGAAGGACATGTATGCGGCTATGAGCGAAGCCAACGGCGCCATCGTGCACAGCCGCAACTCCGAAGAGCTGTTCGGCGCGATCTGCCGGGTCGCGGTGGCGTACGTCCATTTCGTGTTCGTCAGCATCGCGCTGATCGATTTCAAGACCGGATTCGTGGAAACAGTTGCCTCCGCCGGAGATGACAAGGGGCACGCCA